>BNJS01000572.1_pt1 | contig 381823 bp, 453 predicted proteins | sample 8540461 | NCBI WGS metagenome assembly BNJS01 (sample SAMD00202454, study PRJDB9452) | human saliva metagenome | isolation source: human saliva | place: Japan
AAATCCAGTCTTTTTTTGTCTGTATGGTTATTGTAACAATAAAATCTTAAAAAAACAATAAATGGCTACGGAAATTGCGAATACTGGTTGCTGCTGTTTATTGATGATATTTTTGGGGACATGCGAAATAACACAGCACTATAACCAGGAAACATTGATATTATCAACTCCACACATCCTACAGAGACAGATTTTCTTATGTTTTTAATATTTTTCAAAACTATATTTTAAACAATTTATTTAATCTTTCTAACTCTAATACACTCATAGATACTTCTACTCCAGTAACTACCCCCTTACTATAAATAATTCCACAAGTAAACACAATCCTCTCCTGACTCAAAATATTTGACAATATTACAAAAGATTCCAAAACATAATCCTCTATAGTAATAAAACAATTATTTTCATCTTTGAAAAACTCTATAAATCCAATATCCTTACACTTATCACGAAAATGAAACCTAAGTGATCTTAAAAAAGAATCAAAAAACGCATCACTCTCCATAGAAAACTCCTTCATTTTTAAAATATTCTGACATAATCATACAAAAAATAAGCTTTGGGACCATTCGAAACAATACAGCTCTAAAACATCAACACACGGTCAAAAATGAACTGCACCCTAAAATTAGACAGAAAAAATCTAACTTTTGGGGTACGGTTCAACTGTCAGTGTTTCATTTCTAATTCTGCCGCTGCAGAAATATAAAATATGCTTAGAACGCCTAATCTAATATGCTTTTAGAAAATTTTGGTCAATTTTTGGTCAACTTTTTTGCTATCTTATTTTTTGACTGACCTTTTACAACTCTTCAATTTCAGTCAAGGTCATTGTTTTATAGTACTCTGGGATTTGTGGCATTCTCATGATCACAAAGAACCACCACGAAATCATACCATTTATGACCAACATAGCACTTTCATAACCACTATTAAGTCCCATAAAAAATGCTAAACAAATCGTATTAATACCAAGCATAATGTACCACCAGTCAAACATTCGTTTCCTTTTTGGTTCAAAAACAAGTCGACACCGTTTACTATTTTTAGGAATTCTTGATTCGAACTTTCGTACTGCAACTTTTTCATACCAGACAGCCATAAGATAAGACAAAAATACAGAGAAAGCAAACAACACTAATTTCAGTAGAATTTGCTCACTAATTCCCCAACTAATAAATGCATCTTTCATCAATCTATGAGAAATAAACACAAGTGGTTGAACCATGATGACTAAAGCAGTAGACGCACTCAAGGGAGTTTTAGGTTTTATTTCAAAACTATCGTTTGATGGAGATAGCTCAACCATTTCAGCAGAAACTTCTTTAGGAAGTAAACCGAAAAAATAGGACTTACCTTTTATAGTAGTAGAATCTAAGATATATTTTTTATTTTTAAACTCAACGATTCTAAAAACTGCTATATTCGAATATTTAAATTTTAATTCCACATTTACCACCCAAATGCTCTCTGGATTTTTATCAGAGGCTCTATTATACCTTTTTCAATTCTTTATATTGTAGGTATTTCTGTTGATAAGCATATGTCAATGGAATAACGCCAGATTCTATCCAAATGAATAGATATGCCAACATACCATTTAACACTAGGACAGCAGCTTCTGTTCCATCATCTAGTCCCATATAAATAGCTAAAGCAATTACATGTGAAATAACAAAGAGATAGGCATGGAATTGTCTTTTTTTCTTATTATTCTGAAAGACTATTTTATATCTCTTCTTTTCTTGGGATAAACGACTTGAAATTTCCTTCCAAGACTTCATTAAAATACTTTGGTAAACAATATAAGCTATCAAAATAGATATGAGAAATAAAAATCCCTTTAAATATGGAGAATGACTAATATTATAATATCTAAAAATTGACGTTACTACTCTATACAGAAGAAGACTAAAACCAATACCTACCATACGCATTCCTGAGGGTCCCATCTTAATTTTTTTATCAAAATTTTTATTCTGACTATCAAGTTCTATCAAATCAACTTCAAGATTTTCAGGGGAAAATCCCTAGTAATAACTCTTTGGTGTCGTGGAGTTGGAATCTAAAACATACTTTTTTCCTCCCATCTCTAACACATCAAAATAAGCAACATCTAATCCTCTAAAATTAATTTCCACATTTACCACCCAAACACTTTCTGAATTGATTTAATACCTGAATCAAAGGCTTTGCCAACATCTAATATACTTTTATGAAGATTATCTCTCATATCGTTTGCTATGGTTTGAATACCAAAATATTATTATCCGATGGAATTTGACTTACTACTTCAACACCCCTACTTTTATATCTGTATATACTTTCCCATCAGAGATTGTAGTAAAAAAGAAGGGAAGGGTCAACTCTTTATAATCTCGAAAATGAATATAGCCAGCTAAAAAGTCGATCCCTTCTCTTACTGACTCATCATCCGGTTCCAAAATTCTAGTTGAAACAGTATTTAAAACTTGAAACATACTGTGATACAAAAAGTCTTTCGGCAAAGCATCTTCAATATACTCTTCTTCTACCGGGATAAACAGTTCCATCAACACATCTTGATTTTCTTCTAACTTGGAATTAATCGTATAAAAGAAAGGTGCTCGAAGCGTATATCCTGCTTTTCTTACGTCGTCTAAAAAAGCATTATAAGTGTCTGGCATCTCTTCTGGAGAAACTGTGTAATACTTTGAGATAACATTTCGATATTGTATATCTTGGTATTCTCCTACGTTTTTAAATAGCATCTGAAATCTCCTTAATTGGGATATTAATTTCAACAAAGTGCTGTCCAAATATTGGCAATATCGCTAAAAAAACAGTATCTCCCAGCATTTCTAATCCCTCATCATGAATATATTGCTTCAGTTCCTCAATTTTCGGAAGGAGATGTTCATTAAATGGAGTTACATCAGAGACACACTGCTTAATTGTAAAATGTTCTAAATATTGAAATTCATCATTTCCTTCAATTGGAATGTTTGTCGGAATATAGACCTTAAACAAGGCTTCTCCTGGATTTCCAAAAGCACTCAAACATGTTTCTATCGTTGTCGGACCATTTTTATAAACTCCTGTTTCAAATAATAATTTTTCACAACCTTCAATCAAATCTAGAAAAGAATCCATGGGAACTTTTTTCTCTGTATAAGCAATATTACTGATATCTATTCTTATTAATTTCATTTTATTTGTCCTCTAAAAATAAAGTTATTGGTGCTTTTCTTTTTCCAACAGGTAAATACTCTTGCATATTCAAGCCAATAGAAGGGAAGGCATGCAATACCTAAGCAGACAATGCACGGGACCATATATATCACGGGTAACATGAATAAACGTCCTATAAGTACAAAAATTGCTGCTAATGACGCTAGAATGGATGGAGGGATATGTAAAATTGTCTTTCTGAATTCTCCAGATGGTAAATTCTTAGCCTTAGGAACAATTAACAGCTGGTAAACAAAGGTTAGTAGTTGAAAAACAAGGCTCAATCCAATTAACTTCATGAAAATTGACCAGTAGTCATCTCCTAAAAAAATAGAACTTCCAAAAAGTAATTCTACATGAGAAATGAGCACGGAACTAGTTGGCACCAATTGCAATAATGTTGACTTGGAAAATTTTTGAAATAGCAAGAATATGAATAACAAAGCCAATAGATGAAAAATGGTAATGTAAAACACAAGCATACTCACATCATGTTTCTCACCTTCTATAAAAAAAGAGCCTATAAATATCAGTAAAGAAAATATTACTTCAATTGCAACTGACCTGAAAAAGTCGGAATTCTTTATGGGACTAGTATCAACAACTGCCATATTCAAAAATTCATAATATCTTTCTTTCATCCTATCCTCCTACAATTCCTGCCCACCATTTTTTCAATCCTTTTGAAAATCCAGTGTGTTTATCTACCGAATTTAAGTACTATTTGAAACATCACAGCTTATGGGTCCATCTTCATGATTTCATATTAAGGCTGTTCTCTTACATCATCAAAAATAAAAAATCTACTGTCTATTATACCACACCATAGATATCTTATGAGATAAGCCCAAATGTAGGACAAGAAAAAAACACTGACGAATCAGTGTTCTTTTCTAACTCTGTCCCCTGCCGGAATCGAACCAGCAACTACTCCTTAGGAGGGAGTTGTTATATCCATTGAACTAAGGGGACCTATAAAAAAAGAAGCGAGATCACTCCCGCCTCCTTGTTCGTCTTAACGACGGATTTCTTTAATACGAGCTGCTTTACCTTGCAATGCACGAAGGTAGTACAATTTCGCACGACGTACTTTACCGTAACGTACAACTTCAATCTTTTCTACACGTGGAGTGTGTACTGGGAATGTACGTTCAACACCGACACCGTTAGAGATTTTACGAACAGTGTACATTTCAGTGTGTCCTTGACCTTTACGAGCGATAACAACGCCTTCAAAGATCTGGATACGTTCACGAGTTCCTTCGACAACTTTCGCGTGTACACGAACAGTGTCACCAGGACGGAATGCAGGGATATCAGTACGAAGTTGACCTTCAGTCAAGCTTTGAATTAATGGATTCATTTTATTCTCCTATCTTCGTCAATCTTGAGGGCTACTCCCTCAGCGGATAAACTGTATTTTTGTGCTTCCATTACGCACAGAGTTTATAATACCAAAAGAATGTCCTTTTGTAAAGGATTATTGCAACTTTTTCGCAACTTTTTGTCCCCCATAGATAGACAGGGCTGGAAAGAGGCGAGTTACGACCAGACAGACTAGGAGAAAGGCTGGCCAATGCTGGAAACCAAAGACCTCACACCCAATCAAGATAGGTCCAATCGTCGTCGAGGTTGCTCCGGCAAAGACCGCCGCATAGCCTAAGGCAGCTACTAGATAAACCGGAAGTCCAAAGAAAGGAGCTAGCCAGACACCCAGACTGGCCCCGATAGAAAAGAGCGGGGTCACTTCTCCTCCCTTATAGCCTGCAGCAATGGTCGTCACCGTGAAGAGGAGCTTGAGGATCCAGTCTGCCCCAGTAATCAAACTCTTCCCATCAGCAATAGTAAAGCTTTGAGAAATCAGGTTTGTCCCCAGTCCCGTGTAGCGACCTGTCCCAATCAGATACAAGAGAATACTCAGGCCGAGACCAACCACTCCAATCCGTACATAGGAATTGACAAAGGCTTGGGCAAAACTTTTTTTAAAGGTGCCTAGGAGATAGGCAAAGAGCTTGCCTGTCAAACCAAAGATGACTCCCAAGAGAAGTAACTGCAAGATTACTTGTGGGGATAGGGAGAGCTTGTCAGAAACCAGCTGGCTAAACTTCTCTAGTCCCAAGCTGTGAGAGGTCCAACTAGCGACAAAGGCTGCAATGGTCGCAGGATAGAGAGCTCGCCACTCCAGTTTCCCAACCACTAGGACCTCCATGGCAAAGAAGATAGCAGCTAGAGGCGTCTGAAAGAGTCCCCCGAAGCCAGCGGCCATCCCAGTGACCAAATAGATACGTGAAGCGTGAGGGCCAAGCCAGTCTCTTCGAAGAGCATGTGCCACCGTTCCCCCAAGCTGGACCGCCACTCCTTCTCGACCAGCAGATCCACCAAAGAGATGGGTTAACCAGGTAGAAAGGATGGTCAAGGGAATCAAGCGCTTTGGAATGGCTTTCTCCCTTCCCTCTCCTACTTCAAAGAGGAGCTCCATCCCTTTTTGACTCTTACCTCCATAGGTGCGATTGAGATAGGTGATCAAGATACCGGCTAGAGGCAGAAAGGGTAAGAGATAGAGAAGGTAATCCGTACGAACTTCTCCAATCCTAATCAAGACACGCCCGAAGAGAGTATCAATTACCCCGACGATCCCCCCCGATCATAATGGCATCTAGGGTATATACTAAGGTTCTTTTACTTATCGTCATCTCAAGCACCTTCGTCCCCATCTAATTGATCGGCCTGGTAGCCTCTGGAGCGCTTCATTAAGTCTCGATAAGTCGCAAGGATGGTCTCTTCATAGCGCTTTTCCTGCACCAAGCCAGCGACATTGGCTAAGACCTCATCTTCTCTGCCCCGATCCAAGATAGGATTTTGATGAGTTTCTTTGTACCGAATGATATCTTCTACACAGTGCATCCGGCGTTCCAATAAATGGACCAATTCTTTATCAATACTATCAATCTCTTGGCGAATATTCTCTAATTCCATACTGGTCTCCTCACTTTTTGCTACCCATTTTATCAAAAATCGAGCTATCTTACTAGCCCTATTCAGCTATTGAACACTTTCATTAACAAAAAAAGTGCCTGCCACATGCAAACACCTTTCTTAGCTATAGTTTAGCCTACTTTTGCTACGACTTCTTCTGCAAAAGCTTCTAATTTTTCAATATCTTCGTCTTCAGCTGATAGATCCACTTTGACGCAGTCAGAACCTTTAACCGCACCAGTTGCTGCAAAGACACGATCAAAGTCATCCACTGCCTTACAGAACTCATCGTAGAAGGTATCACCTGAACCAACAACACCGTAAATCTTACCATTCAAATCAAGACCAGCTAAGTCTTCATAAAAGTCTACGATTTCGTCAGGAAGCTCACCATCACCGTAGGTATAGGTCGCTACGACTGCAATGTCAGCTTCAAGAAAGTCCTCTGCGTCTACTGTTGTACATTCGTCGACTTCTACTTCAACACCAAGATCACGAAACTTATCGGCTACGATATCAGCAATCTCTTCTGTATTTCCTGTCATACTTGCAAAAACAATCTTTGCTAATGTCATAATTCCCTCCAAATAATAATCTTATGACATTATACCACTTTCGCGCGCATTTTGCATAGGGAAGTACTGGGGACCTGGCATTGTTCGGAAATTCTCCACCAGAGAGCCAGACAATCTTTTTCTTTTCCAAATGCCCGCCTTATGCTAAAATTGAAAGAGAACTAAATGAGGTACTATATGCAGATTACACAGGACATTTTAGAGAAAATCAATCAATACGATACCATTATCCTTCACCGTCATATGAATCCCGATCCGGACGCGATCGGAAGCCAGGTCGGTCTGAAAGAAATCATCCAAACCAACTTTCCAGACAAAGAGTCCTAGCTACCGGATATAACGAGCCGACTCTTGCTTGGATGGCTAGCATGGATACTGTCACAGATGAAGACTATACAGGTGCCCTGGTCATTGTCTGCGATACCGCCAACACCCCTCGCATCGATGACAAACGCTACACAAGTGGCGATTTTCTGATCAAGATTGACCACCATCCAAACGACGATGCCTACGGAGATTTCCTCTGGGTAGACACCGACTCGAGCTCTACGAGCGAGCTCATCACCCTCTTCGCTCTTGAACAACAGCTTGAGATCAGTCCAGAAGCAGCCCGTCTCCTCTATGCTGGTATTGTCGGAGACACTGGACGCTTCCTCTACCCTTCGACGACAAGCCGGACTTTCGAGATGGTTGCCCACCTTCGTAGCTTTGACTTTGACTTTGCCGGACTTTCCCGTCAGATGGATAGCATGAGTTCTAAGATTGCCAAGCTTCAAGGATATGTCTATGACAATCTCGAAATCGATGAAAATGGAGCAAGTCGCGTGACCCTTACCCAAGAGCTCCTCAAACATTACCAAATCACAGATGCCGAGACTGCTGCGATCGTCTCAGCACCTGGTCGAATCGAAGACGTCAGCGTCTGGGCTATTTTTGTCGAGCAAGCCGATGGCCACTACCGCGTCCGTATGAGAAGTAAGGCTCTGGTGATCAATGAGATTGCCAAACGCCACGATGGTGGAGGCCACCCACTCGCCAGTGGTGCCAATTCATATTCCTTAGAAGAAAACGAGCAAATCTATCGGGAACTACAGGAAGTTGCCAAGACAAAATAGATGTTCATGAAGAATCAAGCAAGCAGGTCAGTCATTTCTAGTGGAGTTGATTGGCCTTTTTTCATTTTAAACAAAAACGAATAAATTTTAATAAGATTTAGAAAAATGTGAACGATTTCTTAGATTTCCATTCCAGTTTGAGCTTATTTATGCTATAATAATCACAAAAAAGGAGACGTTTTATGCATAAACATCGTATTTTTATCATTGTCGCAGCAACTCTTACTGCCATTTCTACCTTTTTGCCGTGGAGTACACTTAATGGTGGATCCTTCGGAAGTTATTCTTTCAGTGGAATTCGAGGTGAATTTGGATGGGTCATCGTTGTCCTAGCTATTGGTGCCATCGTTCTAGCTTGCCTTCCAAACATTGCTCCACCAATGAACAAGAATTTTTCCATTGGTGTCATTGCTATCGGTATTCTTGAAAGCTTAATTACGATCATCACTATGTTTAGAGTTTTGGGTGCTTCATCTGAATTCGGTGATGGCTTTTCTATTGGGTTTGGTTTGATTATTGCAGTCATTGCAAGTATTGCTCTTGTTGTCACAGGACTTCTTGCGATGTCTGGTGGTAAAATCACTAAAGGGACATTCCAAGAACTTGCATCAACAAGTAGAGGATTCGCACAGTCTGTTGCATCATCTGTCCAATCACCACAACAACCAGGTCAACCTGGACAACAACAATGGCAACAACCGCAACAAGGGTTTGGTCAGCCTGCCCCAGGACAAGGATTCCAACAAGCGCCTCAACAAGGGTTTGGTCAACCTGCTCCAGGACAAGGGTTCCAACAAGCGCCTCAACAAGGGTTTGGTCAACCTGGACAACAACAATGGCAACAACCACAACAAGGGTTTGGACAGCCTGCACCAGGACAAGGATTCCAACAAGCGCCTCAACAAGGGTTCCAACAACCTCAGCAAGGATTCCAACAAGCGCCTCAACAAGGATTCCAACAACCTCAACAAGGATTCCAACAACCTCAGCAAGGATTCCAACAAGCGCCTCAACAAGGATTCCAACAAGCACCTCAACAAAGCTTCCAACAAGCACCTCAACAACCTCAGCAAGGATTCCAACAAGCGCCTCAACAACCTTGGCAACCTCAAGAGCAACAGCAACCTCAACAACCAGAACAGCCAACTACTGAACCTGGTCAAGAATAAAAAGATTTCTATTGATCTTACATGTCCAACATTTCTTTACTGGGACTGTTAGGCAGAGTGGGAAAAGCTTGTCTGATAGGATGAGCTTCTCCCACTTTTTTCTTAATAAAAATGCGAAAAATTTGGTAAAAATCCTTGCCAAACTCTTTTGTTTTTGATAAACTAACTTAGTAACAATCTATGGCTCGGAAAGAGACCATGGCAGAAAGGAATTATTGCAAAATGAAAAAAGATATCCATCCAGAATATCGCCCTGTTGTCTTCATGGACACTACTACTGGTTATAAGTTCCTTAGTGGTTCAACTAAGTACTCTAACGAGACTGTTGAATTCGAAGGTGAAACTTACCCATTGATCCGTGTTGAAATTTCATCAGACTCACACCCATTCTACACTGGACGTCAAAAGTTCACTCAAGCAGATGGACGTGTGGATCGTTTCAACAAAAAATACGGTCTCAAATAAGAAACCCATCAAAACCACTTCCACTTGGCAGTGGTTTTTTCTTGTCCTTTCCAGCACAAAAATGAGAGTGGGACAGAAATCGTAATTCGTTAGAATTCGATTTCGTCGTCCCACCTCCGCACAGTTGAGTAGGGCTGTAAAAGCTGATGAAATCAGCCTAGTAGAGCCCACTCAACCACTGCGTCTTGCTCGACAATCCAAAAACAATTGAGAGGCTAGGACTTTTGTCCCAGCCTCTTTCTTGTTATTCGTAGTCGCCACCGGTAAAGTTGAAGTATTCTTCTAAGCTTTTTCCTGAGGCTGCGACATCTTTTGCATCTTCTCCGATATAGCGAAGGTGCCAGCTTTCAGGCATGTAGCCTGTGCTCGCTTCTTTCCCTTCTTGATAGCGGACGATAAAGCCATACTTGGCAGCGTTCTTAAGCAACCATTTGCTTGCGCCTGGTTCTTGAACGAGATTGCCACTGGTATCGATGAGGTCAAATGCTAGACCTGTCTGGTGCTCACTATAGCCAGGACGAGCTGAGTAGCGATCTGCCGCTGCTGCCCCATCTTGATTGACATAGCTTTGGTAGAGATCAACCTGGGTCTCATAACTTCGGAAACCACTGTACTGATCACTGATAGCATAGCCTTCTGCCTGCATAGCCGCAATCAACTCATGCAAGGCCGCAACAGCTGTCGGATCCTCACCTGGATTGTAGTCTGCAGCTAAGGGGTAGTGCTTGTTGGCGATGACGATATCTCCAGATTTTCCTTGGACACTATAATAAGAACCATTGAAGGAAACACCTTGGTCCACGGTGACTTCGCCTGCCTTCTTCCTTGACTTATCGCTATCGTTAGACGATGTTGCTTCAGAAGCACTGGTTTCTTTTCCGGCTGATGACTGTGCGACTTGCTTACTTGAAGCAGGCTCTTTTTGCGTTGAGCTCTTTGATTCCTTCTGTTGGCCACAAGCGCCTAGGCTCAAAAGAACAAGGCCAGCAAGCGTCCATTTTGTCATGCTTAATTTCATCATAATCCTCCTAATTACCAGCTGTGACCGCAATAGCCGTAATCACATAAGTATCTCCTACTGGTTTTAGAGTGTAGGTCTTGTCTTTGCTACTCTGGCTATCTTTTCGGCTGGTCACATAATGTACAGTATATTCTTCGTGGGTTTTCACGATCACCATTCCGTTCTCTTCGGTAACGCTAAGAACGTTGAAAACACCTGGTGTATAGTAGTCGATTTCAGCCTTCTTGACTCCGCCACCTGTTGTCCACTCCACCATTTCCTTGTAGGCGTCACTTGACGTGTCATAGTACTTAGAGTAGGTGTTGGATCTACTTGAGACAGATGAGAAGACTTCTGTCCGGTAGTCTTTGAGGAAGGAGGTTACAGAGGTTTTCTTCTCTTCAGCCTTCTTGGCTTCTTCTTCCTTGGCTTACGAGCTGTTTCTGCATCTTTCAATCGTTTGGCCACATCCTTAGAAAGTTTCAAAGTGATGACTTCATCATCATCAGGAGTTTCACCGATTGTGACTTTAGCCTTATCAGTTGTATAGCTCTCACCATTGACATTAAAGACTGCATGAACTTCGATTTCTTGATGGGCTACGACATCGACTTCAAATAAGGTACTTGTGCCGACTTCCTTGCCATTCACTGCTACCTTGATATCAGTTGGATTGCTTACTTCCTCTGGGAATTCAATTTCAAGAAGACGTTTTTCAGAATTGAAGGTCAAGTTCAGCTTGTTCTTAGAAGCCTGAGCTGGATCTAGTTTGACCTCACTAGAGATTTTTCCAACTTCTGTCTTACCATCTAGTTGCATGTCTCGTGGCGCAAAGTGAACCTTTCCAAGTTTGGTTGTTTGGTTCTTTTTGAGCACTGTCGACTCTTTTTCGCTGGTCTTAAGCTTGGCATCATCCAGATTGGTAACCGCTGTGACTTCAAGTGGATAGGTCTCGATGCGGTATTCTTGGAAGATACCGAATTTCTTATCCGCCTTCTCAATTCCGATCAGTAGATTCTGGTTTTTGTCCTTGACGATCCCTGTTTTTGAAGACTGGGCGATATGATCTAATTCGTAGATGACATCAATCTTCTGAGAGGTCATATAGTCTAGCAAGCCTTGAGCTTCTTCCTTGGTCCACTTATCCTTGTCACTAGAAAGGATGCTCGCCACTTCCCGGTAATCCTTTTGTTCAATGGCTGTGACCAATTTATCCACTGTCACCTGTGGGCCTGTAGTTGATGAGAAGTAATAGCCTAGACCAGACAAGACCAAGACCAACAAAGCCAAAATACTGAAGAAGAAGACTTTCTTTTTCTTGCCTTTTTTCCCTTTTTTGACTTTTTTGACTTTCTTTTCTTTCTTATTCTTGCCTTTCTTGACAGCTTCTTCTTGCTCTGGAGCCTCTGCTGGCGCTAGAGCTTCAACTGGCTGGGACAAGTTTTCTGGGGTCTCTGATGGATTCTCCACTGGTGCGAAGACCTGCGTTGTCTGATTGGTCTCTTCCAAGTTAATCGTCGGAGCAGGTGCTTCTACGATTTCAAAGTTCTGACTTCGAGCAGATTCAATCTCTTCTGGAAGCGGGCAACGTCCATAGAGGGCGATGAAGCGCTCTTCCCAAGCAAGTTGAAGAGGATTTACAACCGCTTCTACTGACTCCTGCACTCCTAGTCCTGGCGCTTCTGAAGCCACTTGATCAATAGCTACTCCAGCAATCGATTTGATTGCCTTAAAATCAAAGCCGGAATCTCTTCCGGCAATGAATTCTTCAGGAGTAGGTTTGCGACCGATTACTTTTTCAAATAATTCTACCCATTTTTTGTTCATCGGTATGTTCTCCTAAAACCTAAAATATTTTTTATCCCGATATGAATATGAACAAGAATTTTATGATCAGGTTCCTATCTAATTAGAAGAAGGAAGCGATATAGATAGATACTTGTTCTAAAATACGTCTGTCAATGATGCCAACAATTGTGAAGATGACTAGAATGACTGCTGAAGAAGCAAGGAGCAACAAGAATTTGTCAGCCTTGAATTTTGTTCTGTTCAAACCTTGGTAAACAGTATAGAGCAAGCCTAAGAAATAGAGAACGAAGATTAACGATCGAAGGAAGATAAATCCTTCAAAGTACTTGACTAGAGAAAAAAATCAAGACAATGAGGGATGCTGGCAAGGCATAGATAGACAAGCGAGCAAACTCATCGAATGAACGTTTGTAGGTGTATTCTTTATCTTGCAAGACAAGGTTACGAACCAAGAAACCAGTTAATTGAGTAGCATAAATTGTAAAGAAAGTTACAATGACAATCAATAGGTAAGCCGTAAATCCTACTTGAGAGTAAGGGAAGGCACTCGCCACGAAGAAAAGTGAGAGGCTAAGGATAAATGCAGTTAAGACATAATGAAGGATACCATTCAATACTCTTGGTTGATTTTCTACTGTTGGACGAACCAAAGCAGAAACGAACCATGACCAGAATCCTTTCATTGCTTGGCCAAAGGCATTTGGTTGGGCAGGTTGTGCATAATAAGCTTGACCTGGTTGAGGTTGTCCTGGATAAGGTGCTTGCTGGAAGCCTTGACCTGGAGCTTGACCCGGAGCCGGTTGACCAAATCCTGGTTGCGGCTGTTGTTGAGGTGCTTGCTGGAAGCTATTTGGTTGAGCACCAAATGCTGGTCCTTCTGGCGCAGCAGTGTATTGTGGCGCTTCTTGTACTGGTGCTTCTGGAGCAGTAGCGAACTGTGGTGCTTCTTGTACTGGTGCTTCTGGAGTAGCAGCAAATTGTGGCGCTTCTTGGACTGGCGCTTCTGGCGCAGCAGCAAATTGAGGTGCTTCTTGTACTGGTACCTCTGGCGCAGCAGCAAATTGTGGCGTTTCTTGTGCTGGCGCTTCTGGAGCAGCTGTGAATTGTGGCGCTTCTTGTACTGGCGCTTCTTGAGCTGGTGCTTCTGGAGCAGTAGCAAATTGTGAAGCCGCTTCTTCTGGTGCTACTGGAGCAGCGACGAATCCAGCGCTTGCTTGGTCTGGAGCTACTGGAGCACCTACAAATTGTGAAGCTTCTTGAGCTGCCTGTTCTTCTTGGAACTCACCTGCAGCCAATGCTTGTGCGATCTCTGCTTCAGTTGCTGAACGACCGTTCACAGCTTCAAAGTAATCAAGCCAATCCTGTTTGATCATAAAATAATCTCCTTATAAAAAAAATACAGATATATTATATAAAAATTTTAGCTATAATTCAATATTCTACAGGAATCAACTGTCTAGAGCATCCCAACTATTCAAATGCATCCATGCCACCTTGGACGTTGGTCACATCATAGCCCTCTTCTTCCAAAAATTGGCAGGCCCGGGCTGAGCGCCGGCCAGACTTGCAGATGACATAATAGGCTTGCTCCTTGTCTAGTTCTGAATACCGTTCTGCCAACACGGATAAGGGAAGCAAGGTCACTCCGTCCAGATGAAGGGCATCGTATTCCTCCTGCTCACGGACATCGACGACTTGGATCTCTCCAACTTGGTACTTTGCTAAAAAGTCATTAAATGGAATTTCTTTCATGATTTCTCCTTTTTGATGCCACTATGGCAAGGTTAGTATTTCATAGTTAAAATCAATGGACTCTAAAAAACGGAATAGGTCTTGGGTTTTGATAAAGATGGTCTTTTCATTGGTGTTAGGGTGGAAGGTCATGATTTCCTCTGACACAATATCCTGATCAAAATAGACGAGAATATCTTTTTCTTCATTGTTTAACAAGCCAAATGGAGATACTGTCCCAGCTGGTAATTGCATTTTTTCTGCCAGAGATTCAGCTGAAGCCATGCGGATCCGATTGGCTCCTACTTGCTCTTTGAAGTCATCCATATCCAAGAGCTTCTGATCATCCATGATGAGCAGATAGTACTGGGTTTTCTTTTTGTTGGTCAAAAACATGGACTTTGTCCGGACCCCTTCGAGACCTTCAATATAGGAATCGGCCTGCTCGGTAGTCAATGCTGGTGGATGCTCCACCACATCAAATTCAATCCCGAGCTCGTCCAATTTGGCTTTGACTTTTTGATATGGATCCATGGAAATACCTCCTTTTGCAATTATCACTAACTATTATTTTGTATGCTCGGCTATAATCTGCTGGACTCGAGATCGGAGAGCTGGCACCACTTCTGCCTCAAACCAGGGGTTCTTGGCCATCCAGATCTGATTGCGGGGCGAAGGGTGGACCAGAGGGAAATAGTCGGGCAGGTAGTCCTTGTATCGGCGCACCCGCTCGGTCACCTTGCCACTGACTTTCTCATGGAGATAGTAGGTTTGGGCGTACTGGCCGATCAAGAGAGTCAACTCTATATTCGGACACTCCTTAAGAAGTTGAGGATGCCACTTTTCCGCAAAGCCTTTGCGAGGTGGCAGATCCCCTGATTTTCCATGCCCTGGGAAATAAAAGTCCATGGGAATGACCGCAAATAGACCCGAATGGTAGAAGGTCTCTTCATCGACTCCCAACCATTCCCTTAAGCGGTCCCCGCTCTTGTCTTTCCAATAGAGGCCCGCTTCTTGAGTCTTGAGGCCAGGAGCCTGTCCGATAATATTGATTCGAGCTGTCTTTGGTGTCGCAAACAGGGGCTCGATCCTTTATCCGTATAGTCTTTGTTTTGTGGATCAGCCATGATGGCTTTTTTGATCTGCTCTAGTTGCTTCATTTCTCCTCCTCTAAGCAAAAACTCAGCCAGCAAGTGCCGACTGAGTAGCGTCTTATTTGATGAGTTCGTAGATAGCTTCTGCGTAAATTGCAGCTGCACGGTAGAGATCTTCTACATCCGTAAATTCATTGGCTTGGTGCATAGTGTTCACATAGTCTGGGAACATGGCACCGAAGGCAACCCCACGTTTTAATAGACGACCAAAGGTTCCACCACCGATTACTTGCTCATGACCTTTCAGTCCGGTTTGTTTTTCATAGACACGCAATAGCGTTGAGACCAATTCATCTTCCATTGGAACATAGTGAGGGGTGTGGCCGTGGGCTGACAAGCTAACGGATGCCACTCCTTCTACTTTTTCAAGTCCAGCTTTGATGGTTTCAGGATCTGTCCCTTTAGGGTAACGAATGTTCAAGGCAATGATGTTATCTGAGCTGTTCTCGTCGAAGTTGAAGACACCCGCATTCATGCTGAGAGCCCCCATCTTTTCATCCGTATGGGCAATGCCTAGCTTCTCACCAGCAAAATCTTCGTGAAGAAGAGAAGCTGATACTTGCAAGTAAGCTTTGGCATCTCCACCGAAGTCAAATTGGTTCAGGAAGAGAGCTAAGTAGGTCGCTCCATTGATTCCAGCTTCTGGAGTAGAGCCGTGGGCAGATTTCCCGATAATAGTGAGCTTAAATTTACCGTCATCCTCTGTTGCTACTTCATAACGAAGTTGGTGTTCATTGGCAAAGGCCTCCAAGAGACTAGCTAGATCTGGCAATTGTCCTGAAACAAGAGCTGTCGCTGACTCAGGTACCATGTTTTCACGAAGGCCACCGGTGAAGCTATGAAGATGCGCTTGACCTGTGTTTTGACCACCAAAATGGAGGTACTCGGTAATGTTTCCTTTTTCTCCGTTGATGATTGGGAATTCAGCATCCGGAGAGAAACCAAAGTCTGGATCAGGAAGACCGACGTGTTTGAAATAATAGTCCATATCGCCCCAGCCGGATTCTTCATCTGTACCGACTACGAAGCGCACGCGCTTAGATACAGGCAATCCCAGATCCTTGATAATCTTCAAGCCGTAGTAACAAGCTACTGTAGGCCCCTTATCATCCGATGAACCACGGGCATAGAGCTTGCCATCGATAATCTCTGGTTTGTATGGATCTGTGTTCCAGCCACTACCTGCAGGCACCACATCCATGTGGGCAAAGATCCCGAGCTCTTCTTCCCCTTGTCCAAAGGTGAAGTGTCCAGCATAGTTGTCCACATTGGTTGTTTCATAGCCATCACGCTCAGCAATTTCCAAGAATTTCTCAAGAGCTTTGACGGGTCCAGGTCCATAAGGGTGAGTCGCATCTGCCTGGCTATCATCCCGTTCTGAGTTGATTTCCAAGAGGCTGAAAAGGTCAGCCATCAATTCTTCGCGACGTTTTTCTACTTCTGCTTTAAAGTCAATTGTTGTCATGCATACCTCCGTTAGTTCGATTTAAATTGAATCTCCTAGAATCCCATCAGCGACTGTACACCAAAGGATTCTAGAAAACCGGACTTGTATCGTACGAGACGAGAGCATCCGGTTCTTCCTGTTTCTATTAGCGTTTTTCAATGATTTCGTCTACTGGTAAGCGATAGCTAGGTTCCACCTTCTCCGCTGCGTAACCGACTGTGATCAAGAGTTCTGGACGGAAACGCTCTTCGATTTCCAAGACTTCATTGACTTTTGATTTGTCAAAGCCCAGGATGATGTTAGAGCCAATCCCTTGGTCAGTCAAGGCCAATACCAAGTTCATCGCGACCAATCCAGCATTTAATGCCAAGTAATCGCTGATCTGTTGTTCATTGTAGCGAGCATATTCTGCGGGAAGATTTTGCATGAAGTATTGTAACTGCTCATCTGTGAAGTTTTTGACCCCACCAACACGCGCAATCTTCCGAGCCCGACGTTGCAAATCGGTATCCGTAAAGAGAGCGATGGTCACAGGTGCTTCCATGATTTGGTCATAGTTCCCACCATAAGCTACTTTTGCCAATTCCGCATTTTTCTGGCGAACGACCACGAATTTCCATGGTTGGCTATTGTGCGCACTTGGAGCCAAGGTAGCAATTTCAATAGCTGTACGTACATCCTTGGGATCGACCGGCTGGTCTGTGAAATGCTTGATTGCATGACGTTTTTTGTTGAGTTCTAGGAATTTCATAGTCAACTTCCTTTTCTAATTCTATTACCTCTATTTTAACACAAAATGAAAGAGCTTGCAGAGTTTTTTCATTGAGGAGCCTACTTCCTTTTCAACAACCCCTTTAGCCCTTCTACGGGATCCGATCATTCTGATGCAGGACCTTCTTTTTCAAAGATCTGACCACTAGAATCTTGGAATTTATTAATGATATCGTCGTAGCGAGACTTTCTTTCTTCCTCATAGAGTTTGTCGATTTCTTGATAGTTCAACGGATTTTCAACCTTTGTTTCTGGCTTGCGACTGATGAAATCAACAGTCCCTAGAAGAACCAAGATTAGAATCACTAAAGAGGTCCAGCCAGTTTCCTTCTTAGGTAGCCGAACTTCCTTGGTCGAAAGAGATTTCCAACTAGGGTTTTGAGGTAAGAGCTCATAGATACGCTTTTGAGTCGGGAAGAGGGTCAACAATGCATACAAGGTCAGAAAGATAAATGAAAAACTATGGACAGAAATCCAACTATACCTAATTTTCATCTTAAAGGCCTTATAACCAGCTCCCCCCATATACACTTCTAGGGCGAAGACGGCAATCATTAACAGACAGAAAATCAGGATCTGGACTTTCCAGAGTTTTCTTAATCCTAAATACTCTTTTTGAGCAATTCTTCTTTGTCCTTAGCTTGGTCTACTTCTACTGGAGCTGGGGTGCTTGATTCTACTTCACTATTACTTTCAGTTGACTCAACTGGCATTTCAACTGCTTCTAGCTGTCTAGCAAAATAGTCCTCCGCTTCCCTGATGACTTTTCTAAGATTTTCTTCCGTCAGCTTATAAGGAAAACCATTAATCACCCAATTGTCTTTCTTGTCTGGTTTATCTGGCTTCATAACCTGAAGATCAAAGTGTCGTTCAATCAAGCTTATTGAAAAAATGGCTCCATAAAAATCAGATGCAACAGCAAAATCAACTCCATAAAAAGTCTTAGACTTGACCAGTTTGTTGGGTTCCATAAAAGAAACATCCTTTGTAAACGTCAATCGGATTATCTCTTGTACTTGGGAAACATTTGCTTCAACTGTAGCAGGAGCAAGGGGAAGTGTTAAACCAGAAACCGTATCGGCGGAAGCATTCATTCCCAACTTCCCTTCTAGACTATCTTTAAACCAATCCAAGAAAGAAGTCATATTGGATACAGTTAGGTCAATGGGCTGATGAAGTGGGAATGCTTGGTCCTCTACAGCAGACACTGTTGGGTCTATCTCTTCTAGGACAAACTGCTGACCCGCTATCTCAAGGCTAAAAAAAGCTGGATAATAAGGCAAATGACAAGTAAAGAGAACCCTAAATGGCTCATTTTTTTCGAAGGGTCTTCTCCAGAAGTCTATTTGCTATTCCCTCAAAGGTAGATTCTATCATTCTTTTAAGGAGGAAACGCTTTTTTAAGAGATTATCAGGAGTCAGTCCTTCAGAAAACATAAGGCCAGGTTGATCCAGATAAGCTTTGATCTTTCCAAAGCTGTCCCTAAAATGATCTAGATTATATAAAAAATCCATCGAAAATCTTTCAGGCCCCCATCGAAGAGATACATCGTTACCATCAACCAAAATATTTAATGTTGTCTTATACTCTTCAAGATGAATCTCAAGAATAAAAGTCGGACCATAAGCACTCCAGGCCGTCGTTTCTATATCTACAATTTCGAAATGCTCACCAAAAACATGTTGAAGGGCTTGTCGGATATCATTTACCACAAGTTCTCTATGCTGATCAAAAGTTAATCCCATTTCTTTGTTACTTACCTCTAATGTGTTTTTATAGACTGAAGGAAGTCATTAGCCTCCTTTAGATAGTCGTGTTGTTCAATCAAGGAAGTTAGTAGCTCGATGTTATGACCCCGATAGTTATCCTTGCGTCTCAATTCTTCGTACATCTCAATAAAAGGAAGGCCCTTGTCCTTGGCATCTTGAAGCTCTGCTTCATAGTCATAAGCCACCTTCCGAAATTGCAGGTTGGTCACTCCGTCTTCTTCGACATCGATCAGCGCATACTGGGCTCTATGGTTTTGTAGGGGCATCCAGTCAAAATAAGGCATACCAATAGTCCCTGGATTGAGGATCTGTTGGCCCTGACTGCCATAGCGAAGCAACTGCTTGTGGACATGCCCGTAGATGGCTATATCCGTCTGGTCATCCAGCAGTTGGTCAAAGTTCTCCGTCGCATTAGCTGGACGCAAGTCCCCACCATAATTCTTTTCTGGCAAATTGTGGCTTAGTGAAAAGCGAATACCATTGACCTCCTTCTTCTCTACCAATGGAAGGGAACGAAGCCAATCGATCCGCTTAGGATCCAGTCCTTCCATGAGGTACTGAGTGAGACGAAGAAGCTGGATCTCCTGCGGATCCTCAAGACCGTACTCGCCATCCAAGGCCTCTAGGACGCAATCGTCCCAATTTCCACGAACAGCCGCTGTAATCGGAATCGCATCCAGCAATTCAAAAAGGTCATCTCTTCCTGGGCCTGGTAACAAAATGTCCCCTAAAAGCCAGTATTCCGTCACGCTTAGAGCACGCGCATCCGCAATCACTGCCTCCAGGGCTCTTGTATCTCCGTGGATATCAGATAAAATCGCGATTCGATGTTTCATAACTACTCCTTTATGGATTGAAAAATCTGTGTGCATTAAGTATAACAAAATTAGAAGTAAAACGTAGAAACCATCCATGAAAATGGATGGTTTATCTTACGTTTGAGAACTAGACTTACGAAATCGGAAAAATTTCTTCATCGCTATCATTTAAAATTTTGTGGATTTCTCCATCATTAACAATAACTAGATAATCAGTTGGTAAGACCAACACTTTTATAAGTTTTGGATTCCATTTCAATAGTTCAAAAGCGTGAATGCCAACAAAGTCTTCATTATTTTGTTTTTGATAGCCCATAAACCAGCCTGAGTCTCTCTGGCTTTGAGTATTTTGTCGTTGCAGATAGGAATGCTCGTCCTTAAAGACACCCTTGGCAATCAGGAGTTTATCATCAAATCGAATTTCTGAGGGATTTATCTGCAATTCTTTAGCAAGACTAGCTTGTTCGGACTGGATCCAAAGTGCTACCGTTAAATCCTCTGTAAAATCTTTAAAAGGGTTGGCTTCATAATCAATAGAAACAAGTCTAAACTGCTCTTTCTCTACTTCTATCAGCTTATAGATACTAAATCCAACCTGAAACAATAGCTCATTTTTAAGGTCACTTTTAGATGCCAGTATAGTTGTGATTTCTAACCACTCTTGGAAAAGTCCCTTAGAGAATTTTCCATAAAAAATATAACCGTTTCTTTCAATTCTTGTATCAAGAAGTTCCATCCTTTTTCTCCTAAAAATACAATCCGTTACTGTAAGTCTTTTACCGGCTCCGCCACTTCCATCAACGGACTTGCTTCTTCCTGCTTTCCTTGATGGAGCTTGGCTTGCACTGCCTCCGCCACTGCCCGTGGGATACCGACCGTGACGATTTCATCCACAGTGGCTTCTTTGATCTTGGTTAGTGACTTGAAGTGCTTCATCAGCAACTGCTTGCGTTTTGGACCCAAGCCTTCGATGCCGTCTAACTGGGAGGAGAAGGAATTCTTGGACCGTAGCTGGCGGTGGAAAGTGATGGCAAAACGGTGAACTTCATCCTGGATCCGTTGCAGGAGAAAAAATTCCTGCGAAGTCCGAGAGAGTTCGATGACTTGGAGAGGATCGCCAAAGAGCAATTCATGGGTCTGGTGCTTGTCATTCTTTTGCAGACCTGCGATGGGAATGTCTAGTCCCAACTCTTCTTGGATGACTTGCTTAGCGATATTGACCTGCCCCTGCCCCCCATCGATGACGATTAGATCTGGTGGCGTCAGGTCATCCCTCATGACCCGGCTGTAGCGTCTGCGGATGACCTCCCGCATGCTGGCATAGTCGTCTGGCCCGACGACAGTCTTGATTTGTACTTGCGGTAGTCTTTTTTGCTTGGCTTTCCATTGACAAAGACCACCATGGCTGAAACGGGACTGGTCCCCATGATGTTGGAGTTATCAAACGATTCAATGCGCACAGGGGTTGGTATTTGCAGGAGTTTTCCAAGATTTTCAATAGCCCCTTGGGTCTTTTCCATGGATTTTTCAAGGAGATTGAACTTCTGCTCCAAACTGACACGCGCATTCTTGATGGCCAGATTGACCAACTGCTTCTTCTCCCCACGCTGGGGCTTGAGGACCTTGGTATCCACAAGGGCCTTGACCGCTTCCTCATCGATATCTTGAGGGATCAGGATTTCATTGGGGATCAGGTGAGATTTCTCCTGGTAAAATTGCCCCACATAGGTCAGGAAATCCTCGTCCGGATCATTGTAGTAAGGGAAGAGATTGACATCCCGCTCAATCAGCTTACCCTGACGGACAAAGAAGACCTGCACACACATCCAGCCCTTGTCCACGTAGTAGCCAAAAACATCCCGGTTCTGCAAATCCTTGGCCATGACCCGCTGTTTGGTCCGCAAGGTCCCGATAGCCTGTATAAGATCCCGATACTCGGCCGCCCGCTCGAATTCCATGTTTTGCGCAGCGGTAATCATCTTGAGCTTGAGCTCGTCGATAATCTTGTCATCCTGCCCCTTGAGGAAATCAGAAACCTCTTGAGACATCCCCTTGAAATAGGCCTCGTCCTTGTGACAGACCGTGTGGGCCATACACTGCCCTAAATGATAGTAAAAGCAAACTTTAGAAGGCGGATTGGTACACTTGCGAAAAGGGAAAATCCGATCCAAGAGACGCTTGATCTCATTGGCTGCTCCCACATCCGGATAGGGACCGAAATAGAGACCGCCATCCTTTTTGACCTGGCGCGTGATGATGAGACGTGGATAGCGCTCATTGGTAATCTTAATAAAGGGATAGGACTTATCGTCCTTGAGCATGATATTGTACTTGGGCTTGTTCTCCTTGATGAGGTTGATCTCGAGAAGCAAGGCCTCAATATTGGACTCAGTGACGATAAACTCAAAATCCACAATCTCAGAAACCAGCGCTTCCGTCTTGGTATCGTGGCTCCCTCGGAAATAGGACCGCACCCGATTGCGAAGATTCTTGGCCTTCCCCACATAGATGATGGTACCGTTCTTGTCTTTGTGAATGTAACAGCCCGGACTCGTCGGCAAGAGCTCGAGCTTGGATTTAATCAAGTTATTCATACTCTCTATTATAGCAAAAAAGAGGAGTCTAGCACTTGCCCAACCTCTCTATCATCTCTTAAATTGAATAATTTATTTAACAAAATAACATCTGAAAAATGACCGATCCAAATTGCAATTGTATTCTTCATTTTCATTATAAAAGCTTATTATATTACGTCCACTTTAATGTGGATAACTAGCTCTACCTCTTACTATAAAAACTAAAAGCTATATTGAAACAATAGGCAATGATTATGGAGTAAAATATAAGCTTTAGAAAAAGGGGACATGTTAATTTATTGCTAAAATAAGCTATTGAGGTCAGGATTAGAAGAGAGAGAGACAAAATAATAATAGTTTTATTTTAAGGCCACGCATTTATGCTTCTCCTTTCTAACCTAAACGAACTGTTTTCGCTTTCATTGTAGCATAAAACATAATAGAATGTTCAAAATATCATTAAATTATCTTCAAATGTTTTCATTGCAACAATCCTATTCTCTTTAATTCGTTCAAGGCCTCTTTCTTAGATGGTGATTTGCCACGCGCAAGGAAGTCTTTGATATCCTGAACGTGATCATAAAAATTAAAATTGATTTCTTTTAAATTCTCAATAAAAATCTCTAACAAAGAACCGTCGATATTTTCCAAAGGAGACGGTAGTGCTGCCTTATTTTCAAATGAATAAGCTTCTTTTGCAGTTGAGCCTATCGCGTAACTGATATTATCCCAGGATGGGATATTCGCTTCATTTTCATCCAATTGCATATAAATGAAAATACCACCATCATCAGTTCCATCATCCAACAGAGCATAGAGCTCTTCTCCACCTCTATCTTTATTCTCCAAAAAGCTCCAACAAGCATCGAAAGCAGAGCGAATCTGAGGTTTATAGGGTGTTTCCAGTTGATCAACGATCGCTTCTAAAAAGTAAGCATCAAATAACGATCAAACACACTTTCTCCTTGTATTACACTCTCTCTATTATAATGGAGACAGACTATTGTTTTAAGTAAAATAGTTAGATATTTATAAAAAAATGACTTTTTTAGTCAATTAAGAGGATAAAAAACTTTCCGCTGTGAGAAAAGTGCCTGAAATAATTCGAATTTCAGGCACTCAGGAGTTTTGAGAGTAAAACAGTTTTGGGAACTGTTTTAGCCTGAGCCCAGAAATTAAAGAGCGAAGGGGCTCAAAACTAAGTCATGGAACTTCCTTGAAGTTCGCTGACGTCCGTACTCACCTAAGGAAAGTTTTTCAGAAGAATTTATCTTCAATCAAAGAGGAATCTAAAACGATCCCTCTTTGAGATTAATAGCCTTTTAAATAAGGAAGTAAGGACATAAGAGTTGTCCCAAGGACCAAGACCCAGAACCAGAAGGAATACAAGCTTCTTTGGAAGACACCTGGTGCTGGTCGGTTTTCTTGAATGTAGTGGAAAATAGCTTTTCTTTTTAAAATCAAGACGATGGTAAAGGCGATGGTTCCACCTAAAAAGACGAGAATTTGAACCCACTCGGCTACATTCATACTCACATGCGTGCCGAGGTAATGAAGTCCTTGAGAGAGGACCAGGTTGTTAAAGATATGGTAGAAAATAGCCCACCAGATCGAATACTCGAAGGTCAAGTAGCCAAAGCCTAAACCAATAATGGTCGCAAAGAACAACTGATCAAAATTGGCATGAAAGAGCCCAAAAGCGATAGCTGTCATGACGATTGCAAAGACTTTTCCATACTTTTCTAATGCTCTAAGTCCAGCGGCCCGGAAAACCAATTCCTCTGTGATGGGTCCGATCAGGGTCGCATAGAGCAAGAGACTCCAAGACTGGCTGAGTTGCTCAGACATGTCCTCTTGAGGCTTGTAAAAGCCCAGGGTCCCATCATGTGGTCTAAGAGTTGAGATAAGGCGCTAGAAGCCAACTGGGAGAACCCCAAGAAGGCAATGAAGACTAAGAAAGTCCGCCAGGTCATCTTGCGTCCCTTTTGTCTCACATCTCCTTTAAAGAGGGAGCCTTGCCGATAGAGGGCAAATAGGAGGACTCCTATACTGACAGATATTAGATAGCTAATCCCATTCCCATTGATGAGATTTTCTACATACTCCTGCTTCTCTGCCATCTCCAATCCATACCGTCCAAACATAAAGAGGGTAATGGCAAAGGTCAAAATGATGCTAACAAAGACCATGACCAAGAGATAGAGACAAACCATCCCCGAAAAGCTTCCCAAATCCTTTTTGGGATCTAAAAATCGATTAAACTGTTTCATCCATTCACTCCGCTAATCTACTGTTTTTGTTTTCCGGCTCCATCCGTAGCACCATCCAAAAGCCCCCTCATAGAGAACAAAGAAAATCAGAAAGGCATGTAGGAAATAGTCCTCCGGAAGAGCTAGAATAATTGGATCCCGATAAGGATCAAAGAGCCAAGTAGCATCTCCGACAAAGAGGACTTGGTGAAAGAGGGTAAAGAATTGATCAAAGCCAATAAATAGGGTCACTCCTCCTATGACGATAGGCAAGAGAACCATCCCACCAAATAAAGGGCGATAGAGACCTGCGTAGCCTTTACGCATCACTGTTCGAATAAATCGTATAGCCACTGGCAACAAGACCAGGAACAAGATCTGAGTCAGGTGAAAGAGGTACTTGACTGCTTGAAAATGATGGAGGCCATCTGGAGAGGATGGAAAATCTGGCATCTCCAGCTTCCAATTAAAAGGACTGGTCAAATACTGCATGAGGATCTGAAAGTTCTTTTGAATGACTGCAGGTGTCAAACCGGTCCGATTCTGAATCCGTAACCAGCTAATCTCCATGGGATAAATCAACCAGGCTAGGAGGATGGTACCTAAAATCACTGTTGCTAAGAGCCAGAGGACAAAGCCCGTTACCTTTAACCGATCACGCATCGAAATCCCACTCCGCTAAACTAGATAGGACATGCGTTGGTGGCAAGGGCAGATCTGGCACTTCTTCTGGCTTGGTAAAGCCAGTTGTCACCAGCAAAGTAGGAATGCCATTGTCAATTCCTGCTCGGATGTCGGTCAGGTAATTGTCTCCCACCATGACCACTTCTTCGCGCTCTAGTCCCAGGTGAGCGATGGCCTTGTCCATAATGATAGCATTGGGCTTACCGATAAAGGTCGGCTTCACGCGCGTTGCCGCTTCGATAAGGGCATTTAGAGCTCCTGCCCCTGGCATCATTCCCCGCTCTGTCGGGATATTGAGGTCAGGATTGGTCCCGATGAAATGTGCTCCCTTTTGAATGGCTAAGGTAGCGATAGAGAATTTCTCATAGTCCACTTCCCAGTCGAGACCCACCACGACATAGGCTGGATTGACGGTATCTTCGACGAAACCGGCCTCAGCAATTGCTTGTTTCAAGCCAACATCTCCAATGACATAGGCGGTTTTTCCAAGATTCATATCCACCATATAATCAATGGTTGCTAGTGTCGCTGTATAGATGGTATCCAGCGGCGTTTCGATGTTGAATTGGCCTGCCAGCATCTCTTGGACCATTTCTGGCGTCCGCGTGGTATTGTTGGTCACAAAGAGGTAGGGGATCTGACGCTCTTGCAATTCGTGGACAAAGGCTTCCCCAGCTGGAATCCGCTCTTTCCCTTTATAGATAGTTCCATCTAAGTCAATTAAATAACCCTTATAAGTCACGAGATTCTTGGTCTCCTTTTTCACTTAATTCCTCTGCTTCTTTCTCCTGAAATTGAAACTGGCCACCTGCTCCATACAGAAGCAAGCAAGCCCCGTATAAGGCAAATTGAAGGACAAGACCGAAGAAATTGATACTTGCTTTTCCAGCCTGAGTAAAGAGGAAGGATGAAATCATCAAGATGACGATGGTCACCATTAAGCCACCAATCTTAGCCTGATCAATGGTAATGGTATAGACGCCAGTTTCTTTTTCCTCATTAGTCTCTTTGCCAGCCTGAATAGGCTTCATGGTCTCAATGAAATCTGTCATTAAAGTCGCTGCGAGGCTGACAGTCGTACTGAAGAGAACACCTTGTGAGAGCTTATCAAAGAAGTTACTCCAAAAACTACCTGATTGGCTAGTGATACTCAAAGAAAAGACGACGACAGGCAGGATAAAGGCCAAAATCAAATGAATCCAAACACGATACCAGCGTACATCTTCCTTGAGAAAACGAAGAAAGTCTTCAAAACTCAATCGGTAGCGTACAAAACGAATCGCTTCCTCAATAAAGATATAAAAGGCTGCGACTAAGGTTAAGAAACCATCTCCCAATACATAGAGAGGATTTTTCTTACGACGAGCATAGGCAACAACCCGTCGTTGAACCTCCATCAAGTCTTCTTTTTTCTGTTTTAATCTTCTTTTTTCCATAATGTTTCCTTATCTATTTCTTCCCAAGTGATGAGGGCTTGGGCGTGTACTTGGCCTTCTGATGAGATGACATGATTGCTGATCATCCCTTCTCGCTCAACGCTAGAGGTAATCATGCCCCCAGGCAGGACCTCCTTAACATACTTGAGGTGGACCCGTTTAGGGATATGCTGGGTTAGGAATTCTGCTCCCATCACTTCGAAGACCCAGTCTAGGTACTTGCTGTTGTTCACATGGCCGTTCATGTCTAAATCATAGAAACGTACATGGTAGTTCTGCTCCATGGCCCCATTCAGTTCTGGATAGCGTGGACCACGGCGGATCTTCTTCTCAAGCGGTGACTCATATGGATCGGTAATCTCCTCCGGTACGGATTGGACCTTACGACTATCCCGATCCATCAAGACAAAGGTGGCCACCATCTCTACGATAGCTTCCCCATTCTGGTCTCTGACCACAAAGGAACGGTAGCAAAAGAGACGATTGTGGGCCAGGGCCTGAGTCTCAATGGTAATCTGTTCATCAAAGACCGGCAGGCGATGAACCGTGATGTCATAGTCGGTGATGATCCAGACTAGATTGTACTGTTCGAGCAGGTCCCTGTCACTGATACCAATCTCCATCGACTGCATGCCTGAGACTTGCAAGGACAAGAGGATGAGCTGTGGCATTTTGATAAAGCCATTCACATCGCTCATATCAAAGGGGACTTTCATGTCATACTGATAAATTATAGCCATCGTTTACTCCAATATAAATTTCTCTGCTACGGTATCACCAAGGAACAAGCCTCTCTTAGTCATCCGCACTTGCTTGTCATCTGGAACCAAGAGTCCCTGCTCCGTTAGACTGGCCACCACTTGTCCATAGCGTTGGTCAAAGGAGATACCAAATTTTTTTCTTCAAAACGTGCCTTAGACACACCTGTCTTTTTCCGTAGACCGAGGAACAACTCCTCTTCCATCTTCTCTTCCAGTGTCAGGTGCTCCTCTGTAATCCGTGCCTTACCAGCCTCAACAGCCTCCAGGTAATGCCGGATTGGGCCATGATTCTTGTAGCGAATCCCATCGACATAGCCGGAAGCACCAGCTCCCAGGCCATAGTATTCTGCATTATCCCAGTAGACTAGATTATGACGACTTTCAAAGCCAGGCTTGGAGAAATTGGAAATCTCATAGTGCTCAAAGCCTGCTTTTTCCAGTTCCTCAATGATGTACTCAAACATCTCCGCTTCCAACTCTTCTTTGGGGAGAGGAAGCTTGCCCCGTCGCATGCGGTTCATAAAGACCGTGTGGTTTTCTAAAATCAAACTATAGAGACTCATGTGGGGGATGTCCAAGTCGATCGCCTTGGCGACATTTTCCTTGACCTGGTCCATGGTCTGACCAGGGAGAGCATAGATCAAATCAATCGAAATATTGTCAAATCCTGCCTGCTTGAGGTGGCGGATATTGTCATAGATATCCTGCTCCTGGTGACTCCGACCGATCTTTTTCAGCATCTTGTTATCAAAGGTTTGGACACCCAGAGAGACCCGATTGACCTGAGACTCCTTGAGAACTGCGATCTTATCCGGATCCAGATCTCCAGGATTGGCTTCGATGGTAAACTCTTCTACTTCCGATAGGTCCATAACCTTGGGCAATTCTGTCAAGAGATAGGCCAGTTGTTGGGCGGACAGAGCTGTCGGAGTCCCTCCACCGATGTAGAGAGTCCGAAGTTTGCCAATCTCATACGAGCGAGTCTCCTGGATCAAGTGTTCCAGATAGGCATCGACCGGCTGATTCTTGATAAAAACCTTAGAAAAGTCACAATAATAACAAATCTGGGTACAAAATGGAATATGCACATAGGCAGAGGACGGTTTAGCTTGCATAACCTTTATTATACCACATTTCGCACCAAAACCAGAGCAGAAAAGAAAGGGGAAAGCAAGGATTTCCTTGACAAGAAGGAATGAAAGGAATAGAATAAAGCTAATCACATTCGGAGGTAAGGAGATATGAACAACTAAGTTTCGTTAAATAAGATACTTTATTTAGTGGACTGCTTGTTCTATCTCTTTTTGTGTACCCTCTCGCCTATTCTCCAACCTTTTGTTGGCTAAATTAGGTCTTTTTCTGCTTGGGTTCCGCTTGACTACAGCTCTACTAAATAGGTAGAGCTGTTTTTTGTCCCAGTAGAAAGGAATCTTATGCTAAAACTATCCCACCTCACTATCCGCCATACAAAAGATTTACGCGATCTAGTACGTAATCTGTCCCTAACCATACATGAAGGAGAAAAAGTTGCTATTATTGGCGAAGAAGGGAATGGAAAATCTTCCTTACTTCAGGTCCTCATGTCCCCAAAATCTCTACCAGATTATCTGACCATAGAAGGAGAAATCACCACTTCCTTTCACTCCTATGCCTATATTCCCCAGTCTTTACCGGAAGCATTGAAGGGAAAAACTTTGGGAGAATATTTTTTTGGAGAGGACGAGCTAGACTATGCCAGCCTCTACAGACTGGCTGATCAATTGCATTTTAATAGCGACCGCTTTGCAAGCGATCAAACCATCGGAAGTCTATCTGGAGGAGAAGCCCTCAAGGTCCAACTTCTTCACGAACTTTGTCGTCCTCATGAATTGCTATTTTTAGATGAACCCTCAAACGATCTAGATTTAGAGACCCTGGACTGGCTCCAGCAGATGATCCAAACAAGCCCCCAAACCATTCTATTTATTTCCCATCATGAGGATTTTTTGACTCAGACGGCGGATACTATCATACACTTAAGACAGATCAAACACCGTAAGGAGGCTGAAACCATCGTGGAGCACTAGGCTATCAAGACTACAGTAGCCAGAGGGAACAACAATTTAAGCAACAGTCTCAGCAAGCTGCCAATGATCAACGAGCCTACAAAAAAACAATGGAGAAACACCGTCGCGTCCGCCAGCAAGTCGAAACCTCCTTACGAAATACCAAAGATAGCACTGCTGGACGTCTCCTAGCAAAGAAAATGAAGACTCTCCTATCACAGGAAAAGCGCTATGAGCGAGAATTCCAATCCATGACTTCCCAACCCTATGATGAGGAAATCATTAATCTGCATTTCCCTTCCCTTACTCCCTTGTCTCCTCAAAAACGTGTCCTTCTCTTAGATCAGGAAGAGCTTGCAATTGGTGATCGTGTCCTAGTCAAGAACCTCTCCCTCACTCTTCATGGGCAGGATAAGATAGGGATTATCGGTTCCAACGGTGTTGGAAAATCCACTTTCCTAAAAATGATTTGGGAGATTTTACAGAAGAATGAGAGTATCCGCACTGCCTATATGCCTCAAGATTACACTGAACTCCTCCCTCTAACTCAGACACCCGTTCAATTTCTACAGCATTCAGGTGATCGCGAAGAAATCAACACCATTCAATTGCATTTAGCCTCCCTCAACTTTACTTATTCTGAAATGCACCATCCTATCTCTGAACTTTCTGGTGGCCAGCAAGGAAAACTCTTCCTCCTTCAATTAGTACTCACAAGACCCCAGTTTCTGCTCTTGGACGAGCCTACTCGTAATTTTTCCCCCACTTCCCAACCAGAAATTCGACGCCTATTCGCAGACTATCCAGGTGGACTGGTTACCGTCTCCCACGATCGGACCTTCCTTAAGGAAGTCTGCCAAAAAATCTATCGTCTAACTGAAAATGGTTTAGTTGAGATAGAGTCGCTCTAACGTAAAAAAGATTGGACAAAACCAATCTTAGAAAACGTTGACAAAACTGTTCATTTATATAAATCTAACAAATCCAGAGATATCCAATCCTCTACTGAAACATTCCGCCGTGAGAAAAGTGCCTGAAACTTAATGGTCTCAGGCACTCAGAATTATTGAGAGTAAAACAGTTTGGGAAACTGTTTTAGCCTGAGCCCGGAAATTAAAGAGCGAAGGGGCTCAATAATTAGTCATGGAACTTCGAAGAAGTTCGCTGACGTCCGTTCTCACCTAAGGAAAGTTTCTTAGAGGACTTTATCTTCAATTTGAATAATTGGCTAAAACTAATCTTTTTTTCTACTTTTTCGCTGCCTCTTGTCCCATTTCTTGGGTGCGTTTGTAGGCTGCTTCCACGCCGGCAATAATATCGCCCCGTAAGCCGACTTGTTCCAATCGGTTGACTCCTGCGATAGTAGAGCCGCCTGGACTACAAACCGCGTCTCTCAAGCGGGCTGGGTGCTCGCCTGTCTCTAAGACCATTTGACTGGCTCCTCGGAAGGTCTGGGCAGCCATCTGCAAGGCTTGCTCTCGCGAAAGCCCTAAACTCACTCCTGCATCTGCCATGGCTTCGATCATTTGATAGACAAAGGCTGGACCACAGCCTGCCACAGACGTTGCAGGATCCATCAATTTTTCCTCGATTTCGTAGAGAGCCCCTGCTCTTGCTAAGAGCTGTTTGACTTGGGCTACTTGCTGGTCTGTTACTATTTGGGAGCGAACCAGACTGATGACACCTTGACCAATAGCTACGGGCGTATTGGGCATGATGCGAATGAGCCCCACCCGGTCATTTTTAACCACACCTGCCATCTTCTCCAATCCCAGACCCGCCGCCATGGAAATCAGTAACAGATCGGAGCGTTGACTCAAGACCTCCTGATAGTCTTCTAGGAGGGGGCAGATTTGGTAGGGTTTGACCCCCAAGAAGATAACCTCCGCCTCTTCAAAGGCCTGTTGAAGAGAAGATGCTGTGCCCCCACACTGGCTGATAAAATCTTGAACCTTTTGAGGGGAACGATTGACCAAGAGTAGGTCTGGGGCAGCCACTTCTTTTGCGACCGCTTTGGCCAGACTAGTGCCCATGTTTCCTAGTCCAATAAATGCTACTTTCATCTCTTACCTCACTTGACCGTTTCCAGTGACCAGATACTTATAGCTGGTCAACTCACGCAAGCCCATAGGACCACGCGCATGCAACTTCTGGGTCGAGATCCCCATCTCACAGCCTAGACCAAACTCTCCGCCATCTGTGAAGCGGGTCGAAGCATTGACATAAACGGCTGCCGAGTCAACTTGGTTGCTGAAGAGCTCAATGGCTCTTGGATCTTCAGAGACAATGGCATCTGAATGGTGGGTACTGTGGGCTTCAATATGAGCAATCGCTTCTTCTACAGAAGAGACCACCTTCACGGCCATGACATAATCCAAGAATTCCGTATCAAAGTCAGTTTCAGAAGCTGATGTCCCCGCAATGATTTGTTGGGCCTTAGCATCCAAGCGTAACTCCACTGGCACCGAAGCCTCGTCCACTAAGACTTTCTTCACCATCGGAAGAAACTCTCCAGCAATAGCTTCATGCACCAAGAGGACTTCCATGGCGTTGCAGACAGATGGACGACTGGTCTTGGCATTTTTAATGATGCCTAAAGCCTTTTCTACATCTGCCGCCTGATCGACATAAACGTGGACAATTCCAGTCCCTGTCTCAATCACGGGTACAATCGCTTGCTCTACAACTGCCTGGATCAAGCCAGCTCCCCCACGTGGGATGAGAAGGTCTAAATCCCCCTTGGCCTTCATCATGACTAGACTACTCTCCCGACTAGTATCTTCTACCAACTGGAGGACATCCGGATCAATGGTCGTCTCCCGCAAGCCTGTCTTCAAAGCTGAAACGATGGTATGGGCCGTCTGATAGGCATCCTTGCCACTACGCAAGACAACAGCACTTCCACTTTTCAGGGCTAAAGCCGCTGCATCAGAGGTCACGTTTGGACGACTTTCATAGATAATCCCAATGACCCCCATGGCCACTCGTTTCTTCTGAATGACCAAGCCATTCTCTAGGGTCTGCTCCTCCAAAAGCTCTCCTACCGGATCTGGTAGGGAAACCACTTGGAGGATCCCATCAGCCATGGCTTGAATCCGCTCTTCCGTCAAGAGTAGGCGATCCAGCATCACCTCCGAAATCCGACCCCGAGCTGCTTCCATATCCAATTGATTAGCCGCTAGAATTTCAGCTGTAGCCTCAACCAAGGCGTCGGCCATTGCTTTTAAGGCTTTATTTTTTTCATCACTTGTCGCAGTATTAATACTTTTTTTGGCCTGTTTGGCCAGGCGAATCTGTTCGATTGTCTCCATCTGATTCCTCCTTTAAAATTCTGTAAATAAGAGTTCTACCTCAGGTGTAATCGTAATCCAATCATCCCGGTGAATGACGATGCCTTTTGGCTTTTGACTATGGAGCAGATCTTTAATGGCTGCAGCCCCCAAGCGGGTACGCCCTTTCCCAATGACCTGTCCAGATACTGCATCATGAACCGTGATAATATCAGAGTAAGAGAAGCCTCCCTCAACCTTTACCACACCGGATACAAGGATACTCTTGCCCTCTTCTTTGACGGCCTTAACCGCTCCTTGGTCCAGCCATACAGAACCTTGACTAGGCGCATAGAAGGCCAGCCATTGTTTCTGATTGCGCAAAAATTTATCCTGAGCTGTAAAATAGCTGCCATCCTGGGTCTTCTCTGCCGCTTCAATCAGTGCGTCTTCCTTCAAGGACGAGCAGATGTATACAGGAACTCCTGACTCTGTAGCGATCGTAGCCGCCTTGATTTTTGTCAGCATGCCTCCTGTCCCATTGCTAGAGCCAGCTCCACCGGCCATCTCGATAATATCCTTACTAATTGAATCAATTCGATCCAAGCGTTTGGCAGTCGGATCCTTTTGAGGATGGCCCGTATAGAGACCATCGACATCCGTCAGCAAGACCAAGAGGTCTGCCTGGACCATAGCTGCCACCTGGGCACTCAGGGTATCGTTGTCTCCGACCTTGAGTTCTTCAATAGAGACTGTGTCGTTCTCATTGATAATCGGAATAGCCCCTCTTTGCAAGAGGACAGAGAGAGCCTGGTGGGCATTTTATAGCGACGTTGGTCGACAAAATCATCCTGGGTCAAAAGGACCTGGGCAGAGACGATGTCGCGTACCAGTAGATTGGAGGTATATTCTTCTAACAGAAGACCTTGGCCAACTGCTGCAGAAGCCTGCTTGTCTGCGATCTTGGTCGGGCGTTTTTTGAAGCCAAGCGCACCAAATCCAGCCGCAATCGCCCCCGAAGATACCAAAATCAATTCATACCCTTGCTCGTGTAAGAGAGCTAGTTGCTGGGTGATGGCCTTGACCTTGCTCCGAGATAAGCTTCCATCTTGATTGGTTAGGGAAGAGGTCCCCACTTTAAACACAATTCTCTTATTCTTCATACATTCATTCTCCAGAGTATTCGATTGTAACATTATACCATGAAAGCCTAAAAAAATACTAAGAGCTGACCAAGTGAAGGCTCTTTGCCCACAAAAAAACGAGTTTGAACCACAAGAGTTAAACTCGTTTTGATGATGATAGGCTTATCCTTGACGAAGCTTCTCTAATGTTTCTTGAAAAATTTCCGGTACCTCGACTGAAAACTCCATGACTTCTCCCGTCCGTGGATGGGTAAAGCCCAGTGTTTTAGCATGGAGGAACTGGCCATGGCCTTTCATAGTCTTGCGAGGTCCATAAACCTCATCACCAGCGACCGGATGACCAATGTAGGCCATATGAACCCGGATCTGGTGGGTCCGTCCTGTTTCCAATTGTAGCTCGACCAAGCTATAATCCCCGAAGCGTTCCAAGACATGGAAACGGGTCAGGGCTGGTTTTCCTTTAGCTGTCACAGCTTGCTTCTTGCGGTCCTTGTCACTTCGCCCAATCGGCGCCTCAATGACACCCCGATCATTAGGTAAATTACCATGGACAATGGCCCAATACTTGCGCAGAGACTTCTTAGCCTTGAGCTCATCTGCCAGTGCTACATGGGCTGCATCGTTCTTAGCCACCATGAGGAGGCCAGAGGTGTCCTTGTCAATCCGATGGACGATACCCGGACGAAGCTCGCCATTGATCCCTGATAAGTCTTTGATGTGATACATGAGGGCATTGACCAGAGTCCCACTGGTATGACCAGCACTAGGATGGACCACCATGCCTTGAGGTTTATTAACCACTGCGACATCCGCATCCTGATAGACGATTTCCAAGGGAATATCTTCTGCTTCATAGGTCACTTCTTCAACTTGAGGAACTTCATAGCTGATGACATCCCCTTCCTTTACGGTATATTTGGCCTTTTTGACTTGACCGTTGACAAGGATTTCCTTCCTTGATCTGCTCATTAGCCAAGCCACGTGAGAATTCAGTCAACTCTGAGACGGCCTTATCCAGTCGCGCTCCAGCGACTTCCACTCTAACTTCCATGGCTCTCCTCTCTTAAAAGATAAATCAGTAACAATCCCACACCGACGGTTAAATAAATATCTGCTACATTAAAAATGGCAAAATTCATAAAATCCAGGTGAAACATATCGACGACAAAGCCCTGACGAACCCGGTCAATAAAGTTGCCGATTCCCCCTGAAATAATCAGGGTCAACCCCAACAAGAGCCAAATGGAACCTTTGATGTGACGATAAAGGTAGACAAAGGCTGCCCCCATCGCAATCAAAGTTATGATGGCAAAAAACCACTGTTGGTTTTCTAACATGGAAAAGGCGGCACCTGAATTCTTTAGATAGGTCAGGCTGACTACTTTGGGAATGAAGGTACGCATGCCCCCCAGTGGGATTGCCTTGACGACATACCACTTAACAGCTTGATCCAAGGCAATCAGGAGGAGGATACTGATAAGAATACTTACTTTTCTCTTCATGGCCTACCTCTTCTCATCAAAGTAGGCTTCCATAACTTGGACAAACTTCTCAGCCACTGGTGAGAGATCTACCTCTTCCCGTTTGACATAGACCATTTTATTATCCAGATCATCGATCAAGGGGATGACAGTAATGCCATTCACCGACTGGCTATCCAAGAAGCCAGAACCAGTCGCATAGGCATCGGTCCGCTCTAGGATCCCATTCAGGGTCGCTCGGTCTGTCACATTGAAGAGCTGCGAACTACTACTAGTATCCACAAAGTTCTCCGAATAGTAGAGATACTCATCCTTTTCCTGGGTAAAGCGAACGGTCGGTAAGTGTGCCAAATCCTCCATCACTAAGGATTCTTTCTTGGCTAATGGATGACCCTTGCGCAAATAAATATGAGTCTGGAAAGGAATGAGGTCAATGACTTCTAAGCCCAATTTATCCACCCGTTGCATGATCCCTTTGGTATTTTGCTTATTGAGGTAGATAATCCCCAGTTCACTATGCCCCTGAGCTACTTCATCCAGGATCTGAACCGTGGTAGACTCAAAGATCCGAAAGTCTTTGTTCTCAGGATAAAGGACAGAGAATTGGGTAATCAAAGGGGGAAGGAAATCATAGTGCTGACTCGAGATCGAAAATTCCTTCTTTTCTTCCTCAGGATTAGCATACTGGTTTTGAAAAACGTCAAATCCCTTGACCAATTCTTGGGCTTTTTCATAAAATTCCATTCCCCGGCGGGTCAAGAAAGTCCCTGAACTAGTCCGACGGAAAATTTTAAAGCCAAGTTCCTTCTCCAAGTCTCTCACAGAGATGGACAGACTCGGTTGACTGACGTACATTTTTTCAGCTGCTTCACGAAAAGTACCACTATTAGCAATCGCGACAACATAGCGTAATTGTTGAATATTCATGTCTTCTTCCTTCTAACAATATCACTCCATTATACCATAATCTAGAGGATGAAAAAAGATGGGGACATCAATCGAAAGGGAGCATAAAAAAACTCTCTGATTGATCAGAGAGTTTTTGAATACAAATTATTTAGCGATTGGGTAAACAGAAACTTATTTAATGACCACTATCTAACATTTTTAGAAATAGGATTAAAAGCCTTATTAATTCAAGGTTTACATGACGAAATAGTTATAAAAAAATGTAATGTTTATAAAATGTGGGTATCATTTTGGGTATCAATCGCACTGAAAAATTTATAGGAAAAGATCTTTGAAAAAAGCCAATCAAAGCTAAGACGAATAAGCTAGTGGTAAGAATAAACTTGTTCATTATTAGCATTGAGTGGCACATCGAATTCGGATAGTGAACGATCACTATCCGCCCCTTGTGGAGGCTTGCTTTAATTATAACAGGTATCGTGACGAAAGTAAAATTTAAAGCAAGAAGAACCACTAAAATGACAGAATACGCTAATCAGTTTAAAAAAGAAAAGTGATGGTTATACAATCATCACTTTTTTGATACAAAAATACTTAATTACTGCGCCATATCTCCGACGACTTGGGATTATTAGTTCTATAATGAACTCGTTTAAGTCGCCGTTTGGACGTTCCTTGAACATTCTTACTATTGCTGTTCTCATTTGGATCTCCTTTATATGATTTAAAATCATATAGACTCTAAAATTTAAACCCCTAGCAAGTCGCTGGCGGTTGTGTTTAATACCTCGCACAGTTTCAAAAGATATTCACCCTTAATAATCGTGATATCTTTCTCCCATGCCCCGATGGTCTGAGTGCTTACTCCGACTGCTTCGGCAAGCTCGCTCTGTTTCATTTTGTTATTTTTCGCTCGCAACTCTGCGATAGTTACTTTTGGCTTACCCATTCGGCGCTCCTTTCTATATGATTTAAAATCATTTATTTGATTTATGAGACTATTACAAATGATTTAAAATCATGTGTCAGCACTTTTTTTGATTTTTTTTCATATTTTTTTGATTTCTATGCTATTTTACTTGATTTAAAATCATATCTACTATATAATGTCCTTGTAAATAGTAAGGAGAACAAATCATGGCTAAGAAAGAATTACATCCAGAAATAGGGCAAAAAATAAAAGAACTTCGTGAATTGAGAGGAATGGAACAGATAGAACTTGCATGGGAACTTGGCTATAAATCTCAAAGTACAATTTCAAAATGGGAAAGTGGGACCAATCTACCCACTGGTAAAAAATTGATTGAGTTAGCTAGAGTGCTTGACGTCTCAACTAATGAGATCTTAGGCATGGCAGAGCCAGAACCTACCCAAGTGTATACTGAAACCGACCTAAGAAAAATGGCCGAGAATGCCAAAACCTTTGACGGGAAACCTCTTGATGAGAACGATATCAGAGCTATACAGAATATAATCGAGGGGTATCTAAAAGGCAGACTATGAGTATTGAGGAAATTTGTGATCTCCATGGTGTCCGAATTGCCTATTTTGATAAGGAGTTATGGCATAGGCACGGCATCTATGTAGATGAGATTAAGATAGTATTTGTTAATAAGGGCTTGTCTTCGGATGCTCAAAAGCGGGTTGTACTACATGAATTAGGTCACCTTGAGCATTCAAGAGGGCAATACACCGTCAACCCCATCAAATGCGAAAACGAGGCTAACAGAGCCATGATACATGCATTATTGATGGAAGAGCTAGAACAGATAGATAAGGATGATTTCAACTACCTGAAATTTATGGAACGCCACAAGCTGAAATCTGTCACGGATGAGCTAATGGTCATTGATGAATTTTACAGGTTGGTGGGATAACCAGGAGGAAAATATGAAAAAGGTAACACTCGCAACAATCGCAGCACTCACTCTATTATTGACTGGGTGCAATCAAAATACTGCGACTGAACCAAGTCGAGAGCAAGAGACTGAACAAGTTGAAACAAAGCAGTCTAGTAGCAAGGAAGAAACAAGTAACAAGGGCATTGATCTAAAAGATGCGCCTACTACTTTAACTGGAGATGAAGACTATACTGCAGTTGTCGCTTATAAACTTCAGAAGGAATTAGGACAAAAAAATGGCGAAGTCCGTTATTATGACGGAAATCTGGTAGTTGCATTAGACTTATACCGGGATTATTTAGACAAGACGGATGCACAAGGTTTAGCAGATAGCATATATATATTAAAAGAGGCTGTGCTAAAACAATACAATGCAGATCATGGATCGCATAAACGAGTACATATCACCTTAGTTGACAAAGATGCTAAGGACATTGCACATCAAAAAGGTGTAACAATGGTTTTAGACTATTAAAAAAGCCCCACGCTCAAACTTTGGCGAGTCTGAGCGTGAGGCACGATGTGAGGAATACTTAGCATTGGTCGAATGAAAGGAGACTCATATGTCTTACTCGTACGTTGCTTTAGATGTTGAAACTGCTAATGATTTCAGAGGAAGTATCTGTTCAATCGGTTTGGTAAAGTTTCAAGATAGAACTATCGTTGACACCTACTATACCTTAATCAATCCCGAAACAAGTTTTGACACCTTCAACATTTCTATTCACGGTATTAAACCTGAAGACGTTGCTGATGCTCCTACATTTCCGGAAGTAAGGCAGGATATTGTTGATTTTATTGGTTCTGATATTGTTGTATGTCATTTTGCCCAATTTGATATGGGAGCCTTGAATGATGTTTACAATAAATATCAGTTGGATTATGACGATATAAAATATATTTGTTCTTATAGACTTGCAAAAGTTGCTATGCCAGGACAATTAAATTATAAGTTAAAAAATCTTTCGAAAGCATTGAATATTCAATTAGACCATCATAATGCTTTGTCTGATGCGAAAGCTAGTGGTTTAATTCTAGATCATCTATTATCAGCCAACTCATTTTCTGACCTCAAAGACTTTTTAAAAGAGTATCGTTATGATAAGACCGGTTTGCTTGGCCGACGTGGTTTTAATCGTAAAAAAGATCCTAGATATAAAGATAATCTTATCTATACTCCTACAGAAGAGGAGAAGGCTGCAATGGATCCAGACCACTACTTCTACGGATTATACTTTTGCTTTACTGGAAAATTAGAAAGGATGACCAGAAAAGAAGCCAATAAGGCGGTAGCACTTGTTGGTGGAATCCCAGAAAAAGGTGTCACTAATCATACTAATATTCTAGTTGTTGGTGAGCAAGACTGGCGAGTAGTCGGTTTAGAAGGCTTAAGCAGTAAGATGAAAAAAGCACAATCATTACTTGAAAAAGGACATGATATTGAGATCATGACCGAAAATGATTTCATAAAGTTACTAAAATAAAAACCATCGCTAACGAAACGATGGTGATTGACGAATATAAATCTTTAATTAATTAAAAGGGGAATTATTATGGGAGCTACTTCTATTTCTGTTAGACAAGTTTATGAATTTGAAATTCCGAACGGTACTACAGACATCAAAAAAGCCAATGTTACCATTGGCTCAATTACAACAACTGGCCAAACATTGACCATAGAAGGAAAAGTATACACTAAATTTAAAGGAAGTTATACAAAGACAATCGACGATGAAATCTTGGTATATAACTCCGATGCCGACGAATATCAACAATACGACAATTACCAAAAAGCCTTTGAATTCGATATTTTTTATTCGCAAACTGATCAATTATTATTTTTGACTACAACAACTCCTACAGCGAAAAAATTTTTAAAAGAATTGGAAAAAATTGATACACTAAATATTAATTATACATCGTTAAAATTTGATTTAATGGCAATTTCTAACATGATGCCACAAACAAAAGGAGTTAGTTTTAATAGTACTGATGCTGGTGTCTCAAGTAAGTCATTTTCAGGAGACGAGGTTGATGTAAACGATGAAGCAATCGAAGCTTTGGCAAATGATGAAGCAACAAAGATAATAGGTACATTGGATATATTGGGTAAATCAAGAACAATAATGCTGACTCAGTCTGGTACTATTCTCTCTTTCACATCTTTGACAGATATCTCCGAACAAAAAGAATATCCGATGCTAGAATTTTCTATCGCAACGCTAATGAAAATTGGAGAGCTATCATAACCGTGACAACGGGATATATTCTTTAATTAATTTTTCTATATCTTGATGATTATTAGATGTTCCATAAATCTTATTTAGGGTAGTTTTGACCGATAGATCATTGTCCTTAAATTGCAAATCAAATTTCTTTACTTCTTTCTTTCCAAGATGCCGTACAGTCATTCTGTAAAATGGATTATATTTCCTGTGTTTATCAGTCTTAATGGTTACATCAAACCGTTCTTTGCTACTTTCTTCCCTAGAATAAATAGAAAACAGATTATTTCTTAGTGACAAAAAAGAGTCCCACTGGTTTTTTACATCTCTGTACGCTAATTGATAGTCAGCCTTGAATATCAATCTCTGTCCATTACTTTCTGGATGTAAACTAATACTCAACTTATTCTTTATACCTTTTGTTGATTCTATATCTATATAGATATCTTCATGAGTTCTTCTGAAAGTAGCTTCATTTATGGAATAGTTGTTTTCCTTGAGTACGGATCGGATTTGCTTTTCTAATTGGTCAAGTGTAATAGTTTCTTTTAAAAACTTAGAACTTTTTGGGGTAAAAGAAACTGTTTTCAAAAATAGATAGGCTCTAAATTTGTTCCAATGAATATAAAGCCAATCAATTTCGGAATACAAAGCTGCAATAATGGGAACAATTCCGACGAAACTAGTCAGATTTATCACAGTAGGTGATTGTAAAGCTTGATATAAATTCACAAATGTCCATGCCAAAGAAGTAATTATAAGAGTAATTTTTAATTTATTCATATTATCGCTCCAAATAGTCTTTAATAGTATTGTAACATAAAAATCCCCACACTCGCCATCGCCAAACTTTGAGTGTGAGGATATCCTGTATAAGAAACAACCATTCAAAAGGCCGTTTTCTTATACCCATTTTAGCAAGAAATGAGGTAAAAATCAATGATTAAAAAATATAAAAAAGGTGATGGTTTCGCCTACTATTTTAAAGCCTATCATGGAATTGATCCATTGACTGGCAAGAAGATTGTAACTCTTAGACGAGGGTTTAAAACCGAACGAGAAGCTAGACTGGCTGAAGCTAAGTGTTTGTCTGATTATGAAAAGAAAACCTTTAGAAGCAGAAATACAACTACTACTTTTAATCAGGTATATGAAACTTGGAAAGAGCATTATAGAAATACCGTAAAAGAATCAACCTATGTTAGCCAAATTGACAAAGCAGACAGACTTATTATCCCTCATTTTGGAGATAAGCCTATAAATAAAATAAGTTTGACCATGTGTCAAACTCAGGTTAATAAATGGGCTGAAGAATATAAGCGATTTTTCGGGATTATCAGCATTGCTAATCAGATATTTGATTATGCAATATCTATGGAATTGATTGATAGTAACCCTATGAGAAAGACTCTTAAGCCAAAACGACAAAAAAATAATACTGATGAACTTGAAAAGTTCTACAACAAAGAAGAACTTAAGGATTTTTTTAAAATCGTTAAAGGCTTCGATGATAGTGAAATGCTAACGTATTTTAGATTACTAGCTTTTACCGGAATGCGAAAAAATGAAATTAGTGCTCTAAGATGGTCTGATATCGATTTTAAAAAAGGACAGATTACTATCAATCAAACCTTGGCCAAGGGTGAAGATAATAAACATATCTTTCAAACTCCAAAAACAAAAAAGAGTGCCCGAACAATTACCCTCGATTCAAAAACAATCAAAGTTTTAAAAGATTGGCACAAGTATAGTACAAAAGGACTTCTGTTTAAAAATGAGAATGGAGAACCTAAGAGTGTTGTCCATGTCAACAATATGTTGAACAGAATCTGGAGAAAGTACCCTGATTTCAAACGAATCACACCTCATGGGTTTAGACATACACACTGCTCACTACTCTTCGAAGCTGGTGCTACTATCAAGGAGGTCCAGGAAAGACTCGGTCATGAGAATATTCAAACCACTATGGACATCTATGCTCACGTCACCCAAAAAGCAAAAGATGAAGTAGCTGACAAGTTCGCTTCTTACATTGGTTTTTGAAATATGGGTATCACGGTGGGTATCAAAACAAAAAAGAGGCTCTCCGAAAACTCGGAAAACCTTATTTTATGCTACTTAGAGCGATTATTTGCGATTGGGTAAACAGAAACTTGTTTCTTATCGCGACCTTTGCGTTCGAAGCGTACTACGCCTTCAACTTTAGCGAACAAAGTATCGTCTCCACCACGTCCAACGTTCACACCTGGGTAGATGTGAGTACCGCGTTGACGGTAAAGGATAGATCCACCTGTTACAGTTTGTCCATCAGCTGCTTTAGCTCCAAGACGTTTTGCTTGTGAATCACGTCCGTTTGATGTAGAACCTCCACCTTTTTTGTGGGCGAAAAGTTGCAAGTTAGCAAGATTCAATTTCAACATAATTGTTTTCCTCCAGTTAGTTTTCTGTGATAACTCTTGTTTGGACGAACTCGGATGAGTTCTCCGATAAGTTTGCCATCCCTAAGAAAAATGATTCAAAGAATAGTTGGGTCATTTCTCTTTGGTGAGGTGGAATGTCTGTCGGGATTGTTACCCGCATGAAGCCACCCTCTTCTTCGTTTAATTCTAGTTCCGGTTCATAGCCTGCAAATTTCTCAACAGAGTTGACAAAGTTAATGGCAAGCGTAGAAACCGATGCACACACGACATCTAAGCCGTATTCGCCACTTTCGGCGTGACCAGTAATTTCTGCACTCCTCAGCTCGCCATCTTCGGCTCGTTCAAAGACTGCTTGTATCATGTGTTCTCCCAAAAATTAAGCGTTGATTGCGTTGATGACAACTTTAGTGTAAGGTTGACGGTGACCTTGTTTACGGTGGCTACCTTTTTTAGGTTTGTACTTGTAAGTAACAACTTTCTTTTGTTTTCCTTGTTTTTCAACAGTTCCAACAACAGTAGCTCCTGAAACAAGTGGAGTTCCGACAACAGTGTTTTCACCACCAACAAGAACAACTTCGTTAAATGTAACTTCTTGACCAGCTTCAACGTTCAATTTTTCAACGTAGACTGCTTGACCAACTTCAACTTTAACTTGTTTTCCGCCAGTTTTAATGATTGCGTATGTGCTCATTATGCACCTCCTATGTATTTTTGGGTTTCCCCGTATTTTGTGAAGACTCGCCTAGCATCGTGGGACGAACCTCTTAAGCTCAAGGGATGAGCAACGATGATCGAGCGGTTGCACAGGCATGTGCATAGTCAACTCTATAAGTATATCACTTCTATCAGACAAAGACAAGCATTTTTGTTCCTTGAAAACGGATTTTCTTTTAAAAAATTATTTTAAGTCTTTAAAAGAATTAAATGGCTACAAAAGGCTCTTGGTTATCTTTATAAAAAACTATTTACGATTCTTTTTCCTCTTTTATTTGTTCCTTTGGTGAATGATGTCAAGCATCATAAAACTCATGGAGCAATTGGATCAGTTCTTGCTGTTGTTCTAGTAAGTTCTGACCGATAGTGGTTGATTGAATGAGGGTACGGTCCTCCAGGTCTTCGATCACCTTCTTCAAGGAAGTTTGCTCAAATGGCGAATCTACAACCTTTTGAATATCTTGGAAGGGCTGATGGGTGACCAGTTGAAAACCATAAGAATTATTAAGGAGTGAATAGCCTGCTGTACCTGTCTTCTTTTGATATGCTTCGCATAGCCCCCCATCAATGACAAAGAGCAGACCTTCACCCCGAATGGGAGATTCTCCTTTTCCTGTCTTAACAGGTGTATGGCCATTCACAATACGAGATAAGTCCGTTTCAAGACCAAATTCCTCTAAAATGATTTGGCAAATCTTTTTTGAATTGCGATAGCTAAAATACTCATTTTCTACTTCCTTATGCGTTTCTGCCTCCTCAATAAAATACCGTTCAAAGGTCGTCATCTTATCCTTCCCAAAGAGGGGAGATAATGGCCCTCGCCAGCAATACCATACCAAATCCGTTGAAAGGTCATCCCCAACTTCTTTATTTCTTGCTGCAAGTCGAATATGGTATTCGAAAAAGTCTAGTAATTCTTTCCCAGCATACTGGCCTTGATGAAGAACTAGAGGTTGAAATTCCCCAGAAGGTTTCAAGGGAATACAGCCGTGAAACAGCAAGTGATGATTGTAAACCTTATACATGGAACCCTTTTTCATTAAGAGCTCCATATGTTTGGCCATTTTTGGAGATCCTTGGAAGGAAGCCAACATGCTATCCACTATTTGTTTTTCCTCTATGCTTAATTCAGAAGGGTTTGCCTGATCTATGGTTTGGAAGCAGGTGTTTTGCAAGGAATAGCTGTTCCCGTCAATGGTGATTGAGTTCTTCCAATAATCAATTTTATCCAGGAGGATTTGATTGTCCATCTGAAATTCTGGCCGTCTCTTCATCAATTGAGTTTCTAACTTAAATTGGAGAATAGCCAGCGCTTGATGGACCTTTTCCAGTTGCAATATTTCTTCAGATGTAAATTCCTCCGCCCTTGTCCCTAGGATGGGCCTAAACTTAGGATTGGCTTTGTAGGTTTTATCCGCAAATAAGGTTAAAGAACGAATGTTTAAGCCGTAAGCTTTTTCGATATCCCATAAGTAACCGTATCGTGCTGCAATGCGCAATACATTCAATAAACATGCCTCGGACCCAAAGTAAGCCCCCATCCAAATGATATCGTGATTGCCCCATTGAATATCTAAGGAATGAAAATGAAGGAGCTCATCCATTACCTGGGCACTACCAGCCCCTCTATCAAAAATATCTCCTACCACATGAAGGTGATCAATCAATAAGCGACGAATACTGCTGGCAATTCCCAAGATAAAGGGATCTGCTTCTCTTAGTTCAATAACATAACTTAAGATCGTATGGAAATAAGAATGTTTATCAGCTAGCGTAAGATCACTATAGATCAGTTCTTCTATGATATAGGCATATTCCTGGGGCAAGGCCTTTCTAAGTTTGGAACGGCTATATTTAGCTGCTACAAAACTCAATAGAGTTAAGAGCTGAGAAATCGTTGATTTATACCACTCTTTCTCCTTATTCACTTGTTCCAAAACCCTTTCTGGATAAGATACCAGAGCTGACAGTGTATTCTTTTCCTCTTGTGTCAATGAAGCTGCAAAACAGTCGTTGATTTTTTCATTTAAAATTCCAGCACAACTCCTCAAAATATAATCAAAAGCTGCAAACTCTCCATGAATATCACTAATGTAGAGCTCTGTCCCTTTTGGTAGGTTTAAAATGGCCTCAAGATTAGTAAGTTCAGTAATGACTTTTTGACGAGAATCAAATTTCTCTAGTAAAATACGCTTATATTGCTCCATATTAACTCTCCAAGGATTCTTTATTTACAACTTCATCTACGCTGATTCAAGAATCAGTTCATCTTCTTTAATTCCTCTTCAATTAGGAAAGCTGTCTCTTCAATCGATTTATCTGTCATATTAATGACTTGAGCGCCAAATTGTTTAAAGACCTTCTTGGGAATAATCCAATTCTTGATAAATTTTTTCTAAATCCGTATAACTTGTTTCTTGTGTTAATCCTAAAGAATCCAAGCGATGGCTTCGAACTTTCATTAATTTTTCAGGCTCACAGATCAGACCAACCAAGCGACGAGAATCAACCTTATCTAAGACCTGAGGTAAAGGAACTTCAGGGATCAAAGGCAGATTTGCAACCTTGTAGCCCTTATTGGCCAGGTAAATACTCAGGGGAGTTTTTGAGGTACGAGAAACACCAAGCAGGACTAAATCGGCTTCTAAAAACCCCTGAGGTGCCTTACCATCATCATATTTCACAGCAAATTCAATGGCTGATATTTTCTTAAAATAATCACTGTCCAAGCGGTGCAAGGTTCCTGGAACTTCTATTGGTCTGGCACCAGTCTTTTCTTCGATAATTTCAAAAAATGGATGCATGAGATCCAAATAAGCCAAACAATTTTTTTGGCTAAATTCTCTAGCTACTGATGCTAACTGACTATTGACCAAAGTGCTGATGACAAGTGCATTATCCTTCAAGGCATCATATAAGATATCCAAGAGTTCCTCTTCTTGATTGATAAAAGGAAAACGATAACTATTATTAAAAATGATATCTGGATACTGTGCGGTAACTGCTGACAATAATTTTTGGGAAGTCCCACCCAAAGAATCTGAAATACTATATACAATGATCTCTTTTTTCATATTTATTCCTCTTCACTCTTCAGTTCGGCATTTCTTGCTTGTAGGATAATGTAATCGAGCAAGGCTGATTTGGTCACCGTTCCCACAATTTTTCGGTCATTCTCCTCATCGACTACTGGTAAGGAATCGATGACATGATCTTGCAGTAGGGCAGCCGCTTCTAAGATGTTCATATCTTTAGTACAGGTAATGATATGTGGCATTCGAGTCATACAAACTGCTACAGGGGTCGTCTGGATACTCGAATTGAGAGATGCCCTCAATAAATCTTTACGGGACATAATTCCCAGTAAGAGCTTGCCTTCATCGATAACATAGAGGACATCAGCATCATACATAAATAGGGTGATAATCGCATCCTGAATATAGGAATCATGGGTGACTAAAACTGGAGAGGTCATAATCTCTGCCACTTCTTTTTGAAAAGTATCAAAAAAGAAAAGCGTCTCGAGATCTAATCCAGAGTAGGTATAACCAATTTTTGGTGTAGCTTTCAAAATGCCAACCAAGGTCAGAAAGGACAAATCCGGGCGAAGGGTCGCTCTTGAAATATCCAATAACTCAGAAATCTTCTCTCCGCTTAAGGGCTGATGCAATTTTACAATTTCAACTATTTTCTTTTGACGTTCACTTAATTTCAAAATTTCCTAGCCTTTCTATTTCTATCTCTACGATGGTTATATAAGACATACCCAATGAAATATTGGTAATATATCCAACCTCCACTTTTAAATAATCATCATTTTTACTGAATATTATAGCAGAATGATCTAAATAGTCAACAAAAAAAGATGCATTTTTTATTTGACAAATATATGTGATGTATATTACAATGGTTTTGTCTTAATTGTGACACATATTTAGTTTTTTTGGAGGCTTATATGACAAAATGGATTTATTCCTTCGAAGAAGGAAGCGCAAATGACAAAGATCTCCTAGGTGGAAAAGGTGCTAATTTAGCTGAGATGAGCCATTTGGGACTTCCAGTTCCTCCTGGATTTACCATCACTACTAAAAGTTGTATCCACTACCTCGATCATCCTGACTTCTTTGATTCCTCTTTAAAAGAGGAAGTTTTGAAAGCGGTTGCCCAATTGGAAGAAAAAACGGGTAAGTCCTTTAGCGGAGAAGATCCTCACTTACTCTTAGTCTCTGTCCGGAGCGGAGCTAAATTTTCTATGCCTGGGATGATGGATACCATTCTCAATCTTGGTCTCAATGATCAACGAACTCAATTACTGGCCAAAGAAACTAATCTTGATTTCGCCTACAACTGCTATCGCCGTCTACTACAGATGTTTGCTGATGTAGTCTATGGCATCGATAAGGGACTTTTTGATGAGCAACTAGCTACATTTGAACAAAAACAGAATAAAAAGGTCCATGATTTTGACCTGGATCAGCAACAAGAATTGATCCAGCTCTATAAAGATCTCTACGCCAAACACAAGAAGCAATTTCCTGAGAACCCCAATGATCAACTCTATGCTGCCATCCAAGCAGTCTTTAAATCCTGGAATAACAACCGGGCTAGAATTTACCGGGAACTTCATCAGATCCCTCATGATTTAGGAACAGCTGTCAATGTTCAAGCCATGGTCTTCGGAAATAGTGATCAAACCAGCGGAACAGGGGTCTGCTTCACTAGAAATCCTGCAACTGGGGAGGCGGAACTTTTTGGTGAATTTTTGCTGAATGCTCAAGGGGAAGATGTCGTCGCTGGTATCCGTACGCCTGAGCCGATTGCAGCCTTAAAAGAGATCCAACCAGAAACCTATCAGGCTTTCAGAGACTACGCCAAGATCCTTGAAAACCACTATAAGGATATGCAGGATATTGAATTTACCATTGAGAAAGGCAAGCTCTACATCCTACAAACTCGAAATGGAAAACGGACAGCCAAGGCTTCCTTAAAGATTGCCCTAGATATGGTAGACCAAGGTCTGATTAGTAAGGAAGAAGCTCTCCTCAGAGTTGCTCCTGCTTCCATCAGTCAACTGATTCATCCAGTCTTTGAGGAAACTGCTTTAGAGAAAGCACCTTTCTTAGCTCAGGGCCTACCAGCCAGCCCAGGTGCAGCTACTGGCCAAATTGTCTTTACTGCTGACCGAGCTAAAGAAATCCATCAAGAAGGGAAAAAAGTCATCCTTGTTCGGCAAGAAACTTCCCCAGAAGATATTGAAGGCATGATTGTCAGCCAAGCTATTGTTACTAGCCAAGGGGGAATGACCTCCCACGCTGCTGTTGTAGCTCGTGGCATGGGAACTTGCTGTGTCGCAGGTTGCGGAGAATTGACTATCAGTGAAGAAAATAAAACCCTTTCCTGTGGCAATCTGGTTCTAAGGGAGGGAGATCTCATCTCCGTAGATGGTTATTCTGGTCGCATTTATCGTGGCGAACTTCCAACTGTACTAGTAGAAAATAACCAAGACCTCCAGCGCTTGCTTGCTTGGGCAGATGAAGTCGCCATCCTTCAAGTTCGAGCCAATGCAGAAACTGTCAAAGACTTGACAACAGCAATGAATTTTGGGGCCAAAGGCGTTGGGCTAGCCCGTACGGAACACATGTTTTTTGGACAAGAACGGATTCTCGAAATGCGTCGCCTCATCTTAGCGGATTCCGAAGAAGAAACAAAAGAAGCCCTCAATAGGCTCCTAGACTTCCAAGAAAAAGATTTCTTCCAAATGTTCCAAACCGTCCAAGATAAACCAATGATTGTCCGCCTGCTCGATCCACCCATGCATGAATTCCTACCTAGGGATTCCCAAGAAATTGCATTATTAGCAAGCAAACTAAAAAAATCTCCTGAAAAACTTGCCGACCGCATCGAAGGTCTGCAGGAAAGTAATCCGATGTTGGGACACCGGGGTTGCCGTCTCGGCATAACTAAGCCGAAAATTTACAAGATGCAGACGGAAGCTATTTTTAGAAGTGCCATCAAATTGCATCAGCAAGGTCAAACGATCAAGCCGGAAATCATGGTTCCTTTAATTGCTGATCAAAAAGAATTCGAATGCATCAAAGAGTATCTCGTTCAACATATTGAACATCTTTTCGAGCAGTATGGTCAGGAGCCATTCCCTTATGAAATTGGTACCATGATTGAACTGCCCCGCGCCTGCCTAACTGCTGATAAACTGGCTCAAGAGGCTGATTTCTTCAGCTTTGGCACCAATGACTTAACCCAGATGACCTATGGCTTCTCTCGGGATGATATTGGAAAATTCATTAGCCACTACAAGGATAAGGATATTCTTTCTTTCGACCCTTTCCAAAAAATTGATAAGGATGGAGTCGGTGAATTAATGAGAATTGCTATCAGCAAGGCTCGTCAGGTAAAACCAAACCTCGCTATCGGTATCTGTGGCGAAGTTGGCGGAGATCCTTCTTCTATCTCCTTCTTCCAAGACATTCAAGTAACTTACGTTTCCTGCTCTCCTTACCGGGTTCCTGCTGCTAGACTAGCCGTCGCTCAAGCAGCACTCCAAGAAGGTCAGAATTAAGTCCCCCTTACATTCGAAAAGCACCCTTAAAGCTAGACTAGTGCATCTACCTTCAAGGGTGCTATTTTCTTTATCAAATTCTTGTCAGTGGTCAGAGCTCTTAGTGAGAACCGATCACCGTCATCTTTTACAACAAATCCTCAATCAGCTCATCGACTTCATCCGCTTCAGCTTGAGGTGTGATCTCTGTAATCATGATTCCAGCAACTGCTCGTTCGACCAAAGCTTCCACGTCCATGCGCTCCTCATATTGCTCCGCATTTTTGAGTTTTGGATTGGTCTTTGGACGGTCTGGCGCAAAGATGGTACAGCAATCTTCGAAAGGCTGGATAGAGATTTCAAAGGTATCGATGGCTTGGGCGATATCGATAATTTCCAACTTATCCATGGTCACCACTGGACGGATAACTGGTGTATTGGTCACAGCGTTGATGGCCTGCATACTCTCTAGCGTTTGACTAGCTACCTGACCGAGGCTTTCCCCATTGATGATAACCAGGCCCCCACGGATTTGACGGATGCGATCTGTAATCCGCATCATAAAGCGACGGGTCAAGGTCATAAGGTAAGCTTCAGGTGCCTTAGCTTTAATCTCTTCTTGGATTTCTGTAAAAGGCACTTCGATAAACTGGATATTGCCCCCAAACTTGGTTAATTTACGAGTTAAATCGTGGGCTTTTTTAAGAGCTCCCGGACTGGTATAAGGTGGGCTAGCAAAGTGGACCGCTTCAATGTCCACGCCTCGCTTCAAGGCCAGGTAACCAGCTACTGGAGAGTCAATCCCACCAGATAGCATGAGCATCCCTTTTCCAGAAGTACCAACTGGCAAACCACCCGCTCCCTTAATGGTTTCATAAGAGATATAGGCTGCTTCTTCCCGGATTTCCACTTGGAGGTTGATATCCGGTTTTTCATTTGGGCTTGGATACTTGGAATAACTTCAAAGACAGCTCCACCCAAGGTTTGGTTGAGCTCTCGGCTATCCAACTCAAAAGAATGGTCACTCCGTCTGCTGGAAATCTTGAAGGTCATCCCTTCCTGATAGATCTCCTGCATGATTTCTTGAACGGCTGAAATTAAGGCTGGGACAGATTTTTCAATCTTGTAGACTGGTGAAAAGTTTTGAATCCCGAAGACCTGTTTGAGGGATTCAGCCACTGGTTCGTAATCCGTTCCATTTAGATAAGCATGAGCCCGGTCCCGATCAGCTGTCACTTTGACAGCTGGATAAATGGACAAGACATCTGAAATATTATTTCGCAATTTGTTAATGAAGCGCATCCTGTTCTTTCCTTTAGTAGAAAGCTCACCATAGCGGATCATAATTTCTGAATAAGTTAATGGCATAGTTATTTCCTTTTCTTTTCCTTAACGCACTTTTCGCGTCTTTTCATAGATAAGCTTGAACTTGGTCAAAAATTGCTCGACCTGACTCATATCATTTTCGAGATCGAGACTGAGACGGACAGCTGTTTGCGCCAGAGCCTTATCGACTCCCATAGCGATCAGGGTTCCAGCAGGTTTACCAGCCTTGGAAGAGCAGGCAGAGGTTGTCGAAATATAAATCTCATACTCCTCAAAAGCATGGACGATGACTTCTCCTCGCACTCCTTTGATGCCGAAAGTCAAGATATGAGGCGCAAATCCTTCATCTCCAGAGAAGACAGTCACATCTGGATAATGAGCTAATTCTTCACGAATGACTTCTTTCAACTGATGGCATTTGCGTTCAAATTCCTCTTGACGCTCCATCGCCAAGCGCAAGGCCTTGGCTGTCGCCGCAATCCCAGCTAAGTTCTCAGTCGTCGAACGAAGGTCCTTTTCTTGTCCTCCACCAGTTAAGAGAGGGCTAATCTTTTTTTTCCTTCTTTAAGGTAGAGAAAGCCTACCCCACGAAGTCCATGAAACTTATGACTGGAGAAGGTCGCTAGATCCACCCGTTCTGGAAGGTAGAGAGTGGTGGCAATCTTGGCTAGCGCCTGAACCCCATCAACGTGGAAGGTGATGGTCGGACGATCCGCCAATAGGTCTGCAATGGCTTGAATAGGCTGGATAGAACCGACTTCATTGTTGACGGCCATGATTGAGACGAGAGTCGTATCCGGACGCAAGAGTTTTTCCAACTCTTCTACTTGGACAAAGCCACGCGCATCAACAGGAGCAAGATCCACCTCAAATCCCTGACCTTGTAGCCAGAGGGCCGATTCTTTCACAGCTGGGTGCTCAATAGCTGAGACAATCATGTGCTTCCCGTAAGGAGCTTTTTCAAAAGCAACTCCCTTGACAGCCCAGTTGTCCCCTTCTGTCCCACCAGAGGTAAAAAAGATTTCTTCTGCTTTCTTGCCTAGGAGGGAAGCAATCTGCTTGCGAGATGCCTCCAAGATCCGAGTTGCTTGACTTCCCAGGTTGTGCAAGCTAGATGGATTTCCCCATATTTTGCTTGCGACTTCCGTGTAGGTAGCCAAGGCCTCTGGATAAGGTTTGGTTGTTGCTGAATTATCAAAGTAAATCATCTTCCACTCTCTCCTAGTCAATTTTCAATCATCTTATTGTAACATTTATAGGTTGGAGGGACAAGGATTTGGCAGGCTTCATTTTGTTCCTAGTTTCAGACAGAAAACTTGTAAATTTCTCAAAATAGCTTATGATGAAGATGGAGTGTTTTGTAAAACGCTTACAAAACTAAGTTCTGGCTTTTAAAACAGTTGTTCAACCGCTAAACTGGTCCCGAAAGATGATAAAAGGAGACAAACATGAAACGACCGATCTATCTTTCTCTTGCCCTAGCTGGAAGTCTTGCTCTTGGAGGACTGCTCTCTGTCCTACCACCACTTCCATTTGCACTCCCATCTGCCCAACTAGCCTGTCACGGCAAAGGACAGTGTGACTTACAACAGCCCTTGGAAAAACCACCATACTTTAGAGAAGATGAGGGTAGCCTTCGCGAAATGACTCTTTCCCAAGCAATCCCAGGAGAATCTGATAGCTACATCGAATTCAAATGCTTGGTCGAATACAATGGATGGTTCCGTCGCATCATCCGCGTGAAAGATGTAAGAGTGATTTCAAAGACCAAAGAATTCAAGGGAAGGATCGACTACTCTATCCCGGATCCAAACAAGATAGAGATTCAGGCAAATGGTCAGTTTATCACTCCTAATGATGCCTCTAGTTTTAGTAACCATCAAATCACCAGCCAGCCTAGTCAACCAAGCCAAGCGATTTCACTCTCTGAAAAAGGAGAGGCAAACTTTGTATCATCCTCTGAAGCAAACGAGACCCAAAGTGTCCAATTTGAAAGCAATTTGAAATTTTAAAAACCTCTTTCATTTCTTTTTAGACATTTTCATAAAAATAACGTATAATGACTAAAGTGTTCACATTAAAGAACCAAAAATGAAATGAAGAGGAAATAGATTATGTCACAATATTCACGAAAAGAAAAACATCAAGACAGCAACAAACCATCTAGAAGCGAAAAAGTGAAACAGAGCCTTTCTTTATTCCAGATGATTGTCGCAACGATTGCTAGTCTTCTCGGGATTATCGTTACTTCATTTACTATTTACAGTATCATGAAACCAACTTCTAAGACTGAGGAGAAAAAAGATAGCTCTACTAGCGTTGTTGTTGTCCATGAAAAGGATGGATCTGCTACTGATTCAAGTGCTACTGGGACGGATACAAGTGCTAGCAGTAGCCAAGCATCCGAAACAAGCTCTGAACAAACTGATTCATCACAGGTAGATACCAGTGCCAGTGAAACTCCCGCAGACACAACACCTTCTGCTACTGATACCGAATCATCTGCTAATTGAGAGTGGGACAGAAATCAATAATTCGTTAGAATTCGATTTCGTTGTCCCACCTCCGCACAGTTGAGTAGGGCTGTAAAAGCTGATGAAATCAGCGTAGTAGAGACCACTCAACCACTGCGTCTTGCTCGACAATCTAAAGACAATTGAGAGGCTAGGACTTTTGTCCCAGCCTCGTTTCTATAATAGAAAAGCCTCTGTCGATCAGAAATCCTGATCAACAGAGGCTTATTTTTATTTGATGACTTCTTGTGTTTTTGCGTAGTTGGCTTCGACAGCTTCTTTTTCAGCTTTCCACCAGTCTTGGTTGTCTGTATACCACTTGATGGTTTCTTCCAAACCGGCTTCGAAGTTTGTGAATTGTGGTTCCCAACCCAATTCTTCACGCAATTTTGTTGAATCAATAGCATAGCGCAAATCGTGACCAGCACGGTCTGTCACACGGTCGTAAGCATCTTTTGGTTGACCCATTTTTTCAAGGATGAGCTCAAGTACTTCCTTGTTGTTCTTTTCACCGTCAGCACCGATCAAGTAAGTTTCACCGATACGGCCCTTGGTAAGAATAGCCCAAACACCTGTTGAGTGATCGTTGGTGTGGATCCAGTCACGGACGTTCTTCCCTTCACCATAAAGTTTTGGTTTGATTCCTGACAAGATATTGGTGATTTGACGTGGGATGAATTTCTCGATGTGTTGGTATGGCCCGTAGTTGTTTGAACAGTTGGAAATCGTTGCCTTGACACCAAAGGAACGTACCCAAGCCTTAACGATCAAGTCTGAAGCAGCCTTGGTTGATGAATAAGGGGATGATGGGTTGTATTTGGTTTCAGCAGTAAATTTTTCACCAGGACCTTCACCATGTCCAGGAAGATCTTCACGCAATGGAAGGTCCCCATACACTTCGTCTGTTGACACGTGGTGGAAACGAATATCGTACTTGCGAGCCGCTTCCAAAAGTGTGTATGTACCAATGAAGTTGGTGTGGATAAATGGTGATGGGTCATTCAATGAATTGTCATTGTGGCTTTCAGCTGCATAGTGAACAATGGCATCAGCCTTAGCAGCCAATTGGTCCACCAATGCTGCATCAGCAATATCCCCCACAACCAACTCAACACGGTCACCAAGGATTTCTTCAATGTTGGCACGGTTACCAGCGTATGTGAGTTTGTCAAGGACAGTCACATGAACGTCTGGATGGTTGTTGTAGACATAGTGTACGAAATTTGAACCGATGAAACCAGCGCCACCGGTTACGATGATGTTTTTGTATTCAGTCATTTTTTCTCCAAATAGTTTTTTATTTTTGATTGTTCCTTAAATCATTTTTTTAGCTTTCCTTAGGTGAGTACGGACGTCAGCGAACTTCTGCGAAGTTCCATGACTAAGTTTTGAGCCTAATGTCTCAAAACTTCCGAGCACCTGAAACACAATGATTCAGGTGCTTTTCTCACGGCGGAAAGCTAAGCATATAGCTCGCTTCGCTCGTTCATAGCAAAGCTAAAAACTATATAATGATTTTCTTGATTGTTTTAAGAGCTATGTTCTTACAAATCTTCTGCTTTTAGGGGTTTGACGTCTTTGAGCAATGGGTGATTTTTATCTGCTTCAGAGACTTCTGCTTCTTCCAAATTTTCCCATTGGATGTCTAGACTTGGGTCTGCATAGTTGACAAAAGCGTATTTTGGTTTGAGTTCCAATGCCCAGTAGTCATTGACTAAGTAAGTATAAGCCACTTTATCTGTCAAAACTTGGAAACCATTGGCTACGCCGCGAGGAACAAAGATTCCTTTAGAGGCATCGATCACAGTTTGGTAGGTGTTCCCAAAAGTCTCACCTTCACGAAGGTCTACCCACGTTCCGAGAACCTTGCCTTCATCTGCTACTGAGATGTACTTGTCCCAAGGTTCTGCATGCAAGCCACGTAAGACATGCTTACGAGAGAATGAAATGTTATTTTGCAACTTGCCTTCCGCAAAGAAGCTTTCAGGGAATCCGAGAGGAAGCATCTTCTCTTTTTGGAAGTTTTCCTTGAACCAGCCACGGTTGTCCCCACGAACTGGAATATCAAACTCCATTAAACCTGGGATGGCTTCGATTTTACGGGCAGCTAATTCTTTCGAAAAATTGTTCTGTCATTAAGCTTCTCCAATCAGACGGAGCAAGTATTGTCCGTATTCGTTTTTCTTTAACGGTTGCGCCAATTCATAGACTTGCTCTTTAGTGATATAGCCCATGCGATAGGCGATTTCCTCAAGGTTGGCTACTTGAACATTTTGCAAGCGTTGAACCGTCTCGATATATTGAGAAGCTTGTAAGAGACTTTCATGAGTCCCTGTATCCAACCAAGCAAAGCCACGGCCCATGAGCTCAACAGAGAGATCTCCACGCTCTAAATATGCCTTGTTGACATCGGTGATTTCGAGTTCTCCACGAGGACTTGGTTTGATATTTTTGGCAATCTCTACGACATCATTATCATAGAAGTAAAGGCCTGTCACCGCAAAATTCGATTTTGGATGCTCAGGTTTTTCTTCGATAGAAACGGCATTCATGTCCGCATCAAATTCTACCACACCAAAGCGTTCTGGGTCTTTGACTTGGTAACCAAAGACAGTCGCGCCTTTTTCTTTGGCTTCCGCCCGTTGCAACATCTTGGTTAAGCCATTTCCGTGGAAGATATTATCTCCAAGAACAAGGGCAACATGATCATCCCCGATAAAGTCCTCTCCAATGATAAAGGCTTGTGCCAAGCCATCTGGGCTTGGTTGCTCTGCATAAGAGAGGGAAATCCCAAGTTCAGAACCATCTCCAAGAAGCTCTTCAAAACGAGGAAGGTCTTGAGGAGTTGAGATAATCAAGATGTCTTTAATCCCTGCCAACATAAGGGTTGACAATGGGTAGTAAATCATTGGCTTGTCATAAATGGGCATCAACTGTTTGGAAGCGGCACGAGTCAAAGGATACAAACGAGTACCCGAACCACCGGCTAAAATAATACCTTTCATAATGTTAGGCCTTTCTACGTATTCATTACTCCTATTTTATCATGTTTATATAAAAAAGTCACCTTGTTCACATGTTACAAGGTGATGACAGGTTATCCAAGAGCGACGTCTAGGATCATCATAATGACAAAGCCAACCATGAGCCCGAGGGTTGCAACGTCTGTGTTGCCATTGGTCTGCGAATCTGGGATCAATTCTTCAACCACTACAAAGATCATAGCACCTGCTGCAAAAGAGAGGGCATATGGTAGGATGGCTGTCATGGATAAAACGGCTACTGCTCCTAGCAGGGCTCCTACTGGCTCGACGACGGCTGACATGGAGCCCCAATAAAAGGCATTAAGACGATATTTTCCATCCGTCCGAATCGGAATCGAGAGGGCAGCCCCTTCTGGGATATTCTGCAAACCAATCCCAATAGCTAGACAAACCGCCCCGATAAAGGCTTCTGGACTTGGATTGCTAGCCAGAGCTCCAAAGGCCACTCCGAGCGCCAAGCCCTCTGGAAAATTGTGGATGGTAATGGCTAAGAAGAGAAGGGTCGTTTTAGACAACTTCTTCTCCCGCGGCGTATGGATACTCTCAGCCTCTTCAATCTCCTTACTCATATGAAGGTGAGGGACAACAGCATCAATCAAGCGGAGGAAAAATCCTCCAGCTAGGAAACCGATAGCAGCCGGAAACCAAGCCAAGCTCCCATAAGAGTTTTCCGCATACTCAATCGAGGGTTGCAAGAGCGACCAAAAAGAAGCCGCAATCATAACGCCCGCCGCAAAGCCCATCATGATGTCCAGTAGTTTGCGACTAATATGCTTGAAGAAAAAGACGATGGCTGACCCTACAATGGTACAGCCCCATGTAAACAATCCTTCGATAAAGGCCTGCAAGACCACGGATTGTGATTGAAACCAATTCATAACAACTCCTACTTTTTATTAAATAGTATATAAGCCTTTTTTATTCTACTATTTTTATCTGAATTAAGGAAGTTATTTGGAAAAAAGAGGCTAGGACAAAAGTCCTAGCCTCTCAATTGTCTTTGAATTGTCGAGCAAGACGCAGTGGTTGAGTGGACTCTACTACGCTGATTTCATCAGCTTCTACAGCCCTACTCAACTGTGCGGAGGTAGGACGACGAAATCGAATTCTAACGAATTACCGATTTCTGTCCTACGCTCTTCTTCACATATTGTTCAACTGGATAATCCGCTGGATCTAAACGCAAGTTTCCTCCTGCCACTAGTTGGGCTAGATGCCAACCAATGAGGGGACCGGTTGTAAGACCAGATGATCCCAGACCACTCGCTACATAAAGGCCTGCTTGATCGGGAACAGCTCCCAAAAGGGCGAGAAGTCACTAGTATAGGCCCGAGTACCCACGCGCTCCCCCATGACTGCCGCTTGAGCCAATTCTGGATAGTAGGCCAAGGCTTCTTCTTCCATCTGGTTCAGCAGAGCTTGGTCCACACTTAGGTCAAAGCCCATCTCATTTTCATGGGTGGCTCCCATACTGACCTTGCCTTTTTGGAAGGGAATGATATCCAGTTCCCCTTCAGGCATGACCACTGGATAGTCATCCGTATCTAAGTCTAGATGATAGTCCCGCAACTGTCCCTTTTGCGGACGGACATCAACTTGGTAGCCAAGTGGCTCTAGGATTTGCCCCAACCAGGCTCCGGTCGCTAGGATGACTTGGTCATAGCTCTCTCCTGCTATCTGATAGCCATTATCTGAGACCGAGAGAGCAACCTCCTCCTTGATCACTCTTGCACCACTGGCTTTCAGAAGGGTTTCCGTCAGAAGGGCTCCTTCTACATGGGCACCACCCGAGGCATAGAGGAGCTGGTCAAAGCCTTGCAGACCTGGAAATTGCTGGGCCACTTCTTCTTTAGTCAAAATCGCCAATTCCCCAATCAAGGGTGACTCTTCTCGACGACTCAGCGCCAACTGATAGAGTTCGTCTAATTTCTCTTCCTTCTTCTTGAGAAGATAAACCCCAGTTTGCTGGTAAAAGTCTGTTTCGATACCATCCTTGGACAGTTCCTCTACCAATTCTTGGTAGAAATCAGCTCCTAAGCGTGCGAGTCGATACCAGGCCTTGTTTCGTCGCTTGGAAAACCAAGGGCTAATGATCCCAGCCGCTGCCTTGGTTGCTTGGCCAAGTCCATGGTCATAGACGGTTACATCCACTTGTGCTTCTTTAGATAAATAATAGGCTGCAGTGGATCCTACGATCCCTGCACCAATAATCGCAACTTTCATGATAACCTCTTAGATATGGTAAAAAGGATTGGTGTTGGCTTGACTGCCCAGCACTTCGATCTCCCAGGCTTCTGCAGCTTTCCACTGGTTGAGTTTTTCTACTAGTTTCGAGACAAACAGAACCTCGATATGGTGGCCTGGATCCAAGCCTAGAAGGCCATCGCTCAGCATGTCCTGAGCGGTGTGGTAGTAGATATCTCCTGTGATATAGACCTCTGCTCCCTTAGCGAGAGCATCCTTGTAAAAGGACTGGCCACTTCCTCCACAGATTGCGACACGCTCAATGACCCGATCCAGATCCGCCTGGTCATAACCAATCAAGCGCAAAGCATCTAAGCCAAAGGTTTCTTTTACCTTTTCGGCCAACTGGCCAAAGGTTTGGGCGCGCACCTGACCGATGCGGCCGATTCCGAGGCCTTCTCCTGTCAGGCTGAGGGGCTCTGGATTTTCAATTTCTAAAAGCTGGCAGAACCAATCGTTCAATCCATCTGGGACAATATCAATATTGGTATGGCTGACGTAGACCGCGATATCGTGCTTGATCAAGTCAATATAGATCTGATTTTGAGCCCGATCGGCTACCAAATCCTTAATAGGACGGAAGATGGGCGCATGTTTGACGATGATCAAGTCCACCCCATGGGCGATGGCTTCTGCCACCGTTTGCTCACGGATATCTAGGGCTACCATGACCTTCTTGACGTCTTTTTGCAGGGTGCCGACCTGTAGCCCACGGACATCTCCCTCCATGGAAAGTTCCTGGGGACAGTAGGTTTCATAGCGTTTGATGACTTCACTTGCTAGCATGTAGGACCTCCTTGATTTGTGCGATGCGCTCTTCTAACGAAGCTCTGGCGGATTGATTCTCGACCGGGACCTGCTCCAAGGCAAAGTCTAATTTTTCCACTTCCTTGGACCATTTCTGAACAAAGGCAGGAGCTTGCTCCAATATCAAATGGGGACCAAAGCGCAGTTCCTTAGCTGTCAACTCTTGAGAACCGTGTTCAACCACGAGGATTTCATAAAATTTCTCATTTTCTTCTAAGATGGCTTCATCGACAATGCGAAAATCATGGGCTACCAACCAAGCCCGTAATTCATCCTCCCGATTATTGGGTTGCAAGACCAAGCGAGAGACACCGTCTAATTTCTCAAGACCTGCCGCTAGGATATCCGCAATCAAGCGGCCTCCCATGCCAGCAATGGTGATACAGGAAATGCCGTCTGTTGGTTCAAAAGCAGCCAAGCCATTAGCTAGGCGGACCTCAATCTTGTCTTCTAAGCCATTATCAGCGACATTTTGAAGAGCGGATTGATAAGGGCCCTCCACTACCTCACCAGCAATGGCATCCTCAATTTTCCCTTCTTGTAAAAGGGCGATTGGGAGATAAGCATGGTCACTTCCCACATCTAACAGACGCGCTGCAGCTGGGACGAAGCTAGCCACCAAGTCCAAGCGATTTGATAATTTTGTAAATTCCATGTGCTACTTTCTAAACTTTTATTCCACCCTTTAGTATACCATGTTTGCACCATTAAAAAAAGGCGCGATGGCGCCTTTTCCTTATGCATCAATTTCCTTATATTCTACTTCCAAACCTCGTTGCACTGCTGGGCGATTAGCAATTTTTACTGTCCAAGCTTGCAAATGCTTGTATTCTTCCACATCTAGGAAAATTCCAGCACGATCCCAGACCTTGTCTTGGGCTAGACGGCCATACCAAGACCAGATGGCGATATCTGCAATCGTATAATCATCTCCTGCGATATAAGGTTTGGTTGCGAGTTCCTTGTCCAGTAGGTCCAATTGGCGTTTGGCTTCCATGGCAAAGCGGTTGATAGCATACTCGATTTTCTCAGGTGCGTAGTGGAAGAAATGGCCAAAGCCTCCCCCTAAGAAAGGTGCAGCCCCTGTCTGCCAGAAGAGCCAGTTAAGCACTTCTGTCCGTTTAGCAGAATCTGCTGGAATCAATTGTTCAAATTTCTCTGCTAGATACAAGAGAATATTGGCTGATTCAAAGACCCGAATGGCTTGGCCACCTGATTGATCCAACATGGCTGGAATTTTCGAGTTTGGATTGATGGCTACAAAGTCACTGCCGAATTGATCCCCATCACCAATCTTGATGCGATAAGCGTCATAGCCAACATCTACACCCAACTCTTTTAGTTCTTCCAGCATAATAGTCACTTTGATCCCATTGGGTGTTGGAAGGGTATAGAGTTGGAAAGGCTGGTCGCCTTTTGGAAGGCTTTGTTCAAAGCGTGCACCTGCTGTTGGTTGGTTCAAGCTACCCCAGGCTCCACCCATTTGACTTGGCGCTTCCCATACTTCCGGTAATTGATAATCTGACATCTCTTTTCTCCTTTGTCTATGTTACTACTAGCATATCAAATCCTGCCTCTAGTTTCAAAAATCCGCTACGCTAGCTTTACTTGACTTTTCTTGGCAAAATGATAGTATAGAAAAAATACATTTTAAGGAGAAAAAATATGTCCACAATTGACTTTCATAGTTTGGCAAAGACAGAACTACACTGCCACTTAGACGGTTCCTTGTCTCTTCCGACTATTCGCCAATTGGCAGTCATGGCTAATATTGACCTTCCTGCTAGCGATGAAGTGCTCAAGCACCATGTCACTGCTCCTGCCCACTGTGAGAATCTTTTGGACTATTTGGAGGCCTTTGACTACATTCGCCCTCTCCTTCAAACCAAGGAAGCCCTGACCCTTGCTGCTTACGATGTGGCTGAGCAAGCGGCTCTGGAGAACGTCCTCTATATCGAGGTTCGTTTTGCCCCAGAGTTGTCCATGGACCAAGGACTTACCGTACCAGAAATTATCGATGCTGTCTGTGATGGATTGCGCCAAGCCCAGGATGAATTTGGCATTACATCCAAAGCCCTCGTTTGTGGCATGCGCCAGTCGGATCAAGATCTCACCTCTCGCATCTTGGCAGAAGCCAACCAGGTCACTAATCAGGATTTTGTCGGCTTTGACTTCGCTGGGGATGAGCACCACTACCCTCCACAAGCCATTGAGGCCCTCATCCAACAGGTCAAGAGCTACAATCGTCCTATGACCCTGCATGCAGGAGAATGCCACTGTCCAGCCAACGTCGCTCAATCCATAGCCTATGGTATCAAACGAAATGGTCACGTGACCTTACTAGCGAATGAACCAGAACTTCTAAAAGAGTTTGTGAAAAATGGGGTTACTGGTGAGCTCTGCTTGACCAGTAACCTTCAAACCAAGGCTGCTGCCACTGTGGCAGACTTCCCTTACCTCAAGATGAAGGAAGCTCAAGCCCATATCAGTATCAACACCGATAACCGGACCGTCTCTGATACCGATCTGACCAAGGAATATACCCTCTACCACCGCTACTTCCAAACGACCCCAGCTGACTTTTACAAGCACAATGTCGATGCCATCAAGGCTTCCTTTGCTAGCGACGAAGAAAAGCAAGAACTCCTGACCAAACTAGAAGAAGCCTATGCCGACTATTTATAAACGAAAAGAGGCTGGGACAAAAGTCCTAGCCTCTCAATTGTTGTTGGATTGTCGAGCAAGACGCAGTTGTTGAGTGGGCTCTACTAGGCTGATTTCATCAGCTTTTATAGCCCTACTCAACTGTGCGGAGGTGGGACGACGAAATCGAATTCTAACGAATTACCGATTTCTGTCCCACTCTCTTTTAATCTTTCCATAAATCCATGGCTTGTAAGAAATCATCTGAAACCGTGACATTTTCAGGCTGAAGAGCTTCCCGTTCTTGTTGCTTGATTTTTAATTGAGTCAAGCTGGTAATGCCTTCTCGTCGCCAATTGCGCAGGATGGCCTGGATGTATTTCCAGTGAGGCTTGCCATTAAAGACTGCTTCTCTCAAGGCTGCCTTCACAATGCCTGGATCTGTTTGGTCCTGTTTGACTGTCTGTGTCAAATCTTCGATTTCAAATGGAGTCAATAAACGACCCAACTCCTGCTCAAAGGTTTTGACCAAATCAGCCAGTTCATTTTCTGCTTGCTTGTCTTGACCACGCTGAGACGCCTCCGTCTTACTTTGAAGCAAGTCATCCAGGCGTTCGAGGGCAATCGTCGCATCAAAAAGAACTTCAATCTCTCCATCTAGCTCAATGGTCCGATATTGGAGCAAACCCTGGTTGGTCAGGCGAGACATGGACTGGTTCACTTCTGTGACAGACTTGCCAATCGCATCTGCAATTTGATTCGGCGTGAGGCTGGATTGGTTGGTCGTATTTTGCAAATAAAAGAACTGCCAAACCAGAAAATCCTCTGCGTCTTTAAATAAGTGTTGATAATGGAAAAGTAAGGCACTTGGTAAGACCAAATTGCCCGACTTAAATGCTTGTGAATATGTCATACTTCCCCTTTATAGGTAACCATAAAATGAAATATCTTTTTCTAACTCCTCCAAACGATAAGGAGTTTCTTGGTAAACTGCATAATTGATCCAATTACTGAAGAAGTTGGCTGCCGCTAAGTTCCACCGCATCCGAGGATCACGACTGCTGTCATCCTGATCAAATAATTCTTCGGAAGATCTGGATTCAAGCCTGCTTTCACATCCCGCTGGTATTCCTTGGCCAAGGTATCACGGTCATACTCCAAATGGCCAAAACTATAGACCTCTCGAAGATCTGGACTAGCCAGGATCGATAGTCCTACTTCACTGCCTTGAGCTAAGACTTGCAAGTTGCTCTTGTCTAGCACTTCTTTGAGGGGGACATCCGTATAACGTGAGTGAGGAGCCAAAAAAGCATCGTCAAAACCACGCATCAAACGGTTCTGTGGATTCAGAACGGTTTGCTCATAGATCCCAGATAGCTTGTCGCACAGAGCTACTTTTTCAATGCCATAGCGGTAATAGAGACCAGCTTGGGCACCCCAACAAAGATGCAAGGTCGAAAAGACATGGCGTTTAGACCAATCAAAGACCTTTGTTAACTCTTCCCAGTAATCCACTTCCTCAAAGGCTAATTTCTCTACAGGAGCTCCCGTAATGATCAAGCCATCATAATAGTTCTCTTTAATATCCTCGAAAGACTTGTAGAAGACTTCCATATGCTCTGCCGCTGTCGTCTTAGACTCATGACTAGTCATATAGAGGAAATCCACATTGATCTGCAAGGGAGTATTGGCCAAGAGGCGTAACAGTTGAGTCTCAGTGGCTACCTTAGTCGGCATGAGATTCAAAATCAGAACATTCATCGGACGAATATCTTGGTGAGTTGCCCGAATATCATCCATGACAAAAATATTTTCTGAGCGAAGAATATCAACTGCTGGTAATTTCTTATCTAAGGTAATTGGCATAAAAAGCTCCCATCTTACAAGTTGTTACCTCTTATTATAAGACAGGAGCATATAGTTTTCAATTATGGTTTTTCTCTATCTAGATATAGCTCTAAGCTATATTAGTAATGCATCAAGACCTTGTAATCGTAGTCTCCGATCGCTTCGCGGCCTTTGAGTTCATCGAGCTCGATCAAGAAGGCACAACCTGCAACGACCCCACCGAGTTTTTCAATCATTTCGATGGTTGCTTTAACTGTACCACCTGTTGCCAAGAGGTCATCGACGATGAGGACGCGTTGACCTGGTTTGATGGCATCAGCGTGCATGGTCAAGGTATCAACACCATATTCTTTTTCGTAGTCCGCTGAGATAACTTCACGTGGCAACTTGCCAGGCTTACGAACAGGTGCAAAACCAATTCCCAATTCAAAAGCGACAGGACACCCAACGATGAAGCCACGCGCTTCTGGGCCGACAATCATATCAATCTTCTTATCCGTTGCGTATTGAACGATTTCACGAATCGCATAACTATAAGCATTGCCATCTGCCATCAAAGGGCTGATATCACGGAAGGTAATCCCTTCTTGTGGATAGTTTTCAATGCTTGCAATGTAATCTTTTAAATTCATGGTTAACTTTCTTTCATAAAAAATTTTTACATTCCATTATACCATGAATTCTACTAACGTGCATCATTTTTGCCAAATCATTTTCCCAAACACCTGCAGCAAAAGCAAAAAGCAGGAAAGGACTGAGCCAGAGGATTATTTTCTTCTTGTTCATTAAATAGATCCTGTTAAATAATCATAGATTTCTTGCACAGACCCTAGGGCCATGAGTTCCTGGTCTTTGACCGTCTGCACCAAGTCCTGATAGATGGAACTAGAGGCAATTTCCTTCTTCTCCGCATCCTTGTTAACCGTCATGATGCCATTTTTAATCTGGACAAAGCCCAATTCTTGGAAAATCTGGATCATCTTGATCAACAAAACCTGTGGAATCTTGAGGTAGTCAGATAGTTGGCTGAGCTTATGGCGGACATCAAACTCTGGGAATTGATAAAGCGTTTGTAGAGTTTAGCATACTGATCACGGCTACCGTAGCCGGTCAAATAATAGGCCTTGTCTAAGTGATTTTTAAAATAAACCGCTTGGAAGTTCTGTTCTTGGAAGAGGGCTTTCAAGTCAGCCAGGTCATCCGGTATGCGATCAATGACAATGGCTGGGGAATCAACCGCTCCTTCTAACTGACTAAAGAGTGGGATAGCTTGTGGAAGAGGAGCATTCTTTCCTCGGATATTGTAGAGCTGTACTCCTTCTACACGGGCATCCACCACCATCAGTTGCAGGGTGGTCTGTCCATTCCACTGATTGATGGACAAGGATACCACCAATTCCAAGTTTTTAGCTTGGGAGTACTCCAATTCCAAATGGCCCTGACCAAAAGCCACCACATCAAAGCGGGCATCGCCTTTTTGGATCTTCAACTTCAGATGGCTATTGCCAGCCCCCATGGTCCGACTAGACTCCACTTGGAAATCACGAATGTAAAAGACCGGCTTCTTATGGTCCATCCCAAAAGGAGCTAGACGGTCAAAACTCTTCAAAGTATCCAAGGTCAACTCTTCTAGGTCCAACTCCTCATCCACAAAGAGTGTGGACTTGGCCGTCAGGTCAATCCCTTTTTTACGAATATAATCGGAAAAAATCTCGGTCAGATGAGGGAGCTTGTCCACTTCCAAAGTCATACCAGCTGCACCCGCATGACCTCCAAAGGCGATAAAGAGATCACGATGGGGATCTAGGGCTTCAAAAATATGGATACTTTCGGGACTTCGTGCACTTCCCTTGGCCTTGCCTTGGTCTATGGTGAGGACGATGATGGGCTGATGGAGCTCTTCTAGCAGTCGACCGGCTACGATCCCTAAGACACCAGGATTCCAGCCTTCTTTTGCCAAGATTTGGACAGGAAGACTTGGGTCGACCATGGCTTTGGCCTCATCATAGATGGCTTGGACGATTTCCTTGCGCTCTTCATTCTTGGCTTGAATCATTAACGCAATTTCCAGCGCTTCTTCGTCGTCAAAGCCTGTCAAAAGCTCGACCGCTGGATTTGGGTCATCCAAGCGACCTAGCGCATTGAGACGAGGGGCAATCTGAAAACCAACCGTTTCTTCATTTACATCTTGAGGGGCGATGGAGGCCAGCTTGAGCATTTCCTGAAGGCCGATCCGTTGGGTTTGACGAAGGACACCTAGGCCATACTTGACTAAGATGCGGTTTTCATCTGTCAAACTGACCATATCCGCAATGGTCCCAATGGCTACCAAATCTAGAAAATCTAGAGGCACCTCCTCTAGAAGGGCACAGGCCAACTTAAAGGCAACCCCACAGCCTGCTAGATGCTTGAAAGGGTAATCGGCATCTGGATGTTCCGGGTGAATAATGGCATAAGCATCGGGTAAGACTTCTGGCATGGAATGGTGGTCCGTCACAATGACATCTACTCCCATGCTTTGGGCCAAGTCAATGGCTTCGTGTCCAGCTACTCCATTGTCTACCGTGATGATGAGGGAAATCCCCTGCTGTTCGATAAAGTACTTGTAGACACTGGCATTGGGACCGTACCCATCTGTAAAGCGGTTGGGTAGATATACTACTACTTCCGCCCCCATCTGCTCCAAGGTTTCCTTCATGATAGAAGCGGCCGTCATCCCGTCTGCATCATAGTCTCCATAAACTAGGATTTGTTCATAGTCTTCAATAGCCTGGCGAATCCGATCCACTGCCTTGTCCATATCGTGAAGCAGGTAGGGATCATGGATATCTTCTAGCCGCGGTTCTAGAAAACGATCCAGCGCTTCTTCCGACTGGATCCCTCGTTCTCCCAGTAACTTGGCTGCGGATGCTTCTAATCCTCTCTTCTTTGCTTGCGCCAAAAAAACGTATCATCTGAAAAAGGGCGCAGCAAACTGCCATTCATATTTTTGACGTGATCATCTCGGTCCTTGTCTCCTGTTTTTTTCTTATCAGCATATTATAACATGAAAGCCAGGAATCAGGAAAAATGAAAGAGCCTATTTGGAAAGATTGGGAAGAGCAAATAGAAGATAACCCATTATAGTTTCCCCACTAACACACTGGAACCCCATTTCAAGTGTATCCATTAGAATCACTCTATCTCCGCTAAATTCATTTTACGAATGACTGACGCTCCCTATAAATAGTTTCTACTATATTTTTTTATTATTGAGATACAAATTACTTGACACTGCAAAGGATTGTAATATAATATAAGTGGCTTTAAATTATATGGTGACGGACTGATCGGTTTTTTCAGCCGTCTTGGTTCGAAATCCTTTACTTTATGGCCATTTGAGTTATTAATTCTGTGTGTGGAAAGGACAATCAGTTTTTTGTTTTAAGCTGTCACAGTCGACTTCCCCTTTTCTCTAGCTACAACGATGGTCTCTACCATTCACTCCTAGCAGAAAAACCGTCATAAACATCTAACCGACTCCTTGTCGGTATAGGGCTGGACACGCTTAAAATGTGTGGAAAAAAAAGTGATGTACTTCCAAACCAGGAAAAAGGAATGGAGGAACAAGTGAAAACTTTCTATAAAAAATTATTCGCGTTTGTAGCAATGATTAGTGTAGTTGCTCTTGGTTTGTCAATCATCAAGCCAGTTTCTGCAGCAACTGTTACACCAACCATTACAAACCTCAAAGCAAATGCAAATGGTCAAAAGGTTACATTTTCTTTTGACTGGGACTTGACAGGAATTTCTGTTAAGGAAGGTGATACGTTTACTATCGACGCTCCAGAAGGTGTCAATATTACTGAAATCGCAACACAATCACTACAAGCAAACGGTGCTGAAGTGGCGACTGTTTCAATGACAGGTAAAAAGATTACTTTTACTTTCAAAAAAGCAATCGAATCAATGAACCAAAACGTAAAAGGTGGATTCTCATACAAAGCGGAATGGGATAACACTCCAGGAAACCCTGGCAACAAAACAGCTACTTCAAAAGTAGGTTCTGAATCAGTGGTAATCACTCGTCCTGATGGACCTGGCATATTTGAATCTGTGATCAATAAATATAACCTTACTGGGGACTATGTTACTAAGCAATTCAAATTAGATGCATCTGAAAACTATGCATGGATGAATGTTGGAGATGACTACTATCTTACAAAATGGTTCATCCGTATCAATGGAGATGGCAAAAAACAAGCCATCACTAACCCAGTTGTTACTGACCGTATCCAAGCTCCAGCGGTAGATTACTCTAAAATCACTTTTGCTCCAGCTGCGAACCATGCAGCAAGTGAATTCTTCGTGGGAACTTACTTAAAACCATCATTCACATTAAGAAAAGGTGGACAAGTAGTTGCTTCAGGTTGGGATTTCTGGAAACATGTTAAGTTCGATGCAGATGGCAACGGATTTACTGTGAATTTATCAGATGTAAGTGATGTGTTCAAAACAGCTACAGACGAAGAATTAATCGTTGAATACCAAACATTAATTCCTAAGACTACAATTCGTGTAGACAACAACGCTACATTGAAAGCTGACGAAATTACAACTCCACAAGAAGATCCAGCATTCTGGAATAACACAGAATTGAATTTCTGGGTAACTGGTGACACAACTGTTACAGTTCAAAAAGAATGGGTTGGAGATAGCGAAGCAGACCGTAAAGATATCACTGTTCAATTGTATGCCGACGGCCAAGCTTTAGAAGGAATGACACAAACTCTTACAAAAGCTTCTGGTTGGCAAGCAGCATTTACGAATTTGCCAGGTATCAAAGACGGTAAGAAGATTGAGTACTCAGTAGTGGAAACAAACACACCTGAAGGTTACACTTCAAAAGTTGAAAAAATTGATGATGCTAACGTGATTAAGGTTATTAACACATCAAACAAACCAACTACTACAACCACTACTACGACTACTACAACCACTACAACTACAACTGAAGAGTCAACTACTTCAACTACTACAACTACTGAAGAACCGACTACTACAACTACTACAACTACTGAAGAACCGACTACTACAACTACTACAACTACTGAAGAACCGACTACTTCAACCACTACAACAACTGGAGAGCCTTCGACTACAGTAACTACTACACCTGAAACTCCTGCTACATCTGTTTCTACAGAGGAGCCTTCAACAACAACTACTACAACTACAACTGAAGACAAAGGTACAACAACTACTACTACAACTACAACTGAAGACAAAGGTACAACAACTACTACTACAACTACAACTGAAGACAAAGGTACAACAACTACAACTAAAGAACCTAAGACAAGTAAATCTACTGAAGATAGTACTACTACAACACCTGAAAATCCAACCGGACCAAACGGTAATGGTGGCGGACGTAAGAAACTTCTTCCAAGCACAGGTGAAGTTGTCGCAACAGGTCTTGTTCTTACAGGAGTATTGGTCTTGGCTGGTGCCGTTGTCTTGAAACGTAAAATGACTGATAACTAATTCAGTTCAGATAACTACTATTAGCTTGCACTAGCTCCACCTCCTAGTCACTAATAGCCAGAGAGAGAATCACATTCTCTCTCTTTTTTGTTGCTTAAAAAGAATTTTATTACTAGCTAGTTGTTTCTACCGCTCTAGTTGCTACAGAAAAAGACTTCCTCACGGAAGTCCATTATTTCATATTGATCATGCCCGTACAGGCTTGCTCTGAAAGTTCAACAAAGCCCAGGGATTGGTAAAAGACAAGATTTTTCTCGCTCCGTTCAGTGACGAGGAGCCGTTGATAGACATGGGGGAAGGTCGCTAAAGCCTCTTCTAAGAGTTTTGTTCCAATCCCTTGGTGCTGGTGATCTGGTCGCACCAAGAGATCCTGCACCAAAAGGACGGAGTGACCGTCTCCTACTAGGCGGATATAAGCGACGAGCTCCTCCTTATGATAGACGGCTAATTGCCAAAGGCTGGCTTTAACAGCTTCTTCTAGCATGGTTGGATTGTTGGTATAATTGGTCCAGCCGACCGAGCTGTAGAGTGCGACTAGGTCTGCCATCGCTGGAATCTCTTGTTTGTAGTCTAACATCCTAACTCCTTTTTAAGCTATAGTGCTGGAAGAAGGCCATATCCCTGTAAGGGGACTCTTGACAGACCGCCAGCTCCATCTCGAGCATAGACTCTCGCCAGCCTTCTTGGCCTTTGAAGCGATTATCCTGCAAGCCATAAAAGACTCGAATTCCTTGGTAGTCTTTCACTTCAAGAGCTAGGTCTTCTACTGCCGCATCCAGATCATAGGCCTGAGCCAGGCCCATGGAGTGGGTTTCTAGGTCCTGACCTGCTAAGAGAGCAAGCGCCTTCCGAGTATCGTTTTCAAAGACCACTGTCTGCAAGACGCGACCAACCTCATTGTGCTTGACGATGGAGAGCATCCCTCCTAGTTTCAGGAGACGGGTAAATTCCTCAAGAACCAGCTTGCGATCCTCTACATACTCCAAGACATTGTGGCAGAGGATGACCTCAAAGCTAGCATCTTCAAGGCTTGCTAACTGGTCCAGACTTCCGACGAGTTGCTCGTAGGGATGATTCTGGACCCGCAAGGCCACCATTTCCTGATTAGGCTCCACAGCAAGGACTTGGTTTCTTTCGCTAGGTGGTTGGCCACAAGACCGAAGCCACTGCCAAAATCAAGCACCCGCTTGCCTTTGATGTCCTTTAATTGCTCAAAAAGGATATCATAATAGATCTGTCCCCAGGGTTGCTGGAGATTTTCTAAGTAGGCTTGAATATTTGCGGCCATCTGGCTCCTCCTATTTATAGTTAAACATCTTGCTGGCTAGCTTGTCCGAGATGCGTGGAAAAAAGGTGTAGAGCTTATGGGTCAGGTTCAAGAGCCAAGGAAGATTAAGTTCACGTTTTGGTTTTCCAAAGTTTTTCACAATCTTTTTGGCTACAAAGTCCGGTTCCAAAATATAGCGTTCCACAGCCTTGACATAGGTCCCATCAGGATCTGCCTGGTCAAAGAAACTAGTCCGAATTGGACCCGGATTAACTGTCGTTACATGGACACCAAAGGGCATGAGTTCCAAGCGTAAGGCGTTAGAGAAGCCAATGGCCGCAAACTTGGTCGCCGAATAGAGGCTGGATTTAGCAGTTGCAACTAAGCCCGCCATGCTAACGATGTTGACGATGTGCCCCTTACCTGTTTCCTTCATGTGCGCACCAATCAAGCGCGAAAGGTTCATCAGGGCAAAGGTATTAACTTCAAACATGGCATGAATCTGCTCATTAGTAATCTGGTCAAACTCTTCAAAGATTCCATAGCCAGCATTATTAACCAGGACATCAATCTTTCCATAGCGCTGAATCAGCTCTTGGACAAGCTTTGGACAGTTGAGGAATCTGTGATATCAAGTCCAATACATTCGGCCTGAGGATGGCCGGAATAGAGGTCTTCCAGTTTTTCCTGATTTCTCCCTAAGAGAATCAAGCGGTCTTCAGGGAGGAGTTTGACCATTTCCTTAGCTAGGCCTCCACTCGCTCCTGTGATGATGATGGTTCGCATCTTAGATCTCCACTTCTTCTAGGTCTTTGACCACATGGACCTTGTCAAAAATAGTCGCAGCATCCTTGCGCAATTGGCTGACGTCCTTGGAGAGGAAGCGGGCGCTGATATGGTTGAGAAGTAGGCGTTTGGCCCCTGCTTCACGCGCCACTTCTGCAGCCTGCATATTGGTTGAGTGTCCGTGCTTACGAGCAATCTTCTCATCACCCTTGCCATAGGTGGACTCATGGACGAGGACATCGGCATTGACCGCCAGTCTGACGCTAGCATTTGTCTTACGTGTATCGCCTAGGATCGTGATGACCTTACCAGGTCGAGGGGCTGAGATATAGTCCGCAGCAATGATCTGGGTGCCATCTTCTAATATAACGTCCTGTCCATTTTTAACCTGGCCAAAGAGCGGTCCAAATGGAACCCCTGCCGCTTTGAGCTTGTCTGCATCCAACGTTCCTTCCAGGTCTTTCTGCATGATGCGGTAGCCCACACAGAAGATGGTATGGTCTAAGGCCTCGGCATAGACTGTGAATTTGTCTGTCTCCATGATTTTCCCAAGTGAACCTTCATCAAACTCATGAAAATAGATCTGGTATGGGAGACGAGAGCCAGAAACCCGAAGACTAGTCAAGACAAAAGACTTGATCCCAACTGGGCCATAAATCTCTAGATCGGTCTGCTCTTCATTGGCCTGAAAAGCTCGGCTAGATAGGAAACCTGGCAAGCCAAAAATATGATCCCCGTGAAGATGGGTGATAAAAATCTTGCTAACTTTTCGAGGACGGATGCTGGTTTCTAAGATTCGGTTCTGCGTCCCTTCCCCACAGTCAAAGAGCCAGACTTCATTGATTTCATCCAGGAGTTTGAGAGCTAGACTAGAGACATTACGAGATTTGGACGGTTGTCCCGCACCCGTTCCTAAAAATTGAATTTCCATTGTATACTTTCTAACTAATATAGATCATAGCGGTCCGATTCTTGGATCGAACAGCGATTTCCCAGGGTAGGCAGTGGCTAATTGAACCAATTCGTCCTGGTTGTAGCCAGATAGACGTATGGTCCCATCTGCCAGCTCTTCGAGATTAGACAAAGCTGATAATTCCTTGGTTTCGACGACCTCTTGTTCCCTAACGAGGCGCATCAAAATCAAACCTTCCTCTTCATAGACGAGGTAGTGAGGAAAGATTTGCGCGATTTCAAACAAGAGGTCCATGCTGATGGCTTCTGCTTGCTGTGCAAATACTTGAGCCAGTCCCTTCTCTCGGTAGCAAAAACCATAGGCCTTGCCCGAAAGATTGAGACGGACAAAGGGTTTCTCCTCCTCAAAGCTGGGATGTGTCTGATAGAGATCAAAGGCCTCAGTGACTTGTTCATAGTAGTCAGTTGCAGCTTCTGGGCTCTTTTTTTGGTAGAGCTCAGCGAAGTAGGCATTGATCACACTCGGTGGTGGTGTAATAAACTGGAGCTTCTGCTCCTCTGTCAATCCTGCCAAGATCCGATCTAAATAGACCTTGTCTAGACTGGTATAGCCTCCATAGCTGAGGGCGAGGTTAAGATAATCCATGATGATAAAACTCCTCTAGTCTCCATGCATTTTTAGGGGCGATGTAGCCTGTTAAGACCTCACCAGTCTCCACATAGGAACGCTCGGTCAAAATGGCCATAGTCTCCAAATCATGGATCCGATAGGCTTGCTCAAAAGGTACTTGAATCGTAAAGGGCTGGAAGAGCTCTTGCATCTTTTCAAGTAGAATGTCCTGAAGTTTAGTTCGACTATCGGGATCCTTGGCCGAAACCAGACAGTAAGGTGTCTGTGTCGGTGTAAAGTCCTCGACCTTGTCTGCCTTGTTATAGAGTGTCAAGCGTGGAATATCCAGCATCGACAAATCTTTCATAATCTGAAGGACTGTCTTTTCATGCTCTTCATGGTTGGGATCAGAGGCATCAATAACATGGACCAAGAGATCCACATTTTTACTTTCTTCTAGGGTTGACTTAAAGCTGGTCACCAGCTCTGTCGGCAAGTCCTGAATAAATCCAACCGTATCTGTCAGTGTTACTTGTAGATTGCCTGTTAGATGAATGCTCTTGGTTGTGGCATCCAAGGTCGCAAAGAGTTCATCTGCTTCGTACTGGGTCTTACTGGTCAAGGCATTCATAATGGTTGACTTCCCTGCATTGGTGTAACCAATCAAGCCAATCTTAAAAACAGAGGATTCCAGACGTTTTTCTCTGACCACTTCTCTGTTCTTCTCGACTACCTTGAGTTGACGCTCAATATCAGTGATTTGATTGCGGACACTCCGGCGGTTCAACTCCAGCTGACTTTCCCCTGGGCCACGGGAACCAATCCCGCCAGCCTGCCGGCTTAGCATGATTCCTTGCCCCACCAAACGAGGCAAGAGGTACTTGAGTTGGGCCAGATGAACCTGGAGCTTGCCTTCATGGCTCCGAGCCCGCATAGCAAAGATATCCAAGATGAGTTGCATCCGATCGATAACCTTTACACCCAAATTTCTTCTAAATTTACATTTTGTCGTGGGGTCAAACGGTTGTTAACGACAACAGTCGAAACCTCATCTGCATCCACCATTTGGGCAATTTCTTCTAGCTTTCCAGAACCGACGAAGGTCTTGCTGTCGTACTTTTCTCTCTTCTGAGTGTAGACACCTACGACTTCTGCCCCGGCTGTCTTGGCTAGACTAGCCAACTCCTCCATGGACATGTCAAAGTTTTCCATCCCTTGAAGCTCGACACCGACAATGAGGACCCGCTCCTGTTTTTTCTCAGTTTCTATCATCTAAAAATCTTTCTATATCTTGGAGAACCCGCTCCTTAAAGCCTTCTTCTCCAATCTGGTAAAAATGGACCGTCATCCGATTGCGGAACCAGGTCAACTGGCGTTTGGCAAAACGGCGTGTATTTTGTTTGAGCTGCTCCAGGGCCTCTTCTAAACTTTGCTCCCCCTTAAAATAAGGGAAGAGCTCCTTGTAGCCAATCCCCTTAGCCGCCTGAACCTCAGGATGGTTATCATAGAGCCATTTAGCTTCTTCTAACAAGCCTTGCTCAACCATGAGATCCACCCTTCGATTAATTCGGTCATACAAGGCTTGGCGATCATCGTCTAGACAGATCATATAGGTCTCATAGGCTGGAGCTTGATTTTCCAAGTCCTGACCGAAATGGGCGATCTCCAAAGCCCGCATGGCCCGTCTACGATTGATCTGCGGAATCTCCATTCCTTCTTTCGCTACTTGCTCAAACAGTTCTTCGTCTGTAAGAGGAGACAATGACTCCCGATAGGCTAGGATATCCTCATGGGCAACATCCCCTCCTAGATGATAACCTTCGAGCAGACTTTGGACATAGAGACCTGTCCCTCCAGCAATAATGGGAAGATGGCCCCGTTCTTGAATCTCTTCGATGGCTTGGCTAGCTTCTTTGACAAAATCATAAGCCGAGTAGGTCTCTGTCACCTCACGGACATCGATCAGATGGTGGGGAGCCGACGCCTGCTCTTCTGGACTAGCCTTGGCCGTTCCGATATCTAGTGTGTGGTAGACTTGCTGACTGTCTCCACTGATGACCTCGCCCTGAAAGCGCTGGGCCACCTCGATAGCGAGGGCTGTTTTTCCAACAGCGGTCGGTCCCACTATCACAATTATCTTGTTTTTCATCGTTTTTCCTTGCAAAAATCGCATTTTTTCGTTACCATATATTATAACATAAAAATTTAAAGTTCTAAAAAGGAGAAATTCTCATGGCTAAAGGATTTGGTAAAGGTTTTGTTACTGGTGTTGCTGGTACTGTCGCTGCAGTTGCAGGAGCAGTTTACACTTTCAAGAAGAAAGTCATCGAGCCAGAAGAACAAAAAGCAGCTTTCATCGAAGAAAATCGTAAAAAAGCAGCACGCCGTCGTGTATCACACTAATCAATCAAAAAAACTCCGGGAAACCGGAGTTTTTTTGTGTTCTTATCGTTCTTTTAACATTTTGGTCGCAAGGTCTAGCATCTCCACTGCCTTTTGGTAATGCTCGTCCAACAAATCGTAGACGGCATCTTCGGATAAGACACCACAGTAGACCTCTTCAGGAAAGTCTGGCTGATTAGACAGTTCGACATCGTCCATATAGACCTGGCTAGTGTAGTAATCGCGAAGAGCGATATAGCTAGACTGGCCTGCTTCTACTCGTCGCAAACATGCTTCAAGCTCTTCGATTAAACCTTGGTAGGCGTTGAGATGGCCTTCCATCTCTTGGATTCGTTCGATAGGAGTCATGATTAATCCTTTCTATCTGCTAGAGAAACGACTTGTAATTGCTCGCCTCCTAGTAAGATTAAATACGATTCGATGCAGTCTATACCATACGAGCGACGGAGGGCTTCTGCGTAGAGTTCCAGTTGGGCTCTGTAGCGATCTAGTAAATCCTGAGGGTTGCGGTAACGGTCTGTCTTGTAGTCAAAGAGAAGAATCCGGTCTTCTAGAAGCAGGTAGCCGTCCAAGATCCCCCGGACTACAAAGTCCTGACCACTAGCTGGATCCGTCTTGAGCATGGCAAATGGGGCTTCGCGATGAACTTTGCCTGACTCCTTGAGCAAGAGTTGGCCCAAGTCAGTCTGGAAGAAGGCTAAGATCTTCTTGAGGTCGATTCGCTCCTTGACAGCTGGGCTGGCATTGACCTCTTGGAGAACCATTGTTAAGCTCTCCATCGTTGGAACTGTCGTCAATGGAATTCGTTGCATCAGTTCATGCAGAGCACTACCGACTGCTGCCCCTGTCACAGCTTCTTCCTTGCCAAAGTTTGGAAACTCAAAGCTTGGTAAGGCGACGTCCGCTTTTTCCATGAGATCCACTCCTTCGATATCTTGGATGGGTTCATAGAATTTTTTGATTTGACTTGGGGTCCGCACACTAGGCAGTTGGATAGCTGCTTGGTACTGGGTGTTGAGCCGGTCCACAGATTCTAAGACATCCAGGGCACGGCGAATCTCTTCTGATTGGCGGTTGTCCTTCAGGTCATCGACTGGGAGGGACGTCTTCAACTCCAAGTGACCGATTTGCTCGGGCGTCAAGTCTTGGTCGGTCACAAAATGAGTCTGATAGGCTAAGTGTTGCTGGGCAAAGACTGCCTGAATGGCATAGAGCCAGTCTTGGAAACAATTGATCTCCTTGCGAAGAGCTGGGCTCAAGCGTCCATTGACACTGGCTCCCCATTTCTCTCTTCCAGCTTATCCTGCCGGCCCTTACCGACAAGATAGAGCTTGCGCTCCGCCCGGGTCATAGCGACATAGAGGAGGCGCATCTGCTCCGACAAGGCTGCCAGACGAATTTCCTCGACATTTCGCTGGTAAGGCAGGGTCTCAATGACCAATCGAACCGCCTCAGGAAGTCCCTCTTGATCAGACTCGACAGGAAGATTCGCAATATACTTGATGCCCACCCCATTTTTCCGACTGATAACGGCATTAGTAGACAGTTCCTTGCCGACAAACTTTTTATCGGTGTTGAGGATAAAGACGTAGGGGAACTCAAGTCCCTTGCTCTTATGGATGGTCATGAGTTGGACAGCATCCTTAGGAACTGCCTGGGCAACATTGGCCAAGTCGTGCTGGTTTTCCAAGATCTTATCAATCATGGAGATAAAGCGAGGCAAACCCTTAAAACTAGAACTTTCAAAGTCATTTGCCCGAAGGGTCAAGGCATAGATATTGGCCTGCCGTTGGGCACCATTTGGCAGGGCACCCACATAATCATAGTAGTGGCGATCCTGGTAAATCTTCCAAAGCAGGTCATAGAGAGAATGCGTCTGGGCATAGTCACGCCAGGCATCCAGTGTCTCCATAAAGCGAGTGAGTTTCTCTCTTAAGCTTGAATCGATCAACTGAGGAGCACTTCCAGTCTGGTCTAAAGCATGTTGCAATTTCTCATAGAGATTTTCTGCTTTCTTGCCTTCAACTCCCTGTAAAGCTAAGCGAGCTAACTGGTCCTCGTCAAATTCAAACATGGCTGATTTCATGAGAGCCACCAAGGGATAGTCCTGTAAGGGATTGTTAATGGTCCGGAGGGTATCCAAGAGGACCATGACCTCAACAGACTGGAGGTAGTTTTCCTCTCCCCCGTCCGCAACGATAGGAATTTGATAGGCTTCAAAAGCTGAAAGCACCTTGTCGTTACGGGTCCGAGAAGCCGTCAAAAGCGTAATATCTTTGAAGTTTACCCCTTCTTCATTGTGGAGGCGGATGATCTCCTTGATGACCAAAAGGACTTCACCTGAGGATAGGCTATCCCCTTCTTGCTCCTCTTCTTCACTTGTTTCAGCTACGTCCTGACTGCCATCATAGAGCAGGAACTCCGTCTCATAAGCTGGCGTCGGCTCTTTCTTCTCCGGATTTCCCGCTATCAAGCGGTGGCTCTGGTCATAGAGGATCTCTCCAACTTCCTCATCCATTAGACGTTCAAAGACATGGTTGGTCGCTTCTAAGACCTCTAAATGGCTCCGGAAATTCTCCTTGAGCAGGATCAATTTGCCATCTGCCCCTTCTTCTTGGTAGGCCTTAAACTTGTCATTAAAAATCTGAGGATCAGCCTGACGGAAGCGGTAGATAGACTGCTTGATATCTCCCACCATGAAGCGGTTGTGGCCATTAGACAGGAGCTCCAACATCCGCTCTTGAGTGTGGTTGGTATCCTGATACTCATCGACCATGACCTCGTGGTAGCGCTCCTGATAGAGACTGCGGATATGAGGAAATTCTTCAAGAATCTGGATGGCAAAATGGCTGATGTCGCCAAATTCAAAGGCGTTTTCCTGCTTCTTGCGCTCCAAATAGGCAATCGTGAAAGCTTGGACAAAATCCCTGAGCAAGACTAGCAAAGGCAAGGGTTCATCCTTGAAGCGAATCTGATAGGTTAGTTGGTAGTGCTGGGAAGCTGATGCCCGCAAGGCTTCGATGCGTTCTTTGCGTTCGTCATTAAAGGCAGTCGCTAGCTCTTTCAAGTCTTCTTTTCGTGTCGTGATGGTCAGACTTCGTCCTCCGCTGGCACGGGAGATCAAGACCACCCACTCCAAGACCTCAAAAATCGCTTCCTGGCTGGATTTCTCATTAAGACGAGCAATCAAGTCTTGAATAGCGGTGACATTTTCTTGGTACTTGGCCCCTGAAAATGCTTGTCCTTCATTAGCCAGATGGAAGGTAAAGAAAGATTCTAATTCAAAGAGTTGCTCTTTTACCTCTTGGGCTAACTGATCCAAGGCTTCATCATAGTCCAGATCCTGATAACCTTTGAGGAAGGACTCCTCCAACCACGCGAGAGGATCCGTAGTGGATTGCAAGAAGTCTACTAGGGCGTAGACCTGATCCTTAAAACCTGCTAGCGACTTGCCCTTTCCTGTAAAGTTCTTAACCAAGCGACTAAAGAGGCGTTCAGGCCCTTGCTCCTCATAAAACTGCTCAAAGACTTGCTCGAAGCAGTCATTCTTGAGTAAGGACTGCTCACTTGCACTTTGGAGGATACGGAAGGTCGGCGAGAGGCCTAATAAATAGCCATATTTGGAGACCAGCCGCTGCGTGAAGGCATCCATGGTCCCGATATCACTAGTTGGTAATTCTGCAATTTGCTGGGCCAGGTGGTACTTGAGCTCCTCGTCCTTGGTAGCCTTGAGGCTTTTCTCCAATTCCTTTTCCAATCGTTCCTTGAGCTCGGTCGCTGCCTTGACCGTAAAGGTTGAGATAAACAATTGCTGGACGGAAATCCCTCGGTGCAATTGATCCAGGATCCGTTGGACCATGACAAAGGTCTTCCCAGAACCGGCCGAAGCTGAGACTAGGATATTGGTTCCTAACGAATAGATGGCTTCTATCTGCTCAGGGGTTCGTTTTTGTTCCTTGTCAGACTGGGCCTCCTGGATTTGGAGGTCTTGAATCTGAGCGGGACTTAGAAATTCAATTGGTTTCATTGATTCAATTCCTCCCTCATTTTTTCTATCCAGGCCTGACGGAGCTTGTCACCGACTGGGCGTTTATCATACTGACTTGGGTCCAATTTCTCCAAGAAGCGAGCTTGTCCTAGATGAAGATTGGCTTCAAATCCCGTAATTGATTTATATTGTTCTACATACGGAGCGATGCTTCGACCATTTTCAGTATAAGGGTTGATAGCAAAGTCTCCCGACAAGATGCCCTCGGCTGCTTGTTGATAGAGATGGGCATTGTAGAGCAAGAGCAGATCTAGCTCCTCTTGTCTCAGCAACATGGCCTTGTTTTTCTCATAGTTCTCCCCTAGTTGGCTAGCCTGGTCTGCCAAGAAAAGCCCCTTGTATTGTTGGGATTTTAGAACCGCTTGGACAGCATCATCGACCGCCTTGGTATCCTTGAGAGGCACCAGAGGATCCACCATCTGCAAGTACATGGCTCCAAAAATCCCCTTGTCAGGATCAAAAGACTTAAAGTCTTTGATAGCAGACAGATAGGTTGGCAACTGGGAGTTGAGTCCATTAAAGAACTTCTCAAAATTAAACTTAGTCTCGCTAGACTTGTAGTCCACCACTCCCAAGGCTCCTGTATTAGAGAGACGGTCAATCCGATCGACCTTGCCCTTGACCAAGAGCGGACGGCCATCCTCAAGGGTTAAGAAGGGACGATCTTCTCGGCCAAAGAGAGCTTCTTCCCCAATGGTTTCGATGCTGTCATTGTGAGCGAGGACACGACCAGTCGCCCGAGCTGTATCCAAGAGCAATTCTTTTGAAAAAGCAGCCATGGCATTCTCCTGATAAAGAAGGGCAAACTCTGTCTCCTGGCTGGTTTCGCGAATGGCCTTGTTCAAGCGCTCATCAAAATCCCCTTCTGAAGGATCTTTCAGCACCCGTTCAAAAATTCGGTGCAAGAAATTCCCATGGCTTCTAGCATCTGGACGCAAGTGCCACTCCTCCTGCAAGCCTAGGACATAGTGGAGATAATAGCTGTATTGGTTTTGGTAGTAGGTATTGAGAGCTGAGGCAGATAAAGACAGGGCCTGCCCTTTTGGATAAAGGACTTCCAGCGTCTCATCCTCTAAGACCTTGGTCGTCAAGCTATGGCTGATTTGCGGAATATGCAAGCCTTCTGACGCTAATTTCTTCCGAAGGACGCGGATGGCAACTGCCCAGAAGGTCGCTTCTTCCTTGCTCAAGTCCTGGTCTATTTCTCCCTGGTGCAATTCAATCAGTCGGGCTAAGAGAGCCTGGTAAGACCCCATATCTTCACTAGAGGCCCTTGCCTTCTTCTGAATGACGGGTAGAGCAAGCGGTTCCTTGGTCAGCTCAAGCAAGTAAGGCGACATCTTGTCATCCACTTCATTGACTAAAATAGGACTGGACAAGACTAACTGTTTGGTGGCTGCATTGAAGAGAGACAGGGCGACGAAACGATTCTTCCGTAAGTTGTCCTGACTGGCAATTTGGAGATTCGCCTGTTCTTCTGAAGCTTGGTTCAAGACCTGACGCTCCTCATCTGTCAGCAAGGATTGATCCTTGGCAATCTTAGGGAAGCGCTCCTGGGTCAAACCAATAGCATAGACATAGGGAGCTGATAAGGGCTCAATCAAATCATAGGACTGGACCGTCACCACATCCACAGTCGCTGGGACCGTCCGATAGCTTGCCAACAAGATCCCTGACAAGAGGATGCTCAGGAAATCATCCAAGGTCACCTTGAGTTGATCAAAGACTTGGGCAAGACTTGGGCAAATTGTTCTAGCACATGGCTAAAGGACTTCCAGACCTGATCATAACGTTCCATCTCCTGCTCAGAGCCACGACTGGCTAAGGTTTGCATGTTTTGCGTCAACTGGGCATCTTGACAAAACTGGGCAAACTTCTTCAGAAGTCCCTGGCTGGTCTGACTCTTGGTCTTGTAAAAGTCCTGCAGAGGACCGATGACTTGCTGGCGAATCTGATTGAGACGCTCTAGGTCAAATTTGTCCTGGTGGTTGGCTGTAAAGTCACGAGAAAAGGCAGCCAGACCCTTGATTTCTGCAAAGCGAACATATTGTTCGAAATGGTCAATGTCCTCTCTTGTCAGCGTCCCATAGAGTCCCGTCTTCAAGAGGTTGACTACATCCTCGGCCAAAAACCGATAACGACGAAGGCGGTCCAAGGATTCTACCCATTGGACCAGGGGATGCTGGGCCATGGATTCACTCTTTCCAAGATAGAAGGGAATCTGGTACTGGTCAAAGATGGTCTTGAGCTGGAGTTGATAAGCATCCACATCCCCCAAGAGGACGCGAATGTCTTTGTAACGCACTCCCTCATAAAGGCGTTGGCGAATGGAGCGGGCTACAGCCTCTAGTTCTTCCTTTTGATGGTTGCAGGTCCAAATCTCTACTGCTTCTCGGTCTTGGTCAGACAGCTTCCCCTCTACCTCCGTAAAGTCATAGCGCGCTTCCAAGATCCGCGTCATACGACTAAAGGCATCCTCTTTTCCTTGACCGACGTAGCTTGGCGTGACCTGGTAAGTCCTGGCTAAGTCTAGCAGGAAGTCCACACTGGCCTGGTAGAGGTTTCCTTCACGAAAGGTCGAGCGATAGGCTTTTTCACTGGCGTAAGCCCCAATAATAATATCGACGCCTTTGTCATGTAGTAAATGAACTAGGTAGTCCTCCTCGGCTGAGAAACGGGTAAAGCCGTCAATCACTAGAGCCAAGTCTTTTAACTCCTCATCCAAATCTCCCTTAATCAGGTGAGAGGCAAAACTAGCCAACTTAGACTCAGACTCAAAGGAACCTGAGACTAACTGATCTTGAACAGCTTTCAAGATATGGACCAGATCTTCTCTCTTCTCCTGATCTGGCAAGGCATCCAAGTCGGATGCTGTCATCTGCGCCGTCTGCAACTCATGAAAGAGCTGGATCAATTGTTGGATAAACTGGGGATCCTTTTTGAGACGGGCATAGACCTTGAGCTCTTCATCTGGCATCTGAGAAAGCACCTTAAAAAAGAGCATACCGAGACCGATATCATCGAGAGCTTGTTGCTGATGGCTTTCATTGAGTGTGAAATAGCGCGCCATCTGGGCAAAGCGCGTAATGGTGATGGCAAAAGAAGCCTTCTGGTCTAGGAGTTGCAAGACTTTGCGCTCCTTCTCAAAAGATAGAGAGTTGGGCGCGATATAAAAGACCCGCTTCCCTTCTTCAACCAAGCGATTTGCTTCGTCCACCAAGACCTGGGTTAAAGGCGTTCGAATATCTGTATAGACTAATTTCATAATGTACTGATTCCTGTAAAATGATAGTTCTATTATATCATCTTTGCGCCTTTTCTACAGGGATTTTCCCATCATTCAGGAGATTCAAAGCAGATAAAAAAACCAGACAAAATGTCCGATTTTTCAACTCTTTTATTAACTTCCCCAGTTGATTAAAAGATAGAGTATGCTAGAGCCAAACATATCGGCCAAAGCATGCATGAGGAAGAATGGTAAAAGGTTTTTGATCACCTTCTTGTAAAGAACATAGTAGAAGAGTCCATAGATCACTCCGATGACCACTGCCCAAGCAAACCTTGGTAGGTATGGAAGGAAATCCGAATCAAGGTCGAATAAGCTAGCGCCCACCACTTGTACTTCTGATTAACAGATGTCATGACTCCCAAGAAGAAGAACTCTTCGTAGAAGCCATTGAGCAAGGCATAAGCAATTGCCATGGGACTAAGCGCTAAGAACTTGTGAATAATCTGCATGGGATCGATATAAGCGAGGAGATTGATATTGAAGTAATCATACTCTCCACTCACCGTTGTCACGATATCCCCAAACAGACCAACGATGGCAAAAATAAAGGGTACCCAAAAGAGGACGGACCATTTAAAACGAATCGGAAGCTGTTTAAAATCAAAATTCCGTAGAAGCAAGTAGGTCAAAGCAAGGGCTAATAAGATGATTTGCAAGGTGAAGTTGCTAGAGTATGCTGCGCCATCCGTAGCTGTATTGGCAGTCGTTTCAGTAGTTGCGGTAACGGTTTGAGCAACTGGTTGAAGACTGGCAAGGAAGAGTTCTGTAGACCATACAATAAACTGCCCAAACATGATCGCAGTTACAATGGCGATATCATACCACTTGAGCTCTTTTAAGGGCTTCTCTGGTCGTATAAACTTACGAATGTTCATCATTTATCCTTCTATTCCCACAAGGGAAGTATTTCTAATGATTCTACTATATAAGAAATAGCTTAAAATAACTTTAATTCTTAATTAGTAATAAAATGGTATCGATAAAGAGGCTGGGACAAAAGTCCTAGCCTCTCAATTGTCTTTGGATTGTCGAGCAAGACGCAGTGGTTGAGTGGGCTCTACTACGCTGATTACAGCAGCTTTTATAACCCTACTCAACTGTGCGGAGGTGGGACGACGAAATCGAATTCTAACGAATGACCGATTTCTGTCCCACTCTCTTTTAGTTCGATTTCTCTAAAAGGTCTTGGATTCTATCCAGATACTGATTATCAGTCACTGCCATCACGCGCACCCCTTCTGGCCAGATAAAGGCGGGACTAATCTGAATCTGAAGCGGTTGGTCTTCCGCATTTCGATAACCAATAATATTGAGATGGTACTCCTCTCTGACCGCCAAGTCTTGAAGGCTTTTTCCTACCCAGCTAGCTGGGACTGTAAACTCAGCTACCACCACTTCTTCATCCAACTGGAAGACTTCAATCCCATGTTGGAAGAGGATCATCTTAGCAAGGGACATCCCTGCTTCTACCTCTGGTAGGATGACCAAATCAGCCCCAATTTTCTCAAGGACTTCCTTGGTCACTTCATTCTTGACCTTGGCAATGATGTGTTCAACACCAAGGGCCTTACAGTGCATGACAGCTAGCACACTGGACTCCAGGTTTTCACCCGTGGCGATAACGACTGTGTCACAGTTCCCAATATCTGCTGCATCCAAGAGGTCCAACTCCGTAATATCTCCAACAATTCCAGTTGTAATCATGGATTCATACTGGTTGATCACATCCTCGTGATCATCAATTGCAATAATATCCACATCCTGGTCCTGCAGCGTTTTCAGGACACTCTGTCCAAAAATTCCTAATCCTAAAATTCCAATGGTTCGATTCGCCATGAGTTTCTCCTATCCGATAATGATGTCTGCCTTGGCATACTGCAAGGTATCTGTTTTCTTGGCTTGGTAATTGTTCAAGCTGACCATGAGGGTCAAGGGACCGATCCGTCCAATAAACATGAGGACCATGATAATGCCTAGTCCTGCTCCATTTAAGGTCGAGGTTACATTCGCGGTCACTCCCACTGTCGCTAGAGCGGATACCACCTCAAAGACCAAATAAATAAAGCGTTGGCCATCCGGTGTGACCAAACAGATTCCTAATAGACCTACTAAGAAGGTCAACTGGAAAATCACCGCCGTCCCAAAGGAACGTTGAACAAGGTCCGGTGAAATTGTTCGTTTTCCTAAGTTGGTATGTGGTAGCCCTAACAGTTCCTTCCGAGCCAGGAGCAAGAGGACCAGGAAGGTGGTGATCTTCATGCCCCCTGCTGTCCCGCCTGGTGCCCCACCTAGAAACATCTGCAAGAGGTAGATGAAGAGCGTCACTGGCCGGACTGCAGTATAATCTAAGGAGGCAAAACCAGCTGTCCGCATGCTGACGGTTTGGAAGAAGCTGACTAAAATCTTGTCTCCCAAGGGGAGGGCCCCAATGGTTGCCGGATTATCAAACTCGGTCAAGAGACTGGTTACTGTCCCAAAGAGGAGGATCGCAGCTGTTAACCAGAGAACCACCTTGGTATGGAAGCGTAAGGTCCGCCGTCCTGATTGATTGCGGGCCTTGGTGGCGAGGTCAAACCAGACCATAAAGCCCAAGCCCCCCGTAATAATAAGGGCAGACAAGGTCAGGTTCACCAGCCAATCGGTCTGGAAGCTCATCATGCTATCTCCCCCAAAATTATCAAAGCCCGCATTACAAAAGGCGGAAACCGCGACAAAGATGGAGTTAAAGATTCCATGGCCCCAGCCAAAGCGAGGAATGAAGCGAATCATGAGGAGCAAGGCCCCCAGTCCTTCGATGGTAAAGGTGGTAATGAAAATAGAACGGACAAAACGGACCAAGCTCTGGTTATTACTAAAGCCAAAGCTATCCCGAATGGTCTGCCGGTCCTTGTAGCTGAGCTTTTGACGGCTTTCCATAAAGAAGAGACCGATAAAGGTCAAGATCCCCAGGCCACCAATCTGAATCAAGAGCATACAGATCAACTGCCCCCAGGCATTATAGGTCGAAGCCACTGACTGGGTAAAGAGCCCCGTTACACAGACCATAGAGACTGCTGTAAACAGGTGGTCGATATAACCTGCTTTTGAGCTTGCTTGCTGGACAAAAGGCAGACTCAATAAGAAAGAGCCGATCAAGATAACCAAGGCAAAGCTGAGAAAGATTCGCCTTGCCGGAGACAGGTTTTTAATCTTAGACTGCCATTGTTTAAAAAATAATTTGACTAACATAGCTTCATTGTATCATAAAAAGAGAACAAACCTACAAGTGATGAACCATTTCTAGGCACAATTCTAAGGCTTTCTCGAATGCTTCAGACCCCCAGTCACGCTGGTCATAATTTTCCAGGTCTGCAAGAGAATCTGCGGTAAATAGGAGCAAGCCCCAAACCGCATCTCGAAGCTGGGCTACTGCTGCAAGTGAGGCGCACTCCATCTCCACCACACTACACCCTTCTTCAATGCGATAGGCTACCTTGTCGGGCGTTTCTCTATAAAAGCCGTCCGTCGACCAAGTCATGACCTCTTGATAGGGAATGGACGCTTGTTTTAGAACCGTTTCAATGGCAGTCAGTGCTCGACGATTCACTTCTATATACCGAGAAGGCGCCACATAATGGTAACTAGCTCCCTCATCTCGCAAGGCCTTGGTCGGAATCAAAAAGGCATTTTCTTCCATGTCCACCAAGACGCCACAGCTACCTGCTGAAATAATCTTCTTCACCCCATAGCCAATCAACCAATCCATGAATTGGGCAGCAGGGGCAGATCCAACTGGCGCTTGGGCCAAGCAGATTTCCTCTCCTTGGTGCTCCATGACATAAACCGGATAGGTCTTGGTAGCTGAGACAAAGCTAGCTACTTGTTTGGCTCCGACAACTTTCGCGAAGCGATCAATCTCATCTTCTAAGAAAGCATAAACGCATTTCAGGCAAGTGCACATCGAGCCCCTCATGGGTCGGCATAATGACTGCCTGTGGGTTGTCGTCAAACTCTAAAATAGGAATATCATGCTTATGGATCATCCGCTACCTCCAAACTTCTTTTGAACATTATATAAGTCCATCTAGCCTGTGTCAAGAAGAGTTAGCAAAAAGAACTAATTCCCTTCCATAGCAACTCCCTTTCTAATGAATACCTCCAACTATGATATAATGGGGACAATACAAGGGAGGAAACCAATGTTACAAGAACTAGCTTTTACAGGTCAATGGAGACACTATCAAAAACGCGTTCTCGATAAGAGTGACACTTTTATGGCGGATGGGCACCTACATTTGGTAGCGGCTCCTGGCTCTGGAAAAACAACCTTAGGTATCGAATTTATCCAGCGCTTTGGCCAGCCAACCTTGATTTTGGCACCTACGGTCACGATTCGTCAACAATGGGTCGATCGGATTGTCCAGGCCTTCTTGACGAATGAAAGCCAAGCGGAGCAATTGATTTCTCAGGACCTCAAACATCCTAAGCTGATTACAGTGGCTACCTATCAGGCCCTACACAGTGCAATGAATCAAATCGTCGGCCAATCACAAGTTGAGGATACCGATGACCAGGCAGAGATTGAAACCTTTGATTTTAAAGGCTTTGATATCTTTTCTACCTTTAAAACGATTTCACTCGGGACCCTTTGTTTGGATGAATGTCACCACCTTCGCAATGAATGGTGGAAGAGCTTGGAAGCCTTTCGTCAAGCCTTCCCTGACTTAAAGATGATCTCCCTCACTGCTACCCCTCCCTATGAAGGGGACCCTGCCCTTTGGGAACGCTATATCCGCATGTGTGGCGAGATTGATGAGGAAATTACGGTTCCCGAATTGGTCAAGGAAGAGACCCTTTGTCCCCATCAAGACTATGTCTACTTTGCCTTTCCAACCAAGGAAGAGCAGGCTCAGTTGGATGCCTTTAGCCAACAAAAGAATGCCCTCTTGCAGCAGCTGACTTCAGACCCCCTCTTTTGTCAATACCTGCAAACCTGCCAAGCTTTATCTGGTCAGATCAGTGATGATGAATTGCTCAATGAGCCCAAGTATCTCTCTGCTACCCTGATCTTTCTTCGGAGCAAGGGAATCGCCTTTCCCCAACGTTTCCAGGATCTTCTAGGAGCAAAAAAACTTCCTGCTTTCACCCTAGACTGGCTTGAAATTCTCCTGCAAGGTCTGCTCTTTCAGGTGCCTCACTGGTACAATCTACCAGAAGAATACGAAAAGCAACTCCTCCATGAATTAAAAGCAGCGAGCTTGATCGATCGAAAACAAGTCAAACTGGTCCGCAATAAAAAACAAGACCTCCTGCTGAACCAATCCCTGGGAAAACTCAATGCGGTTCGAGAGATTTTCAAGGCAGAATATCAGGCTCTTGGAAGCCAACTGCGCCAACTGGTCTTAACAGACTACATTCGTCAAGACTTTGAAGTTCATCTAGGGGACAAGGACGCCCAATTCACTCAATTGGGAGTGCTCTCGTATTTTGAATCCATTCGCAGAGAAAGCCTAGAGCTAACTACTCAACCTGCCATCGCTGTCCTAACAGGTAGTATCGTCATCATCCCGACAGTTGCTAAGCCAAGACTAGAAGAGCTTCTAGGAGCGAATCGGCTGACTTACCAAAGTGTCGGCCAATTATCCCCTGGTGATTTTCTCAAGGTTCGCTTGGTTGGCTCTCAACATGATTTAGTGACAGCTGTAACCCAACTTTTTCAAGAAGGGATTATCCAAGTCGTGATTGGAACCAAGTCTCTTCTAGGAGAAGGCTGGGATGCTCCTTGTGTCAACTCCCTGATTCTAGCTAGCTTTGTGGGGAGTTTTATGCTCAGTAACCAAATGCGAGGTCGTGCCATCCGAGTGTGGCCCCAAGATCCAAATAAGACCAGTAATATCTGGCATTTAGTCTCTATCAATCTTTCCCTAAAGAAATGGTATGAAAAGTCAGATCTTGAAAAGGAAGAAATCGAAGCTATCACTGATCAGCTGAAACAATACAGTCCTGACTTAGAGCTTTTATAGAGACGGATGAAACAATTTTTAGGTCTCCACTACAAGGAACCCTTCATTGAATCCGGCATCGAGCGTCTGGCCTTTGATCAGATCCGCTATACTAAAAAACACTTAGAAAAACTGAATGCAGAGACCTTAGAGCGCTCCACCCATCGTCAAGAACTCAGAGATGGCTGGCAAAAAGCCCTCCCTATTTTAGAGAATATGGAGATTGCAAATGAGGTCCAAGTGGACAAACACTTCCTACCTCTGGCTCTATTTTTTGATGCTAGAAAGCTGGCACGGTGGCTATCAGCCTGCACTTTGACCGATGCTTTCGCCAACTTTATTTACTATTCATTTAGAGGAGGATGGAATACAGCTTCTCTTATTCTTCTCTTCTTCTTAGCTGTTCTTGCACTCCTTGCTTGGTTGCGCTACTATCTCTATAAGAGTCCTTACAAACGCTTAGAAGTCTTTGGCCAAGCTATTCACCAAACCCTGCTTCTTTCGGGACAGATTCAAACCCAGGAAACCCGAATCCAAGTAGTACGAGACAGAAAGGATGCTGTCAACGCGCTGATTTATTTGAAGGGCGGAACCATGCGGGAGAAAGAACTCTTTTCGCAAACCATGATCGAATTTTTCGCACCAATTGAAAATCAACGTTACATCCTGAAATCACAGGAAAAAGTGTCCGATCAGACAGAATATTTTGCCGTCCCAAGCCTCTTTGACAAACGAAAAGAGGATGCACAAGCCTTTCTTGAGCAGATCCGAAAGAGCCTGGGTAAGTATGACCTCGTCTATACTCGAAGCGCTGAAGGCCGTGCTATTCTTTTAGATGCACGCATCAAAGCACTCGCCAACAAACAAGAGCGCACCTTCACCAAGAAGCAAGTGATGTCAGATTTGAAATAAAAGTTCATTTAACTAAAAAGAGGCTGGGACAAAAGTCCTAGCCTCTCAATTGTCTTTGGATTGTCGAGCAAGACGCAGTGGTTGAGTGGGCTCTACTACGCTGATTTCATCAGCTTTTACAGCCCTACTCAACTGTGCGGAGGTGGGACAACGAAATCGAATTCTAACGAATTACCGATTTCTGTCCCACTCTCTTTTCGTTATTCAATCACAATCATAGCCTTAATTGTCTTGCGTTCATCCATATCTTTATAGGCTTGATCAATTTCGTCCAAGCTATAGCTATGGGTGAAGACGCGTCCAGGATTGATGTCGCCATCAAGGACAGCCTTGAGCAAGAACTGCTTGTCATAGGTGGTAACAGAGGCTGCTCCACCTGCCACGGAAATATTTTGGGCAAAGGTCGATCCAAGCGCACGATTATTGTAGTGAGGCACACCGACAAAACCTAAACGCCCCCCATTGTGAAGGACCCCAAGGGCTTGATCAACGGCTGCAGCAGTACCAACACATTCAAGAGCCGCATCTGCTCCTCCTCCAATGATTTCACGAACCTTGGCAATGCCTTCCTCTCCCCGCTCAGCTACAACAGCTGTTGCACCAAATTCCAAAGCCATTTGTTGGCGGTCTTCGTGACGGCTCATGAGGACAATTTGCGATGCTCCTCGCATCTTAGCCGCAATCACAGCACATTGACCAACAGCACCATCCCCGATGACCACGACTCTATCACCTGGTTTCACGTCTGCTACACGCGCTGCATGGTAACCTGTCGGCATGACATCTGCTAGTGTCAAGAAGGATTTGAGCATGGCTTCAGTATAATCAGACGGTTGCCCCGGGATTTTGACGAGAGCCCAGTTGGCATAGTCGAAGTGCATGTACTCCGCCTGCACCCCGTCAGACCAGTTGGTCCCAATATGGCGGTCACAAGTCCCGTCATAGCCCGCACGACAAGCATCACACTCCCCACAGCCATGGGTGAAAGGGGCGATCACAAAGTCACCCGGTTTGACCGTTGTAATGGCCTCACCAATTTCTTCGACGATTCCGATGGCTTCGTGACCACTATTTTGGTGGCCTGCTTCAATATCTGGATTGCGGTAGCTCCAGAGATCAGAGCCACAGACACAGGTACGCACAATACGGAGAATGACATCATCTGGTGCTTCGATCTGCGGACGCTCCACTTCTACTAGACCAACTTGTCCAGCTTTTTGTATAGACTGTTTTTCTTCATAGGCACAACCTACTTTCTATTGCTTACTTAACTGTAGTATACACTTTTTTTAACAAGAAATCGCTCACATCAAACACTCCCAATTACGGTCATATTTAGTTACTTAATCATATTTTTTTCCATACTTCTTTTCAAGCATTTTCTTAACTAGATATGGCATCTTGACATTCTCTCGACCTTTTTTAGCAATCAATTTTTTGACGAAATCAGGCATCTGAATATCTTCTGACTCTTCTAAAATCTTTCCTGTGTTTGAAGGGGCTTCCAACTCATCAAAAGTCTCTAGTTGAGGTTGAAAGTAACGATAGTCACCGTCTATATGAGACTGAATGGTTGAAAGAAGGGCTTTAATCAATCGAGAATCACTATTTGGCATAGGAGGACGGTGATAGGCCACACCAAGCTCATGACAAAGCTCCTTACACTCCACATCATTATCAAAAAGAACCTCAATATGCTCACTAATAAAAGCTATCGGGACAAAAATATAGTGGTCAGGGTGTTCCTGCTCATCACGAAGGTATTCTAAGACATCAGGCTTAATCCAAGGAATACCAATATCACTTTCACTCTGCCATGTATTGGTATACTGGTCTTCTTCAAGGCCTAAAAGTTCCACAATCAAGCGAGTATTGTCATAAATCTGATCGATATAAGGATCGCCAAAATCAAGTGCCAAAACTGGGACACTATGAGCTGAAAAAATCACCTTATAGCTGTCATCTCTAATTTGATCTAAAATATTTCGAATCTCATCAGCCCAATAGTGGAGAAGTGAAGGTTCTTGGTACCACTCCTTGATAATTTGGAACCTAATCTGCTCACTTTCTAAAAATTTCTCATATCCCATGACAGAATAGTAAGAATAATGGGGCTCTAAAATCAAGCACAAACATTCTTCAATTCCGTCATTCTCCATCTCTTTGATTACATCAGTGATAAAAGGGCGGGAAAATTTATTAGCAAAATATACTGATGCGTGTTCTCCAAGAGCAGAAGCAACCAAATCCACTTCTTCTCTAGTTATCCTTTGGAGTGGAGTTCCGCCAATTCGTACATAATTGTCATATAAAGTCTGAATTTCATGTGGTTCAGGACGAACACCACGCCGGATATTCGTAAAAAACTCCGCTACTCCTTCATAGCTAATCTCTTCAGGTGACCCAAAAGTCATCATCAACACAGCTCTTTTACTCATAATTACTCCTTGTTCCACGTTTGTTCTATTTTAGCACGAAAAGGCATACTTTAGAGAGTTTAGTGTAAAAAAACTCCTAGAGAAGCCTCTAAGAGTTTAAAAACAAACCTTAATGATGGTGTTCCTGCTCACTTTCTGCTTCCAGTTCTTCGATATTACGCTTATGGGATTGGTGGGTTGCTAGGTCTTCATCCACCTCAATGGTGACGTTTTGAAAGCCACTCTCTTTGAGCAAGTCTCGGATAGACTCTTTGCAGACCTCTATATGCTTGACATGCTCCAGACAAACATGGACAATGGCATTTTTTTCCAAACCATCCATGGTCCAGAGATTCAGCTGATTGATACTAGCGACATTGTCCAACTGCTCTAAATCATTCTTAACTTGCTTGATATCTACCCCTTCTGGCACAGCATCCAGGAAAATCTTGAGCGTGCTCCAAAAACGTGGAATGGCTTTGGACAGAATAAAGAAGGAAATAGCAAGAGACAAGAGGGGATCTAGGATATACCAGTCAGTAAATCGGAGGACAATAGCCATCAAGATGACAGCCAACCAACCTAAGGTATCTTCCAAAAAATGCAGGCTGAGAATGGATTCATTCTTGGTTTGCCCCTTGCGAATGACCAGACTCGCCAGCACATTGACACTGATAGCAATAATTCCCAACCAAAGAAGCCCTTCGTCATTGACGGGCTGAGGGTGGAAAAGCTTGCTTACATTTTCTAAAATCACCATACCAGACCCAGTCATCAGAATGACTGCCGTTACTAAAGCCCCTAATAAGCTAAAACGCTTGTAGCCTAGGGTATAGCGACTATCTTCTTGACGATTGGAGATCGTTTCTAGAAAGGCCGAGAGGCCAATGGCTAGAGCATCCCCCAAGTCATGGACAGAATCAGCGAGAACAGCACTGGAACCAAAGATTCCCCCTGCAATAAACTCAACAATGGCAAAACTTAGATTCAGGAAAAAAGCCAGCCAAACAGCACGTTTTGAACTCATTTTTTTATCTTCCTTTGGTATAATAGTAATAGTATTATCTTCTCACTAGTATTATCTCTAACTCTAAAAAGAAAGGATAGGGGCAAACTGTTTAGGATGTACGTTACTGAACAATTTGTTCAAAGTGTCCATATGACAACACAGGATCGTCGTATTACCAAAACTAGAAAAGCTATCTATCATGCTTTTTTACACTTACTCAACCAAAAAGACTACGACATTATTACCGTTCAGGAAATTATTGACCGTGCTGATGTTGGTCGCTCAACTTTTTATAGCCATTATGAGAGCAAGGAACTCTTACTGGATGAACTCTGCCAAAAACTCTTTCACCACCTCTTTGAGCGAGATGATCAGCTCTCTCCCCAAGACTACCTAGCCCATATCTTTCAGCATTTCAAGAAAAATCAAGACCATGTGACCAGTCTCTTGCTTTCCAAAAATGATTATTTTATCCGGCAACTGAAAAAAGAACTGGAGCACGACGTCTACCCCATGGTAGCTGAGAAACTGATTCAATCGCACCCCAACATCCCCCACTCCTATCTCAAACACCTGGTCGTAACCAACTTCATTGAAACCCTGACTTGGTGGTTGAAAAAAGGCAAGACTTACACCGAACAAGAAGTCATCCAGTTTTATTTGGAGATTTTAAACGTCGCTTCTAACTAAGGTGCGACTTTACATCATGTATCATAGAAAGGAAAACTATGCTCCTCCCCATTCTTCTCGGCTTTTTTACAGCCTTCTTAGCCCTTGCTTTTGCTCTTCTTCATTTATTAGTCAGCCTTTCCGAATTAAAAAAGGGCAATAAGACCCTTGGAATTTACCTACTTTTTATAGGAAGTAGCCTTGCGACCTTCTCTTTCATCCTCTACTTCCTTTTGCCAATTGTTGCTTTATTCATTTGGCTGATCGGAGTTAGCTTGATTTGCTATGGAGCCTATTGGAATGGCAAGCACAAAGAAAACTTCCATCTAGCCCATCATGTCATTCGGATTGGAATCGCTCTGGTACTTACTATCTTGTTAGCCTTAGTATGAAAAAAAGGATTTTTTGATCCTTTTTTTCATACTCATAAATTAAGCTAATACTCCTTTAAAAATCTATTTCTTGATAATCTCTTCCTGAATCAAAAAATCACGCGCTACTTGATTAGCTGACTTGCCTTCCACACCCACTTGGTAGTTCATCTGGCTCATTTGATCTGCTGTGATTTTCCCAGCTAGTTTATTAAGGATAGCTTCCAACTCCGGATGTTTTTCGAGTAATTCAGCTTTCATGAGTGGGGCCCCTTGATATGGAGGGAAGAGTTGCTTGTCATCTTGGAGGACCACGAGGTCATAGCGAGCAAGCTCGGCATCCGTTGAGTAGGCATCTGTTATCTGGATATCACCGGACTGGATAGCCTGGTAGCGAAGGGCTGGCTCCATGGTGGAGACTTGTAGATGGAGGCCGTAGACCTTCTGCAAGCCCTTGTTCCCATCTTCTCGATCATTAAATTCTAGCGTAAATCCTGCCTTGAGTTGTCCTTCCACCTTTTTTAAATCGGAAATGGTCTTGAGATCATACTCTTGGGCAATTTTCTTAGGCACTGCGACAGCATAAGTATTCTGATAAGCCATGGGTTTGAGCAAGGCCAGATCGTCTTGTTTCTTGATCCCATCTCGGGCTGCTTGGTAGACTGCTTCCGGATCATGATTGACTTGTGGCGCCGGCTTAAGGAGACTTTCGGTTACGGTCCCTGTAAACTCTGGATAGATAGCGATATCCCCTTTTTTCAGAGCTTCATATAGGAAGGTGGTCTTGCCAAAATTTGGCTTGACGGTCACTGTCATGTCCGTGTTTTCTTCGATCAAAATCTTGTACATATTGGCTAGAATTTCAGGTTCTGGACCTAATTTACCAGCTATGACCAGGTTTTCTTTTTTCGGTTTGGGAAGAAGACTTGGTGTATAAGAAGCTCCTAATCCAATAACCATCACAGCAAAGGCAGCAAAGATGGTCCGCAATTTGGCCTTTTCCATCCATTTGAGAAGAAGGTTAAAAGCGATGGCTAAGAAGGCAGAAGAAAGGGCGCCGATTAAAATTAGACTGGCATTATTGCGGTCAATCCCCAGAAGGATAAAGGAACCAAGTCCCCCTGCTCCAATCAAGGCAGCAAGGGTAGCCGTCCCGATAATCATCACAGCTGCTGTCCGAATGCCAGACATGATGACAGGCATGGCTAAGGGAATCTCAAACTTCTTGAGTCGTTCCCACTTGGTCATTCCAAAGGCGACCCCTGTTTCTTCAAGACTTGGGTCAATCCCTTGCAAACCGGTAATGGTATTTTGAAGGATGGGGAAAATGGCGTAGATGACCAGAGCTGTCAAGGCCGGAAGCGTCCCAATCCCCATGATGGGAATGAAGAGCCCCAAAAGGGCCATGGAAGGTATGGTCTGGAAGATTCCAGCTAACTGCAGGACCCAGTTGCTTGCTCTCTTGCGACTACTTAAATAAATAGCCAGTGGAACAGCCAGAAAGATAGCAAGGAGCAAGGTCAGTAATGACAGTTGCAAGTGTTGCCCCAGTGCAGTAACCCAGTCTCCAAAGCGTTCTTGAAAGGTTGCAAGTAGTTTAGACATGGTGAGCACCTCCAAATAAATCCGCAACAAAGTCGTTGACTGGCTGGGCTAGAATGGTCTCAGCATTCGCCACCTGTACAATCTCTCCTTCTTGTAGAACCGCAATCCGATCGCCTAATTTCAAGGCCTCGTCCGTATCATGAGTAACGAAAATAGTCGTCATACCAAATTCTTTGTGCAAGTCTTTAGTGAGAGACTGTAGCTGCTTGCGAGAAATAGCATCCAAGGCTGAAAAGGGCTCGTCCATCAGCAAGATTTTAGGCTCTGCAATGATGGCTCGCACAATGCCAATCCGTTGTTGCTCCCCACCTGATAACTCACTTGGTAAACGATGAGCATAATCTACAGCAGGCAGACCCACCTTGTCCAAGAGTTCTTCTGTTTTAGAGGCAATTTGCTCCTTGCTCCAGCCCTTCATCTCAGGAATTAAAGCAATATTTTCAGCAACTGTTAGATTTGGAAAGAGGGCAATGGCCTGCAAAACATAACCAGTAGAAAGACGTAACTCTCGTTCATCATAGTCTTTAATTCGCTTGCCATCCATATAAATATCACCATCCGTAGGCTCCAAAGACGATTGACTATTTTGAGCATGGTAGTTTTCCCAGATCCCGAAGGTCCCACAAGAACCATGAATTCTCCATCTTCGATACGGAGATTCACATCTTTTAAAATGTCCTTTTCCGTGTAGCGCAGGACTACATTTTTGTATTCAATCATGTTCTTCCTCACCATCTTCTTAAAAGCTAAGATTCTTATCTCACTTTTTATAAGAGTGTAATCATTATTATAACATTGTAATACTAGATATTACATCTGTCAACGATTTTGATTTGAAATTCTATATAAGAAAAAGAGGCTGGGACAAAAGTCCTAGCCTCTCAATTGTCTTTGGATTGTCGAGCAAGACGCAGTAGTTGAGTGGGCTCTACTACGCTGATTTCATAAGCTTTTACAGTCCTACTCAACTGTACGGAGGTGGGGCGACGAAATCGAATTCTAACGAATGACCGATTTCTGTCCCACTCTCTCGATTATGATTAACTATTCTTCTTCCACCAAGCGTTTAAACTCCGCTTGGATTTCTGCATTTTCTGTTGGTTTTAAATACATAACCCCACCATTAGTCGTCGGTGAATGAAAGACAATCGCTTCTCCTGTATTGGTTATCGCAAAGAAGTAACTATGAACATCCGGGTATTTATCCCAATTGCTATAACGCTCTACAATTCGGTACTGAGCATTTCCTAGACCTGTATCCGTATACTCGGCATTCATTTTCTCACTTGGTGCACCATCCCCAAGTGTATAGAAATGGTCAGCCCCAACATCACCTCCTGCGATCCCCTTTTGGTAATTGGGTTGACCAAGTCTTTCCCCCCAGTCCTTTATAAAAGCTTCAAGTTTCGCCGATTTGTTAGGATTCCAAGGAGCTTTGGTAGCCGTTGGAGCACTCATCGAACTATTAGCAACCTCAAACTCCTGCCAATCGAAACCTCTTAAATCAATTTGATCGGATTCATTTTTTCCAAAATCAGCGGCAATATCATTTGCTTGTATTTGAATCTCTTTTTCTTGGAGGATAGTTACTTGCTCTTGCTTAGCATTAAGCTGATAAAGAGTTCCATAACCTTGACCCGTTCCTGAAGACCAGCTAAGCTCTAGGACTTCTCCTCCTTTATAGACAAGCGTAGCATTTCTTGCTCCACCATGACCTGCCACGAACCCTTCTGCCAAAAGGACAGGTTTCCCAGCTTGCAAATAGTAAAGACCGGTTAAGAAATATTTGCCACTCAAATTTAGGTCCGCAATCAGAAGTTCCTCTATCCCATCGTTATTTAAATCTGCAAAGGCATAACGTATTTCATCTGCTTGGTTAACTGCATTATCGATTGCCCAACTATTGATTGGACGCTCTGTGGCATGTAATTTTTGAGAAAGACTTGCGATGCTTGCTGTATCCTTTGGCGAGGTCAAAATCTTTTGGTAATCCTCAAATATAGGCTGGTACAACCTCTTGTAATCCTTTTTCACCTCTTTTTTAGTAACTTTTTTACCGGAAGATGATATCGACGATGTTTCCGAGCTGTTTTTCAACTGACTAGAATGTCGAGGAGTCCGTTTGCTACAACCAACCGTAATAAGTCCTGCTAGTAGAAGAATAAATGCTCCTAATTTCTCTTTTCGTTTCATAAGTTTCTCCTTTTGTGTCATCCTTGACATTTGTTCTTTTCTCTTTATATTATACCAAAAAAGAAGGCTACACCTGATGATTTGTGTAAAACCTTCTTATTCCATTTCATTTTGATCTAATTTGGGTCCTTTTGCTCTCGACGACCCGGATTGTCCTGACTTTCGATATGCTGCTTGATCAAGGCGACCACTTCATCATTGGTTGGAAGATCCGAATGCTGGGCATCCTCTCCCGTAACGGTAATCTCCGTGTAGGTCTTCGCTTGATTTTGATAGATATACTTGCCAGCGAACACACTAGCATCAGGAACCAACTCATATGAGTCATAGGTGATAGTACCTGCTACCGAATACATATGAAGAGTTGTTGGGATAGCTTCTATGGCCTTGATAAAGTCCGCCAACATCTCTGATTTGTTTTTGATATTGGTCTCGGTAAAGTTATAAGGGGTCCCAATGGTCATGAGGGTCTTCATATCCACATCATAATCCCCTAGATAATTCTCGATAAAAGCTGTGTAGATCAAGCCACCATTGGAGTGACCTAGTCCCTTAAAATTATTGAAGTTGTATTTGGATTGTAGGGCTTCAAAGGCTTGGTTCACCATCTTGGCTTGCTTTTTGATATTGCTGTAGCCATCCTTGTTGTTTTCAAAACCAATCACGATAATCGGCTCATTGTCCTTGGCATCAATGCTCCCACTATAAGTAATCCTACCATCATTCCAGACCTTAACCTTAAGAAGGCTGTGCTTGGTCCCTTGCCGGTCTTGGTTGAGCTTGGTCACCAAGCCATCAAAACGATTTTCCGTCGCGGAACTTCCAGGAATCATGATAATAGGCGATAGTTTTGAATTATAGAATTTTTCAATTTTTTGGACATTTTTTCGAGTCCAGCTATAAGAAGGAACGGCTAACCCAATCAAGAAAAGACAGACCAAGGTGAAAATAAGCGCTGTTTTTTAGAGACGTTCATGGCTTCCTCCTTCTTCTAGCAAATCTTTTCGAACTTGGTTGCCCATGCGGACAAAGGGAATATAGAGGTCCACATCTAGGGCAAAGCAAAAGAGACTGACAGCTAAACCTCTTAGGCTTCCTCCTGCCCCAATAAAGGCATAGAGAAGGCTAGGTGTCCCATCTGGCACTGAATAAACGGCTGCCGGCATGAGTTTGAAAAATAAGGCTAAAGCTGCAATTGCCATATTTACCGAGGGTATCAATAAGAAGGGAAGCACATATAGCAGGTTGAGGAGAATGGGAATTCCTACCATGAAAGAAGCCCCATTGTTAAAGAGACTTGGAAACAGACTGAGGAGACTAACCTTCTTATCCTTTTGACTTCGTGAAAACAGCAAGATCGCTACCAATAAGGCTAGAACTGCACCAACTCCTGCCACCATTCCATAACTTCGATACAAATTAGTCAAGGTATAGGGATAAGGAATGCCTGTCGTTGTATGATTCGTCACAGCATAAGTCAGATTTTCAAGGGCAAAACTGTCATCCGCAATCGAGTTCAAGGCAAAAACCTGACTGTTCCCTACCCAACCCGATAAGCCATTCAAAAGTCCCATGACAAAGGTAGATAAGAGGTGATGACTGGTCACCGTTAGTGAACTGAAAAACTGACCGATGGTCTGAAAGACACGGTACTGATTCCCCAGGACTAAGAGACCATTTAGACTGACACCTAAGAGCAGAGACAAGAAAATCGGGCGTACAGTCTTGGGTTGATAAATAAAGTCTTTATTCACGATCTGATCGTCACTAGCTTTTGATAGGCGAAAGATATGGCCAATTAGATAACCTAAAAAAATCGCTAAGAAAATATTGGTCGTTGCAGGTAGATGGATGAGAGACAATTGTCCATCATGAAGAGGGCCCATCAATAATCCCTGTGAGCTAACAATAAAACTGACTAAAAGAGCTGTCACACCAGCCGTCCCTGTACTTCTCCCATAATGTCCAGCTGTGTATTTCCCTGCAAAATAGGTTGCTAAAAGGCCAGCCAAATCTCCTATAAAACTCGATAGATTGGACAAAACCTGACCCGTGAGCTCAAATCCCGGGAACCAATCTGACACAGAAAAAAGCATATTTACATAGCCTCTATCTGAAAAGAGAGACTGGGAAATCACTCGAACAATTGCTGAAAAAAGTAAAAATGGAAAGAGAGAGACCAAGGTCTTCTGGCTGATTTGTACGAATCCACGCTCTCGAAACCAGAGAAATTTTTGCGCCAAATATTTTGTCATGGTTACTCCTACTATCCTTGTTGACCCCTTAGATGACACTATTTGGGCACACCCTTCTGCTTACTTCATTATAGTATATTCCCCCACACAAAAACTCAAGCCAACTGACTTGAGTTTCCTTCTTATCGATCATTGTATCCATTTGGGTGGCTGGAATGCCATGCCCAGGCTGTTTGGATGATGGTTTCGATATTGTCAAATTTTGGTTGCCAACCGAGGACTGCACGCGCCTTCTCAGAGGATGCGATCAAGGTATCTGGATCTCCTGGTCTGCGGGCTGCAATCTCAAGCGGAATCGGATGTCCCGTCACCTTGCGGGCTGCTTCAACGATTTGAAGATTAGAGAATCCGGTCGATGAGCCCAGATTAAAGGCGCTAGATGGGTTGCCATTACGCAGATACTCCACTGCAAGCAGATGGGCATCTGCCAAGTCAAATGGATGGACATAGTCCCGAACATTGGTGCCATCTGGCGTATTGTAGTCATCTCCAAAAATGGCGATCTTTTCGCGTTTGCCTTGCGCCACTTGCAAGACGATTGGTAGGAGATGGGTCTCTGGTCCGTGGTCTTCGCCAATGGATCCATCTGGCTTGGCACCCGCTACATTAAAGTAACGAAGGGGCACATACTTGATGCCGTATGCTTGATCGGCCCAGCGCATAATAGTTTCCATCATGAGCTTGCTTTCGCCATAAGGATTAATCGGTTTGTGGAGTGGTTTCAAGAATCGGAATCTCTTCTGGAATGCCGTAAGTGGCAGCAGTTGAAGAAAAGACGATGTAGTGTACCCCACATTCATGCATGACTTCCAAGAGTTTGACCATGCCAGCTGTATTGTTGTCAAAATATTTCAATGGATCTGCCATAGATTCTGCGACTAGTGAGTAGGCCGCAAAGTGGATGACCGCATCGATATCTGCATGTTCCTTAAAAACAGTGCGCATGAAGTCTTGATCCGCTAGGTCTCCTTGGTAAAAGACGGCATCTGGATGCACCGCTGCACGATGTCCTGTGACCAGGCTATCAACCACGACGACTTTTTCCTGTCCTTCATTGACCAAGCGGTCTACCATGTGGGAACCGATATAGCCAGCTCCTCCGAGTACGAGTATTGCCATTTGTTTTCCTTTCGCATCTTTGTCTTCTCTCTTATTGTACCAAATTTCCGCGTCTTCTCCATAATTAAAGTGTCGCAACAAAACGTCTAAAGGCTGCTTGCCCTTCTGCTGTCCGCTTGTAGACACCGGCATCTTCTAGCACCCGCGCAAAGATTTGGCCGACTGATTTACGGACAATGGATTCTGCCTCTGCCTCTTCTGTGATGGATGAGTGAGTGGCTTTCAAGTCATCTGCCCAGTCTTGGTGGTAATTGGCTACAGTGCCCTCTCGTTCAAGCAGATAGTCTTGGACCTGCTTGAGCTCTTTCTTAAGCCGAGGAGGCAAGATGGCCAAGCCCATGACTTCAATCAGGCCGATATTTTCTTTTTTGATGTGTTGCACATCCGCATGTGGGTGGTAAATGCCATCTGGATGCTCTGGTGAAGTTTGGTTGTCACGGAGCACCAAGTCCAGTTCATAGTTCCCATCACGGATTCGTGCAATGGGGGTAATGGTATGATGGGGTTGACCGTCAGATGTAGCTAAGACTTGAACGGCTGGATCCGAGTAGCCTCGCCAGGTCTTTAGGATATGGTCTGCCAGGTCAATCAATTGCGCCTTGTTATCTGATTGCAAACGAAGCACGGACATGGGCCAGTTGACAATCCCTACCGATACAGCCTCAAAGCCCTCAATGCTATAGTTATCCTCAACAGGAGCCAGCTCCATAGGGAAGGTGTGTCGTCCCCCTTGGTAATGATCATGAGTCAGGATAGAGCCTCCTACAATGGGTAGATCTGCATTGGACCCTGCAAAATAACCTGGAAAAGTCTCTACAATGGTCAAAAGTCGCTCAAAGGTTTTGCGGCTAATGGCCATAGGAACATGTTGGCTATCGAGGAAAATGCAGTGTTCATTAAAGTAGGCATAAGGGGAAAACTGGAAGCCCCAGTCATGACCGTCCATGTCAAAACGGATAATCCTGTGATTGGCACGAGCAGGATGGTCTAGGCGACCTTGATAGCCTTCATTTTCAAAGCACAATTGGCATGCTGGATAATGACTGGCTTTCGCAAGTTTAGCCGCTGCAATGTCTTTAGGATCTTTTTCAGGTTTTGACAGATTGATGGTGATTTCAAGAGAACCGTAGGGAGTTTCTGCCTCAAAGGCGATATTTTGCGCAATAGCCTCTACTTTGATGTAGTCGTTTCGCTTCGAGAGGGCATAGAAATCAGCAATCGCGTCCTCCTTGGACTGATGGTAGGTCTCCCAGAAATGATGGTTGACCTGACTAGGACTGGGGGTGATCAAATTCATTAACTCGGCTCCCAGACTATCCTGAGCTGCCATGGTTTCCTCAATCTGACCGTTAGCAAGGGCGAGCTCGATGAGTTGGTCTTTAAGCGCCAACAATCCTTCTTTTTTAACTGGTTGGTCCACGCCCTCTTCTCCGACCAAGCTCATGATCCGATTTTTTAGATAGATCCGATCTAGCTCTTCAAAGTGACTCACTGCAATCACTTCTGTCACAAATGCATCTAGAATTCCTTGTGCCATTTTGTCTCCTTCTCTCCTAATCTAAAATGCGACTGCCTCCTGCTACTTCAGCAATGTAAAAGCTTGGAGCATAGCCGACAACTTCCTCATAGCGTTTGCCAACAGCTTCTTCAAAGGCTTGAACCTTGTCCTTGTTGACAAGGGCGATGGCACATCCTCCAAATCCTGCACCCGTCATACGAGCACCAAGTACTCCTTCTTGTTCCCAAGCTGTATGAACTAGAGTATCCAATTCCAAGCCGGTCACTTCGTAATCATGCTCCAAGGATACGTGGGAAGCATTCATGAATCGGCCAAAGGCTTCCAAATCTCCCTCCTCAAGAGCCTTACGAGCTTGGAGAGTCCGTTGGTTTTCGAGTACAGCATGGCGAGCTCGTTTGATGCGATTTTCATCCTTGATCAAGTAGCTATAGGTATCAAAATCCCAGACATCCAATTCACCCAAGGTTTGGATGTCTAGTTTTTCTTGGAGTTCAGAGACAGCTGTTTCGCATTCCGCACGACGTTCATTGTATTTCGAATCAATCAATTCCCGGCGTTTATTGGTATTCATAATCACGACGACATTGTCTTTCAAATCAAGAGGCACCAAATCATATTCCAAAGTGTTAGTATCCAGATAAATGGCCCGTTGGTCAGCCCCCATACCGATGGCAAACTGATCCATGATGCCAGAGTTGACCCCAATAAAATGATTTTCCGTTTGTTTTCCGATCTTAACCAGTTCTACCCGATCCACTTTAAGACCATAAATGGTTTCAGCAATGACTCCTGTCAGCATCTCTAGTGAGGCTGAAGAAGAAAGGCCAGATCCATTTGGAATATTACCGTAAACATAGACATCCATGCCAACATCAATGGTGTGACCAGCTTCCTGCAAGAAATGAAGCACGCCTTTTGGATAGTTGGTCCAATTGTGCTCCTCTTCAAAATGAAGATTTTCAAGCGGGACTTCAATGATCCCCTTGTCTTCAAAGTTAGCAGAGAAGAAACGCAAAACCTTGTCTTCGCGCTTTCTTGCTGCTCCATAGGTACCAAGCGTAATGGCTGCCGGGAAGACATGCCCTCCGTTATAGTCCGTGTGTTCACCGATCAGATTGATTCGACCTGGTGAGAAGTAGGTATGATCCGCTTCTGCTCCAAAGACTGTTTGAAAGCTTCCCGAAGTTCTTGAGTATTCATTGAGATTACCTCACTTATATAGTTATTTACCTCTAGTGTAACCCCTTTCATACAACAAATCAATAATTTTACTAAAATTTTAGTAAAATCTATCAACATGACGAAACCTGTGATATACTAGAAGGAAGAAGGAGAAAACGAATGGCCACATTAAAGGATATTGCTAACCTCGCAGACGTATCCATCGCCACTGTCTCTCGTGTTCTAAACCAAGATGCCAGTCTTTCTGTAACGGAGGAAACACGCCACAGAATTTTGACTGTTGCTGACGAACTAGGCTACACCAGACATCAGAAAAGTGGGAACTTTAAAAAAGAAAAACAACAAATTGTCATCATCCAATGGAAAAGTGAAGAGGGAGAGCTGGACGACCTCTACTACTACAACATCCGCTTAGGCATTGAAAAAAGAGCACAGGATTTCGACTATGGGATTCTCCGCTATTTCAATGATATTCCTTTTCGATTAGGTGAGGAAGTTATTGGAGTCCTTTGTATTGGAAAGTTTAGTAGGGTTCAAATTGTCGAGTTAGAACGTCTAGACAAGCCTCTGGTTTTTGTCGATAGTAACACCCTTAACCAAGGACACCCTTGTGTCACGACTGAATTTGAAAATGCTGTACAGACTGCCCTTTCCTATTTACGAAAACAAGGCTGTCAAACAATTGGCCTCCTAACTGGTGAGGAAAAAACAACTGACCTATTGGAAAGTATCCCAGATCCTCGGCGACGAGCCTATCGAAACTATTGTATTGAAAGAAGTATTTACCACCCTGAACTCATCCTCACAGGAAGTTTTACAGCTCAATCAGGCTATGACCTCATTTCCTCTCGGCTTCAGTCTGACTCACCCTTACCAGATGCCTATTTTGCTGCGAGTGATAGTTTGGCCATTGGGGCTCTCCGAGCTTTTCAAGAGGCCGGTATCAAGGTCCCTGATGATATCCAACTCATTTCCTTTAATGATACAAGTTTAGCCAAGCAAGTCTTTCCTCCCCTCTCGACCATCACTGTTTTTACAGAAGAAATGGGACGAACCGCTATGGATGTCCTAAATAAACAAGTCCTATCTCCAAGAGAAATACCAACCCTCACTATGCTAGGAACCAAGCTAACTATTAGAGAAAGCACAAAGAATGGATGATCCGCCATCCTTTCCGAAAATCAAAACTTATGAAAACACACGAAATTTTATACCAAACCTTAGCCCAAGCTCAAGATTATGTCAATGGCGAGCAACTAGCCCAAGAAATGGGACTGTCTCGCACATCAATCTGGAAGGCCATTCAGCGTTTAGAAAAAGAAGGCATCGTGATTGAGTCCGTCAAAAATCGAGGCTACAAGATCCTATCCGGAGACCTCCTCATTCCCCAAGTTATCGAGGAGCATTGTCCTCTAACAGTCTCCTATAATCCCCAGTGCCAATCCACTCAGCTAGATGCCAAGAATGCCATGGAAGCTGGAGGACAATCTTCTACTCTTTATCTGGCTCCTTTCCAGACAGCAGGTAAGGGACGTTTTGGGCGCGACTACTTCTGCCCTTCTCAAGGGGGGATCTACATGTCTCTCCATCTCAAGCCCAACCTCCCCTTTGATCAAGCTCCTGCCTATACCCTCATGGTCGCAGCGGCCATCTACAAGGCCCTGAAAAATCTGGCCTTAATGGATATCGATATTAAGTGGGTCAATGATATCTACTACAAAGGGAAAAAGGTTGGAGGCATTCTGACTGAAGCTATTAGCTCCATCGAAACAGGCCTTATTACAGATGTCATAATTGGAGTCGGTCTCAATTTTTCCATCACCAATTTTCCTACGGAACTGCAGAACAAGGCAGGGTCCCTCTTTGACTCCCAGCCTCCCATTAGCCGCAATGAACTGATTACTGAGATTTGGAAGGAATTTTTCAACACACCAGAAGAGGAGCTAATCTACCTCTACAAGCAGCGCTCACTAGTCCTAGGTAAGGAAGTCTGCTTCGAACAAAATCAGACCAGCTACCAAGGCCTGGCCAAGGATATCTCGGACAATGGACAACTACTAGTCCAACTGACGGACGGCCAAGAACGCTGGCTCAACAGTGGCGAAATCTCCCTCAAGCAATGGGATTTGTAAAATAGACCAACAACTCAAAAAAAAAATAAGCACCCCTGGGTGCTTATTTTTTATACTTATCTCGTTTTTTCTGATTGAGCTGTTGATCGATACTTTCGACCAATTTCCCTAAGATATAGCTGACTTGTAAATTTCTCAATATCAAGAGAGCCCAAAAGACTGCTGCCAGGTAGCTTTCTCTCATCACAGCATCATTAAAAAAATAGGTTTCAAAGGCTGTAAAAATAGCCATACTCCAAAATTGACGTTTATTCATATTGTTATTCTACCACGATTCTCTGGAAAAAGCACAGGCTAGTCTTCTTGGACCGTAATTTTATCAGAGAGGAAATCAAAGCCCTCCGGAATGACAGACTCTTCTGCCACTTCGACCTCTTCCTTGTGACCACGCGCTTTCTTAGAGAATTCCGCACGAACCTGGGTCCATTCCTCCATGGAAATAGCCAGAATCTCCGGAGAAAAACCTGCCGCATTGCTTAAAATATTGCCAAACATGGTATTGAGGTTATCTCGCTTCATGGTCTGTTCAGCATTAAAGGCAGACTCAAAGGCTAAAATCGCATGACGTTCATTGGCCGCAACCGGTTGGGAACCAACCAGCAAAGCCTTATCGGCTCCTGCTAGGCTTTCAATAATTTCCCCCCAAGCGTTTTGTAGGCGAATGAGATTGTTACGGGCTAAATCTGGATTTTCAACCGCTTCTTGTAAGATGGCTTGAAGCTTATTACGATCCACTCGATAGCCCTTGCTAGACTTCTGAGGACGATCTGGGGCGGACTTAGCCACAGGAGCCCCACTACCTACTTGGGACAACTGATTCTTCAGAGACTCGACTTCTCTTTTGAGCTGGTCTACTTGCGCCAAGAAATCTGCTGGAAGAGCCACTGGGCTAGCCGAAGGGCTCTCACCCTTGTATTCTGCTAGACGAATGGTCATCATCTCCGTGTAAATCTTCGGTTGCAGGCTATTTTTGATATCAGCTAAACTATTCGTTGCGAGATCAATCCAAGCAAAGAGGGTGGCTTGCGGAATGGCTAGATTCTGGTTAAAACGCTCACTGACATGAAGATTTTCCCCACCTGTCTGAACGATTAAGAGATCCCGCAAATACTGCAAGAGGTCCGTCACAAAGCGAGCCATATTTTTCCCATTATCAAAAATCAGGTTTAACTGGTCCAAGGCAGCTGTTGCATCTTGTGCTGACAAGGCTGCAACATAGAGATCTAATGCTTCTTGACTGATGGAGCCTGTGATTTCTTCTGCTGTTGCCGTGGTCAATTGGGCTTCACCTGTCAGACTGAGGGCTTGATCCAAAATGGACAAGGCATCCCGCATCCCACCTTCAGCACGACGGGCAATAATGGCTACAGCTTCTTCTTCGTAATCAATCCCTTCTTTGTCCAAAACAGCTTTTAGGTGATCTTGGATAGCCGGAGTCTTGATAGATTTGAATTCAAAGCGCTGAACCCGCGAAAGAATAGTTGCTGGAATCTTATGTAACTCTGTTGTTGCTAAAATAAAGACTACATTTTCTGTCGGTTCTTCCAAGGTCTTAAGAAGGGCATTAAAAGCGCCTGGCGAGAGCATGTGCACCTCGTCAATGATATAGACCTTATGAGGGGCCAAGCTAGGCGCATAGGTGGATTTGTCACGAATATCACGGATCTCATCCACTCCATTATTAGAGGCGGCGTCAATCTCAATGACATCCTCTAAACTGCCATTGGTAATGGCTTCACAGATATAGCAATCATTACAAGGTTCTCCCCCTTTTTGGTTGGGGCAGTTCATGGCCTTGGCAAAAATTTTCGCCACACTGGTCTTCCCCGTCCCACGAGGGCCAGAAAAGAGATAGGCATGGCTAATTTTTCCCTGTTCGACAGCTTGTCGAAGGGTCGTCGCAATAACCTCCTGCCCGACAAGTTGGCCAAAGGTCTGGCTTCGGTATTTACGATAGAGGGCTTGATACATTAGTCTACTACTCCAAACATCCTAAAATTCCAATTCGTTTTTTCTAGCAAGATGGCTACAAAACGTTCCAAATAAAGGCAATCCAAATCGTCATAATCTCCCACCCGATCTGAATCTAGATCTAAAACTCCCAGTAACTGGTCCTTCAAGACCATGGGCACCACAATCTCACTCATGGCCCGACTGTCACAAGAGATATAATTGGCATGCTGGGTCACATCCTCAACGACCAGTGTCTCTCTTTTCTCTGCCGCTTCTCCACAGACGCCTTTTCCTATGGCAATATGGACACAGGAAACCTGACCTTGAAAGGGGCCTAAAATCAGCTCCTTTTGATCATAGAGGTAAAAGCCAGCAAAGACTGAATGAGGTAGAGCCTGATTGAGCAGAGCACTGGCATTGGCTAAATTGGCCAAGGCATTGCTCTCACCTTCTAAAAGAGCTTCTAACTGTGCTAGTAAAAGTTGGTAACGTGATTCTTTTTCCTGCATATTCATACCCTTTATTATACCAAACTTTAGCTAGAAAATTAAGTATTTACCATGGAGCAAGCCTTGGTAAAAACCAAACACCCACTAGAAGTATCCAACAACAGTTCCCAATCAAAAAGAGAGTGGGACAGAAATCGGTCATTCGTTAGAATTCGATTTCGTCGTCCCACCTCCGCACAGTTGAGTAGGGCTGTAAAAGCTGATGAAATCAGCGTAGTAGAGCCCACTCAACCACTGCGTCTTGCTCAACAGTCCAAAGACAATTGAGAGGCTAGGACTTTTGTCCCAGCCTCGATTGATAAAACTATTTGAATGTAACTAGATATCCCTTCGAACATATTGAATGGCACGATAAGCAAGAAAAATGGTCAGAACAAGGGAAACAAACCAGATGGTCCGAAGTCCGTAATATTGGATGAGGAAGGTAGATAGAATAGCTCCACCCACAAAACTTCCAATCAAGGAAGTCATAAAGAGAGATTCCCAGAAAAACTCTATCTTTCGATCCCGTACAAAATTCCCGTAAGCGACCATGGTCTTCTTGAGATTCCCTGTCATAAAGGAATAGTTGTAGGTGTAACCATCTACTTCTCCAAAGGAAATGGCTACAATCCCCAAGCTCAGCCCAAAGAATGGCACAATATAGACATTGGGCACTTCTTTGGGAAGAAATCCTGCCACTAAGGTCGTCAAAACCATGGGCACCAAGGTACTGAGTCGCCAAACGGAATGACTAAAGAAGCGTTGAAAGACGGTCATCAAGAAAATCCCGATCATAAAGGCCAACATGGTTGCTAGTTTGACCTCCACATCCGCGATTTCATGGCCAATTAAACCAACGGATAGAAAGACAACGTTCCCAGTTTGGCCCGCCGTTAAGGTCCCTCCTCTTTCGATAAAGGTGTAGGCATCTGAAAAGCCTGCACACATGGTCAGTAGGCAGGCAAAGGCCTTACTTCTGGAGTGAAACTCCCTTCTTAACTTTTTCATTTTTCTCCCTATTTGTCATGGAAAAGAGGCTGGAACACTACTTTCTAACCTCTCATCACTTATTATTTTTATCCTTCACGTGATTCGCTCAAGATCTTTTCAATCTTGGTCGTAATCAAATCAATGGCTACGGTATTGGTCACACCTTCTGGAATGATGACATCCGCATAGCGCTTGGTTGGCTCGATGAACTGGTGGTACATCGGTTTCACCACTCCTAAGTACTGATCGATGACACTGTCCAAACTCCGACCACGCTCTTCCATATCCCGCTTAATCCGGCGAATGATCCGCACATCATCATCGGTATCAACGAAAATCTTGATATCCATCAAGTCACGAAGACGCTTGTCCTCCAAGACCAAAATCCCCTCAACGATAAAAACATCCTGAGGCTCCTGGCGATAAGTCTTAGCGCTACGCGTATGCGCTGCGTAGTCGTAAGTTGGGATATCCACTGGACGGCCAGCCAACAACTCATTGATTTGCTCGATCATGAGATCGGTATCAAAGGCAAGGGATGGTCGTAGTTGGTCTGAATCCGCTCTTCAAAGGTTAAATGACTTTGATCCTTATAATAAGAGTCGTGTTCAATCATAGCAATCTTTTCATCTGGGAAGTGGGATAAAATTGCACGAGAAACACTGGTTTTCCCCCCACCAGAACCACCTGTTACACCGATAATAATTGGTCTGTTTCGCATCTTCTCCTCCATTTTCTATAATCCTATTTATTCTATCACAAAAGCAACCTCTTGACCACGACTTGAACCATTTTTCTATGGATTTCCATCCACAAGTCAAGTAAACATCCTTTCCTCGTGCTACCCCAGTTAGAAAGGCCCATTCCATCTTTTTAAGGTGAAACATGATATAATGAAACCAGTAAATACCTGATTGAAAGGAGCTGCCATGCTAAAACTCGGTATCATTGGCACCAGTGCTATTTCCCACTCCTTCCTAGATGCAGCTAACAAAACTGCCCAATATAAGTTAAGTGCGGTCTATTCACGGACCTTGGAGAAAGCTCGTAGCTTCTCTCAACCCTATGGACAAGTAGCTCTCTATGATGACCTGATTGCCTTTTTAGATAGTGACCTGGATGTTATCTACATTGCTAGTCCCAATTCACTTCACTATCCTCAGGCTAAATTAGCCCTCTTGGCTAAGAAACATATCATCCTTGAAAAACCGGCTGTCACCACTCCCAAGGAATGGAAAGAGCTGGTCAAATTAGCTAATGAACACCAGGTCTATCTCTTTGAAGCTGCTCGCAACTATCATGAAAAAGCCTTTACGACCATCCAAGACTTTCTCAAAGACAAAACCATTTTAGGTGGCCACATGACCTATGCCAAATACTCTTCTAAAATGCCTGAGTTCTTAAAAGGGAATATTCCCAATATTTTTTCCGATCAATTTGCAGGTGGAGCCCTTATGGATTTGGGTGTCTATCCTCTCTACTTTGCAATTGGCCTCTTTGGTCAACCTGAATCAGTAACCTATCAGGCGCGGCAATTGCCTAATTCAATCGATTTGAACGGACATGGTAGCTTGGTTTATTCTGACTTTGTCATCGGCATTCAAGCCGGCAAGGATGTGACCAGCAATCTTCCTGCTGAAATCTACACAAGAGACGGCACCCTCTTTCTGAGTGGCATTGAAGCCGTTAACGAGGCTGTTTTTCAAGACCATTCTGGAATCAGCTACCAGCTTCTAATCACTCCTGCCCCTCATAACATGCTAGAAGAAGCCCAGGCCTTTGCTAGTATGATGACAGAGGGCGACCAGATACTTTACCAGACTTGGCTCCAAACTGGACAGATGGTCCATCAAGCCCTCTACGCTATGCGCCAAGATGCTGGAATACACTTTAAGGACGAAAACTAATATGACACTAGCATTCCCACCGCTCTGGCAAGAGCAACTCAAAACCCTCGGCTTTGAGCAACTCACTGAAATCCAAGAACGCCTCTTTGAGCCGATAACCCAAGGGGGAGAACGTACTTGGAGTAAGCCCGACAGGAACTGGGAAGACTCTGGCCTATCTCTTCCCTAGTCTTCTCAAGCTAAAGCCTAAAAAAGCACAACAATTGCTGATCCTCTCCCCCAATACAGAGTTGGCCGGACAAATCTTTGATGTCACTAAACAATGGGCAGAGCCTCTTGGACTCAGTTCCCAACTTTTCCTTTCTGGCTCTAGTCAAAAACGGCAAATCGAACGCCTCAAAAAAGGACCCGAAATTCTCATCGGAACTCCAGGCCGTATTTTTGAGTTGATCAAGCTCAAGAAAATCAAGATGATGAATGTCGATACCATCATCCTGGACGAATTTGACCAACTTTTCAGCGACTCTCAGTATCACTTTGTCGACAAGATTTGCCACTACGCGCCACGAGATCATCAATTTATCTATATGAGTGCAACGACCAAGTTTGATCCAGAACAAATCGAACCCAATACCCTAACCATTCAAGTAGAAGGACAAAACTTGGACAATATCCAGCACTTTTATATAGAAGTGGACAAGCGAGAAAAGGTCGAACTCCTCAGAAAACTCTCCAATGTCGAAGACTTTCGTGGTCTCGTTTTCTTCAACAGCTTGTCAGACCTGGGAAGCGCCGAAGAAAAACTCCAATACCGGGAAGTTAGCGCCGTCTCACTTGCTAGTGACGTTAATGTCAAGTTCCGTAAAGTCATTCTGGAACGCTTTAAGGACCATCAGCTGACACTCCTTCTTGCAACCGATTTGGTGGCACGAGGAATTGATATCGACTCTCTAGAATGTGTCGTCAATTATGAAGTCCCTCGAGATGCCGAAACCTACATCCACCGATCTGGGCGGACCGGACGCATGGGCAAAGAGGGCTATGTCATCACCTTAGTCAGCCATCCCGAAGAGTTGAAAAGTTTAAAAAAATTAACCCCCGTTCGTCCCTTGATTCTCAAGGGAGCTCAACTTTATATAGGTGAAGAATAAGAAGAGGCTGGGACAAAAGTCCTAGCCTCTCAATTATTTTTGGATTGTCGAGCAAGACGCAGTGGTTGAGTGGGCTCTACTACGCTGATTTCATCAGCTTTTACAGCCCTACTCAACTGTGCGGAGGTGGGACGACGAAATCGAATTCTAACGAATTACCGATTTCTGTCCCACTCTCTTTTTAATTACGATTGTAATAGAGTCGATGACTTTCCACTTGGTGGTTTAAGAGTTCATCAACCGTCACGATGGTGTAACCTTGCGATTGAAGGTATTCAATCACGGCTGGAAGAGCATTGATAGATGTTTGGTGAATATCATGCATCAGGATGATCGATCCTGGTTTGACTTGTTTTTTCACTTCTGCCAAGATGGCTTGTGTGTTATGGGTCTTCCAATCCAGAGTATCCACATCCCACATGATAAAGGCCTGATCCACTGCATATTGAATGGCACTATTAATCGAACCATAAGGCGGACGAGTAATTTTCGTTTGCACTCCAGTGACCTTTTGAATGACTTCCTTAGTATCCATGATTTCTTTTTGGGCAGATTCCAAAGGCAACTTGGTTAAGACAGGGTGATTCCAGGTATGGATCCCGATTTCATGTCCTTCCTGACGTACCCGTTTAGCCACTTCAGGATAGGCAGAGACATTCTTCCCAAGCATAAAGAAAGTCGCTTTAACATGGTACTTGTTCAAGATATCTAGGGCTTGAGGGGTCGTCGTTGGATCTGGACCATCATCAAATGTTAAGGCAACCATCTTAGCATGACGTTGAGTTTGGTAGGCCTCATAAGATTGAAAATCTTCAGGATTCAGACGAGCAGAATCAATCACATCATAGAGTTTGGAAAGAGGAACATCAAAAGTTTCCATACCTTCAATATCTACTGGAAGCGTGATGGACAGCACACCTTTATTATAGGTGAACTGCCAGCTTGCCATATCACTTGCTGAGACGGTTTGCATCAGCTCTTCAATTCTATCTTCTCCTAACTGAAGGAAGACCAACTGGGCACGCAATTCTGTTAAGAGAGTTTCTTTGGCTAGATCTGTATCCGTAAACAATTGGGAAAATTGGAAGACCGTCCCCTCATCCGTTAGATAGAGGAGAGGTAGTTTGTCAATCCCATCTTTAATGAACTTGCCGTTTTTCCACTTGTACTGGGTCTTCTTCACCTGATAAGGATGAACCCCTACAAATGGTTCTTCTGAGCGTTCGGTATGGTAGAACAAAAGCTCTTTTGCTTGCTGGTTCTTCTTCTCTTCTTGAGGAAGAGAGCCAACGTCAGCCAAAATTCTCTCTTTAACCACTGCGATGGGTTCTTCATTATTTTTCGGGTAGTAAGCAGCAACATAAGATTGTCCAACCATCCCTTTTTGAAGGCTGGTATCTTTGTCTTTTTCAACTGCTTTTTCTTCCTGAATGACTTTAGAAAGCTGTTGATTATAATTTTTGATGGCGCGTGCTTCCTCAATCTTCTGATAAACCAGATAGATTCCTCCGATAAAAAGGAGGTTAAGAAGAACGAGGATAAACATTTTCAAGTAGGAATTCTTCATATTCTTATTATAGCAATTTTATCACCAAAAAACAGTAGAAAACTCTCAAATCTAGAAATTAAATCCTAAAAAACAATAGGAAATTAGGGGGACTACCCTATCCCCTGTCATTTAGTAATAGCCAATTTCAAACACAAAAAAGAACAGGTCAGTTCTCACCTGCTCTTTATCCTATGTGATGTGATTGCTGATTATAAGGACTTTTCACGAATCACTTCAACTTTGTAGCCATCTGGATCCACAATAAAGTAATAGTTTGGAAGTGTTCCTGGCAAGCCTTTTGGATCTGTTACTTGGTAACCTTTTTCCTTATGCTCGGCATGAAGGGCTTCAAGGTCTGGGGTACTCAGGGCTACGTGAGCAAAACCATCTCCAATTACATAGGGACCATGATCATAGTTGTAAGTTAATTCCAACTCATAGTCATCCCCTTCTAAACCAAGATAAACAATCGTAAATTTGTATTCAGGAAAATCTTTGCGACGCAATTCCTTAAAACCAAATGCATCTGCATAAAAGGCAATTGATTTTTCTAAATTCTCAACACGTAAACAAGTGTGTAACATTTTTGAAGCCATAAGACACCTCTTTCTTTTTTACTATTATACACTAGTCAGACCAAAATAGCGATTAATTGAAATGGATGAAAAAGAGAGTGGGACAGAAATCGGTCATTCGTTAGAATTCGATTTCGTCGTCCCACCTCCGCACAGTTGAGTAGGGCTGTAATAGCTGATGAAATCAGCGTAGTAGAGCCCACTCAACCACTGCATCTTGCTCGACAATCCAAAGACAATTGAGAGGCTAGGATTTCTGTCCCACTCTCTTACTTGTTCTTCGTTGATTTAGAACTGGATTTCTTTTTACTATCTGATTTAGTGGCTAGTTTTACCTCAAAAATAGCACCTTTAGGCTTGTTATCTCGAACTGTAATAGTACCATTAAAGGCTTCTACGATTTGCTTGGCTAGGGATAGGCCTAAACCAAAACCACCCTTTTGGCGGGTTCGCGCCTTATCCACTCGGTAGAAACGATCAAAAATTCGTTTTTTATCTTCGTCAGCAATCCCTGGACCATTATCCTCTACTCGAAGATAGAGATAACGATCCTTGAATTGGGCGATAAAGCGTATTTTTCCTTCTTCCTCTGTATATTTAAGGGCATTATCATACAAAATGGTCATCAGCTGTTTGAGTAGGATCTTATCAGATACCAGACTCCTATCCACCTGATTCTCATATTCGAAGATTCTTTCGTTTTCCTCCGCAATGATTGCATAATTGGCAAAAGTTTGGTCAAAAAAAGAGGGTGTGATCTCGCAAAACTCCGGTTTAATCCCATCATCTCGACGGGCTAAGTTTAAGAGATTGGTCGTCAATAAGCGCATATTGCGAACCTCATCCAAAGAGGAGGCGATATTCTCACTAGATTCCATAATCGTTGCCTCTGGTTTTCGGAATAAGGCTTCCAAACGATTTTGCAAAACGGCTAAAGGCGTCCGCAGTTCATGAGACGCATTTTCGACAAAAGCCTTCTGTCGACTCATGCTCTCTAAGAGAGGTTTCACACTGATTTTAGCCAGGAAGATACTTGCAAAGAGGGAAATGCCCCAGAAACAAATCATGACCAAGGCAATTTGACTCTCATGTTTTTCACTGGTCTGCTCCAACTGGCTGATGTTGGTCATGATCACGGCATATTTCACCCCATAGATATAATCATCGGGGTCAATATCCACCAAATAAGCCCGGTAGCTTTCTTTTTGCTTATAATGGTTGGTGATTTGAATCTGCTTGATCTTGTTTAAATAGCTGCGACTAAAGGTCACTGTTTTTAAATCCAGAAAACCATTGTCCGTCGTCACATTTTCAAAATTATCATTCAAGAGGATGGCTGTACTATTGGAAGTGACCGATGGTCTAGGGCCATCCTCGGGATCAGGTTCATTATCTTCTGGTCGGTCATCATCTGGTTCGTCTCTTCCCATCCCATTTCCGGTACGATTGGCCAAGCTAATGATGGAATAACGATCTTTACTCAGTATCTTTAAATTTTCATCAACCGTTGTATACAGACTTGACCGCATTACTTGAATAATAATCAAGGTCATGGTTGAGAAAATCAAGGTAAAGAGTCCGAAATAGCGGATGAAATAAGAAAAGTCATCCGCATTGACAGTTTTTTTAATTTTATTGAGCATCTTTCAGAATGTACCCCACGCTACGCAATGTTTGGAGATTTTTTGCAAATTCTGTTCCTTTTAACTTCTTACGAATCTTAGAAACATACACTTCAACAACCGAGATAGTCGTATCGCTATCAAATCCCCAAAGTCGATCAAAGATTTGTGTCTTGGGCAGGATAACATTTTGATTTTGAAGGAAATAGACCAAAAGATCAAATTCTTTCCCTAATAGCTCCACTTCTTTCCCTTCAACAAGCGTAGAATTTGTCGAAAGATTAACGGTTACATTCCCATAAGAAAGGGTATTTTCATTGACCTTACCAGAGCGCTTCAACAATGCTTGGATCCGCATCTTGAGTTCTTCTAGGTAGAATGGCTTGGTCAGATAGTCATCTGCCCCTAACTCAAACCCATGGCCCTTATCGTCCAAACTCTCTTTGGCTGTCATAATCAATACTGGAGTGGAGACACCCTTATCTCTCAATTCTTTCAGAACTTGGAAACCATCTTTTTCAGGGAGCATGAGGTCTAGCAAAATGAGGTCATAGATGCCACTTTCAGCCTCATAAAGACCTTCGTCTCCATCAAAGACTTGCATGACATCTGCAAAGTCATCTAAAAAATCAAATACTGAATTAGACAAACCGAGGTCGTCTTCTACTAATAAAATCTTAATCATGTGTACTTTCTCCTTCTCATTCTTCCATACAGGGATGACGAGTATTTTCTACTCTATTATAACATGACCAGGCTTCATTCAGTAGCATTCAGATAGCGATTTCAACTTTTTTCTTAGCCTGCTGTCCCTGTCTCATCCTTTGATGAATTGTTTGTATTGCTAGACGATTTTTTCGAAGAGGATTTCTTGGAGGACTTTTTACTCGATTTACTATTTTGTTGCTTGTCTTGTTGACCTTGAGGGCCTCCATTTTGTGGTGGTTGGCCATTCATGTCTCCTTGTCCTGGTCCACCGTTTTGGCCATCTTGCGGTGGCATACCGCCTGGTCCTCCACCAAATCCATCTTGTCCTTGACCACCTTGCGAGCCCCCTCCTTGAGGTGGTTGACCGTTCATTTCTCCTTGCCCTGGACCACCATTTTGGCCATCAAAACCTTGTGAGTTAGAAGGTCCATTTTGATCGTTCCCATGGCTATTTTGTCCTTGATGGTTTTGGGCAGGCTGGTTACTATTTTGTGTAGCTACTGCTGCTTGTTGGCGTTGGGGAGTCGTATTGGCTGTCGCCAACATTCCCAAGCCAAATCCACCAGTCATTCCTACGACAAGTCCTCCTGTTGCTGCGGCAGTTGCCCACCACTTAGGACTTTTCTTAACGACAATCATTTTTTCAGTTCTTTCTTGCTTTTGTTCATTCGAAGCTTGCATTCTTTCCATTCCTTAAATTATTTAAACAAGGCCTTTGTTTAGATAGGGATAGTTTACCGATTCTTCCTTAATCGTGACTAAATTTTTTCTTAAACTTTCCTAAAATGAGGATGGAGACAATTGTCACAGCTGAATAGAGGACTTGACAGGCTTGCATTCTTTTTTGTAGAATAGTTACCATAAAAATAAAGCGAGGTTTACTGTTTTGAAAAAAATAGAATCAATGACATTAATTGCTCTTGGAGCAGCTCTGATTGCTGCCCTATCTCCTTTTACAATCCCACTTGGACCCATTCCTATCACGCTTCAGACTTTAGCGATTGGATTGATCGCCAGCATCTACCGTCCAAAAGAAGCCACCCTTTCTGTTCTCATTTACCTCCTCTTAGGTGCCATTGGCCTCCCCGTCTTTGCAGGTGGTCACGGAGGCATCAGCTCCTTCTACGGTCCCACTGCTGGATTCCTTTTCTTCTTTCCCCTTCGTGCTTTGGTTACCTCTAGCCTCGCTGGCCAAAAGGGACAGCCCATTCGTATCTTCCTAGCTAACGCCTTGGGGGAAGTCGTCCTCTTTATTGGGGGTGCCTTAGGTTTTATGCTCATTACCCACCAGAGTTTGGATCTCACCGTAAAACTGGTCGTCCTACCTTTTGTATTACCAGATTTGATTAAGATCACGTTGACAACGGTTTTCGCAGTTATTCTCTATCGCAATCTCAAACATCTCCCATATTTCAAAAAAGCAAAATAAAAACTCTTAGAGAGGCCTACAAACCTGTAGGTTCCTCTCTAGGAGCTTTTTTTTCTTTATTTAGTTGCTAGAAGGGCTGTTTCAACCGCTGCTTTCTCCCGCTCGATAAGATCGATACGAGCCGCGATCTCTTTAATTCCCATCTTGATATTACGGCTGATCGCCATATCATCCAATTGAGGCTCAAAGAAGGCCTTGTATTCATTCAACCGTTCACGGGTCTTGAAACAGTTAGCTGGGTAGATGACAAACTTATCAAAGCTCATATCACCACCGAGTGCTTTCTTGATCCAATCCCAGTTTTCACGCGCCCAAGTCCAGGTTCTTCCTTGGGTAAAGTCATGGTGCAAGAAATTGAAGTACCAGCTCATAGCCAAGTCCTGAGGTTTCACCACATCCTTGTTCTTCCACTCCTTCAATAGAGCTTCCAAAGTTTCCTCATCCTTGGTATAAGAAAGGGCCGCCGCCAACTGGCGTTTAAAGTTTCCATCAACTGTCTTCACATAGGTATCCAGATATTGTTGGCTAAGCGCCTTGGTTTCCTGGTGTTTGATTTGGTTGACCAAGATTTGCAAGCGAATGGCAGCTGGAAGTTTTTCTAGATCAGCTGCGTGCGCTTCAAAGATAGCGCTCGCTTGTGCTTGTGCAGCTTCATCATTGGCCTTGATCATATTAGCAATCATTAGCTGACGAACTTTTTCGTCTTCTTCTGTTTCACCAGGCTTAGCTTCCAGTCCCAAGCGTTCAAAGTTGTAACGGTTCATCCGTTTCAAGAGCTCATGGAAGGCAACTTCTGTTTCAGTTCCTTCATCCACAAAGAGACTGATTCCAGTCAAGACGCTCGAAACAGCAGAAACAACCAAGAAGGAACTTTCTTCTGTCAAATGCTCAATCACTGGCAAGAGGCTTGCATAGGAAATTTGACCACTTTCCGCTAAGAGACGACGTTCTTGAACCACTTGTAATTTTGAAGTGCTATCTAAGTTAGCAAGGTCCTCAAGGATGTCTTCCAACAATTCCCCACGGTAGTCACTGATATAGTGGGCCGTATTTCTGTATTAAAACGAAGAGCACCGCTATTAGCTGCCTTCAAGGCACTGTAGTTTGGAATTTCTAAGACTTCGGTTTCCAAAGTATCTGGAATACCTGTCCAGTTACTATTCAAGGGAACAACCCACTTGCGACCTTTTTCTTCTTTTTCTCCAATAAAGAACTGTTCTTGACGGATGATCAAGGTATCATTCTCTACAGAAGCTGAAACAACTGGGTATCCAGGTTGCTCCAACCAAGAATCCATAAAGGCTGCTACATCCCGACCAGAAGATTGGCCCAAGGCTTCCCAAAGATCTTGCCCAATGGTATTTCCATATTGGTGCTTTTCAAAGTAGATTTTCAAACCCTTGCGGAAGGCATCATCGCCTAACCAGCGGCGAAGCATGTGCATGAGACGACTACCCTTGGCGTAAACGATCGCTGGGTCAAAGAGAGTGTTGATCTCGTCTGGATGTTTCACTTCCACATGGACGGATTGAACGCCATCAGTAGCATCGCGTTTCAAGGCAGCAGGTACACCTGTTGTTTGGAAGTCTTCAAAGATATTCCAGCTTGGTTCGATGGCATCCAAGCAGACATATTCCATCATATTGGCGAAGCTTTCATTCAACCAGAGGTCATCCCACCACTTCATGGTCACGAGGTTTCCGAACCATTGGTGGGCCAACTCGTGAGCTACGACCAAGGCTACTGTTTGACGGCTTTGGGCTGTCGAGTTCTCATCTACAAGGAGGTAGACTTCGCGGTAGGTTACCAAGCCCCAGTTTTCCATCGCTCCTGAAGAGAAGTCTGGAAGCGCAATATGAAGGGATTGAGGGATTGGGTAAGCCACTCCATAATAGTCTTCGTAGAATTCAATGGCACGAACGGCAATGTCTAATGAGAAGTCCAAATTTTCTAATGGGTGGGCTTTGGTAGAGTAGACACCGACTAGGGTTCCATTCTTTGTCTTAGCTGTCACACCTTGAAGATCTCCTGCCGCAAAAGCCAAGAGATAAGAAGACATACGAGGAGTTGTATCAAACTTCCAAATACCTGTTTCTTTCCGACTTTCGACATCGATTTCAGGCATGTTAGAAAGAACGATTTCTCCCTCTTCTTGGTCAAATTTCACAGCCAAATCAAAGGTCGCTTTGGCTTCGGGCTCATCCACACTTGGGAAGGCTTCACGCGCAAAGTGACTTTCAAATTGAGTAGAGATCACTTCCTTTTTAAGGCCATCTACCGTATAGTAAGACGGATAGATCCCTGTCATATTATCGGTAATTTTCCCTGTATAAGTAATGGTAAGGTTTACTTTACCTGTAGCAGGAACTTCAACAAAGACTGCTTCTTCCTCATCATTGACTGTAAAGGCACACTCTTGCCCATCTACTTGTGCAGATTCGATGGTCAAATCCTTTTGGTGAAGAGAAATGCGAGTCTTCTTTGCTTCTCCGGTAATAGTCACTTTCCCTGAGAAAGTTTTGTTTGAGCGGTTCAAATCTAAGAATAGATCATAGTGCTCAGGTACAAATGTATCAATAAAATGTGCTACTGCTTGCATGAGTAACTCCTTCTTCATTTATTCTCATCTTCTATTCTAACATAAATCCTATGGTCTGTAAGGTAAGAGGGGTAAAACCAGATCTATAAGAAAATAAAGTCTGAGATGATGACCTCAGACTTTATTTTCTTATAATTCCACAATTTTTCCTGTTTCGAAGTAGACAACCCACTCACAGATATTTTTAGCATAATCACCAATACGCTCCAAGTAGTTGATCACTTGGAAGTAATCACGTCCGGTTACAATGGACTCAGGATTCTTCCGAATTTCTTCTGTTGCTAATTCTTGAATGCTATCGAAGTAATGGTTGATCACTTCGTCTCGGCTAGCTACTTCATAGGCCAAATCTACATCACCTTTGAGGTAAACATCCAGTGTGGATTCGACAAAGTCTTTGACCTCACGACCCATCTTGCTGATCTCCTCTTCAACAGATTGGATGCGGACTTCCCCCTTCATTCGAATAGTTGCTTTCGCGATTGAAACCGCATGGTCACCCATCCGCTCTAAGTCAGAGACTGCTTTTAAGACCGTCATGACCACGCGAAGGTCTTGCGAAACTGGCTGTTGAAGGGCGATAATCTCAAAAGATTTGCGCTCCAATTTCACTTCATATTCATTGATATCCGCATCATCTTCGATAACCTGGCGGGCCAATTCACGGTCATGTGTGACGAAAGCACGAACCGTACGATTGATTTGGGTCAACACTTCATTTCCCATTGCATAAAATTGGTTATGCAATTTTTCTAAATCTTCTTCAAATTGAACTCGTAACATTTTATTTTCTTCCTATCCAAATTTACCAGAGACATAGTCTTCTGTTTCTTTCTTAGCTGGGTTCAAGAACATTTCATTGGTATCATTGTACTCAATCAAATCGCCATCTAAAAAAAAGGCTGTTTTATCGGAAATCCGACTCGCTTGCTGCATGGAGCGAGTCACCAAGAGCATGGTATAACGGTCTTTTAGTCCATACAGGGTTTCTTCAATCTTACCAGCTGAAATCGGGTCCAGCGCTGAAGTTGGTTCATCTAAAAGAATAATCTTTGGACTGGTCGCAAGGACCCGCGCTACACAAACCCGCTGCTGCTGACCACCGGAAAGTCCGATAGCAGAATCATGCAAGCGGTCCTTGACCTCATCCCAGATGGAAGCACGTTTCAGTGAGGTTTCAACCGCTTCATCCAAAACAGCCTTGTCCTTGACACCATTAATCATCAAGCCATAGGTCACATTATCATAAATGGACATTGGAAAGGGATTGGGCTGTTGGAAGACCATTCCGATTTCCTTGCGCAATTCGACCGTATCGGTCCGTGGTCCGTAGATATTATGTCCATTATAGAGGATGGTTCCTGTAGTTGTGACCTCATGGTTCAGGTCCCCCATGCGGTTAATGGCTTTTAAAAGGGTAGATTTCCCTGATCCTGAAGGACCAATCAAGGCTGTAATCTCCTTTGGAGCAAAATCCAAAGAAACACTATTTAAAGCCTTCTTTTTATTGTAATAAACCGACAAGTCCTTGACTTGCAAAATTGGTTCTGTCATTCTATTTTCCTTTTTGTTGTCATATTTCTTTATCCAAAGTGACCCGATACATAATCGTTGGTCGATTGCAATTTCGCATTTTGGAAATATTCGAAGTCTTATCGTACTCGATGAGGTTTCCAAGGTAGAAGAAACCGGTATAATCACTAGCACGCGCTGCTTGTTGCATACTGTGTGTCACGATGACAATCGTGTAATCCTTCTTCAACTCCAGCATGGTTTCTTCTAATTGCGCTGTTGCGATCGGGTCTAAGGCTGAGGCTGGCTCATCCATGAGCAAAATCTCTGGTTTAACGGAGATGGCACGGGCAATACAAAGGCGTTGCTGTTGACCTCCTGAGAGCGTCAAAGCAGACTTGTGCAAGTCATCCTTGACCTGATCCCAGAGGGCTGCTTGCTTCAAGGATTTTTCTACGATTTCATCCAAGACCTTCTTGTCTTTGACTCCTGCCCGTTCGTGAGGGAAGGTAATATTGCGGTAGATAGACTTCGCAAATGGATTTGGTCGTTGGAAGACCATCCCGATATGCTTTCTCATTTCATAGACATTGATATCTGGTCGGTTGACATCAATCCCTTCGTACCAGATCTCACCAGTCACACGGGCAATATCAATGGTATCGTTCATTCGGTTCAAACTTCTAAGATAGGTGGACTTCCCTGATCCAGAAGGACCAATCAAGGCTGTAATCTTATTCTTTTCAAACTGCATGTCGACGCCTTTGATGGACTCGTTATTTCCATAATAGACATGCAAATCTTTGGTAGATAGGACCACCTTTTCTTCAGGAAAAGTAATGATGTGTCTCTCATCCCAATTGTATTTTGACATTTCTTCTCCTTTTATGCTGAGGTTAATTTCTTATGGAGGTAAGTACCGAGCTTACGCGCTCCAAAGTTGAAAATCAAAATAAAGATCAACAAAACTGCTGCAGAACCAGCAGATACTTCAATAGCATCTGGAATGGTTCCTTCACTATTGACCTTCCAAATATGGACCGCTAGTGTCTCTGCTTGACGGAAAATAGAAATCGGACTGGTTACACTGAAGAGGTTCCAGTTACTCCAATCCAAGGCTGGGGCAGACTGACCGGCTGTATAAATCAAGGCCGCTGCTTCCCCGAAAATCCGTCCAGAAGCCAGTACGACACCCGTAATAATACTTGGCAAGGCTTCTGGTACCACTACGTGAATCACGGTTTCCCAACGAGAGATTCCAAGCGCAAGCCCAGCTTCTCTTTGTGTATGGTGGACGTTTTGCAAACTATCTTCAATGTTCCGTGTCATCTGTGGCAAGTTGAAGACCGTCAAGGCCAAGGCACCAGAAATAATCGAGAAGCCATATTGGAACTGCACTACAAAGACCAAATAGCCAAAGAGACCGACTACAACTGATGGAAGGGAAGACAAGATTTCAATACAGGTCCGAACCAAATTGGTCAATGGGCCCTTCTTGGCATACTCTGACAAGTAGATCCCTGCCCCCAAAGAAAGTGGGAAGGAAATAATCAAGGTAATGACTAAGAGGAAGAAGGAATTATAAAGCTGAATCCCAATCCCTCCACCTGCTTGGTAAGAAGAGGATTTGCTGGTCAAGAAGGTCCAAGACACATGCGGCAACCCTCTAAGCAAGATATAGAGAATCAAAGAAGCAAGAATAGTGACAATAATTCCAGCAATAGCATAGAGAACCCCTGTCGCTATCTTATCTATTTTTTTAGCGTGCATAGTTCTTCTTACCTCTTTCTTTCGTGATCAATTTGATAACGCTGTTGAATGCCAAACTCATCAGCAAGAGCACCAAAGCAAGTGACCAGAGAACGTTGTTGTTAACTGTTCCCATAACCGTATTTCCAATACCCATGGTCAAAATGGAAGTCAAGGTGGAAGCTGGAGTTGTTAAAGATGTTGGAACAACTGCTGAGTTTCCGACTACCATCTGAATAGCCAAGGCTTCCCCGAAGGCACGCGCCATCCCAAAGACAACCGCTGTAAAAATACCGGAGCGAGCGGCCTTTAAGGTAACATGCCAGATGGTTTGCCAGCGAGTCGCTCCCATAGCCATACTCGCTTCCCGGTAGTGACGAGGGACTGCCCGTAAGCTGTCTGTTGTCATAAAGGTCACTGTTGGGAGAATCATGACAAAGAGGACAAAGACCCCTGACAAGATCCCAAATCCTGTCCCACCAAAGATGGAACGAACAAATGGAACCACTACTTGCAAACCAATAAATCCATATACAACGGAAGGAATCCCTACCAACAATTCAATGGCTGGTTGTAAGAGACGAGATCCCTTAGGAGAAACTTCTGTCATAAAGACTGCCGCACCAATGGCAAAAGGTGTCGCCACCAAAGCAGACAAAAGGGTTACAATGAAGGAACCCAAGATCATTGGCAAAGCCCCAAATTCTTTCCCTGACGGATTCCAAGTGGATCCGAAAAGGAAACTAAAGACATTGACCTTGTTGACAAAGAAGGTCGATAATCCCTTTTGGGCTACAAAAATCAAAATCAAAGCTACAACAAAGACAATTAAACTCATACAACAGAAGGTAATGGTTTTACCAAATTTTTCCAAACGAGAATTATTGGACTTTGCGAGCATTTTTTTTGCTACTTCGTTCATGTTTTACCTAATTCTTCTTATTTCTTCGTAATGTTACCGTCAAGATCACGGCTGACTTTCATATCATTGATTGGGATATAGCCCATCTTACCAACGATTTCCTGCTGGACCTCATCTGTCATCATATAATCCAAGAATTTCTTGGCCAATTTACTTGGCTCTCCCTTGGTATACATGTGTTCGTAGGACCAAATTGGCCAGTTATTATTCACCACGTTTTCCTTAGTTGGTTCATAGCCATTTAACTTCATAGTTTTGACACTATCATCCACATAGGTAAAAGCCAGATAAGAAATGGCACCTGGAGTCTGGGAAACAATGTTCTTCACCATTCCATTGGAATCCTGTTCCTGAGCCTGTTTAGGATCTTTCCCATTCATGATGATGTCATCGAATACAGCACGGCTACCGGATCCTACTGCCCGGTTCACAATGGTAATTTCAAGATCCTCACCACCCAATTGCTTCCAGTTGGTATATTCACCAGTAAAAATCTTACGCAATTGTTCAGTTGTCAAATCGTCTACGGAAATATTCTTATTGGCAATGATGGCTGTTCCTGCTACTGCCACTTGATGGTCTACCAAGCTAGAAGCATCGATTCCATCTTTTTCCTCCGCAAAGAGGTCACTATTTCCAATATCCACAGCTCCCGATTGGACCTGAGAAAGACCTGTACCAGATCCGCCTCCTTGGACATTAACAATCTTACCGGGATGTTCTTCCACATAACGATCTACCACCCCTTCAACGAGCGGTTGTAGGGCTGTCGATCCAACAGCTGTAATCGCTTCTCCACGGTCAATCCAAGATGCACAGGCAGATAGAGAAGCTGCAAGTGCTACTGTTGCTAGCCCAAGGACTAGCTTTTTGCATTTATTCAATGTAAGTCTCCTTGAATCAAAATCAAATATCGTTTAAATGTTATCTCTAAACACTTGGTCATCTTCTAGTATTCTAGCAAGAATCACTCTATTTCCACTATAACATAGAAAGACCGCATTTCCTAATAATTTATCTAAATCTCAAGCCTTTTGGAAAGAAATTTTTTAACGTTCGTCCCGTTACTTTTGCAAAGCCCAAACCATTGCCTCCAGCCAGGACCTGATACCATCCATTTGCGTAATCTTGCTCCAACTGAATGGTCTCTCCAGCCACGTACTTACTAAAGTCTGGATCCGACAAGCTGACTGATTTTTTCACTTGATCTGGTTTCAGAGCTAGGCCCAGAGCAAAGCTAGGTTCAAAGCGATTTTTCTTAAAGGTGCCAAGGTGCAAGCCATTGCGAGCAATCTTTACCTTTTTCAAATCAGGAAGTCCAGATGGTAAGAAATAAAGCTGATCTCCAAAACATTGGTAGAGACCCTCCAAGTCGATGGCTAAGCGGTCCTTGCCAAAAGCTTGCCACAACTTCTTCTGCTCAGACGTTAGATTGGAACGTCCTTCCTTGAACTTCTTAACTTCAGGCTCTCCGTGATAAAGGAATTTAGCAACAAATTGCCCTTCACCCTTGAAATGATGAGGATACATACGGGCCGTTTCAGGATGTCCGATCCCTTCTACCATACCATTAATTTTTTCAATCGGTAGCAATTCTAGCTCATATTCTTCTAAAAGCCAAGAGACAATCTCTTCGTTCTCTTCCGGAGCCCAGGTACAAGTCGAATAAACTAGCTGCCCCCCTGGTGCCAGCATCTTGATAGCATCTGTTAAGATTTCTCTTTGAAGACTTGCGCATTGAGCTGGATAATCTGGATTCCAGTAGTCCATGGCATCTGGCTGCTTCCGGAACATTCCTTCACCAGAGCATGGTGCATCCAAAACAATCAGATCGAAAAAGGCTGGGAAAACCTTTGCCAAACGTTCGGCTGATTCATTGGTCACCACGACGTTACGAGCACCAAAGCGTTCAACATTCTCGACCAGAATCTTGGAGCGTCCCTTGTGAATTTCATTAGAAATAAGGAGGCCTTGATTGCCTAAATAAGAGAGCAAGTGAGTCGTCTTTCCACCAGGGGCTGCCGCAAGATCCAAGACCTTCATACCCGGACTGGGATGCGCTACTTGAGCCACCATTTGGGCAGCTGGTTCTTGCGAGTAGACCAAACCTGTGACATGGGCAATGGATTTCCCCGATACCTTACCATAGTAACTCCAAGGCATGCCTGGAATGGGCTCATCGCCTCTGATTTGCACTGCTTTTAATGGATTAGTTCGATAGGCAGATACTGCCGGCTCGTCAAAGGTTTGAAAGAAGGCCTCGGCCTCCTCTCCAAGTAATTGGCTATACTTTTCTTTAAATCCTTGAGGAAAGGTCATGCGTTTTTTCCTTTCGTCAAAAAAGGTTGAATTTCATCTAGTTTACAAGTCGGCACCATCATAATGGGCTCCAAGGTCTCATAGTTGGGTTCTTTCCCTTCCAAGGTCAGGACCGAGTAACCTAGACACTCGCCCATAATGGCAGCAGCAGCATAATCCCAAGGCCAGATATAACTAAAGTAGCCTAAAATACCACCAGATAGAATCTTGGTAAAGCTGATACCAGCGCTCCCATAGACTCGAATCCCCAAGCACTCTGCTCCCAGATCCGCCATGCCCCAAGCGTTGGATTTGAGCATGCCAACATTGGAAGCCACTAATAAGTCCGCAAGAGGCCGATTTTGAAATGGTTTCAGTTCTTTGTCATTACAAAAGACTCCAAAATCCTTTCCACCAAAAAAGAGATGGTCGCGCATGACATCATAGATCAAGCCAAACTGGCCAATCCCTTCTTCAAAATAGGCAACCATAACAGCAAAATCTTCTTTTTGGGTCACAAAATTATTGGTCCCATCAATGGGATCAATCACCCAGACCTTGCCGGAGTGAATAGGCGCACGAAGCTCATCTTCTTCAGCGAAAATTTGGTCTTCTGGATAAGCTTCTAATATCTTATGGACTAAGGTTGCTTGCACTTTCTGATCCATCTGAGTCACCAAATCCGTCGGATTTGTTTTGACAGTAATCGCTAGCTGGTCATGTAAGTGTTCTCTTAGATAGCTTCCTGCTTCTTTGACAATGGTCTTAGCAAATTCTAATTTATTGATCAATCGAAAACCATCCTTCCCCTTTTTCTTTCGCAACTTTGGTTGCGCGGTAAAGTGAGTAGCCACTGACCTCTTCAAATTCCTTGCCCAGACGCTTTTCTTCGCCAATACTTGGGACAACTTTCTTAAAGGCCTTATAGGCTTCTAGGTAGATGCGGGCATCTGCCTTTTGTTCATAGGCTTGTTCAACCTGATTAAAAAAAGAAAGCACCGAAGCAAGCTCTTCAGTGCTCCACGATAAATCGAGTGGGTAACTATAATTCTTATTCATATTAATGGATCTCCGCTCTTAATGTAGCAGATCTTAACTCTTCCTTACGATATCCTCGAGGAAGAAATGCGCGGATTTCGTCCTCATTGAAACCAATTTGCATCCGTTTCTTGTCTAGAATAATTGGGCGACGCAAAAGACTAGGATTTTCCTCAATGAGCTTAATCAAAGCAGAAATCGATAAATCCTCTACATCAACATTTAACTTCTGAAAAATTTTAGAACGAGTTGAAATAATATCGTCTGTACCGTTCTCAGTTAGAGCTAAAATATTACGCAACTCCTCAGTTGTTAGAGGACTCGTCATAATATTGTGTTCCTTAAAAGGAACCTCATGTTTTTCTAACCAAGCCCGGGCCTTCCGACAGGATGTACAACTCGGAGACAAAAATAATGTAATCATGTTCTTCTCTTCTTTTTTTGGACACACTTAGCTAACTCTATTATACAAAATTATTCGGTGCTTGCATAGTGATTTTATAATTTAGACAAAGAAAATTCTCCCCTTAAGGGAGAATTTCTAATAAAAATTATCTAGTCCGTTGACGAGCTATGATCTCATCCTGACGCAGTTGCTCCACAAGCGCTTCTACACTGTCAAATTTGACCATTTCTCGAATCTTGTCTAACCAAAAAATCCGAATCGTATGTCCATAAATATCTTTTGAAAAATCAAAGATATTGGCTTCAAAGCGAAGTTCCGTCCCATCAAAGGTCGAGTTTTTTCCTACAGAGGCCATCCCACGGTGACGTTGCCCTAGCACTTCTACTTCGACCACATAAACACCATCTTGAGGAAGATGGGTCCGATCGATAGGGGCAAGATTGGCTGTTGGAAAACCAATGGTTCGACCTCTTGCATCCCCATGAACGACAATACCACGACTGGATAAGGGATAGCCTAAAAGACTGGCTGCTTCTTTGACCTGGCCTGATGAAATAGCCTGCCGAATACGGGTCGAGCTGATTTTTCTCCCTGGTCTAGGACAGGGGGAACCACTATGACTTGGCCTTTAAAATAGGTTTCCAAATCACTAGCTACTTTCTTATCGCTACCAAAGCTATAATCAAATCCTGCCACTAAGACACGCGCTTGAAGACTTGTTAGATAGGTGGCAACGAATTCCTCAGCCGTATGAGCCGCGAAATCACTGGTAAAATCAATGAGATAAAGATCATCGACTCCAAGTTCTTCCATTCGTTTAAAGCGTTCCTCTGGATTTTGAAGGTGGAGGAGTAATTCTGGTTGGTAACGGGCAAAGGCCAATTTTGGAGATTCTGGAAAGGTCAAGACAGCTACTCGAAGTCCTTGCTCATCCGCAATGGCGCGAGCTGTCCGAAAGAGCTCCTGATGCCCTCTGTGAAGACCGTCAAAATAGCCCAAGACAAGAACTGTATCTGCTTGAGCTTTTATTTCTTTTTCACTAGTTACATAACAAATGTTCATGAATTTATTGTAACACACTTTCTGTCAGAAAAACCTTGCGAGGTTTGTAAAGTTCTTCCCTTTTCTCTAAAATGGCCACTAATTTTCCTTGGTAAAAAGCAGCCAACTCTTTGGCTTCGCTCTCAACTGGAATAAAGCGTCCCACTTGGACTTCGCCAACCTCTTCAACTGTCAGCTCTACTTTTTCCAGATCCCCGGTACCAATCTCAAGTGGATGAAGGAAGCCCAAATCTCCTTGCCTTACTTTTTCAGCTACCTCTTCCAGGGTCAAGGCATCATCCAGTGACAAACCTGCAGCACTGGTCCGTGTCAGATGAGACATGTGGGCGGCGTAACCAAGCTTCTCTCCCAAGTCAACCGATAAGGTACGGATATAGGTTCCCTTGCTACATTTTACTCGGAAAGTAAAACGCGCAACTTTATCCTCGTAGCAAATGGGACTGGTTCTTTCAAAACTATAAATCGTCACCTGCCGAACCGGCCGTTCTACCTCTTCACCTGCACGCGCATACTCATAGAGCTTGCGACCATTGACCTTGACAGCTGAGTACATGGGCGGAACTTGAGTAATGGTTCCAGTCAAACTAGCAATCGCTTGATCTACAACGGTTTCATCTAAAGGAGACAAGACCGGCGTCTCAGCAACTACCTCTCCACTAGCATCTTCGGTCGTTGTTGAATAGCCTAGGCTGATTTCACCCTCGTAGACCTTGCCCTCATCCTGCATAAACTCTACCATGCGAGTCGCCTTCCCTACAGCAATGGGTAAAACGCCCACAACATCGGGATCCAAGGTCCCACCATGACCGATTTTTTTAGTCCCTAAAATCTTACGCAATTTAAACCGCATCATGCGAGGTCATCCCTGCTTCTTTCTTTAAGTTGATAATACCGTTCATGTTTTGCTTTCTGATTTCCTTTCTCATCATGTGGTTAATAAAGTTTTTTTAATTCGTTCCAGTATCATTTAAACCATCCTCTCATGCCTTTAATCAGGCAATTAGAACCTTTTTTAGATTTTTTTATGTAGCATCAATAACAAATCTATAGGTAAATACCCTACTATTCACCTCTGTCTCTCCAATTCTTTATGATATTATAAATAGAATGTATCAGTAGTATTACTATAAGTGAGAACAAAGGGCGTAATGATACCAAACTGATACCCACAACAAAGAAGGCTGATAAAAAATAAATGATAAACGCCTCTAACTTAGAAGGTCTTCTCTCCTCTGGAAGCATATCTAAATGTTCCTTCGTAATAGCTGAGCGATCATCGAATTGATAAAAGAAACGATATCTTGCAGATAAAGAATCAATATTTAAAAAGTCATATCCCCTAATATATTTAATTACGTAAAACATCAGTAAATTGTCAATTTCGTCAATATTTTCAGTATAGAGAGAAAAGTTTCTCTTTCCAGCAATTGCAATGTTACTTGCAGCATAAACGGCAATCGGAATGCCATCTTTTGTGACAGGTGAAATATCTCCTTTACTACCTGAACCTACACGCGTCATTTCATAGTTATTTAAATTGAATTGAAAAACTCCATGCCAGTATGCTTGTTCCCATAAATGTTCAAATCTTTTTTCTTCATAATAAATCAAATCCTTATTTAACCCTCTTGCGACTATTCTTTTTCTTTTAGAAATATATTCTGATTCTTTCAAGACAAGAATTTCTACATCTTTTGCATATAGACGGTAACCTTCCTCTTCTTGAACGATTTCAATTCTTTTAGTCCAATGTTCATCATCAGGTAATTTTGACTGAAGGATAAATCCTTCTGAGTTTCCACGTAATTGTAATTGTATTTCCATGTTTTACCTCCCTATTGATAAGCCCAATCCAAATGGTCCTAGTTTCATTTTTGTCTCTGCTTTTTAGTATCTGGACAATGATTTATCATCATGACAGCTCCACACCTTCTCTCACCCGAACAACACTCCCAATCGCTAAAGTAGTATGTTCTGACATCAGTTTTCTCCTTCTAAATATTTCTGCGCTTCCTGCACATAAAAGAGTTCTGGATTTTCATGGGCGATGCTTTCAAACAAACTGCGAGTTCGAGCTTCATCTCCTTTTAATTGAGCATTGAGAGCTCCGTAATAAGAAAACATGATTCGAGCTAGCTTACTTTCTGGTTCAGTGGTGTCGAAGTAGTCGTTCACTTCTTGATTAAACACGATATCTTTTATGGCTTGGGCTTGAGTAACCAGTTTAGCCCTACCATCTTTCGAATCTGGCGCCTTGAACAACTGTTCCTCAAAGAAAGTGATATCTTGCGCATCTTGAAGATGAATAGACACTTTTAATAGCTCAAAGCTTGATATTAAAAATGTATAGTCTCTTAATCTACCCCAAATTTTTTTCAAATTATATTTGGACATATTCTCCATGGCAGATTGAAAGTCTCATTTTAAACCCCACTGGCATCTTCCGTCGTGGTAGAAAATCCCAAAGTGATTTCTCCCTCGTAGATTTTACACCATCCCGCATAAATTCAACCATCCGGGTCGCTTTTCCCACGGCAATCGGAAGCACTCCCACCACATCCGGATCCAGAGTCCCCCCATGGCCAATTTTCTTGGTTCCTAAGATTTTTCGCAGTTTAAAGACCACATCATGTGAAGTCATCCCTGCTTCTTTTTTTAGATTGATAATTCCGTCTATTTGAATTGCTCTTTCTATCTCATGTGTGACCATGACGGTCACCGACCCTTTATTATACCATGAAATGAGACTTCTTGTCCCTCATTCCTCTTTCCGATGTGCTTCTTCAAAATCCCGTAGCAGATTTCAGACTTTTTAATAGGGGTTTGATACAATAGAAAACGAAAGAAGGTGTAACATATGTTAATGTATGATGTTATTGTTATTGGATTTGGTAAAGCTGGTAAAACACTCGCAGCCAAATTATCAAGCCAAGGTAAAAAAGTCGCTCTGATTGAAAAGAGCAGATCTATGTACGGTGGTACTTGTATCAATATCGCTTGTATTCCCACCAAGACCTTGATTGTTGCCGCAGAAAAAGGCTTGGATTTTGAGCAAGCCATGAATGAGAAAAATGCAGTCACCACTCGTCTCAACGGCAAAAACTACGCAACTATTGCTGGAACTGGTGTAGACATTATCGATGCAACAGCTCGTTTCGTTTCCAACAAGGTCATCGAAATTCAAGCTGGTGAGGAAAAGGAAGAATTGACAGCAGAAACCATTATTATTAATACTGGTGCAGTGCCAACTATCCTTCCAATCCCTGGACTGGCTGAAAGTAAATTTGCTGTGGATTCAACCGGTATTCAACGGTTAGAGAACCTACCAAAACGCCTGGGTGTCCTTGGTGGTGGACCAATCGGATTGGAATTTGCCTACCTCTACAATACCTTGGGTAGCCAAGTAACAGTATTGGACGCTTCTGAAGCATTCTTGCCACGGATCGAGCCAAGCATTGCAGCTCTTGCAAAAGGCTACCTTGAAGAAGATGGCATTCAATTCTTGCAAGGCGTTCAAACCCAAGAAATCAAAGATGGTGAAGCTAGCTTAACCCTTGTAACCGATAAAGGAGACTTCGAGTTCGATATCCTCCTCTACGCAACAGGACGTAAGCCAAATACAGCTGGTCTTGGTCTTGAAAATACAGATATTCAAGTCACTGATCGTGGAGCGATTCAAGTCAACCGTCATTTGGAAACGAACGTCCCTGGTGTCTTTGCAGTTGGGGATGTCAATGGTGGTCCTCAGTTCACCTATATGTCCCTCGATGACTTCCGCATCGTCTTCAACTACCTCACAGGCGATGGTAGCTACAATCTCGAAACACGCGGAAACTATGCGACAACACTCTTCATTGATCCTCCATTGGCGCAAGTCGGCTTAACCGAGCAAGAAGCACGTGACAAAGGACTTCCAGTTGCTGTTAAAGAATTGCCAGTTGCTGCCATGCCTCGCGGACATGTCAATGCAGACCTCCGAGGTGCTTTCAAAGCCGTGGTCAACCCAGAAACCAAAGAAATTCTTGGAGCGACGCTCTTTGGAGAAGCTGCAGGCGAACTCATTAACCTGATAACCATGGCCATGGACAACAAGATTCCTTATACTTACATCGCAAAACAAATCTTTACCCACCCAACCATGGCAGAAAACCTAAACGATCTCTTTGCGATTTAACTAACATAAAAAAGCTGGAAAATTCCAGCTTTTTTAGTTTAAGAATCCACAGACAGCCTCTTGAAATACTTTATTTTCTTCATACAGAGCATGCCCAGAATGATTTAGAATAAGGAGCTGACAACCCGAAATCGCTTTTGCCAGTTCCTTGGATCCCTTCACACCAATCACATCATCTTCGAGGACACCAAGAACCAAGGTCGGACACTGAATTTCTTTTAAGACCTCAAGGCTATTATGTTCCAGGCAAGACTGAGACTGAATGACAATTCGTTTTTCATCTTTCATTCGACCCAGGCGCCCCATGATATTATAAAGCAACCGCCACTTTTGATAGCTCTTCTGCGTGTAGGAGTGCTGTGCAATATCCAGCATGAGATGTTTAAAATTTCCAGATTGACTGAGTTTTTGCCAATGCTCAATTCGTTCTCTAGCAAGTTGACTAGGCTTCGCTGTTGTCACAGCTAGGATGAGCCTTTGAACCCTTTCTGGAAAATCTACAGCTAGACATTGAGCAATCATTCCACCTTGTGAAATCCCCATAACATAGGCGGCATCTAGGTTTAGTGTCTCCATTGCTTCTGCTACATCTGCTGCCATATCCCGCGTCGTATAGCCCTGCCTCAACTCATTGATTCGAGAAAAAACATAGATTTTATAACGCTTAGCAAGTAGACGATAAGAGAGGGAGAAGAGCTGGGCCTTTCCTTTAACCGTCTGCAACCCATCCCCCAAGCCTGGTATGATCACTAATGGCTGCTTACCTTTACCAAAGGTCACATAATCCATGCTCTTATCGTTAAAATATAATGTTTTCCCTTTTGTTGAAAACATTACTTCGTTCCCTCTACTATTTTTTCATGATTTATTTATGTTGAGTTTTTAAATGCAAGGCAAAGCCGGCAGTCACTTTTTCAAATCCAACTGCCTGATAAAACTGATGTGCAGCATTTCGTTCAGCGGTTAATCCACTATTCAAAGCCAGTACCTCAACTCCTTCTTTTACCGCTTGTTTTTTCAATTCATCGATTAGCCTACTGGCAATTCCTTGTCGTCTTGTTTCTTTTGCAACTGACAAAGCTAAAATACGATAGTAAGATCCATCTGCTTCAAAAAAGAAGAGCTTTGCATAACCTAATAAACCTAAAATTTCTCCGTTTCTTTCAGCTAGAAGACAGCCATAATGTGGTTGAGAAAGAATCATTTCTAAACGTCGAGACAGCTTAGAAGCGGTCGTTGGATAGCCTAAGTCTTCGTATAAAGACAGTAGGGCTTCAGCATCTTTCATGGTTGCTTTTCGTATCTGCATAGGTTCCTCCTATTCCCCCTTCAAGGCATCAAACTTAGCCTTCATGGTTGGATTTTTCCGTGTCAATTTTTTAACGGAAACATCATCCAGCTTGTTGTTGGCGAGGCGGAGTTGATTTTCGGATGTGGTGAGGAATTTCTTGACTTCTTCCATGCGTTTGATGGCCTTGTCTATTTCATCGATGGCCTTACCGAAGTTGACGGATGCTGAATTGTAGTTCTTGGCAAAGGCAACCTTGAAGGCGTCTAGGTCTTCTTCAAAGTGGGTGATGTCGATATTTTGTTCACGAACAAGCGCTAATTCCTGCTTGTACTGGAGCGAGTTAAGCGCAGCATTGCGCAAGAGGGTAATCATAGGCAAGAAGAACTGAGGCCGGATCACATACATCTTCTCATAGGCGTAGGACTACATCGACAATCCCTGTGTTGAAGTAGCTCGTTATCAGCCTCAAGCATAGTGTCACCAGAATAGCATACTCACAGTTCTTTCTCACGCCGGTCCTTGTCCAGCTCCTTTGAAGAAATGCTGCGTTTCTTTCTTCTTGGTCTCAGTCTCCATCGCCTTCATTTTTTTCATCTCAAACATGATGGAGAGGATTTCTACACCATTTTTCATCCACCTCACGGTAAAGATAAAGTCACCCTTTAGACCCACGGTTCAGACACTCATTGTCCTTTTCAAAACTCAGCGTCTTGGAAAGCATAGCCATACGATTCTTGTTAAACTCACTACTCGCAGTACTGCTCCAGACTCTCACCAATCATCTTAGTAGACTGTTGAGCCTTTGAAAGTTCTTATAGAACTCTAACTGGTCTCATCTTTGCTGCCTTAACTGGGCCTCATAGCTCTTTAAGAGAAGTCTGAGAGAGCTCGTTTTCTTTTTCTTGTAAAAGGCTAGCTGATTTCTTTGACCTCGTCTCGCTCTTTTTCTAGTGCAGATAAAGTCTTTTGAAGTTGATTTTCATGCTCCAAGCGCAGAGTTGTCAACTGATTTTCCAGTGCTTGCACTTCTTTTTCTTTCTCTAGCAGGCTTTGGCTAGCGGTTTGCTCCACCTCTTTTTTGGCCAATTCTTTTTCGGTATCAAACTGTTGAATCTGGTTTTGTAACTGGGCAATTTCTTGGTCCTTCTTGGCTAACTTCTCTTGTTGCTCATTGAGGGCCTTTTGCTCTGCTAAAGCCAACTCCTGCCGAATCCGCTCATGGATTTCCTTGTCAAACTCCGCCGTCCGTACTTGGGACAAAAGCTCGCTGTATTGACTTTCATTGACGGTAAAGACTTCCCCACAGTTGGGACACTTGATTTCGTTCATAGCCTGCCTCTTTCTCTATTCTTAGTATATTATATCATGCTAGCAGTAAAATCAAAACCAGCAAACAGAGCTTGCTGGTTTTTAACTATATTCACTTGTCTATAGAGACTTTCCTAACAGGAGAGTGGACAGTAGCGACTCCCTTTGGGATTCAGATAGGCTAAGCATTTGAGCCTTCCGTCGTCAGATACGAGCAACAGAAACAAATTTCGTTTCTGATGCTTTCCTCACGACGAGAAAGTCTCAAATCTATGTTTGCACTAGTTCCCAAAATATCGTTTTTTTCAATAGTCTCATTCAGTAATCACCTAAGATTTGCTGGATAGGGGTTGTTGTTTATAATCTGAAAACCAGTGAAACTTAGCTTCCTGGTCTCTGCTTTATTTCTTCTCAATCGGAGCGACGCTGGCCAAGAGTTTCTTGAGACCTACTTCTGGGAAGTTAATCTTAAGCTCTTGGGTATTGCCACTACCTGATACTTCAAGGACGGTTCCTTCTCCCCACTTCTTGTGAACAGCAATGTCGCCAATGGACCAAGCGACACTTTCTTTGGCACCAGCTTGGTTGCCATTGCCAAAGGGAAGGCTTGAGGACGTGAGGGCGCTTGGGGCTGCTTGTCTCTTGCGCTCTTGAAGGGCTTGTGACAAGCTCATTCCTTTTCCAAAGGTCGTTCCGCCACCATTGCTATAGGAAGCTTTAAAGCTCGTGTTAGCCGGACGCGCTAAGCCTTGGTAGGTCAATAAATCTGAGCTAATCTCATTGATAAAGCGCGTTGGACGGTTGTAGCTGGTCCTTCCAAAGAGCAAACGAGAATTGGCATTGGTCAGGAAGAGAATCTTCTCTGCCCGCGTGATTCCTACATAAGCCAGACGACGTTCTTCTTCCAACTCATCTGGATCCTCTGCTGCTCGACTAAGAGGAAAGACGTTTTCTTCCATCCCAATCAAGAAGACCACTGGGAACTCCAGTCCTTTAGCCGCGTGAAGAGTCATCAAGGTCACTTCAGAAGTCTCTTGCGCCCCATCATCTGTATCGGCAATCAAGGCCAAGTCGTTCAAGAAACGACTCAAGGTTTCCACACCTGATTCGTCTTCAACAGAATCGTCATTTTCATCAAAATTCTTGGTAACAGACTAGAACTCTTGGATATTCTCGATGCGGGCCTGACTTTCCAAATTTCCCTGATTGGTTAGGGCACGTCATATAGCCTGTCTTGTCAAGGACTTCTTCGACCAACTCTGTAATGGTCAGCTGGTCCAATTTTTCTCTCAAATCAAGAATGAGATTGGCAAAGTCCCAGATGGCTTGGGCCGCTTTTCCTTTGATTCCAGAGAGCATGATATTGGCTGAAGCATCCAGGAGTGAAGAACCTTGTATTTGGGCAAAATCACGAATCTTCTCCACCGTACCCGGTCCGATTCCACGCTTAGGTTCATTGATAATCCGCTCAAAACTGATATTGTCACTGAGGTTGGCAATCAAGTTCAGATAAGCAATGATATCTCGAATTTCTTTCCGGCTGTAGAACTTGGTACCCCCTACCATGGTATAAGGAATATTGGACTTGAGCAGTGCTTCTTCAATGGTCCGAGATTGGGCATTGGTCCGGTAGAGAACCGCAAAATCACGGTGTTTATAGTTAGCTTTCCGACTGAGCTCTTCAATGGTTTTGGCCACAAAGACCGCTTCATCCTGCTCATCATTAGCCCGGTAATAGACAATCTCTTCGCCGTCAGCATTTTGAGTCCAGAGATTCTTAGGACGACGGTTACGATTATTTTTGATGACATCGTTAGCTGCTTGTAGGATAGTTTTAGTGGAGCGATAATTTTCCTCTAACAAGACAACCTTGGCATCAGGATAATCCTTTTCGAAATCCAAGATATTTTGCATATCCGCTCCCCGCCAGCCATAAATTGATTGGTCAGCATCCCCAACCACACAGATATTTTTAAAGCGTGAAGCTAGTAGTTTGACCAATTGGTATTGGGCATGGTTGGTATCTTGGTACTCATCCACATGGATGTATTGGAACTTCTGCTGGTAATAGGTCAGCACATCAGGATGCTGGTCAAAGAGACGCAAGGTCAGCATGATCAAATCATCAAAGTCCACTGCTTCTGACTGACGCAATTCCTTTTGGTAAGCCTCATAGCACTTGGCAACGATCTGGGTGTACATATCCCCCGCTTGAGTAGCATAAGCCACTTCATCAATCAGGTCATTCTTGGCATTGGAAATAGTCCCTAAAATGGTTCGTTCATTCCATTTCTTAGGATCCAAATTCAAGGACTTCAAGATCCGCTTCATCAAGGTTCGTTGCTCACCCGGATCAACAATGGTAAAGTTGCGATTGTAGCCAATGTAATCTGCATCTCGGCGAAGGATGCGCACACACATGGAGTGGAAGGTGGCAATCAAGCAATCTTGGGTCGCCGGATTCAGCTGATAAGCCCGCTCCTTCATCTCGCGAGCAGCCTTATTGGTAAAGGTAATGGCCAAAATATTCCAAGGATTGACCATTTTTTCATCGATCAAGTAAGCAATCCGATGGGTCAAGACACGTGTCTTACCAGAACCAGCCCCCGCCATGATCAAGAGGGGACCTTCTGTTGTTTGAACCGCCTCTGCCTGGCGATCATTCATACCTTTCAATAAAGGATTCATCTCATTCTCCTCATTCTTTCAATCGTTCTATTATACCATAATTTTGCCCTTCTTCCTTTTGGAAATGGTTGGCTTCATTTGAATTTTGCCCTCAAAAAGGCTATAATAAAGCCTTAAGAAGAACGAATTTTCCCTCTTCAACAACCGCTTATGAGGAAATCTACAGAAGTCTGGAGGAGTTATCAGTGAATCAATCACAAAGTAATTTAAAACTTGCCGAACGTGGAGCCCTGATCAGTATTGTAGCCTACCTGATCCTTTCCGCTGCCAAATTAGCAACTGGCCACCTCCTTCACTCCTCCAGTTTGGTTGCCGATGGTTTTAATAACTTATCAGATATTATTAGTAATATCGCCCTTCTCATCGGCATTCGCATGGCCCGCCAGCCAGCTGACCGCGACCACCGATTTGGTCATTGGAAGATTGAAGATTTAGCTAGCCTAGTGACTTCCATCATCATGTTCTATGTGGGCTTTGATGTCCTACGAGATACGGTTCAAAAAATCCTCAGCAAGGAAACAACCGTTATCGATCCATTAGGGGCCATTGTTGGTGTTGGCTCAGCCCTAGTCATGTTTGCGGTCTACCTTTATAACCGCACTTTAGCTAAGAAAGCCCAATCCAAGGCTCTCAATGCTGCTGCTAAAGACAACCTGTCTGACGTAGTCACTTCTTTAGGAACCTCTGTTGCGATTGGAGCTAGTGCTCTTAACTATCCGATTGTGGACCAATTAGCTGCCATCATCATTACCTTCTTTATTCTAAAAACAGCCTACGATATTTTCATCGAATCCTCCTTCAGCCTCTCAGATGGATTTGATGAAAGTCTTCTGGATAAATACAAGGCTGCTATTCTAGAATTGCCAAAGGTCAGCCGGGTCAAATCCCAACGAGGACGGACCTACGGAAGCAATATCTACCTAGATGTCGTCATCGAAATGAATCCAGACCTTTCTGTTTATGAGAGCCATGCCATTACCGAAGAGGTCGAGCGCCTTCTCAAGGAAAAATTTGGAGTCTTTGACATTGATGTCCATGTGGAACCAAGTTCCATCCCAGAAGATGAGATTTTGGAAAATGTCCTTCTCAAACTAAAAACCTACGAAGAGCGCTTGCAAGCTCAGCAAGAATATTCAACCCTCCTAGCAGACAACTTCACCCTCATCGATGAGTTTGGCCAGAAAAGCCACAAGGAGGACCTGGTCCGTTTGCAGGAAGAGCATCAGATTCCCTTTAAGAATTTCGAGATCGAATCCATCAGTCAAAAGACTAAGCTGATTCGCTTTGAATTAAATAACCAGATCCATACCAGTCTCTGGCGTCGCCATGAACATTGGCAAAAGGTCTTTCATCAAATTACCAGTAAAAAGGAAAACTAGGGCCCTCTAACTGGGAGAAACAAAGATAAAAAGCTACTGCAGTTCACATATTCTGCAGTAGCTTTTTTGTAAGAAAAAATAGTCCTTCTGGACTATTCTTCGATTTTAATAAAGCCGAATTTATTTAAAGGATACAAGCGGAAATCAACTACCCCTTCAATCTGACTAGCTTTAATATAACCAAATTCACGACTATCTTTTGTATTGTTGCGATCATCGTTTAGGACTAAATAACTATTACTTGGTACTTTCCCTGCCTTGGTTCCTTTAAGTTCTCTAGAGAAAAAATCATTTGTAAAATAATCGCCACTTGGGGCCGCCAAATGTTTGGTCTTCATTTTATCCAAATACGGCTCTGCTGTAGCTAAACCATTCAAATAAAAGACATCATCCACATAGCTGACCTCATCGCTCTCTATAGCAATGACACGTCCAAGATATTGTTTCTCTTTTACATGGTAGAGGACCAAATCTGTCCGATCAATTTTTCCCTTCTTAGTCGCTAATACTAAATCATCTTTCTTAACGGAGGCATTGGCCATTTGATCAGATACCCACAATGGTTGAAAAACAAATAGGCGCAAAGTAATGAGTACCAAGCCCAATATTCCAATGATGATAATATTCCGAATCAAATCCCTTTTTGACATTCCTATCCCCCCTCTCAGTTCCTTCCATTATACCATTTTATTAGACAATAAAAAAGGCCCACATTCCTAAATCGTCAGAAATCTGGACGAAAAAAACCTTGTCTCCAAGATTCTACACTTAGAGAACAAGGTTTGTTAGTTAGATTAACGTACTGTACGGATACGCATAGTATTTGTACGAACAGCTTCACCAAGCGGCACACCTGCTACGATAACGATATCGTCACCAGATTGTACAAGACCTGCTTCTACTGCTTTACGTTCTGCGATTTCGAACATATCGTCAGTTGATGATGGAGCATCTGTCAACATTGGGATAACACCCCAGTTCAACATCAATCCACGTTCAGTCAATTCATCAAATGTCAATGCCAAGATATCAGCATTTGGACGGTATTTAGAAATCAAACGTGCAGTGTGACCAGTCTTAGTAAGAGTAACGACCAATTTGATATCCATTGAGTTTGTTGCATCTTTAACAGCTGAAGCCATAACTTCTGTCTTAGAGTTACGTTCAAATGAATCTGAGTTCAAACGTCCGTATTCGTTAAGAAGAGTTTGAGCGTTCTTGTCGATAGTAGCCATTGTACGAACAGACTCAAGTGGGTATTTACCATTTGCAGACTCACCTGAAAGCATAGTCGCGTCAGTTCCGTCGATAACAGCGTTAAATACGTCTGATACTTCTGAACGAGTTGCACGTGGTTTTTCAGTCATTGTTTCAAGCATGTTTGTTGCAGTGATAACAACTTTACCAGCAGCGTTTACTTTTGTGATGATCATTTTTTGGTAAACTGGAACCATTTCGAATGGTACTTCGATACCCATGTCACCACGAGCGATCATGATACCATCAGCAGCTTCAATGATTTCATCCAAGTTATCGATACCTTGTTGGTTTTCGATCTTCGCAAACAATTGAACGTGACCGTTACCAGTTTCTTCACAGATAGCACGAACTTCGTTTACGTCTTTTGCAGTACGTACGAATGAGATCGCGATGAAGTTGATACCTTGTTCCAAACCGAAGCGGATATCGTCGTTATCGCGTTCAGCAAGAGCTGGGAAAGGAATTTTAGTGTTAGGGATGTTGACACCTTTTTGTTTAGCAATCACACCGTCATTTTCAACTTCAACGATAAATTCACGGCTTGCATCGTCTTTTTCTACAACACGAAGACCCAATTTACCATCGTCAATCAATACTTGGCGACCAACTTCAACGTCATCATAGATGTCAAGCGCACCTGCAACGTTCAAAGCAATCACTTCACGAGTTGATTTGATTCCTTGTTTAGTAGCAACACGGATCTTTTCACCAGTCTTGTATGAGTACTCTTTAGCATCGCCTTCGAACAACTCTGTACGGATTTCTGGACCTTTTGTATCAAGCAGGAAACCAACTTTTTTACCAGCGATTTCTTCTGCACGTTTAACAGTTGCCATACGGTCACCTTGTTCTTGGTGGTCACCGTGTGAGAAGTTGAAACGGAAAGTAGTTGCACCAGCTTCGATCAATTTAGCAATGTTTTGTGCTGAAGCTTCAACATCAAGTTTTTCACCCCAATATCCATCATCACCAAATTTTTTACCACCACGGATTTCTACCGCAGGACCTAAGGTTGCAACGATTTTTACACGTTTGTTCATGATTTCTATGACTCCTTTTAAAATACACTGTCTTTTTGGACAAATTTTAACAAATAAAATTAAATAGAAGATAAGCTACGGTTCAACTCTGCAAGGTTTAAGTCAGCCTTATGAGGGTTGTTCACTTTGATTTTACCATCTTCAGTCAAGCTAAAGAGGGCACCTTCTTCTGCACTACCAAGAATTGGGTTTTCCACCATTTGTTCATTGCGGATACCAACAGCTACACCACCGATACCAGCTTTCAACAACTTAACAGCATGTGCACCCAAACGTGAAGCAAGGACACGGTCACGCGCAGTTGGTGAACCACCACGTTGGATATGTCCAAGTTCTGTTACACGAAGATCACTTGTATCTCCGGCATCCTTCAAGGCTTTACCGAATTCAGCAGCAGACATCACACCTTCTGCAAGGACGATGATGTTGTGTGTACGACCTTTCTCGTAGCCCATCTTGATGCTTTCAACGACATCTTCGATTTTGAATCCTTCTTCTGGAATGATGATCTCATCAGCTCCTGAAGCAATACCTGACCAAAGGGCAATATCCCCTGCATTACGTCCCATTACCTCGATTACAAAGGTACGATGGTGACTAGACGATGTATCCCGGATCTTATCAATCGCATCCATTACAGTTGTGACAGCTGTATCAAATCCAATTGTAAAATCTGTACCAACGATATCATTATCAATTGTACCAGGAAGTCCTACAGCCGGGAAGCCATGTTCTGTCAAACGCATCGCTCCGTGGTATGATCCATCACCACCGATAACGACGACACCTTCGATTCCATGTTTCTTCAACTGCTCAATCCCTTTTAATTGACCTTCGCGTTCAGCAAATTCAGGATAGCGAGCTGAGTGAAGCATTGTTCCACCACGAGAAATAATATCCCCAACTGATGAAGCATCCAATTGATGGATATCGCCAGCAACCATACCAGCGTATCCATTATAGATACCAAATACTTCCATTCCCTCAGAAATTGCTTGGCGAACAACTGCACGGATAGCAGCATTCATTCCAGGGGCATCTCCACCACTGGTTAAAACAGCAATACGTTTCATTTCGATATTTGCTCCTTTTTTTCTTTTACATTCTAAATGATTATAACACAAAGAGGCTCAAATTTCTCCTATTTTCCGTAGATTTTATCGATAAATCGTTTTCATAGCAATACTTGCCAGATCATTTTCTAACTTCTCGTTTTTCTGGACGGAAACTCCTTTTAATTGGATGGTCTTTTTCTCCTCTTCATAGCGAATAACAACAGGATAGGGACCCGGATAGGCTTTTAAAATATCTAAAACTGCCCGGTCCTCTTGGTGATCAAACAATTGAATCCAAAAACGCTGATTGGTAGCTTCTTCTGCTTCCATCAAAATCATTTGGAGTCGACCATCTCTAGACTGTATTTTCCCCTTGAGATAGTAATAGCCCTTTTCTCTTATTTTTGAACTATACTGGCGATAAGTTTCTGGAAAAAGGGTGACATCCATCTTCTTTTGGAGATCGGATACTTGTAAAAAGGCCATATTTTCCCCATTTTTTGTTCGAATCGTCCGGATTGATTGGACTTCGACCAATATGGTTGCCAGTTCTCCTTCGCTTAAAGAAACGATTGGCCGCACTGGTTGGCTACTTGCGGATAGAATTTCCACCAGAGGATGAGGACTGAGACCGACCCCTATGACCCTTTGCTCCATTTCATACTTCTCAGCCTTGCTGTAATCCTCGGCATCCATCCAGGAATAATTAGCTTCGCCAAATAAACTACCCAACTCATCTGCAAAAACAAATAGATTAGGAAGGTTCTGAAGGACTTTTCTTCGATTCTTTTCAAAGCAGTCAAACAATCCCAATTCTACTAGTGGCGTTAAAAGAGGAAGTTTGTGGTACTGACTGGGCAAGCGCAAGATAAAATCTTCAATACTCTCAAACGGACGTTGGTCAATAATCCAAAAGGCTAGATCTTTTGGAAGTCCTTTAATATTTTTCATTCCTAGATAAATCTTCTGATCTTGGAACTTATCTTTATAAGGAATGGTATTAATGGTCAAAGGAGCCACTTGGAAGTCGAATTGCAATGCATCGGTCAAGTAATCACTGCTAGAGTAGTTGAGCATAATGTCAAAGAAGACATCTGGGTAATGGACTTTAAAGTAGGCCAATTGGAAAGCCAGGGCTGAGTATGCATAGGCATGGGAACGATTGAAGCCATAGCCAGCAAATTTTTCCATAATGGCAAAGACTTGCTTGGCTTTTTCCTCGCTATGTCCAAGCGCGACAGCCCCCTTGATAAAGTCATCCTCCATCCGATGCATCTCTGTCACATTCTTTTTCCCCATGGCCCGTCTGAGGATATCGGCCTTTCCTAGACTAAAGCCAGCAAAGGTCTGGGCCACCTGCATGACTTGCTCCTGATAGAGCATGATGCCATAAGTTGGTGCTAGAATCCCTTCCAAACTAGGATCGATCATATCGACCTTTTCCTTGCCATGTTTGCGTTTAACGAAATTATCGATATAGTCACTAGCCCCTGGCCGGTTCAAGGAAGTCGTCGCAACAATTTCTTCAAAACAGCTAGGTTGAACTCGTCTCAGCAAACGGATAGCTCCCGCTTGCTCAAACTGGAAGATCCCCTTGGTATTGCCCGCAGCAAACAAAGCAATCGTTTCCGGATCTTCTAGAGGAATATCCTCGATTTTAATAGCCTTTTGATATTTCTCCTTCACTGCTTCCTGCATCCGTTGAGCAAAGGTCAAATTTCTTAGTCCTAAGAAGTCCATCTTGAGCAAGCCATTTGCTTCAACACCATGGGCATCATATTGGGTCAGATTCATCTCCTCACCCATCTTGATTGGAATTTGATTGGTGAGGTCTTCGCCACTCATGACGACGCCTGCCGCATGAATCGACGTCTGACGCGGTTGCCCTTCAATCCTCTTCGCAATTTCAAATCCTTTACGGTATTCTGGGCGACTTTGGATAGCTTGACGAAATGCTACATTCTTTTCATAAGCAGAGGCTAAGGTATCTCGCAAGCCAATCCGCTTGGTGAGATTAGTTAACTCATATTCTGGGGTTCCAAATCTCTTAAAAACATCCCGAATAGCTTGCTTGGCCCCAAAAGTTGAGAAGGTGACAATTTGAGCCACATGAGGACTGCGGTAGCGATTCTTAACATATTGGATAAATTTGGGACGATAGACATCTGGAATATCAATATCAATATCTGGCATTGTATAGCGCTCTAAGTTCAAAAAACGCTCAAAGAGAAGATTGTTCTTGACTGGATCAATCCCTGTAATATCCAAGGCATAGGCTACTAGACTACCAACTGCTGATCCACGTCCCATCCCCATATAGTAACCCTGACTTCGACCAAAGCGTAATAAATCCCAGACAATCAAGAAGTAGTCATCAAAGCCCATCTGATGGATGACAGCCAATTCATGACGCAAACGCTCTTGGTAAACCGCCTGGTTCAGCCCCTTGGCTCTCAAACCTTCTTCAGCCAACTCACGTAATTCCTCGACTGCAGGCTCTCTGGATTAAAGCGGGGAAGTTTTAATTGCGTATCAATCTCATAATGAACGGCCGCAAGAGTCTTTTCTAGATAAGGAATACTATCCGGAAAATTATGTGAAAAGGCCCGCTCCAACTCTTCAGGTGGCAGGAACATCATAGAGGTGTCAATAGCTCCTACTTCCTTCAGACTGCAATTATTACGAATGGCGTGAAGCATCTGAAGACTCTCCAAATCACTCGTAGAAAAATATCGGACCGTATGGAGTGGGAAAACAGGACGAGAAAAATGTTTCGCTGGAGTATCCGGAAAGACACCAATCGCAAAGTCTTGGCCTAAGTCTAAATACTCAATCCCTTCAAAATAGGGAACGATGATGGCTATATCATCCAATAAGTGTTGAAAGGCTGACCAATCTGTTGTCCCCATCATTTTCATGCTGGAAATTTTAATTAAGTGTTTGTAGCCTTTGCTTCCTAATGCAACCAAACGGATAGACAAAGGACCCGCCGGTATCTCGACTTCCAAATCAAGACCTAGGACAGCCCCCATACCAGCTTTTTGACACTCTTCTAAAAACTCGTAAGCCCCATATAAATTATCTATGTCCATGAGACCAATTTGTTGGTAACCCATTTCTTTGGCACGATGAATATAGTCTCGAATAGAGACTAAACTGTCCATAAAAGTGTAGACTGATTTTGTGTCCAGCTGTGTAATCACCTCGTTCTCCTTTTCATCCGTTCTTTCCTTCTATTATACAGGAAATCCGGCAAAGAAGACACAATTACCCATTGCCAATCTTGCCTAACAAAAAAACAGACCGACTGATCTGCTTTTCTTTCTTATACGGAAGACATGGGATTCGAACCCACGCACGCTGTTACACGCCTACCGCGTTTCCAACACGGCCTCTTAAGCCTCTTGAGTAATCTTCCAAACTAGTATCCATTATACGGAAAAGCGCTCCTTCTGTCAACAAAAAATTTAGGAATAGCTCACAAGATATCATTGCTTGATGGATTTTAAAGAAACAAAAAGAGAGTGGGACAGAAATCGGTAATTCGTTAGAATTCGATTTCGTCGTCCTACCTCCTCACAGTTGAGTAGGGCTGTAAAAGCTGATGAAATCAGCGTAGTAGAGCCCACTCAACCACTGAGTCTTGCTCGACAACCCAAAGACAGTTAAGAGGCTAGGACATTTGTCCCAGCCTCTTGCATATATAAAAATGGAGCCGGTGGGAGTTGAACCCACGTCCAAACATCTGCTAACATATTTGTCTACAACCATAGGTTATGTATTGGTTTAACAGCTCCTCGACACATAACTCAAGCCTAGGAACTGCGAGTCTATCAATCTCTTATCAAACTGCTAGACAAAGTTTGATCGTATCTCGCTAAAATTAAGACCTGTCATCAGACACGAGCAATCCGAATCGGGTCACGCCTGCTGGTTTTTAGGCAGCTAGAGCGTAAGAAGTGTTATTTTTGCAGTTATATTTAACTGAGCGTTTACGTCGCCACACGAGTCGCAAAATATGCCTCATAATGCCTGTCGAATCCGTAACGACCCCAAAATGATATAGTCCAGTGTATCATTTTTTGGGTAAAATGGCAAAAGAAAAAGAGGAATTCCTTCCTCTTTCATTCTTATTGCAAGTTCAATTTGAATTTTGTTACATAATGAACGGTAAAGTACATCGCTACAATTTTCACTAGTTCATAGATATAAGCCGGAATAAAGTTAACAGCCAAGACATCACTAAGGGTATCATAATAGCCACTTGACAGATATGAAAGGCTGGTTAACTCCACAGTAGGAAACATTCTTCCAATGATGCTAAGAACAACCCAAAGAATAAAACCAAAGACAAAGGCCATTACGACACGATGATTAATAAAGAGTTGGCCCAGTGAAATCGCACAATAGAGCATCAGAATCCCTGAAATGGTTGCTAACAATTGGAAAAACAAGGTTTGCCAAAACAGAGGGCCACCAATACGTTCAAGAAGTAGACCAAGCACCTCAAAGATATTCTGTTGTTGAGAAAGTCCAATTACACCTAGGAAAATAAGCAAAGAAAGGACCAAGCTAATAAAACAGAAGATACTCCAAATCAAAGCAGATGTAGCTTTTGCAAGTAAAACGGTATGAGAGCCAGTTGGCAAAGTCCAGGTCAAATAACCTTCTCGACCAAAAATATTATTGTAAAAACGACGAATAATAATGATATAGTTGGTCAAGGTCAACCCAATGTAACCCGCAAAAATAACCAGAAAAACAATTCCCACAATCGTATAGGTTGTATCTGCTGTATAACTTGCTGCGCCAGTAATAACACTAGAAGCTAATAAACCAGCAAAAATAGCGAGAATAGCAAGCACACCCGAAATAATGAGATACCACTTATAGGTTGCTTTTAATTCATATTTCATTAATTTCCCAAACATAAGAACCTCCTAATACATTCTGAATTGTTCACGGAAGATCTCATCAATCGATTTACCGTATTGATTGCGAAGGACAGTTGTATTTTCATGCAATAGAATACGACCTTGATTGATAAAGAGTGCTTCATCCAAGACTTGTTCAACATCCGCAATTAAGTGAGTTGAAATCAATACGGATGAATTTGGACGACGATTTTGAATGATGGTTCTAAGGATGTAGTCACGCGCAACAGGGTCCACTCCACCAATTGGTTCATCAAGAATGTACAAATCCGCTTCGCGGCTCATGACTAAAATTAATTGAACTTTTTCTTTATTCCCTTTAGAGAGTTGTTTCAATTTGCTCGGGATGTAAATGTAAATCATTTAGCAATTGATAAGCACGTTGCACATTGAAATCCTTGTAGAAGTCTTGGAAGAAACGAAGGGTTTCTGAAATTTTCATATTCTCATCCAAATAAGTTGTATCTGGTAAATAAGAAACGACTTGTTTGGTTTTTGCAGACGGTACTTCACCATGGATGTAGACATTACCTGAAGTAGGTTGCAAGAGCCCATTCACTAATTTAATAATAGTGGTTTTCCCACTTCCGTTTGGTCCTAACAAACCAATGATACGACCCGGTTGAATATTGACACTCACATCATATAAGGCAATATGTTTACCATACACTTTTTGAACATGGTCTAAGTAGACCAAAGGGTACTGATTCATAATCTTCTCCTTAATTTAATAATGATTCTATTATAACCTTACTAAGAAGTGATTGCAAGATATAATCGGAAAAGAAAATCGAATATTCGTACTATTTGATAATCAAATCATCTATCCAAAAAAAGGAGAAACATCCGTCCCTCCTTTAAAGTAATCTTATTTGATTCCTAAAGCAATCCGCGCATAGCGGCTCATCTTTTCAACCGTCCAAGCTGGATACCAGACCAATTTTACATTGACCTTAGTCACTTCTTCCATTCCTGTTAAGGCATCATAAATCTGATCCGTTAGTAAGTCTGCCAATGGACAACCCATAGTGGTTAGGGTCATATCGATTTCTGTTTCACCAGTTTCACCATCAAACCGAATTTCGTAGACCAAACCAAGGTTGACAATATCAATACCTAATTCCGGATCGATAACCTGCTCTAGATTTTCAAGAATACGGTTTTTAATTTGTTCGATTTCTTCTGTCGTATAATTCATTCTTCACTCCTTCATCCTTGGGTTCATCCCTAAGAAGAATTTCTTTGTCTACGGGAACCCCAATATTAAGGGTACTCTATAAAAGACCGCCCGACCAACCTCTCTTCCGAATTTTTCGGCTCGGGTTAAAAAAAGTCCCTCGGACCTGGGTCGCTTTTTTATTTCTAGGCGACCGTTAAAAATGTCCACTAGACCTTCCTCGCTTCCGAGTTTCTCGGCTCGGGTTAAAAAGGTCCCCCGGACCTGGGTCGCTTTTTTATTTCTAGGCGACTGTTAAAAAGGTCCCCCGGACCTTTTTAATCCTCTATAAAATCACGCAATGGTTTGCTTCTGCTTGGGTGGCGCAGTTTGCGGAGGGCTTTGGCTTCAATCTGACGGATCCGTTCACGGGTCACGTTGAAGACTTTGCCCACATCTTCCAAGGTCCGCATTTTTCCATCATCCAAACCGAAACGAAGACGCAAGACGTTTTCTTCCCGGTCTGTCAAAGTATCGAGGACTTCATCCAATTGTTCTCGTAGAACCACACGAGTAGTGTAGTCTACTGGATTTTCAATCACTTCATCTTCGATGAAATCTCCCAAATGGCTATCGTCTTCTTCCCCAATTGGTGTTTCAAGAGAAACAGGTTCTTGAGCAATCTTCAAGATTTCACGAACCTTATCAGGGGTCATATCCATGCGTTCAGCAATTTGTTCTGGTGTAGGATCTTGTCCCAATTCTTGCAAGAGGTTGCGTTGTTCACGAACCAACTTGTTAATGGTTTCCACCATGTGAACAGGAATCCGAATGGTACGGGCCTGGTCTGCAATAGCACGGGTGATTGCCTGGCGAATCCACCAAGTCGCATAAGTAGAGAACTTGAATCCTTTGGTATAGTCAAACTTATCAACGGCCTTCATCAAGCCCATATTTCCTTCTTGGATTAAATCCAAGAATTGCATCCCACGACCAACATAGCGCTTCGCAATAGAAACAACCAAACGAAGGTTGGCTTCTGCCAAACGTTGCTTAGCTTCCAAGTCTCCTTGTTCCACCAAGATAGCCAATTCTTGCTCTTCTTCATTGGTCAAAAGAGGAACGACCCCAATTTCCTTCAAGTACATCCGTACTGGGTCATTGACCTTGGCAGAGTTACTTCCAAGCAATTCCTCATCTGTCAACTCTGGTTCTTCTTCGTTGTTCAGGACACGCGCACTTGGATTTCCTTCTTTATCCGTGATTGAAATCCCAGCATCTTGAATCCGTTGCAACAAATCATCAATTCCATTTGCATCCAAAGTAAAAGGAATGACCAATTGATCATTGATTTCATCATCTGTTGCAGTACCACTTTTCTTATGACTACGAATAAACTCTGCAATTTGGACATCTAAAGTTGTGATATCTTTTTGTTCTTTCGCCATTCCTACTCCATTCTTCTTTTTTGAGCGATTAGTCGCTCGAGTTCCAATAAAGCCTGATCTGCATCTCCACTGTGAGACGCTTCTCGAACTTTTTTCCCTATTTGTTGACTTTCTTTACGGAGAAGCTCACGTTTTCTCGTTTCTTCCACTTCCTCAAGCTCATTCTCCGCTATTTCATCCGGTAAATTTTCTTCTAACATCAGATACCAGGCTCGTTGGACTTCCTCTGTCTGCTCTGACAAATCCTGCGATGTCACTTCTCCATTTTTGCAAAGAAGTTGGTACAAGGTTTGCAAGGCAGGGGTATCAAATGAAAAATCTGTCCGAAGACGATATTCATTCAAAACATAAGGAAAATCGTTCATCCGATGAAGAAGATGATTCTCAGCCCGAACCAGGCGAGGCAACTGCTTCTGTACAATAGTTGGACTAGCAACTGGAGCCTGTGTATGGATTGGCCCTTGATCCTGACGCTGACTCCGCATCTGAAGACGACTAGCATTAACCGTTTGTTCAACCTGCAAATAATCAAAGTCAACCAAGAGGTCGGCTAATTTATAAATGTAGGTATTTTGTGCCGTTACAGATGGAGTCTGAGCAATTAAAGGAGCCATTTTTTCAACAAATTCAATTTGCGCCTGCAAATTTTCAATATTGTCTGGCTTCCAATAATCCATGAGAAATTCTATGCGACTAAGACGCGTTTTTTCCAATAGGTCTGCTAAAGCTTGCGGTGAATTCTTTTTGAGATACTCATCAGGGTCCATCTGATCAGGAATTTGGACAACCTCTACCTCCTGTTTTTCCAGAACCTCTAAAGCCTTTGCTGTCGCTAGCCTTCCCGCTTTATCTCCATCATAAGCCAAAATCACTTTTTTGGTAAATTTGCTGAGATGGGCCACATGTTCCTGCGTGAGCGCAGTCCCCATGGAAGCAACCGCATTCTCAATCCCAGCCCGGTAGGCTGCGATGACATCCATGAATCCTTCCATCAGGTAAAGTTCATGGTTCTTCTTCGCAACCTGCTTGGCCTTATCCAAATGGTACAACTCATAACTCTTGTTAAAGAGGAGCGTACTACGGCTATTCTTATATTTCCCCTGAGGCTTTGTCCCTTCAGCTTGTTCACGCCAAAGTCGACCAGAAAAAGCAATGACTCGGCCAGTATCGTCCGATAAGGGAAACATGATGCGATCTTGAAAAGCATCATACATAGTCCCCATATCACTAATATGAAAGAGACCCGACTCGGCCATAATGTTTTCTGAAAACTTTCCAGAAACACTCTGATACAGATAATTCCCTTCTGCTGGTGCTAGTCCAATTTGAAAATGCCGAAGCACCTCATCATCAAGACCACGATCATAAAGGTATTGCCGAGCATCTTCTCCCATCTTTGTCGTCATCAGGATGGCATGATAGAATTTGGCAGCCTCTTGATGAATCTCATAAAAGGGTTGTTTTCCCATCTGCTTGCTGTGCCCTGGACTGAGATGGAGCAAGAGCTTGCACCTTAATGCCTACCTGATCTCCAACAATTTGAACAGCTTCCATGAAGGAGACACCACGATAGTCTTCGATAAACTTAAAAACATCGCCTGATTTGCCACAACCAAAACAATGATAGAACTGTTTATCTTCGACGACATTAAAAGAAGGCGTCTTTTCACCATGAAAAGGGCAGAGACCTAAAATAGTTTCGTCCTGCCTTTGTCAATTGAACGACTTCTCCGATTACATCTACAATATTCACACTGTTTTTTTAATTTCTGAAATCAGTTGTTTGTCAACCATAAACAGTGCCTCCATTTTACCATAGAATATCATTAACTATTTTAAACTAATTTTTGTCAATTGTAAATCATTCAGATTGATTTTCATCCTATTTTTCCACATCTTTCCATACTTTCTAGAATCAACTGATTGCTTAAATCAACTTTTTTAAAAAATTTGAGCATAATTATTGAATTCAACAAACATTTTGGTTATACTATGGTCTGTAAAAAATTTATTATGAAAGGACATCTTTAGGATATGTTAAAAGAATTGAAAGCTTTTCTCCTTCGTGGGAACGTTGTTGACCTTGCTGTTGCTGTAATCATCGGAGCTGCATTTGGAGCTATCGTTACATCATTTGTAAACGACATCATCACTCCACTTATTTTGAACCCAGCTTTAAAAGCTGCTCATGTTGAAAATATTGCACAATTGTCATGGAACGGTGTTGCTTACGGTAGCTTCTTGAGCGCTTTTATCAACTTCCTTGTTATCGGTACTGTTCTTTTCTTCGTAGTGAAAGCTGCTGAAAAAGCTCAAAACCTTGGTAAAAAGGAAGAAGCTGCTGAAGAAGAAATTGCTGGTCCTACTCAAGAAGAGTTGCTTGCAGAAATCCGCGACTTGCTTGCAAACAAATAATCAGATAAAAAGATCCGATCTTCTAGTTAGAAGGTCGGATCTTTTTGTCTTCGTTTTTTCTAGAGAAACAAAAAACAGACCGAAGTCTGTTCTTGTATTCAATTAGAATTTTTTACGTTTACGAGCTGCTTCTGATTTACGTTTACGTTTTACAGAAGGTTTTTCATAGAATTCACGTTTGCGTGTTTCTTGAAGAGTACCAGCTTTAGTAACCGCACGTTTGAAACGACGAAGAGCATCGTCAAGAGATTCATTCTTACGTACTACTGTTTTTGACATGTTTTTCACTCCCTTCAAGTTCAAGATCTACTCTATTCTACACGGAATTCTTAAGATTGTCAAGAAAAAGTTAAAGGAATTCACCTCTGGTCACTCTCTAAACGTTTATCAAATCTGTTCGGGGATTCATTCTTTTCTGAATTCCTTTCATTCATAACGATCATACAGGTTTGATACTACTTGTTCGAATACTTCTACTTCCTCCCAATAATCCATTGGGAGATTACTAATTTTACTTAAAATGATAGACCAGATGACGCAAAATTTGAGTTTCTATCCAGCGCACATCCCTTAGTTGCGCGATAGTAACTGATTCCAATCCTACTAGATACTGACAAAGAGCAGCAAGTGACTCCGAATGAAACACTTTCTTCTCATGCAAATAATATAGAAAACTAAAATGATCAGCTCTTCGATTGTCTTCTATTAAATTCCTTTCTTTCATCCCTACTCCTTTTATAAAAACTGCTTCCTCATCAAAAGATAAAAACACTTTCCGTAATGTCTACGAAAAGTGTTCTGGTCTTACATATAAAGGAAGCTAAAGAGGGCAATGGCAAAAATTGCAGCCAAGATTGGTGCTACAACTGGTACCCAAGCGTACCACCATTTTGAATCTCCCTTGTGTTCACCTAAGACAGATTTTGGAAGGAAGGCGTGAACCAAACGTGGACCAAGGTCACGTGCAGGGTTCAAACCAGGTCCTGTAGGACCACCAAGTGATGTCACCAAAGCCATAACGAGGAATCCAAGTGCCAAGTGAGCAACTCCTAGACCAGGAGCATGTGCTTGTGACAAGGCCAATTTTGCAGCTGTTGAAGAAGCATCGAAAATCCCTCCCTGCTCAGTCGCAGCTCTTTGAGCTAGAGAAGCAACCTCAGCACCGAAGAAGTGTTTCGTCAAGGCAAGTGCCCCAAAGAAAAGGACGAATGATCCTGCAAACTCATTGATGAAACCATTGATGGTTGCTGCTTTACGTGATTCAGGAGTTCCTTTATCCAAGCTAGAAATCGTTGAGAAAGTTCCCAAGATATTGTTTGGATTTTCAGTTTGGAGGTAATATGGACGGTGAGTCGCAACAACAACCAATTGTCCAAACATGGCTCCAAGAACTTGAGCAACGATGTAGTATAAAACATTTTCCCAAGGGAAGAGTCCGCTAACTGCAAGTCCAATCGTAAAGGCAGGGTTGATATGGTTTCCTGATACATTACCAAACATCAAGGCTGGCATCATAACACCAATTCCGTACCCGATTGCAATCACGAGCCATCCACTTTGATGCCCCTTGGTACCCTTCAATTCAACGTTTGCAACAGCACCATTTCCTAAAATAATCAATAAAGCTGTTGCAATAAATTCGGTCGCAACTTTAACCCAAAAATCAAATTGCATTTTTGAATAATCTCCTTATAAATAAAAATAATAATAATTTATTCTATCAGATTATCGAACACTTGTAAATAAACCGAACATTATTTTTAAAAAATATATCTTAATCTCCTGATTCATCCTTTTTAATCCTTGTACTCTCCTCCACTTTCTATTTAACTCCGAATTATGATACAATAGGATTAGTTATACATCACAAAGGAGAACTCATGTCTGAAATCTATGACATTACCATTATCGGCGGTGGCCCTGTAGGGCTCTTTGCTGCCTTCTATGGCCATCTGCGTCAAGTAAAAGTGAAATTAATTGATTCCCTCCCTCAACTAGGTGGTCAACCTGCTATTCTCTATCCTGAAAAGACAATTTTGGATGTCCCTGGTTTTACCAACCTAACAGGGGAAGAATTGTCCAAACGGTTGATCGATCAATTAAACACATTCGAGACTGACATTTGTTTGAATGAAACTGTTTTGGACATTCATAAAAACGAGGATCACTTCCTAATTGAAACCAATAAAGACCAACATTTCAGTCGTGCTGTCATTATTGCTATGGGTGGTGGTGCCTTCAAACCACGTCCATTAGAAGTGGATGGGGCTGAAGAATTTGAGAACGTCCACTACCATGTTTCGAATATTCAACAATATGCTGGCAAACAAGTTGCTATTCTAGGTGGAGGAGATTCAGCAGTCGATTGGGCCCTGGCCTTTGAAAAAATCGCACCGACAACTCTGGTCCATCGTCGTGATAATTTCCGAGCTCTCGAACATAGCGTTGAGGAATTAAAGGCTTCTTCTGTCTCTATTCAAACTCCTTATGTTCCTAGTCGCTTAATCGGAGAAAATGGCCGTGCCAGCCACCTGGAAATCACCAAAGTCAAATCAGATGAAACCCAATTACTCCCTATCGATGAACTCTTTGTCAACTACGGCTTCAAATCGTCAGTCGGCAAATTAAAAGAATGGGGCTTGAATCTCCAACGTCATAAAATCCTCGTGAATCGCAAACAGGAGACCAGTCGTGAAGGAATCTATGCTTGTGGCGATTGTTGCTTCTATGATGGGAAAATTGATTTAATTGCAACCGGCTTAGGCGAAGCTCCTACAGCAGTGAATAACGCTATTAATTACATTTATCCAGATAAGAAAGTTCAACCAGTCCACTCGACTAGCTTATAAGAAAAATCCTTTGAATCTTTTGATCCAAAGGATTTTTTTCTGCCTACAAATTATCCAATTCTTCTGCAATCTTATTGATTTTCCGCAAGCGATGATTGACGCCACTTTTGGTCAAGGGCGTTTTCAAGGCATCTGCAATTTGCTGAATGGAATAGTCGGGATTCTGAATTCGAACATAAGCAACTTCCTGAAGCTCGACAGGAAGACCACCTAATCCAATAGTATCCATGATTTTTACGATATTGTTGATGGTCTTCATACTAGCTGTGACCGTACGCGCGATATTGGCCATTTCAGCATTGTTAGCTCGATTGAGATCATTGCGCGCCTCTCGCATGACCTTGACAGATTCAAATTCTTCCAAGGCCTGCTTAGCTTCTACCAAGATAAGGAAATCAATAATATCCTCCGCCCGCTGCAAATAGGTGACGACTCCTTTTTTGCGTTCGATGGTCTTGGCATCTAACAAAAAGTGTTGCATCAGGTTGGCCAAATCCTGGGCATGGTCAGAATAAACCGAACTAATCTCTAATTGATAGCGTCCTGATTCTGGATCCTTGATGGTCCCACTTGCTAAGAAAGCTCCTCTCAGATAAGCGCGACTTGCTTCATCTTCTTCCAAGATTCTCGGGTCAATCCCAGTCTCAATACCAAAGAAAGAATCAGCCAAATGCAGGTCTGCAAGAATGTCTTCGACTTTTTCATCAATAGAAACAGTATAGACGCGATTCTTTTTCAAATTGGTTTTTTGGTGGTGACGAATATCGGATTTAACCTGATAAAACTCTACAATTAATTCATAGATATGGCGGGCAATCTTAGCATTCTCCGTTGTCAGAGACAAACTTAAGCCCCCCATACTCAAGCCCAAACTACCTGACATCTTAATCAGAGCAGATAATTCACTTTTCTCAAAGCGGTGAAGGGTCAAGAGCTCTTCTTTTACTTTAATGGTAAAACTCATTTAATCACCTGTACCATTTGCATCAGTTCATCCACAACAGCTTCTCCATCATGGAAGGCTCCGCCATTTTCCAAGCGTAGGAAATTTGTTGAAATAACTCGGGGCACTTGAGATTTTAAACCTGCAAAATCATGTTCTACTTGAACCAGATATTCATCAAATCGATTCGTGTCCATGTATTCTTGAGTACTTTTTCAATATTGACCAAAACAGTATCAATAAAAGGCTTCTTCAAGTGTTTATGAAGGACGGATACATGGTCACTGTCAGTAAAGTGTTCTGTCTCCCCACGTTGGGTCATGATGTTGCAGACATAAGCGACCTCTGCTTTTGTATCAAGCAAGGCTTGTCCAATTTCCTCAATCATTAGATTAGGAAGGATCGATGTAAAGAGAGAACCAGGTCCTAAAATAACCATATCACTTTCTAAAATCGCATCTACTACTTTTCGACTCGCTTTCGGCGTCTCATCATTATAGGTATTGGTGACATAGACATAATCAATCATGCCCTCATGATGGGCGATTTCACTCTCCCCAGCGACCTCTGACCCATCCATAAATACGGCATGAAGGGTCAACGGTGTATCGCTGGAAGGATAGATTTTTCCTGTCGTATGGAAAAATTTAGTAAGCAATTGCATGGCATTATAGGTCGAGCCCTGCATTTCAGAAATCCCAGCAATAATCAAATTCCCTAGAGGATGACCAGCTAGTGGCCCATCGTCTTCCGCAAAACGATATTGAAAGACTTTTTCATAAAAACGAGGCATGTCAGACATGGCTACTAGAACATTTCGCAAGTCGCCTGGCGGTGTCAATTGATGAATATTTTTTCGAAGTTCTCCAGAGCTACCACCATCATCCGCCACTGTCACAATAGCCGTAATTTCAACATCCTTTTTCCGTAGGCTATTCAAGATGACAGAAATCCCTGTACCGCCTCCGATGACGGTCATTTTTGGTTTTCTCATGAACGATTCACCGTTTCTTTCCGTCGGTCTTTGTCGCGATGACTCATATTAACTGTCCAATCTTTAGCTAAATCACGTCCGAGCCGTACCGCAAAGGCGACTGAACGGTGTTGACCTCCTGTACATCCCATAGCAATAGTCAAGACAGACCCCTTCTCGTTTGTATGCCGGCAAGATGGGAGCAATCAACTCGTAAAGATGACGATAAAACTCCTCTGATTCTTTGTGATCCATGACATAGTTATAGACATCATCATCTAGCCCTGTTTGATTCCGTAGCTCTGGTTGGTAGTAAGGATTAGGTAGGAAACGAACATCAAAGACCAAGTCCGCATCTAAAGGCAGACCATACTTAAAGCCAAAGGACATGACTTCAATCCGAAACTCAGGCTGGCTATCTTGTCTGGAAAATTGTTCAGCAATCACTTTACGAAGATTACGGGGAGTTAATTCCGTCGTATCAATGACATTTTGACTCATGTTTTTAAGCGGAGCCAAAAGTTCACGTTCTAGAGTAATCCCATCCAAGACGCGCCCATCAGCAGCCAATGGATGACTACGACGGGTTTCTTTGTAGCGAGCAACCAATTCACTATCGGTCGCATCCAAAAAGAGAATTTTAAAATCAATTCCTTCGTGATTCTCTAATTCGTCCAAAATGGAGCGAATTTCTGCAAAGAAAGACCGACTACGCATATCCACGACGAGAGCCAACTTGTTATTGTCCATCGAGAGTTGAATCAGCTCTATAAATTTTGGCAAGAGAGCTGGAGGCATATTATCAATGGTGAAATAGCCCATATCTTCAAAGGACTGAATGGCTACGGTCTTCCCTGCTCCACTCATTCCTGTTACAATGACCAGTTGAATTGTTTTTTCTGTATCTGTCATCCTAATCACCTTTTCCTTACAAAAAAGGAGGAGGGCATCATCTTTCCAGTTGGTCAGTCGATGGCTCTCACTCCAACATTCCTTTTACCCGAATGCATTCCTTCTATTGAGACTATACTTCTGCAATCACTTCGATTTCGATTTTGACATCTCGTGGCAAGCGAGCCACTTCTACTGCAGAACGTGCTGGAAATTCACTTGAAAATGCTGTCTTATAAACCTCATTAAAAGGTACAAAATCATTCATATCACTTAAGAAACAGGTTGTTTTCACCACGTGATCAAAGTCCGTTCCAGCTTCTTCAAGGATAGCAGCAATATTTTTCAAGACTTGTTGGGTTTGTTCTTGAATGGTTTCACCAACAATTTCACCTGTTTCTGGTGAAAGGGGAACTTGCCCACTTGCAAATAAGAGATTGCCCACTATTTTTCCTTGAACATAAGGACCAATTGCTGCTGGTGCTTTATCTGTGTGAATTGTTTTTGCCATTTTCTTCTCCTCATTCCTAATTTTCACTGGAGGCTGCTAGCTTTTCCCGTTCTAAGCGTAACTTACGATTGGGATTCAACTTATTAAAGAGTTCTTCCAATTTTTCTGCATTCCAAACGTCTGCAGCAGAGACAAAATTTCCGTCTTTATCACGAAAGGATATAGGTTTATCTCCCATCTTCTTCTCCTCTTTATCTCTAACTAGTCAACAAATTCAAATTCGAATTTACCGATTCGAACGATATCGCCGTCTTTAGCACCACGTGCTCGAAGGGCTTCGTCGACACCCATTCCACGCAATTGGCGCGCAAATTTCATGACAGACTCATCCCGATCAAATTGGTCATATTGAAGAGTTTTTCTAACTTATCACCAGACAAGATCCAAGAAGCATCATCATCTCGATTGATTTCGAAGGCTGGTTGATCCTCGTCAAAGCCATAATAGACTTCTTCTTGCGCCATATCTTCTTCTGAATACAAGAGGAATTCTGGTGTTTTATCTAACAAGTCTGCTGTTGCTTCCAACAAATTGTCCAAGCCTTGATGGGCCAAACTAGAGATTGGGAAGATCTGTGGCAATTCATCAAATTCGTCGTAATTGGCAGCCAATTTTTCCTTGAACTCTTTCAAGTTTTCTTGGCTCTCTGGCATATCCATTTTATTAGCGACAATAATCTGTGGTCGCTCCATCAAGCGAAGATTATAGGTTTCAAGCTCCTTGTTGATTTGAACGTAATCTTCATAAGGATCGCGTCCTTCACTCGCTGACATATCGATGACATGCAAGATAACACGAGTACGCTCGATGTGGCGAAGGAATTGGGTACCCAGACCGACACCTTGGCTAGCCCCTTCGATCAATCCAGGAAGGTCTGCAACTGCAAAGGACTCACCTGATGGTGTCCGAACCATGCCCAAATTCGGAACAATGGTTGTAAAATGATAAGCTCCAATTTTTGGCTTAGCAGAAGTAATCACACTGAGAAGAGTTGATTTCCCTACTGATGGGAAGCCAACCAAACCAACGTCTGCTAAGACCTTGAGTTCTAATTCGAGTTCGCGTTCCTGACCTGGTTCCCCATTTTCTGAAATCTCAGGCGCTGGATTTTTAGGAGTTGCAAAACGGATATTTCCGCGTCCTCCACGTCCGCCATGGGCTACAATATACTCTTGCCCATTTTCAACCAAGTCGGTAATGACCTTACCAGTCTCCGCATCTCGGATAGTCGTTCCTTGGGGAACTCGTACATAGAGATCTTCTGCTCCCCGTCCGTGCATCCCTTTGGTCATTCCCTTTTCCCCATTTTGGGCTTTGAAATGCCGGTTATAGCGGAAGTCCATCAGCGTGCGCAAGCCTTCGTCTACAACGAAAATGACATTGCCTCCGCGTCCACCATCACCACCCCAAGGGCCGCCATTGGGAACATACTTTTCACGGCGAAAGGCCACCATGCCATCACCGCCATTTCCAGCCTTGACCTTAATCTTGGCTGTATCTAAAAACATACTCATAGTTTATCGTTTTCCTTTTATAACCAAGTATTGCTTGGTAGTCCCTTAATAGGATAGTGCACCCAAAGCTGCAGCAAAGATTGCTCCAACTGTTACAATCAACATAATCACAATGACTAGCATAGTCAATTTTTCAAAAAAAGTTTTTTTGCGTTTTCCGTTATCTCCAAAAGCCACGTTTTTTACCTCAATTACAATAAATTCATTAGCCCTATTTTACCACGAAAAAGGGCATTTTTCAAACATCCACCCTCTAGAAGAAAAGGAGTTATTGTATAGATTAAATATCCTACATCCAGGTTTGTTAAAAACGCTTTTTCATGTGTCAAATAAAAAAGACTAGAAAATTCCAGCCTTTTAAAAACAACTATAATCAAGGTTAATTCTTTAGGCAAAGCCAACATCTGGGTGTTTCCTGCTTGAATGGCTTGAACAAAAGTAATTGTAAAGAGGACAGTTGCCATAAGGTCTAGGGGCCTCATCACTAAACGTAAATATTTTCAGCCAACCTTTTAAGCTCTATTTTAGAAAGTTTACTTCTATTGTTTTAATCTTCAAGACCAATTTCATCTTTGACTACAGCAACAATAGTATCCACATAGTAATCCACTTCTTCATCAGTCGGAGCTTCTGCCATGACACGAAGAAGTGGTTCAGTACCACTTGGACGCACTAAGATACGGCCATTCCCAGCCATCTCAGCTTCCATTTTTTCAATAATTGCGCGAATGGCCGGAACTTCCATCGCCTTATCTTTCATGCTATTTTCAACACGGATATTGACCAATTTTTGAGGATAAATGGTCACTTCTGATGCAAGGTCTGATAAAGTACGACCAGTTTCTTGCATAATCTTAGTCAATTGAACAGCACTCATCTGACCATCTCCAGTGGTATTGTAGTCCATGACGATCACGTGACCAGATTGCTCTCCACCAAGATTGTATCCAGACTTCCGCATCTCTTCAACTACATAGCGGTCTCCTACAGCAGTCACAACCTTATTAATACCTTTGGCATCCAAGGCTTTATGGAATCCAAGATTGGACATGACCGTCGTTACGATGGTGTTATCTTTTAAGAGGCCCTTCTCAGAAAGGTAAGTCCCAATGATGTACATGATTTTATCACCATCAACTAGATCCCCATTTTCATCAACTGCAATCAAACGATCACTATCACCATCAAAAGCCAAACCAATAGCCGCACCAGATTCTCGGACAGCCTCTTGCAAAGCCTCAGGATGGGTAGATCCTACTTGGTCATTGATATTGAGACCATTTGGGCTTTCTCCAATAACTGTTAACCGTGCTCCTAAGTCAGCAAAGACTTGGCGGGCACTTGTAGATGCTGAACCATTCGCAGCATCCAGAGCCACGTGCATCCCTTCCAGCTGGGTTCCAGTTGAAACCAAGTATTCTTGATACTTTCGAAGTCCTTCAGGATAGTCCATTACCGTTCCAAGACCTTCTGCACTAGGACGAGGAAGAGTATCAGACTCTGCATCCAATAAGGCTTCAATCTCTAATTCACGGTCATCGTCTAATTTATAGCCGTCATTCCCAAAGAATTTAATCCCATTGTCTAAGGCTGGATTATGACTGGCTGAAATCATGACCCCAGCACTTGCACCTTCAGAACGAACCAAATAAGCTACACCTGGTGTCGCGATAACACCGAGTTTATAAACTTTAATCCCTACAGATAGGAGACCTGCTACGAGAGCACTTTCTAACATTTCACCAGAAATACGGGTATCTCGTCCTACGAAAACAAGTGGAGTTCCTTTTTCATGTTGGCTGAGGACATAACCTCCGTATCGACCGAGCTTAAAGGCCAACTCTGGCGTCAATTCGACGTTTGCTTCTCCACGGACTCCGTCCGTTCCAAATATTTACCCATTATGATAATCCTTTCGATGATTCTTTATTAATTGCTATTATTTGATGAGGAACTGGATGAAGAAGAGCTAGAACTTGTCTGTTTCAACTCAACCTTCATGTATAGTTCTGACGGAGAGATAATGACTGGCAAATCATTTCCCTCGCTATCTACTGCCTTCAAGGAGACGGTTGCTGTGTAGGTATTGCTTAAAAGATCTCCTTCAGGGAAGATGGCTTCTACATGATCAACTTTGGCTAAAGTATCCTGGTCGCTGGTTACAGAGACTTTATCTTCAGAAAAAGTAACATGTGAGAGATTCCACCCTGGGGCAATTTGTTTGCCTGATACCGTAACGGAAACATCAAACTTTTTCGTCTTTTTCTTACCAATTTTTGCAGTAACTTTCTCAGGCTCAATGGTTGCAGTCAAACCAGAAGGTAGGTTTTCGACCTTTAAGGTGATTTCATGCTGGCCCTCTCTCAGTTTGCTAAGATCAGCTACCACTTTAAATTTACGAGTACTAGCCTGCATTTCGGATGCTAAGGCGACGCGATTGGACCCTTTTAGAAAAACGGTCACTTCTGAACTAATCCCACTAACAAAATATTTACCATCGTTATATTTTACATCGATCGGAATATTGGTCAAGGTATTCGTGTAAGTTTCAGAGCTCACTTGACGCGCACTACTGTTATTCTGGAAATTAACAGAGGTTGCATTGATGAATAAGAGACTTGAGAAAAAGACTGATGCGACAATATAGGCAATTTTTCTTTTTGGAATCATTTGATACGTCCTCCAAAAATTCTTGATTTCAAATCTTTTTTTCCTTGATCTTCTGGAATAATGAAGGAACGCAATTCTTGTTCGAATTCTTCAATACTGAGGTCGTGTCTAAAGCTCCCATTTCTCGTAATGGAGATACCACCCGTTTCTTCCGAAACAACAAAGGTGAAGGCATCACTTACCTCAGACAAGCCAATTGCTGCACGGTGCCGTGTACCGAACTCTTTTGAAATTCCCGTGCTTTCTGTTAAGGGAAGATAGGCACAAGATACAGCAATTTTATCATTGGTGACAATCACTGCCCCATCGTGAAGCGGGGTGTTGGGGATAAAAATATTAATCAGCAGTTCACCCGAAACATCTGCATCGAGAGGAATACCAGTAGAAATATATTCTTGTAGGGTTCTACTCCCTTGAATCGCAACCAAGGCACCAATCTTCCGAGGACTCATATACTCAACGGCTTTTACATAAGATTGAACCAATTTTTCTTCTGGACTAATCTGGTTGGTTGAGAAAAATTCAGTTGCTCGACCTAATCGTTCTAATCCCGTCCGAATTTCTGGAGAGAAAATCACTACCGCAGCAATGACCCCGTAGGTGATGATTTGGTTGATCAACCAAGAAATGGTCGTCAGACCAATCATATTGGCAACTAACTCAAATAAGAAAAAGGTCAAGACACCACGGACTAAAATCATAATTTTAGTGCCGACAATGGCTTTTATAAAATAATACAATAACCAGGCTACCAGGGCAATGTCAATGAGGTTGATAATCACACTCCAGGGAGTGGGAAATAAACTGGCCCAATACTGGGGATTTGACAATTGTTGGATGTTCACAATCTCATACCTACCACTTCTCTTCTAGGCTTTTCGCGCAGCTAACCATTGTGGATGCTTACTAGCAAAAGTAAGGATTCTAGCAAAGGATAGCGCGTTCAAACTACTCTACATCATTATATCATGTTTCAACAGATTTTTCTGTAACCTTCTATTGGTTTTTGTGATAAAATATGAATTATGAAGATTAAGACTAGTATGGGGCTTATTGCCGGAAAAATGAGTAGTCACCTCTTGCGCATGCTTGGACGTGGCTCTACCCTTCCTGGAAAAATCGCCCTTCAAATTGATAAAGACATTTTACAACACCTGGCCCAGAACTACGAAATTGTGGTTGTCACTGGTACGAATGGGAAAACACTGACAACAGCTCTCACTGTTGGAATTCTTCAGGAGTCTTTCGGACCTATCGTGACCAATCCTAGTGGAGCCAATATGATTTCAGGGATTACGACTACTTTCTTGAACGCAAAGGGTTCTTCTGGTCGTCCAATCGCTGTTCTTGAAATCGATGAAGCCAGCCTGTCTCGAATTTGTGACTACATCACTCCGACCTTGTTTGTAATCACCAATATTTTCCGGGATCAAATGGACCGCTATGGGGAAATTTACACAACTTATCGGATGATTTTGGATGGGATTAAAAAAGCGCCACAGGCGACTGTTCTGATGAATGGGGATAGTCCTCTTTTCCATACCCTTCCCCTACCAAATACCGTTCAATATTTTGGCTTTGATACAGAAAAAACTGCTCCCAAGTTGACCCATTACAATACGGAAGGAATTGTCTGTCCAGAATGTCATGGCATTTTGACCTACCAGTTGAATACCTATGCGAATCTAGGGGATTACCTCTGTGAAAACTGTGGCTTCCACCGTCCTCCTTTGACAGTCGCTGTCGATGAATTGACCGAGTTAACCAATACTTCTTCTCACTTCAAGATTAACGGCACAAATTACCACATCAATATCGGGGGCCTCTATAATATTTATAATGCCCTTGCTGCAGTTGCTGTTGCCCATTATTTTGAAGTAAGTCCAGACGTCATTAAGCGTGGTTTCGACAAGAGTAAGGCTGTCTTTGGTCGTCAAGAAACCTTTAAGATTGGGGACAAGGAATGTACCTTGGTCCTGATCAAAAATCCAGTCGGTGCGACGCAGGCTATTGAAATGATCAAGCTATCACCTTATCCATTCAGCTTGTCCGTGCTTCTCAATGCCAACTATGCTGACGGAATAGACACCAGCTGGATCTGGGATGCGGACTTTGAACAAATCACTCAAATGGACATTCCAGAGATCAATGCTGGAGGGGTGCGCCACTCTGAAATTGCTCGGCGACTTCGGGTTACAGGCTATCCTGCTGAAAAGATTACAGAAATAGCTGAATTAAAAGAGGTCTTCCAACGCATCCAGCAACAGGAAACCCCTCACGCCTATATTTTAGCCACCTATACGGCCATGCTAGAATTCCGTGAACTTCTAGCTCAAGAACACCTGATTGGAAAGGAGATGAATTAATGACCTACACTTCACTACAATCCCCTGATCAGGAAACCTACCAATTCGAATTGAGAATCGCCCATCTTTATGGGAATCTGATGAATACCTATGGGGACAATGGAAATATCCTCATGCTCAAGTACGTTGCTGAGAAGCTTGGTGCTCGTGTCACTGTGGATATCGTTTCTCTCAAAGACCGCTTTGATCCAGAAGTCTACGATATCGCCTTTTTTGGTGGAGGCCAAGACTACGAACAGACCATTGTATCAGAAGATCTGCCAGATAAAAAAGAAGATCTCGAACGCTTTATTCACGACGATGGTGTAGTCCTTGCTATCTGTGGTGGCTTTCAGCTTCTAGGCCAGTACTACATTGAAGCTTCTGGTAAACGCATTGAAGGTCTTGGTATTATGGGGCATTACACTCTCAACCAAGAAAACAACCGCTATATTGGCGATATCAAGATCCATAACGAAGAGTTCAATGAAACCTACTATGGCTTGAAAATCACCAGGGTCGGACCTTCTTGGCAGAGGATGAAAAACCGCTGGGCAAGGTCGTCTATGGAAATGGGAACAACAAGAAAGATGGGTGCGAAGGCGTTCATTACAAAAACGTCTTTGGTAGCTACTTCCACGGCCCTATCCTCTCTCGTAACGCCAATTTAGCCTATCGCTTGGTGACAACCGCTCTAAAGAAAAAATATGGGCAAGACATCGACCTAGCGACTTACAATGATATCTTAAGCCTTGAAAAAGCAGAAGAATACGCTGATGTGAAAAGCAAGGCTGAATTAGAAGAATAAGGAGACAAAATGAATAAACGAAAACTACAATATGTTGCACTACTGATTTCTGTACTGCTCATTGCAATTATTTCCTTGGCCAATATGCAAACGGTGACTGTGAACTTTTTGCTGGTCCAATTTAAACTCCCTCTCATCATTTTGATTCTGGTCTGTGTCCTTCTCGGTTCGCTGGTGACTTTCTTAGTCAGCCTTCCAAAAAATTTCTCATTAAAACATGAATTAAAATCTGCGAAAAAACAACTAGAACAAAAGATGTCGGGTGAAAAAGAAGAAAAAATCGAACAAATCGAAAACTGAGAGTGGGACAGAAATCGGTAATTCGTTAGAATTCGATTTCGTCGTCCCACATCCGCACAGTTGAGTAGGGCTGTAAAAGCTGATGAAAGCAGCGTAGTAGAGCCCACTCAACCACTGCGTCTTGCTCGACAATTCAAAGACAATTGAGAGGCTAGGACTTTTGTCCCAGCCTCTTCATGTTGTTCTAATGACTTTGTGATGGTAACTGCTTGGCTACTAGTTGGGCTAGGAAGGAAAAGAGAATGACGCCAGCGCCAATCAGGAGAAAGGATTCTACTCGGACACTTGGCAAGCAGGTCATCAAACCTTTGGCGATGGGCATAAAGAGAATGGCCAAGGTAAAAATAGTGCTTAAGACCCTGCCCAGATAGTCTCCTTCCACCTTGGTTTGCACTTGGGTAAAAAAGTGGATATTAAAAATCGTCATAAAGAGTTCACAGACTAAATTTCCAGAAAAGGAAAGGAGAGGAGGAAGAGGTAAGCCCATCATGAATACTCCTACTCCTGTTAAAATCAATAAGAAGAGAAGCATCTCCATGCTTGATTTAAATTTATTGGCGATCAAGGCTCCGATAATGGACCCGATAGCTCCCAAGGTTAAGATGGTCGCATAAGCCCCCTTGACTCCGTAAAGTCGATTGGAAAAGGGAAGTAAAAACTCAAAAGCTGCAAAAAAGAAATTGACACTGGAAGCAACCAACAAGAGAAAGAAAATGTCTTTCTGCTGCCAGATGTAGTGCAATCCATCCTTTATATCAGAAAAAATATCCTTTGCCGTAAACCCTTTCTTTTCTTGAACCTTTTCTTCTTTCGGCAGTAAAGCAACCAGTACAAAAGCAATGAAAAAGGTCAGTGCATCCAGTAAGAGGGTCGCATGGAGACTGGCAAATTGTAAAATAAGAAAAGAGAACACGGGAGAAGTGACACCAATAACCTGTAAGACCAACTCCAAGTGGGCATTATAAGTCACAATCTCGTCTTTCTCTACAAGTTCTGTAATAATGGCTTTATTGGCAGTTCTAGAAAAAGCGAAGGCAATGGCTTGGACAATATTGGCAACAATCAGGGCTGCAATCATCCAACGATCGTTCCTGATAAAAGAAATGCCCAAACAAAGAAGCCCACAAACCATGTCGGTCGTCATCAAAATCTTGCGACGGGAAAAACGATCTGAGATCACGCCTCCAAATGGATTAACTAGAATGGAGGTCACAAGTTCAGAAATCTGATAAATCCCCAATACTGTCTTTCCTACCGTCCCCATCGAGGCCAGCCAGACACTATTCCCATAATCATAGAGCATATTTCCCATTCTATTGATCGCACCACGAGTAATTAATTGGACTGCATGTCGCTTCATAAAAAAACCTCCTTCATTTTCTGAAACTATTGTATCAGTTCATGAAAGAGGTTTTCATTTTGTCCCTTATTTGGGAAAAATAATAGATTGCAATTTTATAAAAGGATACCTACTGTTCTTTTGATTGAAACTGCTTAGCTACTAGCTGAGCAAAGAGTGAAAAGAGAATAACTCCAGCTCCAATCAGGAGAAAGGATTCTACTTGGACACTTGGTAACCAAGTCATCAAACCTTTGGCGATGGGCATAAAAAGAACAGCCAAAGTATAAATCGTGCTCAAGACTCTCCCCAGATAATCATCTTCCACCTTTGTTTGCACTTGAGTAAAAACGTGGATGTCGAAAATGGTCACAAAAAATTCACAGACCAGATTTCCCGAAAAGGAAAAATAAGGCGGAAGAGGCAAGCCCATCATGAACACTCCGCCCCCTGCCATAATCAGTAAAAACAGGAGAGTTTTCATACTTGATGCAATTTTATTGGCAACAAGTGCTCCTAGAATAGACCCAATTGCACCGAGTGTTAAAATAGTCGCATAAGCCCCATTGACTCCGTAAAGTCGATTCGAAAAGGGAAGTAAAAACTCAAAAGCTGCAAAAAAGAAATTAACGCCGGAAGCCACCAAGAGGAGAAAGAAGATGTCTTTCTGATGCCAGATATAGTCTAACCCATCCTTGATATCAGAAAAAATATCTTTCCTAGTAAGCCGATGCTTCTCTTGAAATTGGGGTTCTTCTTTCGGAAGGAATGCCACTAGGACAAATGCAATAAAAAAGGTCAGCGCATCTAGTAAGAGGGTCGCATGGAGACTGGCAAATTGTAGAACTAGGAAAGAAAACACAGGTGAACTGACACTAACAACCTGTAAGACCAACTCCAAGTGCGCATTATAGGTTACAATCTCTTCTTTCTCTACCACCTCTGTGATAATGGCTTTATTGGCAGGTCGAGAAAAACCAAAGGCAATGGCCTGAACTATATTGGCAAAAATCAGTGCTGCAATCATCCAACGATCACTTCTGACAAAAGAAATCGCCAAACAAAGGAGTCCACAAACCAAGTCGGTCGTCATCAAAATCTTGCGACGAGAAAAACGGTCTGAAATCACTCCTCCAAAAGGATTGACGAGAATCCCTGTCACTAACTCAGAAATCTGATAGATTCCTAATACCGTCTTTCCTATAGTCCCCATTGAGGCCAGCCAGACACTATTCCCATAATCATAGAGCATATTTCCAATTTTGTTAATCGCTCCACGACTAATTAATTGGACCGCATGTCGGTTCATAAAATCTCCTTTATCTCTTGCTTATTTAGGAACATTCATCTATTACAAATTTATCAAAGTGTTCTTGATAGTAAGCTACCTGCTCTGGTAGTCCCAACACATCAAAAATATTCATGGCTTCCTGCATTTGCTGACAGCCTTCTTTCTTTTGCCCCTTCTGATAGAGGGCAAATCCCTTGAGGTAATGAAAGACATTGCGCTCGTAGAGTTTAATTCCCTTGCCGATAATCTTTTCCACATAGGCTTCAAAATAACTAGCATTTTCAAAAGAACGGTGTTCTAAACAATGCTGGTAACAATTCAGAGCAAGAATCAAGACCAGTTTTCGATGGCGACCAATTTCCTTGTAGAAATCTTCACGCTCCATCACTTCTCTCCCAAGCCGAGTGACATAATCCACATCATAAAAGCTATAAAGATTGCCAAAGAGGATCAACTCATACATGGTCCATTCTTCCGTTTGAAAGAGATAATCCGCCACCTTTTCCAGATCACTTTGCTTTATCGTGTAGCTGGCATATCTCTGGCAAATCAGCCCTTGTAGCAAAATCCAGTTCAATTCAAAATAAAGGGGATTGGTCGAACTTTTAGCCTTTTCAAGTTGTTCTCCTTGAAGCCTTTGAAAACCAGTAATATCATTTGAATAGTAAAGAGGAATAATCTGAGCCATCAAGGCCACATGTTCATGGTGTTGAAAATTTCTGGCCTTGTCCATAAAATTCTCAATCGTCACATGGATATTGTCTAATATCTCAAAGAAACGCGAGACTGCTAGATCCGACTCCCCCAATTCAAAGCGGGATAACTGAGAGGTCGAGCAGGCCTCTCCTGCAGCTTCTTTCAATGAATAATTTTTACTCATTCGAAATTCACGAAAAACTTTGCCTAAATCTTCCATTTGATTACCACTTAAATTCCTTTAAGTACCTTTCTAACTCTTGCAAGTATCCTTCGTAGAATCCATGCTCTTCTTTAACGGAAAAATCTAATTGTCTTAAGTAAGAAATCAGCCAATCAACCAATAGATCATACTGATGAAGAGGTAGGCGTTTCATCTGCTCTTCAACAAAAGAAATGGCCTCTGCAAAGCGCTGCTCTTCTAAAACTTGCTGAAGATAGTGATTCCCGTTGATGAGTCTTCCTTCCTCATCCTCATACTGCCCCAAATCTAAATTCTGAATCTGTAGGCGCAAAGTTGTACCAATTATATCGGCCACACCTTTAATCTGCTTCATAAACCAATCATTTTCAGTCATCACAATGTTCTCCTTAGGCAAATTAGAAAACTACACTCTCTCCGCCAGTTCTGCCCACTCTTCCATGACCGCTTCCTGTTGGATGGTCAATTGGTCAAGCTCACTTTGCAGTTGAACTAAATCTTCTGCATTATTGGTGTTATGCATGGTTTCGGTGATGACTTGGAGTTTTTGATCCAGCTCTTCCATCTCCTCTTCCAATTGCTCAATGCGACGAGTGATTTTACGGAGTTCCTTTTGATTTTGCTTTTGCAGATGATAATCATTGCTGGTGACTTCTTCCATTGAAGAAGTGGGCACCGCTTCTGCTTGCGCTGCAGCAAGGGCTTCTAACTCTGCTTTTTTCTCCAGATAATAATCATAGTCTCCTAGGTAAAGCGTTGAACCCTCTTCTGAGAGTTCTAAGACTTGGGTGGCTACCCGATTGATAAAGTAACGGTCGTGGCTGACAAAGAGAAGAGTCCCGTCAAAATCAATCAAGGCATTTTCCAGCACTTCCTTGCTATCGATATCCAAGTGGTTGGTTGGCTCATCGAGAATCAAGAAATTGTTATTCTCCATGGACAGCTTGGCCAAGAGCAGACGCGCCCGCTCTCCACCTGACAGCATGCCGACAGTTTTCTTGACATCATCCCCAGAGAAAAGAAAGGCTCCAAGGCGATTGCGGATCTCCACTTCTGGTGTCAGTTTAAAGTCATTCCAGAGCTCATCCAAGACACTGTTGTGAGGGGTTAGCTTACTCTGAATCTGGTCATAGTAGCCTACCTCGACATTGGCCCCAAAACGAGCTTCTCCCTTGATAAAAGGAATCTGCCCGACAATAGACTTAATAAGAGTAGATTTCCCGATCCCATTTGGTCCTACAATAGCGACCGCATTCATCTTGCGGATATCCAGATTGATGGGCTCTGACAGGATTTGATCGTCATAGCCGACGGCTGCCTCTTCTACTGTTAAGACGACATTTCCCGATGTCTTATCAGAATGGAAGGTCATATGAGCAGACTTGGTCCCAGCTTCCGGCTTGTCTAGACGCTCCATTTTTTCTAACTGCTTCCGACGAGACTGGGCCCGTTTGGTGGTCGACGCCCGCACCAAATTGCGATTAACAAAGTCTTCCAGCGCAGCAATTTCTTTTTGTTGCTTCTCGTAGTTCTTGGCTTCGGTCAGCAATTTTTGTTCTTTTTGCTCCACAAAGCTGGAGTAATTACCGACATAGCGATCTAAAGAATGCTTGGTCAAGTCCAAGGTAATGGTAGCAACTTTATCGAGGAAATACCGGTCGTGGCTGACAATGAGAAGGGCTCCGCTATAATTGACCAGATAGTTTTCCAACCAGGCGATGGTCTCAATATCCAAGTGGTTGGTCGGCTCGTCCAATACCAAAAGATTTGGTTTTTCTAGAAGCATCTTGGCCAGAGCTAGACGGGTATTTTGCCCACCAGACAGCTCTTCAATCTTCATCTGCCACATGGACTCATCGAACTTGAAGCCGTTGAGTATCGCACGGATATCTGCCTCATAGGTAAAACCACCTGCCTGACGGAATTCTTCCGATAGTCGGTCATAGTCCTGCATGAGCTTTTCTAAGTCAGCCCCAGTTTTTCTCCCATCGCAAGCTCCATTTGACGCAAGGTTTTCTCGGTCTTTCTGAGATTGTCAAAGACATGGAGCATCTCATCGTAGATGGTATTGGACGACTCAAAGCGACTATCCTGGGCCAGATAGGAGAGAGAAAGATCCCGCTTTTTATTGATTTCTCCTGAAGTTGGTTCTTCTTCTCCCACCAAGATTTTTAAGAGCGTAGACTTGCCGGCTCCGTTCTTTCCGACCAGGGCAATCCGGTCCCGTTCATCCACTTGCAGGCTGATATTATCAAAAAGAACCTCCCCTGCAAAAGAGCGTTCAATTTTGTTGGCTTGTAAAATAATCATAGTTTCATTGTACCTTACTTTTGACAAATTGACAATTGAAGAAAAGGCCAAACGCTAGATGCGCTTGACCTGTCCTAACTTTTTAAATAGCTGAGATATTGGAGGCCATTTGGCTGTACTGATAGGCGAGGAAAAGCCCGATGCCAATCACCAGCAAAAGCAAGCCCCATTTGATGACTCCCTTTACAAAGCGAATCACAAGTAGGATCATCATGGAGCCAATCAGCCAAGTGATGGCCGAATGCGAGAAGAAAGCTTGGACGGCTTCCTTATTGTCTCCGAAAAATTGACGGACTCCCTCAGGAGCATAGTTTTCCCAAGCCTGTTGAATGCCTAATTCATGGGAAATTGCTTGCCCTTTTTGGGATAGCCATAGAAAGATTCCAGAGTTAAACACAAAGAGTACCACTTGTTCTGGAAAGGTTCGAATCACATACAGTATGCGTTTGATTATTCTTACTCCTTGTATAGTTGACGAACAGCCTCAATATCCCTCTCTTGGATGTTATAAAAGGAACCAGTTGCCTGCATGACGGACTCTTCCTCAGTATGGTCCAAACCGATCGCATGGCCTAGTTCATGCTCAGCTGTGTTTACAATCCGCTGATGGGAATAGTTGTACTGCTTATTAAGTAGGTAATGGCGATTCAAGCGAACGGTCACCCTTTTGAAACGATTGGTTAAAACATTGGTCTGAGATTCGGCCTCACCCGCTGCAGAAACCGTGCTATCATCCATCTCTGTCAAGAGGATATCGGCCTCTTCTTCACTGGTGACAAGTTGGAAAGTGAAGGCTCCTGTCTGATTCCAAGACTCAAGAGCTTCCTCATAGGCACGGGTAAAGGTCTCATCCATTTCAGGATCTAGATAAACTTTTGCAGTTGCCTGATCCCATCTTGCTCCTGTAGAGGTATGGCCATCTGTTGCTAAATCTTCTTGAGCAGATGGACTTCCCTGACCCAGTAGAGGGCCGTCTCGATGAAAGTATGCATCTACCTGGGTGACAACCGTTTGGGCTGCACGACTGACCCCATCAATTCCGCTACCGGTTTTGCCACTAAAGAATAAAGCAGCAACCAGCAAGCAAAACTAAGGGCGAGAGTCCAAAATAAGCCCCAAACAAGACTCCAAATAACCCGTATTAGAAAACGAATCATGGCTATAATGGTTCTCACAAGTTCCTCCTTTCCTTAGGAAGACCTTTGTTTAGGTCTAGAAGAGGTTATTTTACTTCAGTTTTCTTAAAATAAGCTAAAGGGTGACGTCATGAAAGGAAAAAGATCCAGTTGACAGCAAAGCCAACCGAATCCTTTTTATCCTGCTTCTTATTTTATACGCAGCTTAGCGATGCACTGTTACTTTTCCAGTACGATAATCCAAACTAATCCCACTCTGGACATTTGGAACAAAAACGTTAAACTCTAGACTGCCATCACTCGATTTTGCTTCTATTTGACTGCCGACTGGTACTAAATCTTCATCCGAGGCATAGTAGAGTGTCACCCGATAACGGACCCGCTTATTTTTATCTAAGGCCTTGCGAACAAGGGTTTCATAGTAATTTTGTCCCGTCGAAAAACTATCACGCGCTTGATTGGCCCAAGCTGTTTGAACCGCAATATTTTTAGGATTCGTCATCGAAGCATCAAATCCATCTAAGTTGCCAATCAAGGCATAGCCGAGGAGATGACCCCGGTCAACCGCATGGTCATATTCCCCAGCTAAATTGGTTACTTGGTGCCAGCCAGCTGGGGCCCAATCTATGTCCATTTGTTCCCTTTTTTGGTATTGACGAGTCGCCTTGGTCATCAAAGCGTTAGCAACTGTGGGAATTTCTCGTCCTTTTACTGTTTTTGTCTTGGTATCTGCATAAGGGAGACTCGCAACATCCGCATCCAGATTGGTTTTGTTTTGATTAATGATAAAAGCGCCCGCTTCGTTCCATTGAATGTTCTTTCCTAGTTTAGCTCGAACACTATCTGTCAGAACACTTTCCGCTAGTTCCTTACTCGGTGTTGCTTCTTGACTCGAAGTAACAACCGTTTGAACCTGAGAGTGACTTGCGATTGGCTGGGGTTGACTAAAATAATACCCGCCGATTGAGAGAGCTGCAGCCACCACCAAGCCTAGTAAGGTTTGTCCTGATTTTTTCATTTTAAGTGGTTTTTGTTGCTTATTTGCCACAATGTTTCCTCTATTTCTACTGAATGGGAAAGAGCCTGGGATCACAATCTCAAGCTCCTCTTTTTGATAAATAGTTACTTACCTGTAAATTTCTGAAGGATTTCCTTCCATGTATCTGGCGAGAGAATAGACCAAGGATCCTTCCCATTGCCAATGACACCATATCCAATGACCAATCCAAGAGCGAAGACAATCGCTAAGATCGTAAGAACCAATAGGACGATTCCCAATTGTTTCCCGATTGCTTTTAATTTAGTTTTCATCATCATCTTCCTTCACACGACGTACATCTGCTCCAAGAGCCACCAATTTCTCATGGAATTTAAAATATCCACGGTCAAGGTGTGTTAACTTGCTCACTTTGGTTTCTCCCTCAGCTACAAGCCCCATTAAAATCAAGGTCGCACTAGCACGCAAGTCTGTCGACATCACCTCAGCACCTTGTAAGCTAGCTCCACCTTGGATGCGGGCTGTATCTCTCATAATATCTGAGTGTAAGCCCATCCGACGCATCTCTTCCAAGTGTTGGAAACGATTTCAAATACTGTTTCAATCATAGTCGATTCACCAGAGGCCATGGCCATCAAAGCAGTGAATTGGGCTTGCATATCAGTCGGGAAGCCTGGATAAGGAAGGGTTTTTACCGTCACTGGTTTCAATTTAGAGACATCTGAGCGAATGCGAATACCATTTTCTTCTTCCGTTACCTCAACACCCATTTCTTGCATCTTAGAAAGAAGAGGGCGGTTGTGTTCCCAAATAGCATCTTCAATTAAAACGTCACCACCCGTCATGGCTGCACCAACCATGAAGGTTCCTGCTTCAATTCGGTCTTGAACAACATTGTGAACCGCTCCATGCAAGCGATCTACCCCAACAATCGTCAAGGTTTCTGTTCCAGCTCCACGCACCTTAGCGCCCATCTTATTCAAAAGAGAGGCCAAATCCACAATCTCAGGTTCGCGGGCTGCATTTTCGATAACCGTAGTTCCATCTGCCAAAGTTGCTGCCATCATGATATTTTGGGTGGCACCTACGGATGGGAAATCCATATAGATATGCGCCCCATGAAGACGATCTGCTTTTGCTTCAATGTATCCAGCTGTTTGAGTAATCTTAGCGCCCATGGCTTCCAAGCCCTTCAAGTGCAAATCGATTGGACGACTACCAATGGTACATCCACCCGGCATGGAAACTTTGGCATGACCATTCCGAGCCAAGACAGGGCCTAAAACGACGATCGAAGCTCGCATCTTGCTGACATATTTGTAAGGCGCTTCTTCTGTTAATGGTTGACTCGCATCAACGACTACTGTATTGGTCTCCTCATCAAACGTAACTTGAGTGTTCAAGCCACGAACGACATTATTCATTGTAAAGACATCAGATAAAACAGGAACATTGGTCAAGGTCGTTGTTCCTTCACTGGCCAAAACAGTTGCTGCTAAAAGGGGAAGGACTGCATTCTTTGCTCCTTCAATCTTCACAGTTCCAACTAGGCGATTTTGACCACCATTTACAATAATTTTATCCATACTTGTTATTACTCCATTTCATTCAGTCACGACTACTATCATACCATAAATTCATTAAAAAAGAAGCTAAAAGTTCCCGTTAAACAACTGCCGACTGAATTCATAAATACTGATAAAGAAGCTGCTAGTCAAATAGCCAAGACTAATGCTGATCAATAAAATAAGAAGCCGAATTTTTACGGCTGTTTCGGCGTTTACCTTTAAAAAACGCTCCCACTGAACCACCGTTGAAAGAAGGTGGTAGGCGAAGAAAATAAACAATAGGTGACTGCAAAAGGTAAAAATCATTTGAATCATACCTCTATTATACCATAAGAAAAAGTTTCCCTTCATATTCTTTAGATTCAAAAAAAGAGAGTGGGACAGAAATCGGTAATTCGTTAGAATTCGATTTCGTCGTCCCACCTCCGCACAGTTGAGTAGGGCTGTAAAAGCTGATGAAATCAGCGTAGTAGAGCCCACTCAACCACTGCGTCTTGCTCGACAATCCAAAAACAATTAAGAGGCTAGGACTTCTGTCCCAGCCTCTTTAACTTTTTATAATCGATTTCCGACGTTAATCCGGTTAATAGCTCGTTGAAGGGCAATTTTTGCACGACGCTCCATATCAACAGAATGTTGATCTTTGGCCTCTTCAAGGGCTTTTTCAGCACGCATTTTTGCACGCTCAGCCCGGCTAACATCAATGTCTCGAGCGCGTTCCGCCGAATCCGCTACGATGGTAATGACATTATCTGCCACTTCAATAATCCCACCATTCACGGCGATCCAATCAATGTGTTTTTCGTCATCGATCCGACGGACCTTCACTTGGTCTACAGCCAAAACCGCAATGGTATTGATATGACGAGGTAAAATCCCTAATTCACCATCAATTGTCTTGACAGATACAAATGCGGCATGATGATCATAAACCAGTCCATCCGGTGTAACGATTTGGACGTTCATTTGACTCATCTTTCACCTCTTCTTAGAATCCCATTTTCTCAGCTTTCGCAATCACATCTTCGATCGAACCGACACCACGGAAGGCATCCTCAGGCAAGTGATCATGCTTCCCATCCAAAATTTCCTTAAAGCCACGAACAGTTTCTGCAACCGGTACATAAGAACCTGGTTGACCAGTAAATTGTTCCGCCACGTTAAAGTTTTGAGACAAGAAGAATTGAATACGACGGGCACGAGCCACCAAGGTCTTTTCATCATCAGACAATTCATCCATCCCCAAGATGGCAATGATATCTTGCAGTTCATGGTAGCGTTGAAGGACGCGTTTGACCTCAGAAGCCACTGCATAGTGCTCTTCTCCGACGATGTCTGGAGAAAGGGCACGAGAGCTAGATGCCAATGGGTCAACGGCAGGGTAAATCCTAATTGTACCAATTTACGCTCCAAGTTGGTAGTTGAGTCCAAATGGGCAAAGGCTGTTGCTGGGGCAGGGTCTGTATAGTCATCGGCTGGCACATAGATGGCTTGGATCGATGTAACAGAACCTTTATTGGTTGAGGTAATCCGTTCTTGCAATTGTCCCATTTCCGTTGCCAAAGTAGGTTGGTAACCAACGGCTGATGGCATCCGTCCCAAAAGGGCTGATACTTCTGAACCGGCTTGGGTGAAACGGAAGATATTGTCGATAAACAAGAGAACGTCCTGACCTTCCACATCACGGAAGTATTCCGCAATAGTCAAACCAGTCAAAGCTACACGCATCCGTGCTCCTGGTGGTTCGTTCATTTGTCCAAAGACCATGGCTGTTTTTTCGATAACGCCAGATTCCTTCATTTCCCAGTACAGGTCATTCCCTTCACGGGTCCGTTCTCCAACCCCTGTAAATACAGAGATCCCACCATGCTCTTGGGCAATATTGTGGATCAATTCTTGAATCAAGACGGTCTTTCCAACTCCGGCACCACCGAAGAGTCCAACCTTCCCACCTTTCAGGTAAGGGGCCAAGAGGTCAATGACCTTGATCCCTGTTTCAAGAATTTCTTCTGAAGTAGAAAGCTCATCAAAGGATGGAGCTTTTTTATGAATGGATTCACGAGGAGCATCTTCTGGAAATGCTTCTTCCAAGTCAATGGTATCTCCCAAGACGTTAAAGACCCGTCCAAGAGTTTCTTTTCCGACAGGTACAGAGATTGGACGACCAGTGTCCAATACTTCCATCCCACGAGTCAAGCCATCTGTTGATTCCATGGCAATGGTGCGAACGACACCATCCCCAAGTTCAAGAGCTACTTCAAGAACGACTTTTGATTTTTGTTGGTCATTTTTATAGACTACAAGCGCATTATTAATCTCAGGGAGTTTATCGCCCGCAGCAAAAGCTACGTCAACGACAGGACCTACAACCTGAGAAATTTTGCCTAAACTCATGTCATTCTCCTATTCTATTAAGTTTCTAAGCTTGTTAATAACTGCGATCAAGCTTATTTATTTATTGTTAAAATGTGCATCGAATCAACTACTCAAGCGCACTCGCTCCTGCAACAATTTCCGTAATTTCTTGCGTAATGGTTGCCTGACGAGCTCGGTTGTATTGAATGGTCAATTCATCAATTACTTTCTTGGCATTGTCTGTTGCGGTTTGCATGGCCATCATACCAGCAGCATTTTCAGCTGTTTTGGCATCAATAATGGCTCCATAAATCATACTTTCCGCAAACTGTGGAAGCAATTGATCCAAAATCGCATCACGGTCTGATTCCAACTCCAGATTCAAGATATAATCTTCATCTGCTTCATTGGGGTCCAAGTCAATAATCGGAAGCATTTGCTCTACCCGCAATTGACTGGTCAAACTATTGACGTGGTGATTATAACAGACATACAATTCATCAAACAATTCATTTTGATACATTTGAACTGTCTTATTGATGATCTTCCGCACTTCATCAAAGCTTGGTTGATCCGCTAGGCCACGTAGTTCATAAACCGGCTGGATGCCTCTTGCTCTAAAGAAATCTGCCCAATACTTCCAATACAGATGACTTCGAAATCCTCACCCGTTGGATGGTATTCTTCCTTCAATTCCATGACAGACTTGAGAATAGAGGCGTTGTAGCCACCCACTAGTCCACGGTCAGAAGTGATGACAATATAAGCAGACTTTTTGACAGGCCGACTCTTTAAAAATGGATGGTACTTAGCATTCTCAGCCTCATGTCCATGTAAGAGGTCGGTCAATAGCTTACGAACCTTAGATGCGTAAATTTGGAAGTCCTTGGCAGCTTGCTCAGACTTCCCAAGTTTGGCAGCAGATACCATCTGCATAGCATTTGTAATTTGACTGGTATTCTTTGTCGATGCAATTTTATTTTTGATATCATTTAAAGAAACTGCCATCTGCCACTCCTATTTCTATTTGAAACTTGATTGGTTGACAAAGTCAGTAATCACTGCATCCATTGTTTCTTCACTTGGAAGATCTTTGGTCGTCCGAATGGTTTCAAAGATTTCTGGATGATGCACTTCTACAAAGGCAAACAATTCCTCTTCAAAGCGAAGGATATCATCAACAGGTACACTATCCAGGAATCCATGTGTCAAAGCATACAAGATGACTACCTGTTTTTCGACAGTTAATGGTTCATGGACTGGTTGCTTCAAGACTTCTACTGTCCGGCGACCACGGTTCAACTTAGCTTGAGTAGCGGCATCCAAATCACTACCAAACTTGGTGAAGGCTTCCAACTCACGGTAAGAAGCTAGGTCAATACGGAGAGTCCCCGCAACCTTCTTCATAGCCTTGATTTGGGCTGATCCACCAACCCGTGACACAGATGACCCTGCGTCAATGGCTGGACGAATTCCTGAGTTAAAGAGGCTATCTTGCAAGAAGATTTGGCCATCTGTGATCGAAATTACGTTAGTCGCGATATAAGCAGAAATATCCCCTGCTTGTGTCTCAATGATTGGAAGCGCAGTAATGGAACCACCACCCAATTCATCTGATACTTTCGCAGAACGTTCCAATAAACGGCTGTGAAGGTAGAAAACATCCCCCTGGGAAGGCTTCCCGTCCTGGCGGACGACGAAGAAGAAGGGACAATTCACGGTAAGCAACGGCTTGTTTAGACAAATCATCATAGACGATTAAAACGTGTTTGCCATTGTACATGAACTCTTCGGCCATAGCAACCCCTGCATAAGGTGCAAGGAACAAGAGTGGAGATGGTTGTGAGGCTGATGCCGTCACCACAATGGTGTAATCCATGGCTCCATACTTACGAAGTGTTTCTACTTGTGTCCGAACCGTTGATTCTTTTTGTCCAATTGCTACATAGATACAGATCATATCTTGATCCTTTTGGTTCAAGATAGTATCGATGGCAATTGAGGTTTTTCCTGTTTGACGGTCTCCGATGATCAATTCCCGTTGGCCTCGTCCAATCGGAACAAGGGCATCAATGGCTTTCAAGCCCGTTTGAAGAGGCTCTGATACAGATTTCCGTTGCATAACACCAGGAGCTGGTGTTTCAACTGGACGGAAGGTATCAGTTACGATTTCTCCCAAGCCATCCACTGGCTGACCAAGAGGATTGACAACCCGACCAATCAAGGCGTCCCCAGCAGGGACTTCCATGATTTTACCAGTCCGACGAATCGAGTCTCCTTCACGAATGTCTGTGAAGTCTCCAAAAGGATGATAATCCCGACATCTGTCGTTTCCAAGTTTTGCGCCATTCCGTATGAGCCGTTTTCAAAGATCAACAACTCCCCACTCATTGCATTTTCAAGGCCATGAGCACGCGCAATCCCGTCACCAATATAGGTAACGACTCCGGTCTCTGTGACGTCAAAATTTGGCTGGAAATTTTCAATTTGTTGCTTAATTAAAGCGCTGATTTCTTGTGCGTTAATCGCCAAAATTCACACCACTTTCTATTTCAAATTTGCTTTTATGACTTGCAATTGACGTTTGAGACTGGTATCAAGCGTCTTGTGATTTGCTGAAACCACAAAACCACCAATCAAATCCGGATCCAGTTCTTCTTTCAGAGAACGAACTTGGATACCAAATTTCTTTTCAATAATAGGGATCAACTTTTCTTTTTGAGCCTGATCCAGTCCGGCAACCGAAGAAACGGTTACTTCGAAACAGTTGCTCAGCTGTTGAATTTGATCCATACTAACTCTGACAATGTCATAAAATAAGGCTTCACGATGATTGAGAATAACCACTTCAATCAAATGGTCTAGTAATGCTGAATCCGAGTTTTGAAAGAGTCGAAGACTCTTCGCTTTCTCTTCATCCTCTACACCGATATGAGCTAAAAATGCAGCAAGGCCTGTTTCTTCAAAAACAGCCTTAATTTGACTTAATTTTTCATAAACGTCATCTTGCTGATTCTTTTCAAATACCAATTGAACAAAAGGCTGGGAATATTTCTCAATTACCATTAATTGCTTTTTGTCCATTAGGCATCTCCTAATTCATTTAGGTAGCGATCGATCAGTTGGCGATGGCCTTCAGAATCCAACTGTTGGCTTAGCAATTTACCTGCCAAGTTGACGGTTAGGTCTGCGACATCTCCCTTGATACTGTTCATCGCTTCTTCTTTATTTTGCGAAATTTCTAATTGCGCTTTTTCTTTCAAGCGAAGGGCTTCTTGGTTAGCTTCACTGAGAATATGAGCCTTATTTTTTTCGGCTGTTTCCTTAGCCGTTTCAAGAATTGTCGTTGCTTCTTGACGACTACCTGCCAACTCCGCTTCGCGTTTTGCAGCTAGTTCCTCAGCCTTTTTACGGGCTGCCTCTGCTTCGTCAATATCGTTGGTAATTTTTTCAGCACGCGCATCCAAAATACTAGTAATATTACCCCAAGCATATTTCTTTACTAAAAAGATTAATAAGAGGAAGGAACCAGCGATCAGTATAAAGTCACCAATAATGGTACCAATTGTTAAATCCATCTTCTACTCCTCTACTTACTCTTCCTCACCGTTTATTTTTTTACCTATGTACATGGATGACAACATGGTAAATACATAGGCTTGGATACATGAAATGAAATTGAAAAGGCTGTCCATAACATGCTTCCAATAAAGGCTGCTGGATACCAATAAAAGGCTTGTTGAGACAAGGCTAAGAGCAAGCCTGCCAATACTTCACCGGCAAAAATATTCCCGTAGATCCGAATTGCTAAGGAAGCAAAATTGGTCACCTCTTCTAGGAGGTTCATCGGGGTCATAAAACCAGGAGTTGCAAAGGCCTTCAAGTATTCCTTAAAGCCTCGACGACGCACTCCTTCCACATGAGCGATCAAGGTGATCATAAAGGAGAGAGATAAGTCATAGCCGAGGTTAGCCGTTGGGGAAGTCCACAAGTTATAACCGTTTGTTGTTTGGATTTTTGCCATTAAGCCAATATTATTGGCCACCAAGATAAAGAGAAAGAGAGAAAACAAGAACAAAGAATAATCCTTCATATAATGCTCTCCAATGTTCCCCTTGGTAAAACTAATGACAAAGTCGTAAATCATCTCAAGAGCATTTTGTTTGCCCTTAGGACGGAGGGTCATTTTGCGACTTGCCCAATAGACAAAGGCAAAGACCATCAAAACAGTTACAAGAGACATGGCAAGTAGGGTCAAATCAAAGGATACTGGTCCAATATTTAGGGTTGGATTCACACTTTCTTCCAAGGTTTGACACCTCCTTTCCTAAATAGAGAAGTCTATTTAATAACGAAGGCCATGGCCAAGGTTACGAAGAAGGTACCTTCTACAAAGGCAATCCCAAGGATTAAAAGGCTACGTAATTGACCGATAATCTCTGGTTGACGAGAAGCAGCTTTGAAAAGATTACTCATAATCAATCCTTCAGCAATGGACACGCCGAAGCAGGCAAAACACAGACCTAAAAATGTTAAATTCATGATGAATTCTCCTTAAATAAATTTTACTCCTTTAGTTTACTCCTAAAAGATATAATAGTCAAATGTTTGCCTAGAAAGAAAACGTTTTATAGCAATTCTGTCAATACTTTCAAAATTCCTCTTATCACTAGCTTTCAAAAGATTCTAATCTTTTTTAGACACTTTGTCTATTTTTGCTTTCAATAAAAATTTATACTATTTTTATCAGCAGGAGACCCATTTTTATAAAAAATAGAAAAACTCACCTGCTAAGCAGATGAGCATTTTCTTCCTATTTAAAAATAGAGGTTTTGAAACTGTTCGTTTCTTGCAACAATTTCTTAAAGATTTTTTCTTTCAGTGAAACAGTATTGTCAAATTTGACAGAACCGTTACTTAGGGTAGCCTTATCTTTATCAACTGCTTCAGCAAATGCACGTTTCAAGTCTTCATAGCTATTGTAGGTTTTACCATCGATGTCAATAGATTGAATTCCTTTTTTGGCACTTGTCACAACTTCATTGAAGTAAGCTTTCTTCCAATCTTCAAGGTTGTTAAATCTTCCTTCAGAAATTTTCTGAATAACGAAATCATCCCCTAGAGTGGCAAGTCCAGCTTGTTTGGACTCTTGTTTATACTTGTTCGAAGCATATCCTAAGAAGCCTTTTTCATAGCCATAGTAACCCCAAATTCTGAAGGTATTGTGTTTGAAGGACATAGCTCCTGGAGCCCCTTCACTGGTGTTGCCACCATAGATCCCTGTCATCATTGGCACAGTCACATAAGCTGAACCAAAGTCAGATGGGTTATAGACTCCATTTCCAGGACCACGATTGGTCATAAAGTTGTTGGTAATAAGGTCATCTACTGTATGCAAAGCAATGGCTTTTTCCTCATCACTCAAAGGACGGACCTTATCGAATTGATTCTTGGTGTTAGCTCCTCGGTATTGTTTATCGACCTTCTTGAACCAAGCATTGTTCAAGTCTTGACTGCCTTTATTGAGGACAGCTTCTCCTTCTAAATAATCCAGAAGCATGAGCGTATCATTATAGCCCTTCATGTAACGATCAATTTCGTCACGTGAGGTGAGGTCATTTGGATTGGTATTGTACCATTGGTTGCCATCGTTTGGACGTTCATAGGCCATGTTGAGACCTAAGGCTTTGTATTCCCCATTTGGATTGGATACAGATGGGGTTTGGAGCATTCCTTGGGCAAAGGCTTCAATATCTGTTCCTTCGCGGTGTCTCCAACCACCTAAGTAAACCATACGGTCATTGACGTGCGTCGTTTCGTGCGTAAAGGCAGAAACCCCAAAATCACTGATCATATCCGTTACCATGAAGAAGACGGAATCATCTTTATAAGGATTTCCGTAAATTCGAGCTACAGCCCCCATCCGCCAGTCAGTCGCATGATAACGTCCTGTAGGTCCGTATAATTCACGAATAGGCGCCACATCTTTACCGCTATTAGTGTGACCGTATTTATCAGTACTAATATCTTTATAGTTTTGGTTATCTAAAACAGGTGTTGGAACCATGTTATTGCTCTTCAAGAGTTGATTACGAACTTTATCGATTGATAGACGTGACCAGAAGTCTAGGTAATTCTGTTGCCCTTTTGCAACCTTATCAATTTCAGCTTTGAAGGCATTCCGTTCTGCTTCAGTATACTTACCATATTTCTCAAATGAACTATAAGCCATTGTATTGTAAGTTGAAATCAAGAACATATGGGCATCTTTCAAATTCAAGAGTGGCAAGATCATCTTACCATGCACATCGTTATTTAAACCTTCGTAAGCTCTGTGTTTCTTATCGGCAAACTCAGGAGTTGTTGTTGCTGGTTCAACGATATAGACATTGTCTTTGGTTGCTTTGATAAACCAATCGTTCAAGTTTGTATCATTTGTGAATAGACGCATATTATAGTCTAAGAAACTATTTAACTCGCTGATACCGATAACTCCACCGATAGCTTCGCGATAGGCTTCTAAAGTTCTATCACCTTTAATGTTACTTTCTTTAGAACCAATCTGAATCAAGAAGTCTAACACACTTACATTTTTACCATAGAAATCTGGTTTGAACAACATAAGTTGCTTGATATTAAAGTTATCAAACTTCACTCCGTAATAACGGTTAAGATAAGATAGACCAAGGAGAACCGCTGCCTTTGTTGTCATCAATTTTCTTGATCAAAGCACGTTTAGCAGCTTCATCTGTGTTTAATTGATGATCTTCATTTTTCAAGCAACTGTTTCACAAATTTAGCTAGATTATCCTTAACTTCTTTGAAGCTTTCTTCTAGGTAAAGATCTTTTATAGCGTTAACTTTATTTGGTCCTGTTCTACCAAGTTTTTGGTAAATTGGATCTGATTGTAGCTCAACTGGGCTTAATTTTTCAACTATAGCATTGATAAGATCACTACGGTCTTTGTCAACGATATTAGGCGTATAAACAACTTCTCCGAGTTCAGCAATGCTGTACTCTTTCACTTGTTTGACCTTAGATTCTTTCAGCGAAATAGTAAAGATGTCTTTTGTCTTATCAGCATAGTGCACCAAAATGTGGTCAGCATCAGCCAATTCTGTTACAAAAGCATTCCCCTTCATAGCAGTAACTGATAGGACTTCCTTGGTCATAAGATGACTATCAGCAGCTAATTTATTTCCTTGGTCGACAATCCATTCTTTGTTATAGAAAGGCTGTAATTTTGCTATATTGCGGTAAGCAAGTTCGCGAGCGGCGTCGTAGCCATCAATTGCCTTGTATTGATCCTCTTTGTTAACAAGGTTATTGAGCTTGTCTTCAATCGGTTTGTCGCTGGTGAATGTATTAGCAGTAATCCCCATTGCTTCAATTTTCTTCTCAGCTTCTGCAAGGGAGATACTTGGAATTTTACGTGAATTGTTAAAGGATTTTTTACCTTCACTCACGTCATCAACACTATAATTACGTTTGGTTCTTGAATAGGTGAAGTAGTCGTCAGCATCAATATCTGAGTGACCAAACACCATCTCACCTGTTTTGACTTTCATCATGGTGATGTTGTCTTCAATAGCACCTAAGGCCCAGTTGGTACCTAGCAATCCACCAGACTGAATAGCTTCTTTCAGTTCGATCGACCCTTTAGCAACTGAATTTCTGAGAACACCTTCTTTACCGACCGTGTAGTTATCAGCACCATTTTGAGATGAATAGACTAGTCCTGCAGCTTTTGCTTTATTACCAGTAATTTCAGCATCAACGTATGCTTTCTCAACAACACCCTTCCAGTTTTCACCAAGAACACCAGCTAAATAGCCTCCTCTATTACCAGCAGCGTGAAGTTTTCCGATAAAGGCAACATTACTTACCTTCCCACTGCCATCAATTTTATTGATAATACCAGCTACATCATTGCCCCCAACAACATTACCTGTTACTTTAACATTTTCGACAGTCGCATTATTCTTGATAACATTTGCAATTGGTGCTACTCGATCTGTTCCAGGCAGGTCAATCGCGACGTTTTCAAGCAAGAGATTCTTAACCGAACCACCTTCGATGTTCCCAAATAATGGTCTCGTAATGTTATGGATAGCAAATTTATTACCTTCTGTACTTTCCAAAATCCCCTTGAAGGCATTGGTCACATAGGATTTTCCTGCTGCTGGCACATTCGCCGCATTCATATTGCTACCAAGCTTAAAGGTACCAGTCGGATTGGCTTGCATGGCTTTTACAAGTTCATTGAAATCGTAGTAGACGTCTCCTTCATGAGCTTTGGGCTTCGCAATGTAATGGACATAGTCCTCACTGAACTGCCTATCTGCTGTTCGTTGGATAAGATCAGGTGCTTTAGCAGTCACCTTGTATAATGCTTTTCCACCAATTGTGACTTCTTCAATTTTATCAACGGCCAGTTTTGTGACCTTATTATCATGAGTGGTAACTTTTAAGTAATAAGGTTTCACATCGGACGGTGTTTCTGACAAGAGGCTACGATCGCTCTCAAGGCCTTGGTCATCCACTCTAATCAGACTGGTTTCCTTGATGTTTTTGACTTCAACTTTTTTAAGGTCAATTCTGACTGGTTCTTCCTTGAGAACCTCTTCTTCATCCCCATTTCCACGGTCATAGACCATGGTCGTTGCAAGCGTATAATCCTTGTAGTAGTCTAAATCCAGTAGGGCAGCTGCTAAATCAGACTCTGAAAGGGCAAAAGTTTTCACAACTTGATCGCCCTTCTTCAATACAGCCTGGATGGACTTGATGGTCACACCCTCTGGTTTGTCTAACTGATAGATAGCTGTAGCACTGCGCTTCAATTCTTCCTTATTAACCTGAGTCAAGGTCAAGGTTGGCTTGTCTAGTTCTTTGGTCCCTTTTTTAATAATCCGATCTTGGGCTTGTTCAACTACTTCCTCCGAAACCGTTGGAGCATCCGCAGTTTTTACACCTTTAATGGTCTTATAGACCTTGGTGATTTTCTTCTTCCCATTTTTTCCTGCTTGGGAAACCGTTTCGCTTCCTTTTAGCAAGCTGGCATCTTGCTCTGTTACCGTCTTAAATGGAATTTCCTCAAAAACAACTTCCTCTGTTTGCCCTTCAATCGCCTTGGTCCCACGACTAATTTTTCTGTCACAGGAGCTTTTACCGTTTCAGTTGTTGTGCTGAGAGGCTCTCCAACTTTCTCGCCATTGACCGTTTTATAGACACGACGAATTTCCTGGCTACCAGCCTCTCCTTTTTGAAGGACACTTTCTTCATCAGTATAGCGATTTGCATCTGATACATATTCGGTTTCATACGGAAGGACCACTGTTTCTGTTTCTGTAACCGTTCCTTCCGTTATTTGGTAAGTTGGATTCTCAGGCTGAATCGGAGCTTCGCCCACATGACCTTCTTCCTGGGTTCCCTTGGCTTCTACTACACCGGTATAGGCGGGAGCTTCTGGCTGTACAGGAGCTTCACCTACATGACCATCTTCTTGCGTTCCTTTAGCTTCAATGACACCAGTATAGGCTTGGTTCTCTGGTTGTACAGGAGCTTCGCCTACGTGACCTTCTTCCTGTGTTCCTTTAGCAGTTACAACTGGAGCAGGTTGAGGACTTGGTTGAATCTCCTCCTTTGTTCCAATAGCAACAATTTGTGGAACTGCTTCTTTTGTTGCAGTTCTTTCAAGTACTTTGCGAACTTCCTGACCATTTACCGTACTCACTTCTGTTAAAACAGTTTGTTCCCCATTTTGCCCAGCTCTTAGAACTGTCGTTTGACCTTTGGCCAAAGTAGGATCTATTTGTTCTACAGTTTCAAATGGAATAATTTCTGTTGATACTTCAACTCTTGGCTTCTCCACTAGAGGGAAAGTAGGGCCTTCATTTGGTGTAACCTGAGTTAGAGTCTCCTCTTTCGTTTCGGGTTGATAGAGACCGGAGATGGCCGGCTTTTCTTTACCTTTCACGACAGGTGCTTGCCCATCCAATTTAGGAGTAGCTGAATATCGAAGATAGCCGACATAGTCATAACCTTCAATCGGAATAACACCATTGGCTAATTCTTTACTGCTTGCAATGGAAAGAGTGTGATTGTAGCTTCGTAATTCAATATTTTGCAAGGCCGCAGCATCGATAGACAAGAGCAGACTTTGCCCCATGGAACCAATTAATAAAAGTCCCATTACTTTTTTACGATGTTTCTTGGAAAGCAAAAGAACTGCAAAGGAGGCAGTCGCCAGACTAAGACCTGCAATTGCTAATTCGGTCGTGCCTGTTTGTGGCAGCAGCCCTTGGCTAGCTGTTTTCTTCCTATACACCAGATAAAAGGTATCTTCATTTTGATACTCTTCAGGAATAGCATGAATCACCTGGGCTTGTTCTTCGGGTGTTAACTCATTTTCCGTAACATATCCTAAATGAACTGTTGCTTCTCGAGTCAGTTGATCTGCTTGTACGGATGGTGCACCTAACAAGCTGGTTGCAAAGAAAAAGGCTCCAATAGCAACCGGTCCTACTCCGACGGATAATTTTCGAATCGAATACTTCGTAATCTTTTCAACAGCTTTTCTTGTTTGTTTCATCCTATAACTTCCTACATAGTAATATTAGCACGTCATAAGAAGCTATATTTATTTTTGGAGTAGATACTCCCTTTCTCTAAACTAGCTTCCTGTGATTTTTTACCTTTACCTATCTTATCTTTTTTCAGTGATTTTAGCAACATATCTTACTTAGATTTTTTCCTTTTTTTGATTACCTATATTTTAGTAGTAAATTTTTTCGTCTACAAGCCAAAAAGAGGCTGGGACAAAGGTCCTAGCCTCTCAATTGTCTTTGGATTGTCGAGCAAGACGCAGTGGTTGAGTGGGCTCTACTACGCTGATTTCATCAGCTTTTACAGTCCTACTCAACTGTGCGGAGGTGGGACGACGAAATCGAATTCTAACGAATTACCGATTTCTGTCCCACTCTCATTCATCTTATAATGATTGATAGAGATCAGCATAGTGTTGACTAGCTGTATCCCATGAGAAGTCACGGCTCATGGCTTGTCTTTGGAGACCAAGCCAAGCATCCTTATCATGAGTATAGACTGTCAATGCTTGATCTACAGCCCAGTTTAGCCAGTAACCAGAAAGGTTGTTAAAGCTAAAGCCAGTACCACTACCATCAAGCACATTATAGGCTTGTACTGTATCTCGAAGTCCTCCTACCTCGTGAACCAATGGTAGCGTGCCATAGCGCATGGCCATCATTTGAGATAGTCCACATGGTTCAAAACGACTTGGCATCAAGAAGACATCAGAAGCAGCATAAATTTCCTGCGCTAACTGGACATCAAACATAATATTGGCAGAGAGTTTATCTGGATAAGCTTGACCAAACCAAGAAAAGGCATGTTCAAAGCCAGGATCTCCTGTTCCCAAAAGAACGATTTGGATATCCTTTTGTAAGAGGTTATGTAATTCTTCAACTACCACATCAAACCCTTTTTGGTGAGTCAAACGAGAAACGATTCCAAACAAGGGAACATCATCACGAACCGGAAGTCCGACACGTTCCTGAAGAGCTCGCTTACTTGCTGCTTTTCCTGATAAATCATCTTTACTGAAATGATAGGTCAAGAGCGGGTCTGTCTCAGGATTGTATAGGTCTGTATCGATTCCATTCACAATCCCCGTCAATTTACCAGATTCCATGCGCAAGATTTGATCAAGGCCACAACCATATTCAGCTGTCCTGATTTCATAACTATAACTTGGTGAAACAGTGGTCACTCGATCAGCATAGAGGATCCCAGCCTTCATCCAGTTCAAGCAATCCTTCCACCGAAGGGTACCATCTTCGTAGCGCTCAAAACCAACTCCAAACAGATCCCACAACATTCCTGGGTCAAACTGACCTTGGAACTCCAGATTATGAATGGTTAAGACAGACTTAATCCCATTGTAAGCTTGAATCCAACGGTATTTCTCCTTTAGTAGGAAAGGAATCATGGCTGTATGATAATCATGAACATGGATGATGTCAGGAATAAAGTCTACTCGTTCCATCATCTCAAGCGTTGCCAATTGGAAGAAGGCAAAACGCTCCCCATCATCAAAATCTCCATAGACGTGTCCTCTAAAGAAGTACTTTTGATTATCAATGAAGTAAAAGGTAACACCATCTCTAAAAATACGTTTTACCCCAACATACTCACTTCTCCAACCTACCTTTGTAGTAAAGTGTAGCACATCTTCAATCTGATCGCCAAATTTCGCCTCCACCATATCGTAATAAGGAAGGACGACACGGACATCATGTCCCTTTTTAGCCAAGGATTTAGGAAGTGCCCCAATCACATCTCCTAGGCCCCCTGTTTTTGAAAAGGGAGCTCCTTCAGCGGCAACAAACAATAATTTCATTATCCAATATCCTCTGTAATCACAGCACCTTTTTTAATCACAAGAGGTGCTTCTTTGGTTCCACGAATGGTTACACCAGTCTCAACTACGACGCCCTTGTCAAGAATCGCATGCTCTACGACAGCTCCCTCATGGACAACGACTCCCGGGAATAAGAGACTGCTACGAATTTCTGCCCCCTTGTGGAGATGAACACGACGAGAAATGACAGAATCATGTACCAAAGCTTCGACAATGCTTCCTGATGCAAATTGCGAATTCTTAATTTGCGAACCAGGAGCATAGTAAGTTGGCTCTTCATTTTTCACCTTGGTATAAACTTTTTGATTTGGTGAGAAGAGAGACATGAATTTATTGGTTTCCAACATATCAAGATTAGCGCGGTAGTAGGATTCAACAGAATGAATATTGGCAATATAGCCAGTGTATTCGAATGCGAATGCTCCGTATTCAACCGCCAAATCACGTAGGATATAACGCAATTTTTCTGGATGTTCCTTGTGAACCTCTTGTTCCAATTTTTCAATCAACCATGGTGTATCAACGATAAAGATATCCGTTGACATATTATAGAGAGCATCTGGATCTGTTCCATCAAACAACTTTTGTCCACGTACATGATCTGTCTCATCGATTTCTAAAACCGCATTTACTTCAGAGATGTCACGATGATGCATCTTTTTGTAGACGACAGTAATAGGTGCATCAATGGTATTATGCAAATGGAAAACCTGGTTTAAATCAATATTCACCAAGACATCACAGTTAAGAGCGACTGTTTGATTAGATCCTGAGCGTTTTAAATAAGTTAACAACTGCTCATAGTACTCTTTCCCAACATTAGAGCTTTCAACTGGTGTGTTATAAATTCCAAGGTAGTAGTGGCTCAAGAGAGTTGACAAGCCCCACTCACGACCAGAGCGAATATGGTCAAAGACAGAACTGATATTTTCTTGCTGGAAGATACCAAATACACTACGGATTCCTGCATTAGCGAGGCTAGAAAGCGGGAAGTCGATCAAGCGATATTTCCCATCAAATGGCAGACTGGCAACAGGACGATGATCTGTCAATGACGACATATCATGGAAGCCCTACTGTGTTTCCTAAAATAGCTGAATACTTATCAATCTTCATCTGTTGCTACCCCCACTTTTTCGTTATATCCAACGACTTGTACTTCTTCCGTTCCATCGATGACAACACCTTCTGAAACAACTGCTCCTTCACCGATAATAGCACGTTTAATCACAGCACCTTGACCGATAATGGCACCACTCATGACGACAGAATCTTCAACGACTGCACCTTTACGAACTTGTGCTTCCGTAGACAAGATAGAATGTTTTACTGTTCCGTCTACCAAGCACCCATCCACTACCAAGGAATCTTCAATATGGGCATGTTCGCCAAAGAAGTTTGGTGGTGAAATCAAGTTACGAGAATAAATCTTCCAGTGACGATCCCGGCTGTCCAAGGCATTGTTTGGATCAATATATTCCATATTCGCTTCCCAGAGAGATTCAATAGTCCCCACATCTTTCCAATAGCCATTGAATTCATAAGCATAGACACTTTCTCCAGATTCAAGGTAAGTTGGAATAACGTTTTTACCAAAGTCAGACATATCGATGTCACTCTTCTCTGCAGCCACTAGCATGTTGCGAAGACGAGACCAGTCAAATGTAGATCCCCATAGAAGCTTTTGTTGATTTTGGCTCTGCAGGTTTTTCTTCAAATTCGACAATTCGATTGTTGGCATCCGTATTCATAATTCCGAAACGACTAGCTTCTTTTAAAGGCACATCCAATACAGCTACGGTAAGGCTTGCATTGTGATCTTTGTGAGACTGAAGCATGTCGTCATAGTCCATCTTGTAGATATGGTCTCCAGAAAGAATCAATACGTACTCTGGATTGATGCTATCGATGTAGTCGATATTTTGGAAAATCGCATGACTTGTTCCTTCAAACCAACGATTTCCTTCACTTGCAGAATAAGGTTGAAGGATAGAAACTCCAGTATTAATACCATCAAGACCCCAACTTGAACCATTTCCGATATGATTGTTTAAGGCAAGCGGTTGATACTGAGTAATCACGCCAACATTGTGGATACCTGAGTTGGCACAGTTGGATAAGGCAAAGTCAATAATTCGATAACGTCCCCCAAATTGCACTGCAGGTTTGGCAATGCTTTGAGTGAGTTTTCCAAGACGAGTTCCTTGCCCACCAGCAAGGATCAGAGCTAGCATTTCATTCTTCATTGATTACTCCTTTTTGGATTGACGAGACCTTCTTCCCAGTTCTGAGGAGAGGCACTATCGCCTCTTCTACAGAGTTAGGAATGGGATCATAGACCGCGATCAGTAGATCACCAACAACTATTTTTTTGTTTTAGACACATTGGAACGAAGTTTTCGTTTCACTTTCCATACACTAGCTCCAAGAGCCGGTAAGGTGAAGGTCAAGGTTTGTGGATAATCTTTCCATAATCCCTCTTGAGTCTTCACTTCTTGGTTGTGCTCTTTCCAGACACCTCCCCATTTCTCTAATTCTGTATTCCAAATTTCTTCATAGACCCCAGCAACAGGGACGCCGACCGTAAAGTCCTTGCGCTCTACTGGTGCCATATTAAAGATACAAAGCAGATGATTTCCTTTTTTATCCTTACGAGTAAAGGTCAAAACGCTTTGATCTCGGTTATCTGCATCAATAATCTCAATACCATCATAGCTATCATCAATTTCCCACAGCATCTTGTTGTCTTTGTAGAATTGATTAAGCTGGGAAGTAAACTCTTGCATCTTGCGGTTCATGTCATCTTCCAGATTAGACCATTCTAACTGTTCTTCAGACTTCCATTCTAAGAATTGACCAAACTCTGAACCCATGAAAAGCAATTTCTTCCCTGGGTGACAAATCTGATAGGTCAAGAGATTTCTCAAGCCGGCGAACTGATTGTAGCGATTTCCCCACATCTTATGCATGAGACTCTTCTTGCCATGCACCACTTCATCGTGAGAAAACGGCAACAAGAAATTCTCGGAGAAGGCATACATAAAGCTAAAGGTCACCAAATTGAAATCAAATTTCCGGTAAATAGGATCTTCCTCGTAGAAGCGAAGGATATCATTCATCCATCCCATATTCCACTTGTAGTCAAACCTAAGCCACCGTATTCTTCTGGACCAGTAATCTTAGTTCCAGATGAACTTTCTTCAGCAGCCATGATCACATCAGGATGCTCAAGTTTAATCACAGCATTCATTCGTTTAAGGAAATGAATACCCTCATAGTTGAGATTTCCACCATCGATGTTTGGTGTCCATGGTCCACTATCGTAATCTAAGTAGAGCATGTTGCTGACCGCATCGACCCGGATTCCATCCAAATGATAAAACTCAATCCAGAATTTTACACTAGAAATAAGGAAGGATTGGACCTGGTTTTTCCCTAGGTCAAAGTTCATTGCTCCCCAACCATAGTTGTGAGCCCGATGATGGTCCTGATATTCAAAGGTTGGTGTCCCATCATAATAGGCCAAGGCATCATCATTAATCGTAAAGTGTCCTGGTACCCAGTCCACAATCACCCCAATGTTATTCAAGTGACAGGCCTCAACGAAATCCTGAAACTCTTCCGGTGTTCCGTAAGTATGCTCTAAAGCAAAGTAACCCATCAATTGATAGCCCCAACTTAGTCCAAGCGGGTGAGCCATCACAGGCATGAACTCCACATGGGTATAGTTCATTTTCACTAAGTAAGGAATCAAGTCTTCCTTCAACTGAGCAAATGAATAGGGGCTTCCATCTTCATTTCGTTTCCAAGAACCGGCATGAACTTCATAAATATTTACTGGACGCGATCTGAAGCCAAGTTTTCTTCGTCTCGCCATCCATAATCCATCTTTCCATTTTCGTTCAGGGATATCTGTAATGACTGCTCCTGTTCCTGGCCGTTTTTCCATGCGAACCGCCAAAGGATCCACCTTCATCAAGCGGTGGCCATTTTGTCTTGTAACATGGTATTTATAAATATCCCCTACTTGAGGTGCAGTTGTAAAAACTTCCCAAACACCAGCTTCATTTCGCTCCATAGGAATTTCATTTTCTTCCCATTGGGTGAAATCACCTACTAAGTGTACTGCCTGTGCATTTGGAGCCCATACGCGGAAACAATAGCCCTCCACACCATCTACTTGCTCTTTATGAGCCCCTAGATAATGTTGAAGATGAAAGTTCTCTCCGGTTCCAAATGTGTACAATGCTTGTTTCGTATCCATTCACTCACCTCTCCCGCTTCTTATGAAAGCGCTTCCTAATAGTATTATTCTACTATAAATAGTTGAAATATTCAAGATTTTTTCTTGAATAATATGATGAAAGTTTATGAAAATAATTCGAAACTTCCATTATCTCCCTGAAATTTCCTAAAATAGATTCAGAATTGTTCAGCTTTCAAACTATCTTTCTAACATTATACTATAAAAATCATTGTAATTAAACCTATTTCCGAAAAATTTTAGAAAATTTAGTTTTTTTGTTTTGATATAGCAACATCTCCTCTATTTTTGTTTAGCTACTTCATAAATAGAACAAATAAACTTACAAAACAAAAAAGTTACCACCTCTATTGAGGTGATAACTTTGTGATCAGATTCTTAAGATCAATTAGTCTACGTTCACGTATTCTTTAGAAAGTTCAAGAACTTCTTCCATTGTTGAACATTCAGTAAGCGCACGGTTAGCGTATTCTTCCATTTTAGCTGTGTCAAGTTTCTTCATCAAGCTACGTGTACGAAGTACTGAAGTCGCTGACATAGAAAACTCATCCAAGCCCATTCCGACAAGGAGTGGAACAGCTGTTTGGTCACCGGCCATTTCACCACACATACCAGCCCATTTACCTTCTGCGTGAGCCGCCTTGATCACATTGTTGATCAAACGGAGGATAGATGGGTTATATGGTTGGTAAAGGTATGACACTTGTTCGTTCATACGGTCAGCAGCCATTGTGTATTGAATCAAGTCATTTGTACCAATTGAGAAGAAGTCAACTTCTTTGGCAAATTGGTCTGCAAGCATAGCTGCAGCTGGGATTTCAATCATGATACCAACTTGGATATCATCTGCAACTGCAACACCTTCAGCTACCAATTTTGCTTTCTCTTCTTCAAGAATACCTTTAGCAGTACGGAACTCAGTCAACAAAGCAACCATTGGGAACATGATCCGCAATTTACCATGAACAGATGCACGAAGCAATGCACGCAATTGTGTACGGAACATTTGGTTACCAGTTTCAGAGATAGAGATACGCAAGCACGGTAACCCAAGAATGGATTCATTTCTTTAGGAAGATCGAAGTAAGGAAGTTCTTTATCCCCACCGATATCCATCGTACGAACGACAACAGGTTTACCATTCATACCTTCAAGAACTGCTTTATATGCTTCGTATTGGTCATCTTCTGTTGGGAAGTCTTGAGAGTCCATGTACAAGAATTCAGTACGGTAGAGACCAACTGCTTCTGCACCGTTCTCATTCACACCTTCAACGTCTTTAGGTGTCCCGATGTTAGCAGCCAACTCAAAGTGTTTCCCATCAGCAGTAACAGTTTTCGCATTTTTCAAAAGAGCCCATTCAGCTTTTTGTTTCGCGTAAGCTTCACCAGCTGCTTTGAATTCTGCGATTTGTTCTTCACTTGGGTTGATGACCACTTCACCAGTGATTCCAGATACAGCCAACACATCACCATCTTTTACAAGATCAGTAATGTTGTTTGTACCAAGAACCGCTGCGATTTCAAGTGTACGCGCCATGATCGCTGAGTGACTTGTACGTCCGCCAATGTTTGTAACAAAGGCTTTAACGAACTGTTTGTTCAATTGAGCGGTATCGGATGGAGTCAAGTCATGCGCAACCACGATTGCTTCTTCATTGATGGTTGCAGGGTTTGGCAATTTCTTACCAAGCAAGTTTGCAAGAACACGTTTGGTCACGTCGCGAATATCTGCTGCACGTTCTTGCATGTATGGGTTATCTTCCATTCCTTCAAAGATAGTGATAAACATGTCTGTGACTTCTTTTAAACCAGCCTCAGCATTCACCTTCTTCGTGCGAATCGTTTCCTTGATCTGACCAACCATTTCAGGGTCAGAAAGAACCATCATGTGAGCATCAAATACTTGTGCCGCTTCCTCACCAAGGCTCGCTACTGCATTCTCCCGAATAAGAGAAAGCTCGTTTTGTGAAGCTTCAAGAGCTGCATCCAAACGAGCTTCTTCTGCATTTGTATCTTCAACTGAGATTGTATCAAATGACAAGTCGGGTTGAACAAGTAGATATGCCTTAGCAACGGCAACACCATCAGATGCTGCAATTCCTTTAAGCATTTCTGTCATGTTTATGCCAATCCTTCTTTTTCCATTGTTTCAGCGATTGCTGCAAGAGCATCATCAGCGTCAGCACCTTCAGCTGAGATTACAACGTCAGCTCCTTGACCAACACCAAGGCTCATAACACCCATGATTGATTTCAAGTTAACTGATTTACCTTTGTATTCAAGAGTAATATCTGAAGCAAATTTGCTAGCAGTTTGAACCAACAAAGTTGCTGGACGTGCGTGGATACCTGTTTCTGCCACGATGTGGAAATCTTTAGAAGCCATAGTTTGACTCTCCTTTTAAAATTAGTTTTGAGTTATCTGTGATAACCCTTACAATTTGCTATTATATCATCTTCTCCAATATTTTTCAAGATTTTTATCACACACTTACTGAAAATACTTACAGGAAGCACTCAATTTTTCTCTTCTTTTTGAACTGCTTTTTTTACTTTCTTCTATTAAATAAATAGAATTGCTTTCATGGACACAGTATATAGAATTTTAGGAAAAAGATAGGAATTCCTTTGACTTAAAAAACCTATATTTTATCACGTTTTCCTCAATTTTCACTAATTCTTACAATACTACATATTGTGGTATCTTCCGGTATAGTTAATTTATGTGCACAATATTTAGTTAAAACTCTTGACAAGAAAAAACCTTTTGTTTATACTAGATACAGATTTATGAATTTAGAGGAGTTAGATCACATTATGGTGACAATTTATTCAAAAAATAATTGCGTTCAATGTAAAATGACAAAGCGTTTTTTAGATACCAATCACGTTGAATACCGTGAAATTAATCTAGATGAGCAACCTGAGTTTGTGGACCATGTGAAGAACCTTGGTTTCAATGCTGCGCCAGTTATCCAAACGGCAGATGAAGTCTTCTCTGGCTTCCAACCAGCTAAGCTCAAAAAATTATCTTAACATTATCAAACAGGATCTGATTGGTCTGGGGAATGAATTATTGTAGTCCTTGACTACGGTGTTCCCTGGCCCTTTTACTTGTACAGGGGAGCTTGCCTCCCCTTTGTTTTTGAACTAGAAAAAGGAACATTATGGGATTAAAATCACTTGAAGACGTAACCTACTTCCGTCTTAATAATGAAATCAACCGTCCAGTAAACGGTCAAATCATGCTTCATAAAGACAAAGAAGCCTTGGATGCTTTCTTTAAAGAAAATGTTGCGCCAAATACTATGGCCTTTGATTCAATAACGGATAAAATCAACTACCTTATTGAACACAACTATATCGAAACAGCCTTTATCAAGAAATATCGTCCAGAATTCTTGGAAGAACTTTATCAATTTATCAAAGACCAAAACTTCCAATTCAAGTCCTTCATGGCTGCCTATAAATTCTATAACCAGTATGCGCTGAAAACAAATGATGGAGAATACTATCTCGAAAGCATGGAAGACCGCGTCTTCTTCAATGCTCTCTATTTTGCAGATGGAAATGAAGACATTGCCAAAGACATCGCAAACGAAATCATCCACCAACGCTACCAACCAGCTACTCCTTCTTTCTTAAATGCTGGACGTGCCCGACGTGGAGAATTGGTTTCCTGTTTCTTGATCCAAGTAACAGATGATATGAATGCGATTGGACGCTCTATCAACTCTGCCCTTCAACTGTCACGTATCGGCGGTGGGGTTGGAATCTCCCTCAGCAACCTTCGTGAAGCTGGAGCACCGATCAAAGGCTATGAAGGAGCTGCTTCTGGGGTCGTTCCTGTTATGAAACTCTTTGAAGATAGCTTCTCTTACTCAAACCAATTGGGTCAACGTCAAGGGGCGGGGGTTGTTTACCTCAACGTCTTCCACCCAGACATCATCGCCTTCCTTTCAACTAAGAAAGAAAATGCCGATGAAAAAGTTCGTGTTAAGACTCTCTCACTTGGTGTCGTCGTACCAGACAAGTTCTATGAGTTGGCTCGTAAGAACGAAGAAATGTATCTCTTCAGCCCATATTCTGTAGAGCGTGAATACGGAGTGCCATTCAACTATATCGACATCACTGAAAAATACGATGAGTTGGTTGCTAATCCAAACATCCGTAAGACAAAAATTAAAGCCCGTGATTTGGAAACAGAAATTTCTAAATTGCAACAAGAATCTGGTTATCCGTATGTGGTTAATATCGATACTGCTAACCGCGCAAACCCAGTTGATGGCAAAATCATCATGAGTAACTTGTGTTCAGAGATCCTCCAGGTTCAAGAACCAAGCTTGATCAACGATGCTCAAGAGTTCATTAAAATGGGAACCGACGTCTCATGTAACCTTGGTTCAACCAACGTGGTCAACATGATGACCTCGCCTGACTTTGGTCGTTCTATTCGTGCTATGGTACGTGCCTTGACCTTCGTTACTGATAGTTCTCACATCGTAGCTGTTCCTACTATCGACCACGGAAATAGCCTAGCGCATACCTTTGGCCTCGGTGCGATGGGACTTCATAGCTATCTTGCGCAACAATTGATCGAGTACGGATCACCTGAGTCTGTTGAGTTCACTAGCATCTACTTCATGCTTATGAACTACTGGACCCTCGTAGAATCAAACAACATCGCGCGTGAACGGGGTGTTACCTTCCACAACTTTGAAAAATCAGACTACGCAAACGGTACTTACTTTGATAAGTACACGACTGGAGAGTTTGTTCCAAAATCAGAGCGTGTCAAAGAACTCTTTAAAGACATCTTCATCCCTAGTGCAGAAGATTGGGCTGAACTTCGTGATAAAGTGAAAGCAGATGGTCTTTACCACCAAAACCGTTTAGCTGTAGCACCAAATGGTTCTATCAGCTACATCAATGACGTGTCTGCTTCTATCCACCCAATTACACAACGGATTGAAGAACGTCAAGAGAAGAAAATTGGTAAGATCTACTACCCTGCAGCAGGATTATCAACAGATACCATTCCTTACTACACTTCTGCCTACGATATGGATATGCGGAAAGTCATCGATGTCTATGCTGCCGCAACTGAGCACGTAGACCAAGGGCTCTCACTGACTCTCTTTATGCGCAGTGACATTCCAAAAGGTCTTTACGAATGGAAAACTGAAAACAAACAAACCACTCGTGACTTGTCTATCCTTCGTAACTATGCCTTTAATAAGGGAATCAAGTCTATCTACTACGTCCGTACCTTTACAGATGATGGTGGAGAAGTTGGTGCCAACCAATGTGAAAGCTGTGTCATCTAAGACACTCTGATCCACTGCTACCAAAAGTCGGTCCGCCGACTTTTTGTGCAGTATTCTAACAATTGTGTTAGAATAATAATGATTGTATGATCGAATGAATTAGAAAAAGAAAGAGATTTCAAATGGAAACTTACTACAAAGCCATTAACTGGAATGCCATCGAAGATGTCATCGATAAATCTACTTGGGAAAAGCTAACCGAACAATTCTGGTTGGATACACGTATTCCTTTGTCAAACGACTTGGACGACTGGAGAAAGTTATCTCTCAAAGAAAAAGACTTGGTTGGTAAAGTCTTTGGTGGATTGACACTCTTGGATACTATGCAGTCCGAAACTGGTGTTCAAGCCCTTCGTGCAGATATTCGCACTCCCCACGAAGAAGCTGTCTTTAACAACATCCAATTCATGGAATCTGTCCATGCTAAGTCTTACTCTTCTATCTTCTCTACCTTGAATACCAAGTCAGAAATCGAAGAGATTTTCGAATGGACCAATACCAATCCTTCCTTCAGAAGAAGGCAGAAATCATCAATGAAATCTACCTCAATGGAACTCCTCTAGAAAAGAAAGTAGCCAGCGTCTTCCTTGAAACCTTCCTCTTCTACTCTGGTTTCTTCACACCACTCTACTATCTTGGAAACAACAAGTTGGCCAACGTGGCTGAAATCATCAAGTTGATCATTCGGGACGAATCTGTTCACGGAACCTATATCGGCTACAAGTTCCAACTCGGATTTAACGAATTACCAGAAGAAGAACAAGAAAAACTCAAAGAATGGATGTATGACCTACTCTACACCCTCTATGAAAACGAAGAAGGCTACACAGAGAGCCTCTATGACGGTGTGGGCTGGACAGAGGAAGTCAAGACTTTCCTTCGCTACAATGCTAACAAAGCCCTTATGAACTTGGGACAAGATCCGCTCTTCCCTGACTCAGCAGATGATGTCAACCCAATCGTTATGAACGGGATCTCAACCGGTACATCAAACCACGACTTCTTCTCTCAAGTCGGAAATGGTTACCTTCTCGGTGAAGTAGAAGCCATGCAGGATGACGATTACAACTACGGATTATAAGAAGAAAAACCTTTCCAGATGGAAAGGTTTTTTTGTTGCAATCTTTTTCTAATTGGGTACGTTTCTTTTTTTGAAAAAAGAGAGGCTGGGACAAAAGTCCTAGCCTCTCAATTGTTTTTGGATTGTCGAGCAAGACGCAGTGGTTGAGTGAGCTCTACTACGCTGATTTCATCAGCTTTTACAGCCCTACTCAACTATGCAGAGGTGGGACGACGAAATCGAATTCTAACGAATGACCGATTTCTGTCCCACTCTCTCTCCGATTGATTATAATTTACTTGCTACTGCATCCAACAATTCTTGGATTTTCGCTTGGTTGCTTCCTCCTGCCATGGCCATGTCTGGTTTCCCACCACCACGTCCATCGACGATTGGAGCCAATTCTTTAACCAAGTTTCCAGCGTGGATGTCTTTTGTCTTGCTGGCTACAAGGACATTTACCTTGTCACCGATTGCTGCGACAAGAACAAGCACATCAGAGTAATCTTTTTGCTTCCAGTTATCCGCAAAGGTACGAAGGGCACCTGCATCTGAAACAGAGACTTGGCTTGCGATAAAGCTGTGACCATTTGCTTCTTGGACATTCTTGAAGACATCGCCTGCTGCTGCTGCCGCCGCTTTTTCCTTCAATTCTGCATTTTCTTTTTGCAATTGACGGAGTTGTTCTTGAAGGCCTTCCACCTTGTGAGGAACTTCCTTGAGTTGAGGTGCTTTCAAGGTTGCTGCGACGGCTTTCAGAGCATCTTCTTGTTCACGGTAAGCTTCGAAGGCTTCTTTACCAGTCACTGCCAAGATACGACGAGTTCCTGATCCAATCCCTTCTTCTTTGACAATCTTAAAGAGGCCAATCTCTGAAGTATTGCCAACGTGGGTACCACCACAAAGCTCGACTGAGTAGTCACCAATGGTGACAACACGGACTTCCTTACCGTATTTCTCACCAAAGAGGGCCATAGCTCCCATTTCTTTAGCTGTATCAATATCTGTCTCAACTGTTTCTACAGCGATCGCTTCCCAAATCTTTTCATTGACTTGTTGTTCAATGGCACGCAATTCTTCAGGAGTTACCGCTTGGAAATGAGTGAAGTCAAAACGAAGGAATTCTACTTCGTTAAGAGATCCTGCTTGAGTAGCATGGTGGCCAAGGATATTGTGAAGAGCTGCATGGAGTAAGTGAGTCGCTGTGTGGTTTTTCATGACACGATGACGACGGTTGGTATCGATTGCCAAGGTGTATTCTTGGTTCAAAGTAAGTGGAGCGAGGACTTCAACAGTATGAAGTGCTTGTCCGTTTGGTGCTTTGAACATCTGTTACAGTCGCTACGACATTTCCTGTAGCATCCAAGATTTGTCCGTGGTCAGCTACTTGTCCCCCCATTTCAGCGTAAAATGGAGTTTCTGCAAAGATCAATGATGCAGTTCCTTCTGAAACAGCTTCTACTTCCGCATTGTCTGCTACGATAGCCACTAACTTAGAGGACAATTGGCTAGCATTGTAGTTGAAGACACTCTCAACAGTAATGTTTTGAAGGGTTTCGTTTTGCATCCCCATGGATCCGCCTTTGACAGCTGACGCACGCGCACGTTCTTGTTGTTCCTTCATAGCTGCTTCAAAACCGTCACGGTCTACAGTCATTCCTGCTTCTTCAGCGATTTCTTCTGTCAACTCCACTGGGAATCCATAAGTATCGTACAATTTGAAGACATCTTGTCCAGCGATAACCGTTTGCCCTTTTTCTTTCAAGTCTCCTACGATTGTTTCTGCAAAGTGTTGACCTGAGTGAAGAGTACGAGCAAATGACTCTTCTTCGCTCTTGACGATTTTTTCAATAAAGTCACGTTTTTCAAGCACTTCTGGGTAGTAGCTTTCCATGATTTTACCAACAGTTGGAACCAGTTTGTAAAGGAAAGGCTCATTGATGCCCAATTTTTGACCGTGCATAGAAGCACGACGAAGAAGACGACGAAGGACATAACCACGACCTTCGTTTCCAGGTAGCGCACCATCACCGATGGCAAATGAAAGAGAACGGATGTGGTCGGCGATGACCTTGAAGCTCATGTTGTCGCCATCTTGGTCGTAAACCTTACCAGACAATTTTTCCACTTCACGGATGATTGGCATGAAGAGGTCCGTTTCAAAGTTAGTCTTAGCACCTTGGATAACGGCTACCAAACGCTCCAAACCAGCTCCCGTATCAATGTTCTTGTGTGGCAATTCCTTGTACTCGCTACGAGGTACAGCAGGGTCAGCGTTAAATTGTGACAAGACGATGTTCCAGATTTCGATGTAACGGTCGTTTTCGATATCTTCTGCAAGGAGGCGAATACCGATATTTTCTGGGTCAAAGGCTTCCCCACGGTCGAAGAAGATTTCTGTATCTGGTCCAGAAGGTCCAGCACCGATTTCCCAGAAGTTGTCTTCAATTGGGATCAAGTGACTTGGATCCACACCCACTTCAATCCAACGGTTGTATGAATCTGTGTCGGCTGGATAGTAGGTCATATAGAGTTTTTCTTTCGGGAAGTCAAACCATTCAGGACTTGTCAAGAGTTCATAAGCCCAGGTAATAGCTTCATCACGGAAGTAATCCCCGATGGAGAAGTTCCCCAACATTTCAAACATGGTGTGGTGACGAGCCGTCTTCCCTACGTTTTCGATATCGTTGGTACGGATAGCCTTTTGAGCATTGGTAATCCGTGGGTTTTCAGGAATGATAGTTCCATCAAAGTATTTCTTAAGGGTTGCAACCCCTGAGTTGATCCACAAAAGGGTTGGATCGTTTACTGGAACCAAGCTAACGGATGGTTCTACTGAGTGACCTTTGGTCGCCCAGAAATCAAGCCACATTTGGCGGACTTGTGCACTAGATAATTGTTTCATGTTTTCTCCTCTATTTATTGTTTTCTATTGATCGGCTTAGGAGCCATTCTCCATCATTTCTACATAGTCAATGGCAAGACACAAGGAAATCACAAGATTGGCATATTCCTCTTCATAGACGGACACTTGATAAGTCGACGTCAAGGTAAAGACTTGCTTGCTAATCTCTGCAACCAGCTGGTCGCGATCATCCAATAACTTGAAATCCAAATCCCAGATATTGCCTTCGATGCGTAGTCCTAGGTTGGAAATATCGTACTTATCACGGAGTAAAGTTAGTTTCTTACGGATGAAAAAACTGGAGCCATCCGCTAATTCTACAGTGAATTGGGGTAAGAGGCTAAAAGGCTTCTTCGTGATATGGCTGACCTTCTGGCCTTCCACATCAAATATCGTAAAGGTTTTGGGAATTTTCAAAAATGAACCTTCTACCTGGTATTCTACCATTCCCAGATCATTTTTGATGTCAAAGCGTTCCCCTCCAAGTCGAAACTTTTGTTTGACCAGATACGTTTTCATCAGTTTCCTCCTGATACGAAGACCTTTCTTCTAATAGAAAGAATCTCCGGTAGAAATGCTGAAAAAAAGACAAGCTCACTAACGAAGGGCGAAAAACCGCGGTACCACCTTCATTCAATGAACTTGTCATTCTTCATTCGATTATGTAATTGTTCTATTGAGTAGCAAAACCATTCCTCTTCCATGGCTCGCACCCCCGCCACTTCTCTGCTTCCGATTCTAAATGATTTATTCTCAACTATCTCATTATACAGATAAATACAATGGTCGTCAACTAATATCCTTATTTAGAAGATGAGCTGCCTTCTGTGGTTGCACCAATATTTTGCATGTATTGGTTGAAGGTTGCCTTGAAGGCATCGTCTTTGACCTTGATATTGGCATTAGACATTGCTTTGGCAATGATGCTACGGATAAAGTTGGCATCATTTTACGACCCGCCGTTAGAATTTCTTTCAAGCGTTTTTCGTATTTCTTCCAATCAGAACCTTTTTCTTCCTTCTTGGTTACTTTCACGATGTAGTAGCTACCAGCGTTATTTTGACTAGCAGGAACAATGATAACATCAGAAATACCATTTACATCAAGCTTAGATGCCGCTTCCTTGACACGGGTTGGAACAGTTGTTGTTCCAGAGTCAAATTTGATTTCTCCACCCTTATCTTTGGTGCTAGCATCTGTAGAGTTTTCTTTGGCAATTTGTGCAAAGTCTGCGCCTTCAGCTTTTACACTTGCAAGAACTTCATTAGCTTTTTCTTCTGAATCCAATTTAATCACATTTGCAGTGATTTCTGGTGTATAAGTTTCAAAGGCTTTTTTATAAGCTTCGTCTGTCAACTCTTTTGAAATAGCTTGATCAACCGCATACTCTAACAAAAGATTGCTACGGATTTGTTGTTTGTTGGTTTCTTCTGTCAAACCTTGTTGAGTGAGGTAGCTATTGAAGGCTTCACCCAATTGTTTTTTCTGCTCATCAACTTTTTTCTCAACATCTTTGTCTGAGACTTTTGAGCCGTATTCTTTTTCAAAGACTTTATTAATGGTCATTTGGAAAAGGTATTGTTGTGCACCTTGGTTGTGTTTGATTTCATCATAGAAATCACCAACAGTGATCGTGTCACCCTTCATTGTGACGATATCCTTGTCACTGCCACTTTTTGCACAAGCTGCTAGCGCTACAACGGATAAAAGGGTCACCGCTCCAGCTACAAATTTTTTCTTCATCTTTATTTCTCCATTCTAAAATTCACTGCTACTATTTTACCACAAATTCAAAAGAATAACTTAAATAAGTCTAAAAGCTACTCTTCTGTCGGCAAGGAAATCTCTTCCTGATTTTTACGAATCATGAGAATGCCATCACCGAGCGGAATCAGACTGGCCGTCAAGCCAGGATGGTCCAAAGTGGCATCAAAGAGACGTTGCAAGCCTCGATAGATGGTGCGTTGTCCACGACGAACTTCCATGATATCACGCGCCACATCTCCTCCTTGGAAGATATCGTCCAAAATCACGACTCCCCCAACTTCCAATCGTTTGAGAACTTCTGGAAGAAAGACGATGTACTTAGACTTAGCCGAATCCATAAAAATCAAGTCAAAGCGTTGCTCAATATGCTCCAGCAGGTCCACCGCGTCGCCTTCCAGGAGGGTGATTTGGTTACGCTGGTCAAAACGAGCAAAGTTTCCTTAGCAAAACCAATCATTTCCTCGTTGCGATCAATGGTCATAATCTTTGCATCAGGCACTTGCTCCGCCATCAAGAGGGCCGAAAAGCCGATCGCTGTCCCAATTTCTAAAATAGACTTGGGCTGCATGGTCTGCAAAAAGAGACGAAAGAAAGCGACTGTTTCATGAGGGATAATGGGAATATTTTCCCGACGAGCAAATTCTTCTAGCTCCTTTAAAGCATCGGTTACCGGTGCTTGGCGCTCCCGCATGAAGGAGACAATTTCCTCCTTCACAACCGGTCTGCGCATATTGTGGTTAGCATTTTTACTGTAAGACTCAACCATCTTAGGCCAATCCTAATTTTTCAACCAGGGCCTCAAATTCATTGAGACGACGTTCAAAGACTTCAAACGCTGCATTGAGATAGTCTTCTTTTTCCATATCAACACCCGCCTTGCGGATGACGTTGAGTGGATAATCCGAATTTCCGGCCTTCAAATACTCTAGGTATTTGTCCTTATCTTCCTGTGTTCCATGAACGATTTTCTCAGCCAAGGCAGAGGCTGCTGCAAAACCAGTTGAATATTGGAAAACATAGTAGTTATAGTAGAAATGAGGAATACGAGCCCATTCGTATTGGATTTCTGGATTGTCTTCTTTAGAAAGACCATAGTATTTCTCGTTCAAGTCCGCATAGAGCTCATTCAAGAATTCGCTAGTCAAGACTTGTCCTTCTTGATCAGCTTTATGAATGGCATGCTCAAACTCAGCAAACTGGGTTTGACGGAAGACTGTACCACGGAAACCATCCAAGAAGTGGTTGAGAATGGCAAAACGGGTTTCATCATCTTCTACTTCTGCCAACAATTGCTCAGTCAAGATATTTTCATTGGTTGTGGAAGCAATCTCAGCAAGGAAGATAGAGTAATCCCCATAGACATAAGGCTGCGTTTCACGAGTATAGCTAGAATGCATACTGTGGCCAGTCTCATGCACCAAGGTGAAGAGATTGTCCAATGTATCCTGCCAGTTTAACAACATAAAGGCATTGGTATCATACGATCCACCTGAATAGGCCCCTGAGCGTTTCCCTTGGTTGACATGCACGTCGATCCAACGTTCGGTGAAGGCGCGCTTCACGCGGGATAGGTAATCATCACCAAGCACCGCCAAAGCCTGCTCAGACTTAGCAAGGGCTTCTTCATAGGTGAACTTGTAATCAGTAGAAGATAATGGCGTGTAGACATCATACATCTTCAAATCTTCAATTCCCAAGATTTTTGAGCGCAACTTCACGTAGCGTTGCAAGAGTGGCAAATGCTTGTTCACTGCCTCTACCAGGCTATCATAGACACTCTCTGGGATGAAGTTAGCAGAAAGAGCTGCTTCACGCGCGCTAGAGAATTTGCGAACCTTAGCATTGTAATTGTGGACCTTGACGTTGGTCTGAAGGGTCTTGGCATAAGTATGTTGGTACTGTTCGTAGACACCATACAAGGCTTGGTAAGCTTCCTTACGGACTTGGCGATCCTTCGACTCTACCAAAGAGATATAGTTTCCATGGCTCAACTGCACTTCTTGGCCTTGGTCATCTTTCACCATTGGGAAGACGATATCGGCATTGTCCAAAATCTCAAAAGTTTCCCCTGCCGCAGCAAAGATTTCACCCGCTCCTGCTAGCAATTCTTCTTCTTTTTGAGAAAGAACGTGCTCTTTGGTTTTGAGCAATTTGTCAAAGTAATGAGCATAAGCTTCTAAGGCAGGGACTTCTTTCAAGAAGTTGGCATATTGCTCTTCGGTGATCTCCATAAATTCTGGTTCGTAGAAGGCAAAGGTCTCCCCTAAAAGGCTGTATAGAGACATGGCTTTTGATTGGAATTCTTGGTATTTGGCTACGCGTGTATCCTGGTCATTCTTCATATGGGCGTAGACATAGACCTTCTCCAAACGACGGCTCAAGTCCAAATAAACTTCTGTGGTTTCTAATAGATTGGCTGGAGAAGACAATAAAGAGCCTGCAAAATGGGCAGCATCTTTAATCGCTGCAGCTAAAGCAGTTGCTTCTTCTTCCCAAGCTTGGTCTGTCGCAAAAATGGTCGACAAATCCCATTGGTATTTTTCATCAATTTCATTTCGTTGTTTTACCATTACAAAAATCCTCCAATGTTTCTATTTTATCACATATATTACCATTTGGGGGTATTTGATTCACGGAAATTTAAGCTTTCCCATTCTGATAAAAACGAGGGGAATAAAGAGTCTGCGTCGCTTTCATTCCAGTTCGACGATAGTAGCTCATAAAGTCCTGGTAATAGCTTCGCCAATCTCCCCTAATCTGTATAAAATGGGAAGACTTCAGCGGCCGACAAAGGGGATAAAAGGCTTCCAAGTCCAATTCCAGGAGATGATTTCCTTTCAGATAGAGTTGTTCCTGAAGGGCCATCCATTTAGGATGGCGGTAATACAGCTGTTGACGAAGATAGTCCTTAAACTGTCTGTCTAGAGGGACTGTCATTTGTTGCAAGTTTTGTTGGGCATAAGGCGTCCGCAAAACTTCTAACAGATTACCTCCATAAAAAGGAAAGTGTTGAGTCCGATAATAAAGACGCCCTCGCAAGTCTTGATGAATGAGATAGTGGAGACGAACTTCCTGCTTCTCTAGGTCCAACTCCCAGAGATGAAAGCCCCTATTTTGACTAAAATAGACAAAACCTTCTTGCAGAGCAGACAAGCTTTTCTTAAGCCACAAGTTTTTCCCTAACAACCAATAGACCTGATAACCATGCTTGCGATAGGCATCGCTCCGTTCTTTCAAACGCTCCATAGACAAGGAACTACATTGAACTTCTAAGGCAATCTTTTGATCCGGAAGGAGAACATCCGCAATCTGTTGGAAAGCCTGCAGAGGACTTTCTACTTCAGCATCTGAGTTTTGCTTGGCCCATTGATAAAGCCCCAGCTTTAACTCTAGATGTTCGGGACTCTCCGTCTCATGATAAAAGGGACAAGCCTCTAGGCTAACGTGAGCAAAATGAGGACGCATCACGACCCCTTTCTTTAAGCGGACTTCCTTTCCACACAAGAGACAGAAAAAGGGACCTTCCTTTTTCATCGGGATCTTCTCCAAACAATTCCATCGTCGTTGCTTGGCATCTGTCGCAATAAACATGTCATCACCTCCACTTATATAATTCGTAACTGAAGACGCTTCTATAGAGGAGAATGAAAAAAAGGAGCCCAGCTCCTTGTTGAATGCAGACAAACTATTATTTTTTTTATAAAACAGCTGGATGATTTTCAAAAAATGACTTTCATTTTTTAGTCATTTAAGAAGATGAAAAACTTTCCGCCGTGAGAAAAGTGCCTGAAACAAATGTGTTTCAGGCACTCGGGAGTTTTGAGACCTTAGGCTCAAAACTAAGTCATGGAACTTCGTAGAAGTTCGCTGACGTCCGTACTCACCTAAGGAAAGTTTCTAAAATTACTTTATCTTCAATCTGAAAGGAGCCCAGCTCCTTGTTTAGATATAATCGCTCTTACATGTAAAGCAACTACTCATCCATCCTAGACGAGACGTTTAAAAACATCCCTCGCTTATTGATCTGACTCACTCGAATTCTCGCTTGATACCGGATCTGGAGTTTCCGATGATGGAGCGGTCCCATTTTCAGATGCTTCAGCTTGTTTTCGAGCCGTTTCAAATTTTTCAACAATGGTTGCACGAGTAGCTTCCGGAACTTCGGTATCTTCGGACCCTATCGTATCCATAGATTCATTAAAGCGAGCCTTACTCGTTTCCATTTTCTCTTTCAAATCTTTCAGATAGGTCTCATAGGTCTCTTTAGCTGAGCCCGTCAGTGATGCTCCTGCTTCCTCTGAATGAGCAACGGTTCGGTCCATCATCAAAGCATAGAGCGCTTTAAAGTCTCCAACAGTTCTAGCATTTTCAAGTTCCTCATCTGTATACAAGACAAAAGGAGACTCTGAGGAGCCTTTCAAGCTGGTCACTTTCTTGCCCTGAGAGGAGGTTGAAGACTGGCGTGTTTCCTTTACAGACTTTTCACTGGACGAGGTCCCTTCTTGATTTGAGCAGGCTACTAGCCCCGTCACTCCCAGTAAAGCAAGCGTCGATAATAGTATTTTTTTCATTCACTCTCTCCTTTTTAAGCTTCCACTACCATTTTAGCATCAAGCTAGGTTGTCGTCAATTCATGCATCCTCCCTGAGACTTTCTAAAAAAGACCAGAGATCAGTCTATCTCCGGTCTATCGATTTATTTGGATGAGGCGCACCTCTCCCTTATCTCCAGATACTTAAAGGTTGATTCACTGTCGGAATCCTAGAAAATATCGGCATCACGTGGACAAGTTCTTCTATCTCTACAACTTCTCCAACATGAGGTATAAGAGAGGATACCCTAAGGGAAGAGGGAGATTCTTGCAAGTAGAAAATCCCTCCACTCGTCTCCTCCTTTTGGCTTTTAACCAAAAAGTCCAATGCTAGCCATCTATTTATTCATCTGAATCGCTGTCTTCATCGTCTGAATCTTTGTCCACTGGTGACTCTGATGAATCTTTGGCAGAGTCGCGAGCATCCTTCAACTGTTCAATAAAGGTTTCACGAAACTCTTTTGGAACAACTGCATTATCATCTCCATATTGCTCAACCGCTTTGTTGAATGCTTCCTTCGTTTGTGCAAGAGTCTCCTTAAGCGCATCTGCTGTTTGAGCAAATGTCTCTTTGGCACTTTCAGGAAGAGATTCCATTGATTCAGTCATCAGGCGATTTGATTCATCCAAGATTTTTGCGAAACACTTTTTAAAATCACCAACTGTTTTTAACTTCTCAAGCTCTTCGTCTGATGGGAATATATCACTAGTTGTTTGAGAGCTAGTATTAGAAGAAGTCTTTTCTGCCTTAGATGAGCTAGAAGACTTGCTTGTTACCTTTTCTGTCTTCTCAGTAGATGAAGAAGCTTCGGTTTTTACTTCTTGCTTACCTGAACAAGCTGCAAGCGAAGCAGCTGCCAACAAGGCTGTAGTAGATAAAATCAATTTTTTCATTCGATTACTCCTTTAATATTGATTCGAGACCATTGTATCATCAAATAATTTGACAGTCAAATCAATCACTAACTGATGATAGATTGTGAAATCAAATCCGAAAATGTAGGAGAACAACTGCTCTAGCACTGCTTCTCTCCTCTCAGAAAGCAAATGTTCCTTTGGTTCATTACAAAAAAAGATTTCCGTATTTGGAAATCTTCGAATGTAGAGAAACTATTTTTTACTTAAGATAGTCGGATGATTATCAAAGAATGACTTATATTTTTTAGGCATTTAAGAAGGACAAAAACTTTCCGCTGTGAGAAAAGTGCTAGAAACACTTTTGTTTCTAGCACTTAGGAGTTTTGGAGCCTTAGATCCAAAACTAAGTCATGGAACTTCTTCGAAGTTCGCTGACGTCCGTACTCACCTAAGGAAAGTTTCTAGGAATACTATTTCTTTAATTTAAGATTTCCAAATCTGGAAATCTTTTTATTTTCTCTTATATCTGATGTTAAAGAAAACTCTTAAGAAAATAAAGGGAAGGAAGCAACAGAGCCACATTGGATCCCAGCCTTTTTGACGACTACTCGTGGTCTTCTGGTGAGGCGCTTCTACTGCGCTTACAGCCTGCGTTTGCTGAATGGACGGAGAAACAGTTTGCAAGCCATTGGCAATTTGTAGCTGGCCATTTTGAACACTAATCTCTGGATTGGTCCCTCTTTTCACTGTAGCATAGAAGGGTTTGTCTAAGTGATAGGTTTGCCCCTGAATTGTGTGATCCCCTGCAGGCAGCACCTCTTTGTACTCATAATCCTGATAGAGTCTTTCAATCAGGGCATTTCCAATGACGTGGCGCAGGCTCTCTGCAATTTCCACATCGTAATGCCCAACTCCCATAATGACTTGAACAAATCGCTGATTTCCGCGATTAACCGTCAAGGTGTAATTATAATCTGCTGTCGGACTAGAGCCGGTTTTTAGGCCATCTGCTCCCTTTAGAGAATATCTTCCACCTTCCAAGGAATAATTATAATTTTCATGGGTTTCTTCATAATCTGTACCTTGGAAGAGAGTTATCTTAGCATTTTTAGTATAGTTGAGAATTTCAGGGAACTCATTAACTATGTGATAGGCCAAAATAGACATATCTCTTGCGGTTGTTTGGTTAATGGCATGTTGATCATAGCGGGTCGGATTATAGTAGCCATCTAAGACTGCAGTTGGGGCACCATTAGGATTGTTCCACTTGGTATTGGTCATTCCAATTTCCTGGGCCCGTTGGTTCATCAAATCCAAGAATTTATCTGGATCTCCTCCCGACACCTTATTGGCAATCATGATGGTCGCAGCACTGGATGAAGGAACAAAAATCATATTTAGGAGGGTCGATACCTTGTATTGAGCACCCGCCACAATGGGACTATTGCTCAACTTCTGATTTGAGAAATGATCACATCCGTATCTGTCGCTGTGATCAAGGTATCATAATCCAGCTGCCCTTCTTTAATAGCTCTCAAAAGAACATAGACGGACATCAATTTAGCCATACTACCCGAGTCACGAGGAGCATCAATATTATCGCCATAAAGAATAGCTCCTGTATGAGCATCAACGACAATATCAGCCTTGGGACGGAAAAATTCATCCACCGAAGTCCCTGATTTTTCTGTGATCGACATGATATCTTCTTGTTGATAAAGATCATCCGCCTTTGCTAGCATCGGGAAACATAGGCAAGCAAGGGAAAGTGTCGCAAATAAGGCACGTTTAAACTTCATTCTCTCTCATTTCTTTCATAAACATCATCGTTCTTCATTATAGCATAAGTCCTTCTATTCACAAACTCTATTTCCTAAACTTTTTACTCCTTCGTGTTCCCAAAGAGACCTGGAGATTTTCCTTTTGGCATCTTTAAAAAGAGACTTAGTAGAAGGACGAGGACCAGGACAGCCACCAAGAAGTAACTCATCATTGAAAATCCACCGTGATCCACAAAGAAAGCTGCTAGCGGTTGCAAGAGAATGGAACCAAGATAGCGCACTCCCTGCACGAGAGCCATGGCTAAGACTAGATCTTTCTTATCCACCTGTTGGGAGATAAAACGCAAGGAGACCATGATCAAGACCATCCCCGTCGTATGCTTGGCCAAGAGGGTGACCAACACTTTTAAGAAGACCGGACTCGGAAGAGCATAGATGACATACTGGAGCAAGAGAATCCCCACAGGAAGCAAAATTAGGAGACGCAGGGGCCAATGGTCCATAAAACGGTCCGAGAAAAAGATGAGGGGGCGCTTCTACAACGACAGATAGGGCCACAACCGTAGACGCTATCTGAACAGGGAGCCCACTATCCATTAAAAGAGCTGGAATATAGGTATGGCCAATATTTCCCACGCCCGACACAAGCCCCATCAGTAATAGGAAAAAGAGATAGGGTCCATTATGGAGCAGAGGCCGGATCGAGACAGCTTCTTTTTGTACCCGATTGGTCTTATCAATACGGATAGCCCCTAAACTGAAGAAACTAAGAAGGATCGTGACCAATACACAATAGTATACAGACTGAGGGCTAAGATGAGCATAGAGCCAACCAGCTAGGTGGGCTCCAGCCGCATACCCTAGCGTCCCCCAAACGCGGATTTTTCCAAAAGCATAGGGACTCTGGGTAGCTAAAATCTCCATCATGGGAGCCGTCCCATTTAGACACAGTAATACCAAGCCATAAAAGATCGTCAACCAAAAGAAGTTAGGGGCCCAGATAAAGCCACCCACTCCTGCCATGAGGACTCCTAAGCTCAAGGTCGTGATTTTAACAATACCAAATCGTTCATTGATATAACCAAATAAGGGCTGGGTAAGCATGGATAGGAAAAAGGCTGTCGACACCAAATTAGATACCTGACTGGCTGAATACTGCTGGCCTATCAGATAGACAGAGATTAAAGTCGTAAAGAGGGCCGTCGACATGAAGTAAAAACTATATAAAAATAAATAAGCAGGATAGGAATTTCGAAATGCTTTCATAAGTTTCCTTTCAACATGAGAAATAAAAGGCAATGACAAAACCCAACTGGATTTCAGTTGAGTTTTGATCAGTTATTTTTTGTAGCGATCCTGAGCCTTGCGCGCCCGTTCTTTGCGATGAGCTCTTTCTAAATACAGAATCATAGCGAGAATGAAAATTGGAATCAGAATGACCAGGCTTTCAAGAGGAAAATGGAAGGATTTCTCTCTAGCTGGGGCCGCAGTACTTTGGGAATCCGATTGACTCACTGCTCCTTCTTTGACTGGAAGTCCATCAGAAATCTTTTCTGATAGGGTCATCAAGCCTGAATCCGCCTCAACCTGTCCATCTTTGACAACGAGTTTTGGATTCTCTTCTCCCTTTTTGACCGTGGCATAGAAAGGTTGATCCAATGTGTAGGTCTTTCCATCAATCGTCTGAACACCCTTGTCCAACAACTTCTTATAACGATAATCTGCAAAAGCCTTTTCGATCAAGGCATTGCCAAATGGATGTCGATAGTATTCACCATCCTGGTCGGACCAATCACCAACTCCCATGACTACGGAGATAATTCGTTGGTCCCCCCGTTTAGCGGTTGCGATATAGTTAAAGGCACCACGTGGACTCGAACCTGTCTTCAGACCATCTACTCCTTCAAGAGCATATCTAGCTCCTGGCAAGGAATAGTTATAGGTATCAAAAGTCTCCTCATAAGGTGTTCCTTGTTTTACGGTCACCTTAGCCTGATTGGTATAACTAAGGATCTCAGGATATTCTTTCACGAAATGATAGACGAGAATCGCCAAATCTCTTGCAGTTGTCTGGTTGGCCGCATCATTTGGATAGTTATAACTGGTATACAAACCTCGGAAGGTTGAAATGGCCGCTCCACTAGGATTGTTCCAAATGGTATTGGTCATCCCCAACTCCTTGGACTTTTCGTTCATCCGCTGAATAAAGGCATCCGCATCGTGGTTAGAAAGGAGATTGGCCAACATAATCGTAGCCACATTGGAGGATGGAACAGCCGTCATGGTTATCAATTCAGAGACCGTATAGTCCACACCTGCAACGATGTTATTGTTGGAAATCTCATAGATTTTTGACATGGATTGATCCGCAGCTGTTGCAGTGACAACCGTATCTTTAGTAATTTTTCCCTCTTTCATGGTTTCGAAGAGCAGATACAGGGTCATGAGCTTACTCATACTTGCTGGATCCCGCACTTCATCAATATTGTCTCTCCACAAAACATCCCCGGTATTCGCATCGATGACGAGAGAAGACCTTGGTCGGTTATAGGCCTGCACATGATCATTGGGATACATTTTTTGCGCCATATCCACTAGCTCATCTGCCGCGATCGACAGAGGGCGGAGGAGAGATAGAATGACGATTCCTAAAACGAGCAACTTCTTTTTCAAAATATATTTTCCTCAAATATAGAATTTTATCTTATTGTACCATACTTCACTCTATAAAAAAACCTATCTTTCAGGATATTTCAGATAGGTCTCTTTTTTTTTCAACTGGTTACAGTAAGCTCAAGGCTGCTTGGTCTGCAATAATCACAACATCTGGATGACCTTGAAGGGCACTCGCTGGTAAACTCTCTGTTTTTGGACCATTGACCATTCCTGCAATCGCTTCTGCTTTTGATTCTCCATAGGCAAAGAGAATGATAGACTTGGCAGCAAGAATGTTCGCAATCCCCATGGAGATGGCTTGGGTTGGAACATCTTCAATTTTTTCAAAGAAGCGAGAGTTGGCTTCAATCGTTGATTGATCCAAATGGACCAAATGCGTTTGGCTGTCAAATGGCGTGCCTGGTTCGTTAAAACCAATGTGGCCGTTGCGACCGATCCCTAGAATTTGCAGATCTACTGGATGTTGGGCCAAAATTTCATTGTAATGAGCTGTTTCTTCTTCTGCAGTATCTTCGTTTCCTTTTGGAAGATAGCTAACTTTAAACGGTTTCTCATTGAATAAATTTTCCTGCATAAAGTAACGATAGGATTGAGGATCTTCTCCCGTCAAGCCGACATACTCATCCAAGTTGACACTGACCATGTCTGAGAAATCCAGGTCACTCTCCCGAATTAATTTATAAAATTCAAGTGGACTGCTTCCAGTCGCAAGCCCCAGAGTTTTGGCACCCTGCTCTAACTTTTCTTTTAGCAGGTCAAAAGCAACCTGCCCTCCTTCGATTTGATTAGCTACTTCAATAACTTTCATGATAAATCCTCCGCTTATTTCTTATATTCATTATATGGTATAGACCAATTTTTGTCAAGCGCTTTCTTGATGTTAGAAAAGGATTTTTTACCTTCATCCCTTTAAAATTCGGCTAGTGATTTCCTTTGTTTCACTCTTATTTCATGATATAATGGGGAAGGTTAAATGTAAGAAATAGAAGAATTTAGATACAAGGAGAGAACATGAACACGAATGACTTTGATTTCCACCTCCCCGAGGAGTTAATTGCGCAAACTCCACTAGAGAAGCGTGATGCCTCAAAACTACTAATCCTCAATCGACAAACAGGTCAGATGGAAGACCAGCATTTTGACGCCATTATCAATGAATTAGAACCAGGGGATGCTTTGGTTATGAACAATACCCGTGTCCTTCCAGCTCGTCTCCATGGGGTCAAACCAGACACAGGAGGTCATGTGGAGCTTCTTCTCTTAAAATATCGAGGGCGATCAATGGGAGGTTCTTGCTAAACCTGCCAAACGTCTCAAAGAGGGGGGAATCGTCAGCTTTGGCGATGGACGTCTTCAAGCGACCCTAATCAAAAAGCTGGAACACGGTGGATGTATCGTAGAGTTTTCTTACCAAGGAATTTTCCTTGAAGTCTTGGAAAGTTTAGGAGAAATGCCCCTACCACCTTACATCCATGAAAAATTAGAAGATCAGGAACGTTACCAGACAGTCTATGCCAAAGAAAATGGATCTGCCGCAGCTCCTACTGCTGGCCTCCATTTCACACCTGAGCTCTTACAGAGGATCGAAGACAAAGGGGTTCACTTGGTTTATCTAACCCTTCATGTCGGACTAGGTACCTTCCGTCCTGTATCCGTCGATGATCTCGACCAACATGAAATGCATTCCGAATTTTATCAACTCTCAGAAGAAGCCGCCCAAACCCTTCGACAAGTCAAAGCAAGTGGACACCGCATCGTTGCCGTTGGGACCACTTCTATCCGAACTTTAGAAACAATTGGGAACAAGTTTAATGGAGAGTTACAAGCCGACTCTGGTTGGACCAATATCTTTATCAAACCAGGCTATCAGTGGCAGGTTGTCGACGCCTTTTCAACCAACTTCCACTTACCAAAATCAACCTTAGTCATGCTCGTTTCTGCCTTCGCAGGTCGAGAACTCACTCTGGATGCTTATCAGCACGCTATCGACCAAGGCTACCGTTTCTTTAGCTTTGGAGATGCTATGTTTATCAAATAAGGAGATCCCCTTATGAATAAGATTGAAAGTCGCCACCGCCTGATCCGGTCTATTATTTCAGAAAAGAAAATTCGAACCCAACAAGAATTGCAGGACAGCCTGGAAGCGAACGGCATCATCGTGACCCAGTCCACTCTCTCAAGAGATGTCAAATCCTTGAATCTAGTAAATTAACGAAGGGGATAGCTCTTATTATGCCATCAATAGCATTGCCCCATCTCGTTGGGAAAACCGACTGCGTTTTTATATGGAAGATGCCCTTGTCATGCTTCGTCCCGTCCAAAACCAAGTAGTCGTCAAAACTCTACCTGGTCTGGCCCAGTCCTTCGGGGCCATCTTAGATGCCCTTGAATTGCCGCAAATTGTTGCAACCGTCTGCGGAGATGACGTCTGCCTTATCATTTGTGAAGACAATCAGGGGGCCTTGGACTGCTTTGAAAAATTGAAAGAATTCACTCCTCCCTTCTTCTTTAGCAAATAAAAGAAAGCTTAGATGGTCTGACCATCTAAGCTTTTTCTAATCTCTATTAAGCTTCCTTGGCTGCTAACCGTCGGATGGTCTCTGCATAGATTTCCAATGCACGATATAAATCTTCCAGTTTCGCTCGTTCATTAGCCTGGTGCTCTGTCTGGAGTGCTCCAGGGAAAAGTGCCCCATAAGCCACACAATTCTCCATGGTTCGAGCAAAGGTTGCTCCTCCTGAAGACATAGCTGGGGTTTGATCCCCCGTTTCCTTTTGGTAGACCTTCATCAGAGTACTTACCAATGGACTATCTAATGGCACGTAAAGTGGAGCTAAATAATCAAACTCTTCATACTGAAGTTGGTAACTAGCTGCCACCTCAGTTAATCGCTCTACTAAAGCACCCTTATCCGCTAAGACAGGGATCCGAATATCAATCCCGATTTCAGAATGCTGTTCATCAATGGAGAGAGTTGCAATATTGAAGGAAAGCGTACCACTTGGTTCATCTTTGATTTCACCAAAGAGAGCAGCCCCTGCCGCATCTTGACCAACAGCATCTGCTATAAAGAGTAGAGCTGGGTGGGGTTGGATTAAGGAAAGACTTTCCGCTAAGCCAACAATGGCATTGACACCCTCCGCTGCATCTTTCGAATGTTTAGAAAGGCCAAGAACGGTTACTGCACCTGCTTCTTCTGTGTAGTCCACACCACTTTGTTCGATCACAGGTAAGAGTTCTTCTAAGCGTTGCCCCTTATAAGTCGCCTTATCTGGGACTACATTGAGGGCGCGACCAGCTTGCAAGGGAAGATCCTCCCAGCCAGGTCCATGGAGCTTCACTTGAAGCAAGCCTTTTTCAGCATAAGTTAATGGGAAAGAGGAATCCGGAGCAAAGCCAAGATCTGCTTTTTCTTCTATCTGATTGTAGCGATTCATACAGCGCCAGAGAGTTTCCTCGTCTGTACCAAATATAAAGCGGATCCTTTTGGTAAATGCAACTCCTTGGTCCAGAAGACTCTTAACTGCGTAAAGGGCCGCAAGGGATGGCCCCTTATCATCTTGTACCCCACGCCCAATCAACCATCCATCCTTCAAAGTCGCCTCAAAAGGTGGCGTTTGCCAATCTTCTAAATCACCGGCTGGAACAACATCCAAGTGACAAAGAACGGCCAGGAGTTCTTCCCCCTGACCGATCTCTGCATATCCATAATATCCTTCAGGATCTAGATAAGTTTGAAAGCCCATTTCTTGAGCAATTTCTAACGTTTTCTCAAGGACATCTTGGATAGCTTGTCCAAACGGTGTTCCATTTTCACCTTCGTTTAAGACCGAAGGATAAGAAATCAAAGTCTTTAATGAAGCTAGAAAGTCATCTTTGACTTGATTTGTAATCTCAATTTTCATGGAATCACCTCATTCACTTCTTATAGCGCTGGAACGAATGTTCCGAGAAGAAGGAGGGCAATGGTAATTACAATAACAGCAACTACAAGTTTTGCCATGAATTTCCACCAAGTTGCAATGTTGATACGTCCAAGAGCAAGAGCTCCCATAACGATACCAGAAGTTGGTGCAATCAAGTTCAAGACACCAGAAGCAGATTGGTAGGCAGTGATAATCAAGCTAGGACGTACATTTACGAATTCTCCCAATGGAGCCATGATACCCATTGTCGCGCTGGCAAGACCAGATGAAGATGGAATCAAGAATGACATTGGCAAGTAGAAGATATAAGTCAAGACGATGAAGACTTGAGAAGATAGACCGCTGAGGCCTTGTTTACCCCAGTTAAGGATAGTATCTGTAATCATACCGTTGTTCATGATAACTTGGATACCACGAGCGATCGCTACGATGAGGGCAACGCTCAAGAGGTCAGCTGCACCAGCCATAAATGAAGAAATAATTTGTTCTTCTTTAAGGCCGTAAACAATACCGATGAGAATACCCATAAAGGCGAAGAGCATTGCTCCTTCAGGGAAGTACCAAGTACCAAGAGCTGCAGTTGATGAACCAATGATCTTACCAACTACTGGAAGGCCTGTTAACCAAGTGTTAAAGTCTCCAAAGAAAGTAATACCTAAATCAGACCATGGAATGAAACTCAAGACCATCAAGACGAATGTCAATACAAAGAGCACAAAGACTTGTTTTTGTTTCTTTGTAAGAGTTGAGTTAACTTCTTCTTCATTTTCACCAACATTGAAGAATTTCATATCTTCTTCACGAGTTGCATAAGTGAGAGATTTGGTTGGGTCTTTTTGGATCTTATCAGCATACTTGTATACAAACCAAGTGCTAAGACCAGTTAAAACAACCCAGAAGATCAAACGAAGAATGATACCTTCACCAAGACCAACACCTGCAGTTGAAGATGCGATACCTGTTGCGAATGGGTTCAAGGTAGATGCCAAACATCCAATCTGTGAACCGAGCAAGATAATGGCTACCCCAGTCAAGCTATCAAATCCAACGGCCATCATAACTGGCACAAGGAGAGGATAGAATGCCATGGTTTCTTCACCCATACCATAAGTTGTACCACCAAGGGCAAACAAAGGCATAAGAACCAAAATCAACATTTTTTCGCGACCCTTGTATTTCTTCACGATGGAAGCAATACCAGTGTCTAGCATCCCAGTTTCATTGACAACACCAAGGAAACCACCAACCATCAAGATGAAGAAAGCTACGTCAATCGCTGCACTGGTTTCTTTAATCAGTGACCCTTCTTCTGGGCTAGTCCCTAGCATAGCACGAATCGGTGCCATCAAGACATCCCAGATACCTTGAGGGTTTTGAGGTTGTGCTTTATAAACACCGTCCACAAAAGCCCCTGCTGGGATAATCCAAGTCATCACTGCCATAATCGCAATGATGATTAACAATACGGTATAAGATGAGGGCATCTTAAACCCTTTTTTCGCTTTTTCACTCATTTGTTTATCCTCCTAACGCAACAAAGTTTGAGTGACTCTTTCAAAAGGTTTATCTTTTAGAAAGCGCTTACCTATATGTTTATTTTATCATACTTAAGAATAAAAAACTAGTTTTTCCTAATCTTTTTTAGAAAAAACGAGAGGAGAATCTAAGTACAAAATCCTGTAAAAATTGGTTCTACTTCCCTCCTCATATTTATGAATTAGTCTTTAACGATAATTGTTCCACTTTCAGATTCGATCAAAGCGCCAAGGTTTTCAAGAGAAGTGATGACTGCTTTTCCTTCTGGACGTCCATTTACAAAGGCGATAGCCGCTTCTACTTTAGGAAGCATGCTTCCTGGTGCAAATTGATCTTGTTTGATATACTCTTCCAATTGAGCTACATTGACATGTTCCAATTTTTCTTGGTCTGGTTTGTTGTAGTTCACAAAGACATAATCTACACCTGTCAAAACGATGAAGAGGTCTGCTTCTACTAATTCAGCCAAACGTTGGGATGCAAAGTCTTTATCGATAACGGCTTCAACACCAGTCAAGCTACCATTTGCTTCTTTCACAACTGGAATACCACCACCACCAGCAGCTACAACGACTTGTCCGTCGTTCAACAAAGTACGGATAGTATTGATTTCTTTGATATCCACTGGTTTTGGTGAAGCAACGACTTTACGCCAGCCACGACCAGCATCTTCTTTGAAGGTTGCTCCAGATTTTTCAGCTTCTGCTTTCGCTTCTTCTTCAGAGTAGAATGGACCGATCGGTTTGCTCAAGTTGACGAAGGCTGGGTCGTTCTTATCCACAACGACTTGCGTCACAACGGAAGCCACGTCTTTTTCGATGCCTTCTTCAAGAAGAGCATTTTGAAGAGCGTTTTGAAGCCAGTAACCAATGCTTCCTTCTGTCATTGCAACCAATGAATCCAATGGGAAGGCTGGGTTTTTTTCAGAATCTGCTGCCAAGTGTTGGAGCAAGAGGTTTCCTACTTGAGGACCATTTCCGTGAGTGATGATCAAGTCATCCCCATTTTTGATTAATTTAACTAAATGTTTAGCTGTTTCTACAAGTGCTTCTTGTTGAGCTTTTGCAGAAGGATCAGATGAGAGAATAGCATTTCCTCCCAAAGCAACGACGATTTTTCTTGACATAAGTTTTCCCTTTCTATAAAAAATAGGGGCAGGACTAAAGCTAGCAGTCCAGCCCCTATAGCTGTTGGTATACGGTTATAAAGTCTTAAACTTTTGGAATATACAAGTTACCAAGAGTAGCTGCCATAACCGCTTTGATTGTGTGCATACGGTTTTCAGCTTGGTCAAAGTGACGAGCATATTTGCTGCGGAACACTTCGTCAGTAACTTCCATTTCTTCTACGCCGAATTTTTCAGCAACATCTTTACCATAAACAGTGTTTGTGTCGTGGAAAGCTGGCAAGCAGTGCAAGAAGATCAAGTCTTCGTTATCAGCTTTCTTAACCAATTCCATGTTTACTTGGTAAGGTTTCAAAAGGGCAACGCGTTCTGCAAATTTGTCTTCTTCACCCATAGATACCCAAACGTCAGTGTAAAGTACATCAGCACCTTTCACAGCTTCGTCAGCATCTTCAGTGATCAAGATATGAGCGCCACTTTCTTTCGCGAATCCTTCTGCCAATTCAACAATTTCTTGTTCTGGGAAGAGTTCTTTTGGTGAGAAGATGTGTACGTTCACACCAAGGATAGCACCTGTTACAAGAAGGCTGTTTGCAACGTTGTTACGTCCGTCACCACAGTACACAAGTGTCAAACCTTCAAGACGTCCAAAGTTTCTTGAACAGTCAAGTAGTCAGCAAGCATTTGAGTTGGGTGCCATTCGTCAGTCAAACCATTCCATACTGGAACACCTGAGAATTCTGCCAATTCTTCAACCATGCGTTGGCTGAAACCACGGAATTCAATACCGTCAAACATACGTCCAAGAACTTTTGCAGTATCTTCTGTAGATTCTTTTTTACCAAGTTGGATGTCGTTTGCACCAAGGTATTCTGGGTGAGCACCAAGGTCGATAGCTGCAGTAGTGAAGGCTGCACGAGTACGAGTTGAAGTTTTTTCAAACAAAAGCGCAATGTTTTTACCAGCTAGGTAGCGGTGGTCAATGTTGCGTTTTTTAAGGTCTTTCAAGTGAGCTGAAAGTCCGATAAGGTATTCTAACTCTGCACGTGTAAAATCTTTTTCTGCTAAAAAGCTACGTCCTTGGAATACTGAAGTTGTCATTAATTATCTCCTTTAATTATGCATGATAAGATCCTGTCTATCAGTTTAGAGGGCTCAGTTTAGACACTGAGCCCGTCTAACCTGTAGAAGGATGATTAGATTTCTTCACGTTCGAATGGCATTGACATACAACGAGGTCCACCACGACCGCGAACCAATTCACTTCCGCGGATCTTGATCAAACGAAGTCCGTATTCTTCTAATTTCTTGTTGGTAACAGTGTTACGGTCGTATACCACTACCACACCTGGTGCGATTGTAAGAGTATTTGATCCGTCGTTCCATTGTTCACGCGCAGCAGCAACGACGTTGCCATCTCCACATGGAATCAATGTAACTTTTTCAACACCAAGGTTTTCAGCAAGCAATTCAGCCAAATCACCTTTTTCTTCAACGATCTTCAATTGTTCGTTTTCATAAGTTACAGAGAAGACGCGAAGGTTACCTTGGATTTCTGGGTGGATTGTGAATTTATCGTAGTCCACCATTGTGAATACAGTATCCAAGTGCATGAATTTACGGTTGTTAGCAAATTCGAAGGCCAATACTTTCTTGAAGCCAACGTTCTTCTTGAAGATGTTTACCAACAATTTTTCGATTGATGCAGCATCTGTACGTTGTGAGATACCAACTGCCAATACATCTTTAGAAAGTACCAACTCATCTCCACCTTCGATACGAGTATCTTCGTCACGGTTGTAGACAAGTTCAACTTTTCCACCATAAACTGGGTGGTATTTGAAGATGTATTTACCATACAATGTTTCACGGTTACGTGTATCTGCGTACATGTGGTTCAATGATACTGCATTACCAATTGTAGCAAATGGGTCACGTGTGAAGTACAAGTTTGGCATTGGATCGATAGCGAATGGGTAGTCAGATTCAACAAGGTCGGTCAAGCCTTTGTCAGCTTCTGGAATTTCTGGAAGCTCAGCTTTTTGGAAACCCGCCATTGTTTTTTCAACCAATTCTTGGTTGTCTTCAATACCACGAAGGATTTCACGAATAGCGTTTTTAGTTTGGCGTCCACGAATGTTCGCTTCATCAAGATATTCTTCTATGAACTGATCACGGATTTCTGGAGAAGTCAATGACTCAGCAGCTAATTGTTCAAGATAAAGTACTTCGATTCCTTCGTTACGAAGTGCTTCAGCAAATGCGTCATGTTCTTTTTGAGCATCTTCCAAGAATGGAATATCATCAAAAAGAAGACGTTCAAGATAGTCAGGCATCAAGTTTTCCAACTCTTTACCTGGACGGTGCAAACAAACTTTTTTCAGTTTTCCAATTTCTGAGAAAACATGAATTGGGTGTGTAGACATCTATAGTCCTCCTTTTTTCTTGCGGTTTAGCTTAGCTAATCCCGTTTACAGATTATATTTTATCACCAATTGGTACCGCTTTCACAACCAATCTTCCATTACGAATGCCAAGGATCTGACGTTTTTTTAAATATTATCCTCATTTTATGAAAAATCAACCGCTTTCTTTGGATATTTTGCTATATATATTCTTTTCTCGGGTAAATATTTTTTATTTGATTTTTAAAACTTTAAAAGTTTTTTGATAGAAAATAAAAGAAGCCTTATTTGGCTTCTTCAAAACTATTTAAAAAGAAAGGAAGATCAAGAAAGGTTAATTTCTTATGCTTATACTCTATTCTTTCCTCTTCTAGGAGCTTCTTTAACACTTGATTGACGGTTTCTCTAGTCGTCGCAGCTAATCTGGCCAACTCTTTCATACTCATTGGAAAAGGAATGGTCGAACCAAACTTTTGATAATCCTTACAGAGTAGAGCTAAGGATTGGATGACACGATCACTGGCACTGGCTGCCACCACATTGCGAAGCCGCAACTCCTGGAATTCCAGAATTTTTGAAAGTTTTCTCGTAATAAAGAGAACTTGATCCATACTGTACTGAACAATTTCCTCATAAAGCTGAACAGGGATACTGAAATATTTTACCGTTGTCATGGAAGTGGCTGTATAGTGATAAGTTAAATCTGTAAACATACCACCGTATGGGAAGACAGCTCCTTCTTTGATGTAATCCATATACGAGAAGGTGTCAGAAGAGTCAAACTCCTCAATCCGGACATAGCCTTCCACCACTAAAAAGATACGATCGCGTTTATCACCAGCAAAAAATAGAATTTGTCCCTTTGGAATTTCTCTATAATGGATTTCTACAGCTAATTTATCAAATTTTTCAACTGGAATTTCAGAGAAAGCTGGATGGGATCGAATTAGCTGATAATCTTCTTTTTGTAATCATTTTTTTATTCTTTCTTTAGGTTCTTTAGTTATTATATCATATTTATTCACTGACCTCAAAGAATGTCACCAAGATTTTAACCATTAAACCATATTTTTTTGCATAGAAAAAAAACCTTCCCAAAACTTTCTTGGGAAAGGTTCTAATTCCTTAATTAACATTTACACGGTGCCATTCATTGATCACATAGCAGAGTTGACCAAGTAAATGAAGACCGTAACCACTGATCTCCGTACTTTCTGGGGTTGTCCCCCTAGACCAGCTGTAAAAAAATTGAAATAAGATAAGGAGTTTGTTCGTAAACAATAGCTTCGACATTCAGGGCTTCCGCTACATAACCAGGTTTTTTTGCTGAATGACTAAATCTGGTAAATACCGTTTATAGTATTCATTTGGAAAGGACTCTCCGATTAATTCTAGCAAGGTCCCATACTTTTCTTTGTGATTCCAAAAGATAGTCCAAGACTTGAATATAGTAATCAGATGTCGTTTTGTTTTCAGGACTAATGGTTTTTATTTCTGCACGGGATTTTCCATATTTTTTATATTTCTCATAGACATTGTCCATGCCACCAAAGCGGTCGGCCAAGGCATATGCCGGCGTATTTTCTGAATAGACAAGAGAATAACGTTGCATATCTGGGATAGTCATGGCTCCACCAAAGGCAGCTACATAATTATCGTGCTCTCCAAGGTACTCGTAATAAGTATTGGTAATATCAAATTCATCCGTTAAGTTTAACTTCCCTTCATTGACTTCATCTACGACTAACATATTTAAGGGCAGTTTATACGTACTTCCCGCTGTCATCGGCTGCAACTCATTCATCGAAAATTGTTGGCCTGTCGCAGGATTTTTATAGGTAAAGGTAATCTGGGAAGGATCAATTCCATATTCAGCCATATAGTCCTGGACAACTTCGACCAAGCCTTTATTGGCATAATCATAGACAAGGCCCAAATTCTCCATGGTTTCACGATCCTGATCGAGGACTGCTTGTTTCTCCTCAGGAGTTTTTACACGGGGAGGTTGAAGAGGCTGCTTTTCTTGCTTTGACTCGACTGATTGAGCTGTCGTTCCCTCTTGAGCAAGCGGTGAAGCCAAAGCTTGATGTATATGGAGGTAAGTTAATGCTCCAACTCCTCCTATACATAATAAAATCCCCAAAACAATCATGACCGATCGAACATTAAATATTTTTTTCATATGAAGTTAATTATAAAAGATTCTCTTTAAAATAACAAGGTATTTCTGGATTAGAAAACGATTTCTTCTGGCAGAAACTCTTTTAGCAATCCCAAGCTCAATCCTTCCCCATGTTTCTAGGAATCCATCCGATTTTGACTGTCTTATTTGCGCTTAAAGGAGCCCATAATCAATTTAGCAAATTCGCGTGCAATGGTACGGAACAAGGAACTGATAAAGGAATCTTTGGCCTTTTCTAAACTAGATTTCCGTGGACGGCCTGGGCTCCGTTTTTGGCTGGCCCTCTCTTCTGCAACTCTCGTCTTTTCTTCCTCTTCCCGTTCCTTTTCGTTCTCTTCTCTAGCAGATTTTTCAGTCAATTTTTCATAAGCTGATTCATTATCGACTCGAACGGCATATTTTTGATGGAAAGGAGAGCTGGTAATCAAGGCCAACTGTTCACTTTCGTTTAACAAATCAAAACTGGATTGTGGAGATAAAATATAAGAACGCTCAACCACACTTGGTTGTCCCTTTTCATTTAGGAAGGAAACCAGAGCTTCCCCTGTTCCCAACTCCGTCAAAACAGTTTCCGTATCAAACTCTGGGTTCGGTCGGAAGCTTTGAGCAGCAACTTTGATGGCCTTCATTTCCTTTGGCGTATAGGCGCGCAAGGCATGTTGAACCCGATTCCCAAGCTGTGCCAATACAGACTCAGGCAGATCTTGAGGATTCTGCGTAATAAAGTAAATCCCTACTCCTTTAGACCGGATGAGGCGAACGACTTGCTCAACTTTTTCAAGGAAGAGCTTACTTGCATCATTAAACAAGAGGTGGGCTTCATCAAAGAAGAAGACAAATTTTGGTTTTTCTAGATCTCCAACTTCTGGCAAGGTTTCAAAGAGACGAGACAACATCCAGATGAGGAAGGTTGAATAGAGCTTCGGGGAGTTAAAGAGACGAGTTGCTGACAGAATGTTGATGTAGCCTCGTCCACTGCTATCCAATTGCATAAAATCTTGAAGATCCAAAGCTGGCTCTCCGAAGAATTGATCTGCTCCCTCTTGTTCTAGCACCAACAAGCTTCGTTGAATAGCTCCCACTGATTGTTTACTGATATTTCCATACTGAGCAGAATATTCTGAAGCATGGTCATACACTTCCTTCAAAAGGCTCTGTAAATCCTTCAAATCAATCAAAGGCCAATTTTTTTCCTTAGCTAATTTAAAGACGATGGCCAAAATCCCTGTCTGCGTTTCGTTGAGGTCTAGCAAGCGAGCTAGCAAAAGAGACCCCATTCCTTCAATCGTTGCACGGACCGGATGGCCAGCTTGGCCGAAGACATCCCATAAGTGAACTGGAAAAGCTTGAGGTTCAAAAGGATCCGTAATGCCTAGTAGTTTATAACGCTCCTCCATCTTTGGCGTCCATTGTCCTGCTTTGGCAAGACCTGAAAGATCACCCTTGATATCTGCTAGAAATACTGGGATCCCTTGCTGACTCAATTTTTCAGTTATCACTTTTAAGGTAACGGTTTTCCCTGTTCCAGTAGCTCCCGCAATCAAACCATGGCGGTTGAGCATTTTTAGATAAAGTGGCGTATCTACTGCTCCTTTAGTAATCGTAATACTCGTCATTTTCATTCTCCCTTTTGTCGAGGCATAGTTTTTTCAGAAAAAGTGACATGAGTCTCTTCCTTATGTAGAAGCATTTCTCCTCACTTTCACATACTCTTCTAGTGTATCATTTTCAGGTATAAACGCAAGAAATATCCCTTCCAAAATGAGAGATTCATTTGAATCTAATTCGACCAATTTGAAAAATAAAAAGCCTGAATCGAGAGGCTCCATTAAGCTACCTTTTAATTCAAACTTTTTTATTATGAAAGCTTATTTAGCTGCTGCGTAAAGCTCATCAACTTTGTTCCAGTTAATCACTGAGAAGAAAGCTTTGATGTAGTCAGGACGAACATTGCGGTATTTCACGTAGTAGGCATGTTCCCAAACATCCAAGCCCAAGATTGGTTTCTTCCCTTCTGAGATTGGTGTGTCTTGGTTTGCTGTTGAAGTCACTTCAAGCTTACCTTCTTTGTTAACAACCAACCATGCCCATCCAGAACCAAAGCGTGTTGTAGCCGCCGCAGTGAAGGCTGCTTGGAATTCTTCGAAAGAACCGAAAGCTTCATCGATTGCTGCTGCAAGTTCTGCTGAAGGAGCTGTCTTTTCAGGAGTCATCAATTCCCAGAAAAGAGCGTGGTTCAAGTGTCCACCACCGTTGTTGATAAGCGCTTGACGGATATCAGCTGGGATAGATTCTACATCTGCCAACAAAGCTTCAAGGTCTTCACCAATTTCAGGGTGTTTTTCAAGAGCTGCATTCGCATTGTTTACGTAAGTTTGATGGTGTTTGTCATGGTGCAAGTGCATTGTTTCAGCATCAATATATGGTTCCAATGCATCGTATGCGTATGGAAGGTCTGGTAAAATAATTGCCATGGAAAATACCTCTATTTCTTTATGTATATAAAAATGATAACGCAATCATCTAATTTATTCAACTATTCTGCTTACATCGATGGATTGGCCAGTTTTAGTAAAGCTAAATCAAATAGATAGTCTTTCTCATAAGTTCCCGATTTCATTTGAAAGTCGGTATCAATCAAAAGACAAATAGCCTGCTCCAAATAAGAAAGAGAAATTCCTCTACTATCCCTTAGGGCAAATTTGACTTGGTAGGGGTTCACTTTTCGGCCAGTCAACTCTGATAGGTCTGAAACGATTTGGGATTCTGTTCGTCCCTCTTGCTTCAACAGTTTGACCTGTGTGTAGACGCGGAACTGACTCAATAAAATGGCCAAGAGTTTGATTTCATCTTCGCCTTGTAACCGCAGGTCCTTGACCAAACTACGGGCGGGATCAATTTGTTTCTTTAGAATCATCTGGATCAGATCAAACAGATTATCCTGTAGGGTCTTCGGAATAGCCTCTTCAATATCTGAGATGGTGATGCTCGAAGCTCCCTTGTACGTTTTAAGAAACTCCAAGTTTTTCTGTATCTCACTAAAATCAAAGCCAGATTTGATCAAAAGTTGTTCGAATGCTGGTGAATCAATCGCTAGCCCTAGAGACTTAATCTCTTCCGTAAAATGGGCACGTAACTCCTGTTCCTTTAATTCAGTTGCCTCCAGCACCTGGGCATCCCGTTTTAAAAGTTTGACAATCCTTCGCTTGCTATCCAGTTTTCCTTCCGCAAAAACAATTAAGCGAGTCGTTTCTAAAGGCGCCGATAAGTAACCTTCAAAGGACTGCAATTCATCATCCGTCAGGTATCTTTTTTTCGCGGTCGTCACATCGACAAAATGATCCAAAATCACTATTTTTTCATCCGCAAAAAATGGGAGGCTGACCAAGTCAAGCTCAACTTCTGAATAAGCTGTTTCCTTCATGTCAAAATAGGAATAGTTCAAATCAGATGAATCGTAGCCTACCTTCTTTAAAAGTTGCTCTTTCATCCACTCAAACTGACCGATGTCGTCTCCTGAAAGAACCAGGATAGGAGGAAGCTTCTCAGCACTGATTTTTTTAATTGTTTGTATAGCCTGCATGTTCTGAAGGTACCTCATTCCACTCTCTAAAATGATGCTGAGTCTGTTCCGATTCCATTTTCTTTTCAAGTGGCACTTTCTCTAGTGGAGTTGGGGGAGCCGAAACAATCTGGGGAATAGCTGAAAAACTGTTGGGATCCATCAAATGGGAAGGGATACTTGGCGAAGAGACCTCGGGACTCGTCGAAGCAATTCCTTGAAAAGCATTCTGGTCCGGTTGTGCAAGTCTAGCACTTGGAAGGACCAAGAGACAAGCCAAGCATAGCAAGCCTGCAAGAGATAAGACTAGAAAAATTGAAATAGGAGATAAAAGGTAGATCAAGATAGGACCTAGAAATAGGAAAATCAAAGCCCAATGAAGACCCGCATCTCTCAATCGCCGAACGACTACTGCTTGTTGAGGAACAAAAATAAGATAGAGATAGAAGAGAAAAAAGATGCTTAACCAACCTGAAACGCCCATCCCGGTCAAGGGAATCACCTCTTCCTCTGATTTCGAATTTGAAAAGAATAAGACCAATTGGTAAATCCAAAAAGGACTTGTAAACAATAAATGCCAGACTTGACTTATCCAAAATTCTTTTCTATCTGATTTTCTTGAAAAATCAGCATATTGCATCCAGAACAACTGTAATGATTTCATACTTGTAACCTCATTTCCTTGACTTTATCATAGCAATTTTTAAGCTAGAAATCAAACAGCTCTTATCGAACGGTTTCAATATTCCACTGATTCCACCCTCTAAAACGAATCGCTCCTTGCTGATCTGTACGAAAAACAGCTATCTGTAACTCTTTAAAACGCTCCAAGGTTTCCTGATGTGGATGCTGGTAACGATTTTTTTCTCCCGCAGATATCAAGGCAATTTTTGCTTGGATTTGCCTTAAGAAGGCTGGGTGAGAAGAACCCTTAGAACCATGGTGGCCTGCTTTTAATATATCCACGCGCAGTTGAGGATAGCGGGCTAACAGGGTCTTTTCCCCCTCTTCTTCTAAATCTCCTGTAAAAAGGAAGGACCAACCATAAAACCGGCCATAGAGAACAAGGGAATCGTTATTACTCCCATCTCCTACTTCTACCGGATAAAGAACTTCTGCACTCCCATCAAAGATCGACAGTTGATCACCAGCCTCTAGCGTTTCTACTGGTAGGTTCAACCGTTTGAGCAAGCGGACAAAGGAGTCTTTTTTTAAGCTTCCCTTGGAAATGTTGATTTCCTTAATCCTAACCCTAGTCGCAAGGACTTCCAAGTCTCCCATATGATCTGTGTCAGTATGCGTAAGAACCATATGATCAATCTGGTCAATCCCCCTACTCTTGAGATAAGGGAGCAGGGTCCGTTCTGCATTGCTGGTAGACTTCCGATTTCTCCATGCTTCCTTTTGGCCAAAGTCCACTTTCCCACCTGTATCAATTAGGATCGTTTTTCCTCGCCAATCACGGAGCAAAATACTATCACCTTGACCAATATCAATGACGGTAATCTCATTTTCTAAAGGATGCTTCACAAGAGTAAATACGAAGCATACTAAGAGTAGAAACAGGTATCTCCATTTCTTAATCTTTCGCATTTCATAGAGGCAAGCCAATAAGAATAGCAACAAGAGGAAGAAATAAATGCTTGGCTGTCCAAACCAAGGATTGACTAGTAACACTTGCAATATACTCCATACTTTTTTCCATCCAGATGAAGAAAGGATTCCAGAAGGTCAATGGATAGAGAAATGAGAGGAGAAAGACCACACTCAGTCCTGGTAACAAAAGAACATCAAACAAGAGAGAAAAGACAAAGGTTAGAGGAAGAGACCAGGGTTGGTATTCTCCAAAGAAATAAATCAAAAAAGGAAGAACCCCTAGTGTTAACACCAGACTCTCCTTGACGACTTTTTGGATTCCCGACTTCTCCTCCTCGGAAGAAGTTAGTGTCAATATAAACGCGAAGGCACAAGATAAGAGACCTCCAGCAGTCAATAATGAAGAAGGCAGAAAAAGGAGCAAGAAGAGGAGGGTCATCCCCATATTCTCCATTCCTTTGAGACCTTGCTGGGCTAGAAGCTTCTGTATGAGGCTTCGAACGACCGAAACCGAAAATCCCGTCATCCCAGCATAAAGAAGCGAAAACGGATAGAGGAGGGTTGTAACTTTTTCCTGCTCCAATCCCAAGCGGAGAAAGAATCGTCGAAAAGCATCTAAGAAGAAGGCAACCTGCATGCCCGATAAGGCGAACAGATGGATAATCCCCAAGTTCGAATACAGCTGACTCATTTCTTCGAACTCCACATCTAAAAAACCAAAAAGCAAGCCCGTCATATAGTGACTCATGGGCTGGGGGGAAATGCTGGTGAACCCATACAAGGGCCTTCCGCCTCCAACTAGACAGAAGGCCTATTAAATCTCTAGGCTCAGCCGGTCTCTTTTCAAGGATCTGGCTGATTTTCAAAAGATGATAGATCCCTTGTGTTTTCAGATAAGCCTGGTAATCAAAGCCCATAAAATTTCGCTGTTTTGTCGGGGTCTCTAATTCTCCTTTTATTCTTAATTCTAGCCCATGATTCAAGTGTTTAAAATAGGCTTGTTCTTCCTGTGTCTGAAGCTGATAGAAAATCTGAAAAGTACGACTACCTGACTGAGCACGAAAGGATAAGGCATCTCCATTCACCTTGATAGTATCCGGTAAGAGCTGAATAACCCTTGGAACCTCTTGATTCCGCGCTTCTTTCTTCCCTTGTTCGATTCGAAAAGCAAAACAAAGTGTAGCAAGCAAGAGAAGCCCTACTAGGATTAGAAATTGTTTGCCCTTGTAGCGTCTACTAAACAAGATGAAGAAGGCCAGAAGGAAGATTGGAGCGAGCAAGTGACCCGTATACATCCAATAATAAAGAGCCATGACGGGAAGAGCCAGATGAAATGGGTGAATATTGAGACTTCTAATCCACTGTAACATGCTCTTTTAACTTTTCTAGTGTCTTTTGGCCAATCCCAGAAACATTTTTCAATTCATCAACAGATTGAAACTTTCCTTTTTCCTCTCGATAAGCAATGATATCCTGGGCTCGTTTTTGACCAATCCCAGAAATAGTCTGTAATTCTGCTTCTGTGGCTGTATTGAGATTAACCTTTCCATCCTTTTGCTGGTTTTCACCACCTGTCGTCCCGGCAGAAGGAGACGTAACAGGTGCTACTTCTTCTCCATTCTTAGCAACATAGACGATAGACTCATCCTCTAGTTTTTGAGCTAAATTGACAGATTGGCTATTGGCCTCGTCTGTCATCCCTCCTGCTTTTTGCACTGCATCATAGACCCGACTCCCCACTGGAAGCTCGTAGACTCCCGCCTGTCTGACAGCACCCTTCACATCCACCATGATTTTCGCTTGCGTGGACTCGGTCTTTTCCTCACTCCTCTGCTGAGAGCTGGAAGAGAGGCTTGTATCTTCCATGGAAGAAGTCTCCCGGTCCACCATTTCTAACTGAGAAATGGCAGTTTCCGGTGCTTGTTGCGCTGGTTTAGGCCAAAAGAGAAACACTCCTCCCATGACTAGCCCCACAGCAACCAAGCCTAAAAACAGTTTATATTCCTTGATCTTCTCAATCCATGTTTCCATAAATACCCCTTTTTATATTTTTATTATTCGTAAAAAATCAAACAAATAAAAAAAGAATGTCAAAAATCACATGATTTTTGACATTCTTTTTATCTAGAGAGCTGTCTAGTCTTTCCGATGCTTATCTGGATCCCAAACGAAACTTGCGATATAACTAAATAAGAGGGTCGCTAAAGCGACAACCAAGACAAATGGCAACAGTAAAAACTTCAAGAAACGGATGAGGATAAAAGGTTTCCGGTCATTGCGGAGTGCTTGAGATTCCGCATCTAAGCGATCAAACTCAGCCTGGATACGTCTTGCAACTTCTTCCACTCCCTCATCATTCATTTGCAATATCAGAGATATCAATAGGGTGCCCAAAGTTCATGTCAACCCGTTCACAGCTAGCTAGTCCTTTCAAGGTCATTGGACCAGTATAAGTTACAGGCATAATACGAACCTTGGCCATTTTGGCAATCACGGCAACTCCACCCTTCACATCCTGAGAATGGCGGCTTCCACTTGGAAACATAATCAAGGAACGCTTGCTTTTTTTGAGCATATTCACCGGATATTTAATGGCAGCGGCACCTGGATTTTCACGGTCAATTGGGAAAGCACCGCACATACGAATCCACCAACCAAAAATCCGATTGGTAAAGAGTTCTTTCTTGGCCATAAAGATAAATTGCTTAGGCTTGGTCGCAAAGGCCATATAGACAGGGTCCCACCAAGTCCGGTGAGGAGCGACAAGAATATAATTTTCTTCTTGACTTGGGATCAGTTCCTTATGATGATAATGAGCATTTCCATTCATAACCCATAAAATAAAGGTCACCAACCCACGTAAATAGGTATAAAACATGCTTTCTCCTTTGATAGTTCTCTTATCTAATCATTATACCTTATCCTTTTGTTCCCCGCAAATCTTTTCAAAAGGTTGAAGTCTCAACAGATTGACTGCATCTAGTCTTTTTCTTAAAAAAATGATATCATGTTTCTATGGAAATGAATGAATTAAAGGGATTAACCCATGAAGAGGTCCGCAAAAAAATACAGCGTGGCCAAACCAACGAATTTAAAGCGAATACCAGTACCAGTACTTGGCAAATCATCAAGCGTAACGTCTTCACCTTGTTTAATGCTCTGAACTTTGTGATTGCTCTTGCTTTGGTTGCGGTACAAGCCTGGAGCAACCTGGTCTTTTTTGCAGTCATCTGCTTTAATGCCTTATCCGGAATTGCCACAGAGCTCCGCGCTAAACGGATGATTGATAAATTGAATTTGATGAGTAAAGAGCTCGTCACTGTCATCCGAGCCGGGGAAGAAGAAAGCATTGATCCAGAGGAAATTGTCCTTGGAGATATCATTAAGCTTGCAGCGAGGTGACCAAATTCCGAGTGATGCCATCGTTCAAAAAGGGAGTTGCTGAAGCCAACGAAGCCATGCTGACGGGAGAAAGTGACTTAGTTCTCAAGGGAGAGGGAGATGAACTTCTATCCGGAAGCTTCTTAGCAAGTGGCCAAGTCTACGCCCGTGTCAATCGTGTGGGAGCCAATAACTATGCTAATAAATTGATGGTCGAAGCCAAAACTCTTAAACCCATCAATTCCCGCATTCTCTATAATCTAGCAAAAATCTCTAGTTTTACTGGTAAGATTATTATCCCATTTGGAATCGCCCTCTTCTGTGAAGCCTTTTTGATCAAACTGCTTCCAATGAAAGAGTCTGTGGTGACTTCTTCCACTGCCCTCCTGGGCATGTTGCCAAAAGGGATTGCCCTTCTGACAGTGACCTCTCTCTTGACAGCCGTGATCAAGTTAGGGATGCGCAAGGTCTTGGTTCAAGAGATGTATTCAGTCGAAACATTGGCTCGTGTGGATACTCTTTGTTTGGATAAGACGGGAACCATCACCCAAGGAAAAATGACCGTCAAAGGCATTCACTCCCTGTCTGAACACTTTTCTGAAGAAACCATCGAAGTCATTCTTGCTGCATATATGCAAAATTCTGAGGATAAGAACCCAACTGCCCAAGCTATCCGTAAGGCGTATGGGGAGCTAGAACACGCCTATACAGCAGAATCAATCATTCCATTTTCAAGCGATCGAAAATGGGGAGCTATGACCCTGTCTAACTTGGGGACGATTTATTTGGGTGCCCCAGAGATGCTCCTCAAAGAAAATCCTCCAGCAGTATTGGAAGCCCAAGCCCATGGATCACGGGTTTTGATTTAGCTCGTAGTGTTGAAGCCATCTATATGCATGATTTGACTTTACCAAGTGATGTAGAGCCTATCGCGGTGATTGAAATCTTAGATCCCATCCGTGAAGGGGCTGCTGAAACCTTAGATTATCTTCGCTCTCAAGATGTGGATTTAAAAATCATTTCAGGAGATAATCCCGTTACCGTTTCCTATATTGCTAAAGAAGCAGGTTTTGAAAGCTACGATAGTTATGTGGACTGTTCAAAAATCGATGATGCTGAGCTAGTTGATCTAGCGGAGAATACTGCTATTTTCGGTCGGGTATCTCCTCACCAAAAGAAACTCTTGATTCAAACCCTTAAAGCTGCTGGTCGAACCACTGCTATGACAGGGGATGGAGTCAATGATATTCTAGCCTTACGAGAAGCTGACTGCTCCATCGTGATGGCCGAAGGAGATCCTGCAACACGTCAAATTGCCAATCTCGTATTGTTAAACTCAGACTTCAATGATGTTCCAGAAATTCTCTTTGAAGGTCGTCGGGTCGTTAATAATATTGGCCGAATCGCACCCATCTTCTTTATTAAGACCATTTACTCCTTCATCCTGGCCATTATCTGTATCGCAAGTGCCCTGTTCTTTGATGTGAACTACTTGTTGATTTTCCCATTTATTCCAATTCAGATTACGCTGATCGATCAATTTGTCGAAGGATTCCCACCATTTGTCTTGACCTTTGAACGAAATATTAAGCCAGTGGAAAAACACTTCCTCAAACGTTCCTTGCATCTGGCCTTGCCAAATGCCTTGATGGTTGTCTTTAGCGTCCTGTTTGTTCGTTTATGGGGAACTCATCATGGCTGGTCAAGTCTTGATATGTCTACCCTCTCCTACTACTTATTAGGATCTATTGGTTTCTTGTCTGTTATTCGGGCTTGCTTACCACTCAATATCTGGCGAGGACTCTTAATCATCTTCTCTGTCTGTGGTTTCTACCTTTCTGCCTTTACTTGAAAGGTCTGATTGAAATTGGAACATTGACAGCTGTGACCTTCCCAGTCTACCTTGCCTTGATGTCCCTCTTTACAGGGATCTTCATCTTGGCGACGATTTATCAAAAATATGAATTTGATTAAAAAACTCTTTGATAAGGATAGAACAAAAGTTCTATCTTTATTTTTTCGTTATCCCTTTCCTAGCTTTTCCCCGTCCTCTTTTCGTGCTATAATAGAGCCATGAACGATTTCGAATTAAAAGACGGTGAACGCATCAACCAATTATTTTCTAGTGATGTGAAAATTATTCAGAACAGAGAGGTTTTTAGCTATTCTATTGATAGTGTCCTCCTGTCGCGCTTTCCTAAACTACCCAATCGCGGTCTGATTGTCGATCTTTGTGCCGGCAATGGCGCTGTCGGACTCTTTGCTAGCACGCGCACAAAAGCAACCATCGTTGGAGTAGAAATACAGGAAAGACTAGCGGATATGGCGGAACGTTCTATCCAATTAAACGGCCTGTCTGACCGGATGTCCATGATTACAGATGATCTAAAAAACTTGCCTCACCATTTCCCCGGTAGTAAGATTGACATTATCCTATGTAATCCTCCCTACTTTAAAGTGGACAAGCATTCCAATTTAAATGAGAGCCCTCACTATTTGCTAGCCCGTCATGAGATTACCACCAATCTGGACCAAATTTGTCAAGTGGCCCAACAGACACTCAAATCCAATGGTAGACTCGTCATGGTGCATCGTCCGGATCGCTTCTTAGATATCATTGAAACCATGAAACGCTTCAATCTGGCTCCCAAACGGATTCAATTTGTTTATCCCAAGATCCATAAAGATGCCAACATGCTCCTCATTGAGGCTATTAAAGATGGATCGCGGGATGGTCTAAAAATTCTTCCCCCATTGTTCATCCATGAGGAGGATGGAAGCTATACGCCGGAAATTCATGAGATTTATTATGGAAACTAAAGCCTATATGTATGTTGTCCAGTGTGCGGATGGAACCCTCTATACTGGCTACACGACCGATATCGAGCGCCGCATCAAAACCCACAATGCTGGAAAAGGAGCTAAATATACACGTCCCAGACTTCCAGTAACTTTAATCTACCTGGAGTCTTTTCCAGATAAAAGAGCTGCTATGTCAGCTGAAGCCCTGTTTAAACGTAAGACAAGAGAAGAAAAGCTAACCTATATCAAGCAACGTAAAAAGAAGCAAAATTCAAATGATAGGACCTGAGTCAACAGTCTAAATGTCAGAAAAAAAGGAGCTCCCAAGAGCTCCTTTTTTTTTAAAATCTAGGATTCGTCATCAATAGTCTTTAAAAAAGCCCAATTCCCAACAGACTGCTTTCCATAGTCGAGAACCATAGAATCTAATAGGACGAATTCATTTTTCTCATAGAAAAAGACATTTTGCTGGGTACTGGTAATCAAGCCTAGACGCTTACACCCTTTGGCCTTTACGTAAGGTTCAATCCCGTTTTGGAGGAAACGACTGCCAACCCCTTGGCCCTGAACAGTTGGGCTCACAGCAAACATCATTAAATACCAGTCAAAGTTTCCGGATTTTTTCAAATGCTGCTCCGAACGCTCTACGAGATCTAGGTATTTCAACAAATTTAACGGTGTGATATAACGGAATAACTTGAAAATCCCATTTAGTAGATAAGAGATCATTGAGAAATCCTTTTGTTGCAACAGCCCCACCGCTATGATCTCCCCGTCTCGTTCAGCAACTAAGCAAGTTTCCCCTTTGATGTACAGCTTGACTAACAAGGTATGCAAGAGTTCAATAAAGGCCGGATAGTATTCAGGCTTTTTTAAATCTTCTTTAATGACGGTTAAAAATGGATAATTCATAAAAGCATCTGCACAAATTTTTCCTATTATTTTGTACTCGTTCGTTTTCGCTTCTCTGTATACAATGTTTTCCATATCTTAATTCCTTCATTGATATAGTACTATTATACATTAAAACATTTAAATAATCGAAAAAAATGTGAAAAATTCACATAAATATCTACAAAATCATTACGATTTGATTATCAATTTGATAGGATATCGAATTGATGGATCGAGTGAACACATATTTGATTTTATGAAATCCTTGCATGACGTATTATACTTCTTTATTCTAGAGCCAATCATGACCATCTGTTAAAAAGTAAAAGCTGTCACTCACCAAACTAAGTAAACTTCATAATTAAAATAGCCCTTCTAGATGAACTAGAGAGACTATTTTATACGTTAGGAACAAAGGAATTAAATGCGCTCTTTCCAAGAAGTTGCGACTTGGTCCAAGACTTGGTTGAGCTCTTCAATGTTGCGACGACCTTCGGTACGCAACCATTCACGAGCTGCCTCTTCCCCATTCTTGATGTAGGCTTCAACTGATCCAGCCCAAGTTGCACGACCACAGAGAACTCCGTTAAAGTTCGCTCCTGCTTCATGAGCAAAGACTAGGGTTTCTTGGAAGAGTTTGGCAGAAACACCTGCACTCAAGTAGATGTATGGAAGGTTGGTTGCTTCTTCTTGTTCTTTAAAGAAGGCTGCAGCTTCCTCACGGCTATGCACAATTTCTCCATCGCCAAATCCTTCTACATATTTGACATTGACTGGCACTTCTACTTTTAAGACATCGATGTTGAAGCGTGGGTCTGAGAAGACTTTCATCGCTTCGATGACCTTGCGAGGTTTCACTTTAGCGTATTCTACAGAACCTGCATCAGCGATTGTTTCATCGTAAGCCAAGATTTCTAGGAAGAATGGAATTTCTTCTGCTACACATTCTGAACCGATTCGTTCGATGTAGGCTTGTTTTTCTTGATTGAGTTCGTCTGCACTATCCACATCATAGTAGAGCAAGAATTTCACTGCATCTGCACCCTGCTCTTTGATGCGTTTAGCTGACCAAAGGTTGAGGCAGTCTGGCAGACGCTTGGTGCTAGAAGTGTCATAGCCTGTTTTTTCATATGCCAACAAAAGCCCTGCTTCTGCATCCAAGACCTTGGTCGCTGGAAGTCCATACTCAGGGTCCAAGAGCATAGAAGATGCGAATGGTGTCAATTCTTCAGCCACTAGGACCTTCAATTCTTCCATTTGAGCCACTGTTGGTTCTGTGTCTTGGTATTGGGCCATGAGGCGTTTCAAAGCACCGCGTTGGTCAAAGCCAAGGCAGAGATCACACCCTCTTTGGTGCTCAATTTTTCTAAATAGTTGCGTTTTTGTTCTGTTAATACCATCTTATACCTCTTTTACATTTATCTGTTGATACAAATCATCATAGTGGGCCATATTGACATGTCCGGTCATCTTTTCTTGAGCATTTAGCATCCCTAGGACCATGGCATGGGTCAAAAGAGCTGCGTCATCCTTCCCGCTACTGAGACCAGCAGAAATACCAGCCACGGTTGAATCACCAGATCCCACCGGGTTAACGACTTCAATTTTTGGAATGTCCACTTTATAGAAGACATCACCATGTTTGGCAAAGGCTCCATCTCCACCTAAGGATACAATAATCCATTCAATCCCTTCAAATAGCGAATCTTTCAGGACTTCTTTCAAATCCTCAAAATCAGCTGAAACATCACGTCCCAATAGTTGAGAGAGTTCTTCGCGATTGGGCTTGATAACCGTTGGTTTGAACTCGGAGTGAAGGACTGCTTCTAAGGATTTACCAGATGAATCCAGCACTACTTTACGTCCTGCTTCTCTTGCAATCTCAATTAAACTCGCATAATAGTCTACTGGTAGACCTACAGGTAGACTACCCGAAATGGCAATCACATCTGATGTCGGCATGAGAAGTTTGAAATGATGAAGAAATCCCAAGGCTTCCGTCCGAAGTATTTCTGGACCTGCTTCTAAAATTTCTGTTTGATTTCCTTCATGTAAGATGGCGATACAGTTTCGTGTATCACCCAGAATATCATAGAAGAAAGATTGAACGTCTCGTGGAAGATGGGTCTTGATGAATTGACCATTGGTCCCCCCCACAAAACCTGTTGCTCCAACTGTTTCACCGCTATCAGCTAAGACACGGGTGACATTCAACCCTTTACCACCTGCTGTTTTAGAAACTTCCGACACACGGTTAACGGTATCCAACTTCAATTCTTCCAAGGGATAAGAAATATCAATGGACGGATTCAAGGTGACAGTTAAGATCATAATCCTACCTCTTAGTCGTGGTACTCACCACGATCCCATTTTTCAAGGAATTCTGTAAAGAAGTCTGCATCCTCTTGGTGCTCATTATGAGTCTCCAAATGTTGAATCTTGGCAATCAATTTCTTGTTTTCTTCACTTGGTTTGTATTCCGCATGGATAAAGGCTTCAATGATATCGCACATGAGCAACTCACCAGTTACTTTTCCACCGAAACCAATGACGTTGGCATTGAGTTCTTCTTTGGCATAAAGTGCAGTTGTCATATCGCGGACCAAGGCTGAACGGATTCCAGGGACCTTGTTAACCGCGTTGTTAATCCCAACGCCAGTCCCACAGATACAGACTCCAAGGTCTGCTTGGCCACTTGCTACAGCTTCTCCGACTTTTTTCCCAAAAATTGGGTAGTGGGTGCGCGCGTGGTCATAGGTTCCGAAATCAAGGACTTCATAGCCTTTTGATTTCAAAAATTCTGAAACAGCCATTTTTTCATTCGTGACAATATGGTCACATCCAATTGCAATTTTCATTCTTTTACTCCTCCCTTTAGCACATCTTGTTGAGCATATCCACACGGATTTGGTGGCGACCACCGTCATACTTACCGTTGACAAATCCCTTGGCAATATTTTTCGCCAATTGGTCACCCACGATTTGAGCACCCATGGTGATCATGCGAGAATTGTTATGACCACGAGTCATGTAAGCAGAACGCTCATCTGAAACTTCTGCCGCAACCATTCCTTTAATTTTAGTTGCGACCATGAAAGGACCTGCTCCATAAGCGTCAATGACAATCCCAAGATTGTCTTCTGCTTGTTTCACTTCTTTTGCAACAGCCAAGGTCACATCAACGAAGTCTTGCCCTTCTTCTGTCACATCCACCACTTGGAAACCTTCTGATTCCAAATACTCTTTGACTACTTCTTTTAAGCGAATACTGCTGCATCCGCACCAATAATAACTGACATATCATACTCCTTTTATATATGTTTTCCGATTAAATACAAAGGCCTTGATCTAACTTCTGCATTCTACACTGTCATTGTTTCCTATAAGATTTCAATTTCAAAACCAAGTTCAGCTGTTTGACCTGCTGGCAAGAGACGAACCTGCTTTTTATATTCCAAATAATCACTCTCTTCAAGCGAAGTAGATAAACCAGACCATGGCTCTATAGCGATAAATGGTCCTTTATTTGGTGTTGTCCAGATAATCAAGTTTGAAAAATCTGGAAAATGAACACTTATCCCCTTTTCATGCTTTCTAGAACGGAGTGTCACCCTTCTTGATTGTAAACAATCCAAGGTAATGGCATCCTTTTGGAAGAGGTCGTAATTGAGATTCAAGATTTTTTCTTGCTGTAAGAAAGGCGTCCGATCAAAGACGTTTAACAAACCTGTCTCAGGATAAGATTTTGGAATACTACAGGTTTCTTCTTGTTCGAATTCCAAGTAGTAATCTTCAAAACCTTCATCCGGCATTAAAGGACAATTAAATCCTGGATGGCCACCAACGAAAAACGGCATAACGCCTTCTTCACCAAGATGGTGAACCCGATAGGTTACTGACACTTTTTTTCCAATTAATCGATAGGAAATTTCTAATCTGAAATGATAGGGATACTGCTGATACGTTCCTTCCGTATCCTCTATTCCAAAGGTTACCCGATCTTCTGTTTGCTCTATTAGCTCGAAGTTTTTCTTGCGAACGAGCCCGTGGCGGGGGATCTTACCAACCCCTTGAGGACGATAGAGGGTCATATCATTTCGAACTGACCCGCAGATGGGAAAGAGCACTGGGGCTTGGCCACTCCAATACTGAGCATCACCCTGCCAAAGATATTCGATACCATCCTGATCCTTGATAGAGGCCAGCTCACCGCCTAACTCCTTGAAACAAACTTCCAGGTCATTATTTTTAAAGCTATCCTCATCCTTCTCTCCTTACCATGTTATTTTAGAGAAAAAACTAGGCTATCCCTCCATATCTGGAAATTGATACCCTAGTTTTATCAAGTTACATATTTAGGAGCGAATTATTTTGCATTTGCTGCATATGCTTCGTTACGTTTGATCATTTGTTTTCTGTACCATGCAAAGATTCCAACGTAGAAGGCTAAGAAGACAACTACACCAAGGATCAATTTGATATCACCAGTTGTTGCGTTACCGATTGTCCAACCGAGCAATTTTTCAACAGGTCCTTCAAGAGTTGAGTGAGTGATCAACTGAGCTTTGTTAACTCCATCTGGAAAGGCATTTACACTTTTCGCCAATTCAGTAGCGAATGGTGCAATAAGAGTTCCTGAAAGAAGGAAGAGTGGCAACAAGAGTGTTCCAAAGACGATCATACGGATCAATTTACCACGTGTTACAACCAAGAGAGCTGGAGTCACACCCATAGCGATGATCCCTGCAAGTGGCAAGATACCATTTCCGACTTTAGAAAGAAGCACTGCTTCGATCAACATGATTGGTGCAAGTACGTTGGCACAAGCCCAGATTTCAGCACGACCAGCGATAAATGGCCAGTCAAGACCAATGTTGAATTTACGTCCTTGAAGACGTTTAGTAGCAACGTTTGTAATACCTTGTGACAATGGTTCTACGGCTGCGATAAACCATGAACCGATAAGTGAGAAGAGCTCCAAGCAGACACCGGCAGTCAAACCAAGGCTGATCCAACCTTTAATAACAAGTTCCCATGAAGATGCATCTTCAACTCCAGCAACTGGATGTGGAGTTCCCATGATACCGATAACGATACCAAGGAGGAAACCGATGAAGAATTTAGATCCCCAGAAACCAATTTTCTTGTTCAATTTAGCTGCGTCAAAGTCGTATTTGTCAAGACCTGGGAAGAATTTGTCAAAGATTTTATCCAAAACCATGATGATTGGGTTCATCATGTAGTTCATGTGAGTTGATGTCATTGGTGAAGAGCTAGGTGCATTCAACAAGTCATCAAATGTTGGTTTCATCAAGTCTGAGTTGATGATCTTCATAATCCCTACAAGGACTACTGCTAGAGTTGCAACGAAGAGAGAAACTCCTGCGCTAACTCCATTTATCCGCATACCATTTGATCAACAGACCTGTGATAGACAAGTGCCAGATATCGAAGATATCGACATCAAGTGTGTCTGTTTTCTTCATTGCAAGCATGACAACGTTGACAACCAACATAACTAGCAAGAAGTAAAGTGTCCAGGCAGAACCCCAAGTGATGGTAGCAAGTGGTGCCCATCCAACGTCTGTGATATTCAATTGAATACCAGTGTTCTCAACGAATTTTGCAAGAGATGCTGAGAAAGCTCCATTCAACATACCGATGATTGCACCGATACCAGTAAGGGCGATGGCAAGTTTAATACCACCTTCAAGCGCTTTGGAGAACTTCACTCCAAACAAGACTGCCAATAAAGTCAAGACGATCAACATGATGATCGGTGCTCCCATATCTAGAATGGGTTTGAAAAACTTATTGGCAAAATCGATAATGCCATTCATAATAAATCCTCCCGATTTATATTTTTATATTTTACAAAATTAAGAATGTCAGCAATCCCAAAAACAGGAACTGCTTACAAAGAAAAGATGAACAAATTAGCTTAAACCGTGTTCTTTGATCGCTGCTTCAATATTGTCAAATACAGGAGCGCTCATAGCTGGAATACGGAACAAGATCGGACCAGCTTCAACTACTGGAATACCAGGCTCAAAGCCTAGATCTGTTGCAGCGATTGGCGTGAAGATATCATAGCCTCTAATCAAGTCTTCATTGACATCTTTTACCATTACCGCATCACATTGTACATCATATCCACGGTTTGAAAGCTCTTCTTCTAGAGCGCTTTTAATTTGGTGGCTTGAGTTAACCCCTGCACCACAGGCAGCTAAAATTTTAATCATTTGAATGACCTCCATTATAAATATTTTTTGTTGTTACTATTAAGCAATCACTTCTGTGATATAGCGATATAAGTCTTCTTCATTTTCCAATTTCGACATGTTTTCAAGATTTCCGTTTGTCGTAAAGAAATCCATCAAATGAGCCAAAATGTTTGTTTGGCTGGAACTAGAATTGTTAATGATGAAGAATAAAAGCGAAACTTCTACTTCCTTATCAGGCGCGATCATATTGTGAAAGGTTACCGGATTTTTTAATCGAACGACTACAATATTCTCTGTCAGGTTATGGATGATATCCGTATGAGGAATGGCCACATTCGGCAAATCCTTCCCTAGAAATTCCATATCTAAACCAGTAGGGAACGATTTTTCTCTTTCTTTCAATGCAGCTCGATAAGAATCTGTCACAATCTGACGTTCTTCCAATAAAGTTGCAATCTGGTCAAACAATTCTTCTTGATCCGCAACATCTAGGCAAAAGACTAATTCTCGATTAAACAGTTGATTTAATCCCATCTTTTCACCCCTTCCACTTTTTACCTTTTTTAATTTACACGATAAGTATATCACTATATGAATGCGCTGTCAATTACAATATGTAATTTTTTGTTCTTTTTTGTTTATTTTTTATAAATTTGTTTGTAGTTCATGCTATATGAGAAAAAAAGAAAAAGACCAGAACATGCTTAAGTTCTGGTCTTTTAGCTGTTTCTGTACGAAGCTTTACAAAATTTTTGTATAAGAATTGTATTTCTCACGCACCTTTTTAGAGATTGAATGATCCGAAATCACCGCATCTAAGTCATCTAAACGGTAAAAAGCATAGAAAGAATAGCTATCAAACTTAGTGTTATCTGCGACTACATACTTTTCAATGGCATTGTTGAGAATAATTTTATTGCCATTTCCTTCCTCTTCGTTTGCGGTCATTGCTGTATGACCATCAATCCCATTTACCCCGATAAAGGCTTTCGAAACTTTTATTTCCTTTAAGAGCTTATTGGCAAACTGTCCTACAAAGGTCTGTGTCTTGACCCTATAGCGTCCGCCAACTAAAATGATGTCACAATTAGGCTGGTCTTTTAATTTTTCAAAAATAGGCAAGGAATTGGTGACAATACTAACATGTTTCCCATCAAGATAATCGCCAATAAAATCTGTCGTAGTCCCTGCTCCAATAAAAATTGTATCGCCTTCATCAATCAAAGCCGCACATTTTTGAGCAATCTCCCTTTTCTCTTCCACGTTCAACATGTTCTTTTCTGTATGGGAAACTTCTGTCAGACTATCTTTGATTTTTCGATGGGCCCCTCCATGAACACGGACCAATAGGCCTTGTTCTTCTAAGTCTATCAAATCCCGTCGAATTGTCATATCGGTGACACCTAAGAGATCGCTCAGATCCTTAACAGAGACCACTTCATTTTTATCCAACTCTTGTAAGATTGCTACGTGTCTACTCTCTTTCATATGATGTCCTACTTTCCTATTTCTACTTTCATTATACTATAATAGTAAACATTTTCAATAAGAAACAAACATTTTGTCGTTTTTTTCTATATTAACCGCTTATTTTGTTGATCATTTTTGTAGAAAAAATTTACTTTTTGTTCACATTTTTAAAAAAAGTAAATTTTTTTAGCAAATCTGTTGACAGGACAAATAAAAAGTTGTATTCTTAATATGTTAACAGAATTGATAACGCTACCACAAGGTGATAGCAAACGTTTTGTTTACGAATTTCGGTCTCCTTATAAATATACAAGGGTAAACGTGAGTTTACCCTTGTATTTTTTATTTATCTCCTTTGTTCCGAATCACAAAGCCTGTTTTCTTCTCACTTGAAGTATTGCGCGGTTTTTTATGATCCTTGCGGTAACGCTTCTCTTTATCAAAACGATCCTTTGAGCGTCCTCCTTTACGATAGTCATCACGACGACCATTGCCACGGCGGTCACGATCTCGACGGTCATCCCCACGACGGCCGCCACGACCAGACTTGCCTTTTCCGCCAAATCCACCACCAGATGGTTTAAATGGCAATGGTTTTTCACGCGCAATTTCAACTTCTGGAAGACTGTCTGGATCCTGAACCGTCAAGCTAAGGATGTACATAGCCAATTCTTCTGGGCTGAATTCTGAGGCCAATTGACGAGCATCCTTGCCAAACTTCTCAAAGTTGCTACGAATCTCCTCATTAGCAAATCACGTTCGATTTTCTTAAGAGCTACTTGCTTCTTAGCTTGGAAGGCTTCTTCTGCACTTGCAGGTTTGAGACCTTTCATGCGTTTCTTAGTCAAGTTCTCAATGATTTGTAGATAACCCATTTCATTAGGTGAAACGAAGGTAATCGATTGTCCTGACTTACCTGCACGCCCTGTACGACCAATACGGTGAACATAACTCTCAGGGTCTTGCGGAATATCGTAGTTGTAGACATGGGTCACACCTGAGATATCCAAACCACGAGCAGCAACGTCTGTTGCAACGAGGACATCGAGGTTTCCATTTTTAAAATCACGAAGGACACGAAGACGTTTGTTTTGGTCCAAATCTCCATGAATCCCTTCTGCACGAAAACCACGGATCTTCAGTCCACGAGTTAACTCATCCACACGACGTTTCGTACGACCAAAAACGATTGACAATTCAGGTTGATCAACATCCATAAGACGTGTCATGGTGTCAAATTTTTCTTGTTCTTTAACACGGATATAGTACTGGTCTACTAGTTCTGTTGTTAATTCTTTGGCAGCAATCTTGACATGCTCGGGTTCTTTCATGAATTGAACACCAATCCGTTTGATGGCATCAGGCATGGTTGCTGAAAAGAGTAGAGTCTGACGATTTTCTGGGACACGTGAGATGATTGCTTCGATGTCTTCAAGGAATCCCATATTAAGCATTTCGTCTGCTTCATCAAGGATGAGAGTTTCAATATCTTGTAATTTCAAGGCCTTGCGTTTGATCAAGTCTAGGAGACGACCTGGTGTTCCTACAACGATATGAGCCCCTGATTTAAGTGCCTTAATTTGTTTTTCAATACTTGAACCACCGTATACTGAACGGACTTTCACACCCTTACTACGACCAAAGCGGAAGAGTTCTTCCTGGCTTTGAACAGCCAATTCACGAGTTGGGGCGATGACCAAAGCTTGGATAGTTGCTTCTTCTGTACGAATTTTTTCAAGGGTTGGCAAGCCAAAGGCTGCTGTTTTCCCTGTACCAGTCTGTGCTTGACCGATTACATCTTTACCTTCAAGAGCCAAAGGAATGGTTTGCTCTTGGATAGGACTTGCTTCTACAAATCCTACTTTTTCAATTTCTGCTAACAAATCAGCAGAAAGATTAAATTCATTAAATTTCACGTTATTCTTCTTTCTAAAGATGGTGCGAAGCCATCCTATAGCGCTTAGTTTATACTTTTCTTGTCATGACGTACTTTCATAACTTTTATGAAAGATCGTGTTGCTTCTTTTCCACGAAAGAAAAGTACTGCTTTCTTTGCAACTTATCTAGTATACCATAGACCTGGGTTAAAAGATAGTAAAACGAAACAAGTTAAAAGGTTTTTATTGTGTTACCCCTTTCAAATAAGTTTTTTTCACCTTTGATTCATTAGTATGCCTCCTTTTTCATTTCTTTTTTAATTTGCAATAATATAAAAGACTGTGAAGTCTCTTTTTTACTTTGAACCATCTTAGAAAATCAGCGTCACAATAGGCTTTCTAAAATTTTTTCTCACAAAAAATCCACTTTTATTTTTGGATTGTTTTCTTGATTTTTAAAATAAAAGTATGTATAATAAATTTAGTATTTAGGATATTTCAGTATAATTAAAATGCTTCATTCATTTAACTGATTCAACGATTCAATCCAATTATAAATTGTTTATAATCCACTCAGTACTTTTAAATCTACTCCTACTATTTCCAAGAAGATTATGTACAGTCGATCACTTGTATCAAAACTGCCTCTTCTTCTTAGGGGAGGCAGAGTTAAAAATGAAGGATTTTCTGAAATAGCCAAAATACTAAAGAGGTAAGGAATTTCTTCCCTACCTCTCTTTTTTTATCGTTTATGGGCAATCCAGCGCAAAATACGAGACAAGATGATCCAGAGTACAAAGCTTGCAATGGAGATATACAGCCATGCATTAGGATCGTTAGTAAACGGCAATGGAACATTCATTCCAAAGAAACCAGTGACAACTGCTAAGACTGCTAAGAGTGCTTCCAAGATGGTCAAGGTGGTCAAGTTGTCATTCAGATTGTTATTTAGGATGTTATTGTAGGAGCTAGACAACTGTTGCAAGACTTGACAGTTCAACTCCGTCATATATACCAACTGTCTGGCCTCAATCATGGCATCATCAAACTGTTCTTTTTCAACATCATCAAATTGGCGGTAGATTAGGTGAGCCTTGATATGTTCCAAGAGCATGCGATTTTGCTTGGCAGCGGATGCCAGATAGACCATACCTGTTTCCACGTCAGAAAGAGCATACAGGTTCTTACTAGTTGTCGTTTCGTAAGAGACGAGTGATTTCATCCTTGAGCTTATCTAGACGCTCAATAATTGGATAATAAGCATTACTAATCATCTCAAGCCCTGCAAATAAAAGCTTAAAGGTCGATAAACTCTCATGATTATCGACATAGCGCTCCATTTGTGAGATAACATAAGCATTATCCCGGTTGCTAATAGTCACAAGACGTGGCCCCTGGACAATGAAGGTCATCGGAATGGTTTCATAATATTCCTTTTCCTTTTCCATGTCCAAGACATTATAGATAAAAGTCACGGTCCCATTCTCACGGTTGTAATCCATGTGGGCACGTTCGTTTTTATCCAATGCATATTCAATGGTTTCTTGATCAATACCATACTTTTGGTACAACTGGGAGGTTTCCGCAATCAAGTCAGAATCAATATTAATCCAACTCCGGCCATCTCCTAACTTTTTTTCAACGAACATTTTGCTCCCTCTTTACCTTATCTGCCAGTGCTCCTATCCGATTGTCCTAAATCGCTAGATGAAGACTGTTTAAATTTATTTTTTATCAACGCAATACAGCTGCTGCCAAGGCCTGCTGGATTTCGATGACACTATTGTCGCTCTTAAATTGAAGGGTTTCTGACGGTTCTACAGCTGAAGAAACCCAAATTTTTAATTCAGCATCCAAATCAAAATGACCAGATGTTTCTACTGAAAAACGCGAAATGGAACGATAAGGAAGCGATTTATAAGATGTTTTCTTCCCTGTCATTCCTTGCTTGTCCACCAAAATCAGACGGTACTCAGTAAAGACAATCAAGTCACGAATCAAACTAAAAGCCAGAGTTACCTGCTCACCTGGAACCAGGATATCCCCTAAATCTTTTTCAACCTTATCGACGTCTTTTTGAGAAGCATTGCCCATCAAACCTGCAAAAATACCCATGATTATTTCCTCCACAACTTGTGCATTTTCTATCTTAATAACTATACCATATTTTTTGTGAGTTAAAAAGTTGCGGGAACGTTTTTTAGATAGTATAATGAAAGAGTCACAAGAGGAGCAGCTGCTGAGATTGGCTAGATGGAATACCAAAAGTGTTCGTTACTGACCTAAACTCTTACCACCTGATCAGGTTAGGACCTGCGTAGGGATGTGTCTCAAAACAGAATGAAATAGAGAACTTCTATGACGTCGTTTTGGTGTGGCAACAAATGAGCCAATCAAAACGATTGGTATAGGAGGTTTTTTTATGTCGAAAACTACAGTTCGACCAATGATTGAGGTTGCTCTTTTAGCGACCATTGCTTATATTTTGGATTTGGTTACTCAACCGATGTCCTTAGGTCCTTGGATTTCTCTATCTTTTAAGATGGTGCCCATCTTTCTCCTCAGTTTCCGCTGGGGCGTGAAGGCTGGTGCCATGGGTGGATTCATCTGGGGATTGTTGCAAGTCGTGACAGGGGAAGCAGCTGGTGGTTGGTTGACTCCAATCCAAGGTTTCTTAGAGTACTTTGTAGCCTTTAGTCTGATTGGACTGAGTGGAACTGTCAAACCCGCTCTTGACAAGGCTATCCGAGAAAAGAAACGACTACAGACGCTTACTTATATCACCGTCGGAGTCATCTTGGGTGGTTTTGCACGTTACACAATTCACTATATTGCAGGTGTCATCTTCTGGGGAAGCTATGCTCCAGCTGGCCAAAGTGCCTACCTGTACTCACTGATTGTGAATAGCTCGTCCTTCTTAGGCGAGACCATTGCCAGCCTCATTGTCTTCTTTATCTTACAAGAATTTTTGGGAAGACTCCTCATTACTGAACAATAAAAAGCCAGCTCACTTGAGCTGGTTTTTCAATTTATATATTTTATTCGCCAAAAATAGTTAGTGAGGCAGTTAGGATAACCTTCCCATCGGACTGTTACGACGTAAAGTTTTACGAATCGATACCATTCGTGGACTTTTCCTAGTGAAGTGTTTAGGTAAAGCAATTTTTACACTACGACACGGAGTTTGGCAAATCGATTCCATTTGCCAAACGTAGTTAGTGAGGCAGTTAGGATAACCTTCCCATCGGACTGTTACGACGTAAAGTTTTACGAATCGATAATATTCGTAAAACTTTACTAGTGGAGCGCCTAGCCAAGTTCCATAGAAACTTGGCGTTAGTTACTTAGATTGTTACACAATCAAGTAACTTTGGCGATCTACATTTTTTCTTCCAACTCCACGTCTGGATACTTGTCTGCAAACCAACGGAGAGCAAAGTCGTTTTCAAAGAGGAAAACAGGTTGGTCAAAGCGGTCTTTGGCCAGGATGTTTCGGCTTGAAGACATGCGTTCATCTAGATCTTCTGGTTTGATCCAGCGAACCGTCTTTTTACCCATTGGGCTCATCACCACTTCGGCATTGTATTCATTTTCCATCCGGTGCTTAAAGACTTCAAATTGCAATTGACCAACAGCACCCAACATGTATTCACCCGTTTGGTAGTTGGTATAGAGCTGGATGGCTCCTTCTTGCACCAATTGCTCGATTCCCTTATGGAAGGACTTTTGCTTCATGACATTCTTGGCAGATACCTTCATGAAGATTTCAGGAGTAAAGGTTGGCAGTGGTTCAAATTCGAACTTGTTTTTGCCAACAGTCAGCGTATCCCCGACCTGATAAGTACCTGTATCGTATACCCCGATGATGTCTCCTGCTACGGCATTGGTGACATTCTCACGGCTTTCCGCCATAAACTGGGTGACATTAGATAGCTTAGCACTCTTACCAGTACGAGGTAGATTGACACTCATCCCCCGCTCAAATTCACCAGACACGATCCGAACAAAAGCAATCCGGTCGCGGTGACGAGGGTCCATATTGGCTTGGATTTTAAAGACAAATCCTGAAAAGTCCTTGTCATAAGGATCGACAATTTCTCCATCTGTCTTCTTGTGGCCGTGTGGCTCTGGAGCAAACTTGAGGAAGGTTTCCAAGAAAGTCTGCACACCAAAGTTGGTAAGAGCCGAACCAAAGAAGACTGGAGTTAATTCACCTGCAAGGATAGCTTCTTCTGAAAATTCATTTCCTGCTTCATTCAAAAGCTCAATATCATCTTTTACTTGTTCATAGAATGGATTGCTAGCAAAAAGTTTATCGCCATCCTCTAGGCTGGCAAAACGTTCATCACCTTTATAGAGTTCCAAGCGTTGGTTATAGAGGTCATAGAGTCCCTCAAAGGCTTTCCCCATCCCGATTGGCCAGTTCATTGGGTAACTAGCGATGCCCAATACTTCTTCCAATTCTTGTAAGAGATCTAGTGGTTCACGACCGTCACGGTCCAGTTTATTCATAAAAGTGAAGACTGGAATCCCACGGTGTTTGACAACCTCAAACAATTTCTTAGTTTGGGCCTCAATACCCTTGGCAGAGTCCACTACCATGACCGCAGCATCCACCGCCATCAGGGTCCGATAAGTATCTTCTGAGAAGTCCTCGTGCCCTGGAGTGTCTAGGATATTTACTCGTTTGCCGCCGTAGTCAAACTGCATCACAGATGAAGTTACCGAAATCCCACGTTGTTTCTCGATATCCATCCAGTCAGATTTTGCAAAAGTCCCTGTTTTCTTTCCTTTTACGGTACCTGCTTCCCGAATCTCTCCTCCAAAGTAGAGCAACTGCTCAGTAATGGTTGTCTTCCCAGCGTCCGGGTGAGAGATAATGGCAAAGGTACGGCGTTTTTTAATTTCTTCTTGTACGTTCATGTTCCTATTTCTTTCTCTTCTTATTTTCTGACATATTTACAAATTCATCACTACATCGGATCTCTCCACAATTTCTCTATCTGTCCTATTATAGCGAAAATAGACACTTTTTTCAACGATGATTCTTCTTTGAAAACAAAAAGAAAGACTAAAACCATGCGATTCTAGTCTTCTTTAATGATGGTTATTCACTAATTATAACCCGCTCACTTCTACGATTGAAAATCTGATTAAAGAGTAGTAAAGCTAGGGCTAAAATACTGGATACAACTAGATAGTTGAGCCAGATCTTATCACCTCTCATAATCGGTGGCCGGGCCATGAGTCCATAATTCCCTCCAGTGACTTGGTTGACGCCGACTAGAAATAGATCCAAAACGAAAGTATAGAGAACAATCTCCCGATTTTTAAGAGGCTCGAATCATAGCATCTCAAGAGATAAATCAAAGAATTAACCAAGAGACAGTAATGCCCGAGGAGGAAAGAAAAGCTCGTAATATGAGGGAAGGTGTAGGGATCAAAGACTGGATAGCCCAAGGCAAAGATCGCTCCACTCACTCCCATCAAGGCAAAGAACTGCTTGCTCTTCCATCGGTCTGGCAACAGCAAAACAGCAAACATAGCCAAACGACAATGGTACAAGGGTAAACTATTGGACCAGGGAAGCTGAAAAGCAAAATACCAGATATAGAGACAGATCAATTGAAATATTTGTAGGTTTCGAAAAATCTTCCGAAATTGTTCATTTTGATAGTAACGTAATGAAGCCCATACTGCCATTACGATTAAAAGAACCATGACCCCATACCAAAGGAGCGGTATAACAGGTGGTACAGTGGATTCAGTTGTAAAAAAATGATGCATAAGGTCTCCTTATTAAACGGATTCAGATGTTCTTTTTCTTTTCTTACTGGACTTAATAAGATGATTGATCAGGATGAGGGTTCCTGTCATCAGGATAGTCACGATCAAGTAATTGAACACGAGCCCATGATCGCCAATTACAGGAGGACGACGCATAAAGCCGTAATTTCCACCCGTTACGAGATTAGCAAGCTGAATAATAGCGTTGACACCAAAGGTCATCTGACAGATTTTCCAAGCGTCTCCTTCTTCTACTTGGTAGAATTGGACCAGATAGATCAAACAATTGGCCAAGAGGGCCCAGTGGCCAAAAACATTGTTGATCGAGGATACATGAGGAAAGGGATAGGGATAAAAGACGGGATGAACCAAGGCCATGATGGACCCAAAGACACCAACAAGAGCAAAATATTGCTTGAAGCTTCCCTTGGGAGCCAAAAGAATTATCCACATAGCCATCCGACTATGATAGAAGGGCAGGCTCTCTGAAAAAGGTAAGTGTGCTGCAATATACCAAGAGTTGATTATCAGCAATTGAATCAATTGCCCCCAATACCAAAAGGTTTGATAGCCTTTGGAAGAAGCAAATCGAATAGACAGATAGCCTACCACCATCAATGAGGCCGGCAACAAAAAGTACCAAGCTCCCAATTGAGGAGGGGTAGTTGGTTGACTGGTGAAAAATAAATCCCAAAGTGGCATGATTTCCTAACCTCAGCTCATCAATTTTCTATTCTGAACGTGAAACGACCGTCTCTTCAACCATCTTGTATTTGTACTTATAACGCTGGTTGACCAAGCAAATTCCAGCCACCATCACCAAGCTAACCAAAAGGTAGTTCAAGAGAGCTCCATGATCCCCAATGATTGGTGGACGCCGTAAGAAGCCATAATCCCCTTTCGTCAATAGGTTCACCAAGAAAATCAAGGCATTCATGCCAAAGGTGATCTTAAAGATTCTCAAGGTATCTTGTTTTTCAGATTGGTAATAATCTTGCAGATAAATCAAGCTATTGGCAAGCAAGGCCCAGTGACTGAAAATGAGATTCAGAACGGTGATATGAGGGAAAGGGAAGGGATCAAAGGCTGGGTAAACCAAGGCCGCAATCGACCCTAGAACTCCCAAGAGAGCAAAATATTGCTTGATATAGGTCCCTCTAGGTGCAAAGAGAATCACCAGCATGGCCAAACGGCAATGATAGAAAGGCAAATTATCCGTCAACGGCATGTGGGCGAGAATATACCAAGCATTAATGGTCAAGACTTGGATCAACTGTGCCCAATACCAAAAGCGTTGGTAGCTTTTGGACTGTGCATATCTAATGGAAAAGTATCCAACCACCAACAAAGAAGTTGGCAGAATGAAATACCAGAGCCCAAATTCAGGCGGGGCTGATTTTTGGTTTGTAAACAATAAATCCCAAAGTGTCATTTTCATATTCCTTTAGTTTATAGTAGCCTATCCTTGGAGAGAATGATCCTCTCTTTTCTCTAGGCTCTCTCCAACTCCTCTACCAATTTGGCTAAATTCATAGAATTGCTTCCCTTGATAAGGATTTGGTCCTGCTCTTTTAAGCTTTCCTTGACTTGTTTGACCATGTCCTCAAACCGATCTTCCTCAGCGGTCTTTTTGAAATAATAGACATGTCCAAGTGGGAACATCTGACTCGCTAACTGAGCCAAGCCTGCAATGTCTTGGCCATAGAAAATAACTGTATCCAAAACATCTGGTGATAGGCTGAGGATCATTTGGTTGTGGAGATCAATGGATTGCTCCCCTAGTTCTTTCATATCCGCCAAGACTGCCAACTTCCGGCCATTTGGATTGGCAGGAATGGTCGAGAAGGTTTCTAAAATTAGGCGCATAGCCGTCGGATTGGCATTGTAGACATCGGATAAGATATCCGCTCCATTACTTGCCTTTTTCCATTCTGTGCGGTTCTTCGTAAGCTCTAGGCCTTTAAAGCTTGCACGGATGGCCTCTTCACTGACTCCTTCTTTTAGGGCAACATAGGCAGCAATCATGGCATTGGTCGCATTGTATTTGCCTGTTACAGGAAGATCAATGGCTTCTTCTAAAAAATTCGTTTCAAAGGTCAAGCTGTCCTTGCGTTCGTCCAACTTGGTAATGCGGATGTCTGCTCCTTCCCCAAATCGCACAAGTTCTTGTTGGTTGGGTAAAAAATCCTCTACAATGGGATCGGCTGGTACTAGGAGCAAGCCTCCAGATGGCATGCCGTCCGCAATTTGCAATTTCCCTTTAGCGATTTCTTTGCGATCTTTGAAAAACTCCAGGTGAGCTTCCCCAATGAGGGTCACGATTGCTGCTTTTGGATGGGCAATTTCTGAGAGGAGATGGATATCTCCCAGATGGTCCTGTCCCATTTCAAGGACAAGCTTCTCTGTCCCTTCTGGCATATGGAGAACCGTGTAAGGGAGACCAATCTCATTATTGTAGTTCCCTTGTGTTTTATAGGTTTTATAAGTAGTAGACAGCAGTTGAGCCAACATATCTTTGGTCGTTGTCTTACCGTTTGAACCAGTGACCGCCAAGACATCTACTTGACTCTTCTCCAAAACATATTGGGCTAATTTTTGAAAGGCCGCTAGAACATCATCTACCAATAAATAAGGGTGGCCTTCTACTTCTTTTTCAGACAAGGTCGCTACAGCCCCATTTTCAAAGGCGGTTTCAATAAAATCATGCCCATCACGCGCTCCCTTGAGAGGGACAAAGAGATCCCCCGGGCCAATGAGACGACTATCAAATTCTGGTTTCTGTAAAACAAAATCCTCAAATTGACTGATATCATTTCGGGCACCAAGGACACGTGCTACTTCGTGCAAGGTTACATTCATGGTATTCTCCTCTAAAAAGTGGGAGCAGGAAGAAAAGTGACTCCTCTATGAGTTGACTTCATCTCCCACTCCCGCTAGGAACAGTTTCTTAAAGCAAGTGCGCTTCGCGTTTTTCAAAGGTTTCTTTGGCTAATTCTACCAAGCGCTCGATTAAATCAGGATAGGCTAAGCCCATGTTATCCCAAAGTAAAGGATACATAGACCATTGGGTAAAGCCAGGCATGGTATTAAGCTCATTCAAGTAGATGCCTCCATCCTCTGTGTAGAAGAAATCACAACGGGAGAGACCTTTGCCACCAATAGCACGGAAGGCCAATTCAGCATTCTGACGCATAGTCGTTGCAACTTCTGCTGGGATTTCAGCCGGAATTGCCATCGTAATCTTATTATCGATGTATTTGGCTTCGTAGTCATAGAAGGCTACATCTTTGACCACTTCACCAGGGAGGGTACTTTTCACATCGTAGTTGCCTAATAGTCCCACTTCGATTTCGCGCGCTACGACACCTTGCTCAACCAAAACACGGCTATCGTATTTAAAGGCCAATTCCAATGACTGACGAAGTTCTGCCTGGTTCTCTGCTTTGAAATCCCGACACTAGAGCCCATATTCGAAGGCTTGGTAAAGACCGGATAGGTCAATTCTTTTTCAATCAAAGCTAGTTTAGCTTCTAGATCCTCTCCTTCAAGGACGGCCACATAAGGAACTTGTGGAATCCCTGCAGATTCTAGGACCCGTTTCGTGGTAATCTTATCCATAGCCACACTAGAAGAAAGGATATCACAACCCACATAAGGGAGTTTCAAGACTTCTAGGAAACCTTGAACCGATCCATCTTCACCCATCGGTCCATGAAGGACTGGAAAGACAACCGCTCCTTCTTGGTAGATACTGCTCGGAGATACTTTTGCGTCCCAATCAATGGTCTCATTGGTCATTAAGCGTTCGGTTTCAGCAGGCTTCTCTTCAAAGGTTTGGGTCTTGATGAAATCCCCTGCCTGAGTAATGAAATAGGTCTCGACCGAATACTTGTCATAATTAATCGCCCGCATGACGCTTTCAGCTGAAAGTACCGACACTTCACGCTCTGCGCTACGGCCACCATAAAGAAGTACTATTTTTTCTTTTGCCATTGTTTGGTCCTAATCCTTTATTTAATTTTGTGCTTCATAATCGACTTATCAAAAGCACTCCTCACATACGAGTTCGTCCCTCTAGTATACCACACTTTAAAAAGAAAGAAAACGAGAGAGAACACCTAAAAAACAAAAAGAGAGTGGGACAGAAATCGGTAATTCGTTAGAATTCGATTTCGTCGTCCCACCTCCGCACAGTTGAGTAGGGCTATAAAAGCTGATTAAATCAGCGTAGTAGAGCCCACCCAACAACTGCGTCTTCCTCGACAATCAAAAAACAATTGAGAGGCTAGGACTTTTGTCCCAGCCTCTCTGTAACCGCTTATAACTCGGTTCGATTTTCGATAGCCCGAAGAAGGGTCACTTCATCCGCATACTCGATATCGGCTCCGACGGCTAATCCACGTGCCAGGCGGGTCACTTTGATACCAGCTGGTTTGAGGACGCGTGAGATATACATAGAAGTTGCTTCCCCATCTGCTGTTGCATTGGTCGCCACAATCACTTCTTGGACCTCATGATCCATTAATCGTGTGATCAAGGACTTGAGGTTAATATCATCCGGTCCGACCCCATTCATGGGCGAAATCAAGCCATGAAGGACATGGTAGCGACCGTGGTACTCCTGGATATTTTCCATAGCCGATACATCTCGACTATCTTCCACCACTAAGATGGTCGATGGATCGCGAGTCTCGTCTCGACAAATCGCACACTCTTCTTCATCTGTTAGGTTTCCACAAATGGAACAATAGCTTAATTCCCGCTTTGCTGACAAGAGATTTAGCAAACTCATTGACATCGTCATCACTCATTCCAATAGTATAAAAGGCCAGACGAGTTGCCGTCTTGATCCCAATACCAGGGAGCTTCGAATAACTTTCAATTAATTTTGCGATAGGTGTTGGATAGAGCATAGCTTCCTTTCTAATTCATAGGATGTTTTTGCTGGTAGAGATTGATAATCTCTCTGGTAATACTGTGACTGACTGTCGCTTGGAGATTGGTATTATGTGGGAAGACCACTGCAACTGCAATCTGAGGATTTTCAGATGGAGCATAGGCGATGACATTGGTATTTACAGCAGGGGTTCCGCCATTTACAAAGGTTTCTGCAGTCCCGGTCTTCGCACTGATTGGAACTGCCGCTCCTTCTCCGATGGTTTTACCAGTTGTTAAGCCACTGGTTCCGTATACCACCTGATAAAATCCTTGTTTAATGATGGCTAGATTTTCAGGGGTCAGAGCCACTTGATTGAGTTCTTTTGTTGCAATCTCTTCTTTCAGAGTGCCCAAGCCTCCCTTGGCATCATTTTCATAGATTCCTTGGACCAGGTGTGGAGCTACACGTTTCCCATCGTTGGCAATGGTTGCAACATATTGAGCCAACTGCATAGGCGTATAGTTATCAAACTGACCAAAAGCGTCTGTTAGGTAATTGCCAATAGTATACTCTTTGGGAACGTAGCCCGTCGATTCGTTCGGAAGGTCAATCCCTGTTTCTGTTCCCAGACCATAGGAGGCGAAAGTCGAACGCAGTTTCGCCATAGCAGGATCCAATTGATCTGTCTTTAAGGTCATATTAGGCTGATAGGGTTGGCCCATCAAACCAAGAGCAATCTGCACCATATAGGTATTGGAAGAATATTCTAACGCTTGTACCGCATTGATTTCTCGGCTTCCAAACTGGGTGAACCAGGAAGTAATTGGAGCTGAGCCAGAAATGAGATTGGTTGATCCAATAAGACTTGGTTCCCAGAAATCACCCCATTTTCCCATCCTGCTGTCAAGGTAGCCGCTTTAACAACCGAACCTGGGACAAAGACATTGGTCACCGTCCCTAAAGCATCAGGAGTAAGATCTTGAGAACCGGCTTCATGCTTCATCCCTGCCATGGCAAGGATTTTACCCGTTTTTGGATCCAAGGCAACAGCATAGACTCCTTCTGAGTAGGTCGCATTGCCAGCAGCTAATTCTGCCTGGAAGGACTTCTTCAAGATGTCTTCCACTCCTCTTTGGAAATCCAAATCAATCGAAAGCTTGATATTATTTCCCTTGCTTCCTTTTGAGAGGGTTTTGATCTTTTCGACATTGCCATTCTTGTCCAAATGGATTTCTTTTTCAACCCGTTCTCCTTGGAGGACAGACTCATATTGTTTTTCTAAATAAGAAGTTCCGACGCGATCATTTAAGGCGTAGCCTTTTTCCAAATAATCATCGGCTTCTTCAGCTGGTAGGCCGGCTTGCTCTGTCGACACACTACCGACAATAGAAGCCAAAGGACTATCGACTACTTTTCGATCCCAACTCGTGATCACTTCAAATCCTGGAAATTCTTTTAAATGATCTTTGACTGTCGTCACCTGCTCATCGGACATCGGATCCGTCACAATCGTAGCACTGGCGAAGTTTTCGACTGCATTCATTTGGCTAAAGAGATAGATGGCCTTTTTTTCTTCATCCGTATAGCCTAATTTAGCTGGGTCAATACTGTCCACCGCATACTGGTAGATTTTTGCTTCTGGAAGTGGGTTACCATCCGTATCGATGCGTTCCTCCTTAGGCAGTTTGTCCACTACTTCTTTGTAGACTTCTGTGTTTGCGAGATAAAAGTCAATTTCTTGACGCTTGGTGACTTGAGGATTTGACACGCTTACGTAATTTAGGAGAAGCTGTGCTGTTTGACGCATCTCTTCCGCAGTAAATTTATTGCTACGTGTAAAGGACAAGACCTTCTTATCGACATTCTCTACCAGTGGCTGACCAGAAGCGTCATAAATCTGCCCCCGGATACTTCCTCTTGTTAAATGTTTTTGGTAGCTTTTGCTAATTTTTGTGTATAAAAGCCTTGATGAGTAATCTGCATATACCCTAGTCGAGCAATTAAAATCAAAAAGAGGGTACAGACTAGACTGAATAACAAATAAAGTCGCCTAGTAATCCACCGATTATCAAATTTTCTCACCTTTGCATTCTCTTTTTTTGAACGTTTAGATTTTCGAGCCATACCTCTCCTTTCATCTGGATTCTCAGCCCCAGCCCCTATCAAGGCAACCTAAAAATAGGATAACTTTAAAGGGAACCTGAGGAATATTTCTATTTTAAACTCAACTTCCATTATAGCACATTTCATCCAGACGCGAGTCGCTAGACCGGATAAAAAAATAGCCATTGTGAACTCCATGGCAACTATTCTTTTAGCAATATGAACAATATAAACAATTTTCTACCAAAAGCGGATCCTTCCTCAAATCACAAGAGACAGGAGACTGGATATTTTTTGGTATAATAGAAGCATCGACAAAGTTAGTAAAGGAAACAATATGAAACTAATCTCATGGAATATTGACTCATTGAATGCCGCCTTGACGAGTGACTCTGCGCGCGCGAAGCTCTCGCAAGACGTCCTCCAAACCTTGGTAGCCGAGGATGCGGATATCATTGCCATTCAGGAAACAAAATTATCTGCCAAAGGACCAACGAAAAAACACTTAGAGGTCTTAGAAGAACTTTTCCCTGGATATGAAAACACTTGGCGGTCATCTGTAGAACCCGCTCGTAAAGGATATGCAGGAACCATGTTCCTCTACAAAAAAGAATTGACACCAACAGTAACCTTCCCAGAAATCGGTGCTCCTTCTACCATGGACCTCGAAGGTCGCATTATTACTCTTGAATTTGATGACTTCTTTGTGACCCAGGTCTATACTCCGAATGCTGGAGATGGGCTCAAACGTTTGGAAGAACGTCAAATCTGGGATGCCAAATACGCAGACTACTTGGCGGAACTAGATCAACAAAGCCAGTTCTGGCAACAGGAGACTACAACGTTGCTCACAAGGAAATCGACTTGGCCAATCCAGCCAGCAACCGTCGTTCCCCAGGCTTTACCGATGAAGAACGGGCAGGCTTCACTAACTTGCTAGACAAAGGGTTCACTGATACCTTCCGCCACTTGCACGGAGATCTTCCAGAGCAATACACCTGGTGGGCGCAACGTAGCAAGACTTCAAAAATCAACAATACAGGCTGGAGAATTGACTACTGGCTCACTTCTAACCGAGTTGCGGATAAGGTGACTAAATCAGCTATGATTGATTCCGGTGCCCGTCAAGACCATACACCGATTGTCATGGAAATTGAGCTCTAAGGGGAAAACTAATGGACTATCAAGCTGTCATTCCTGAATTTGTAGTATCTGATATCGAAAAGTCACACTACTTCTACTGTGACTTGCTGGGATTCTCTGTCGAATACGAGCGCCCAGAGGAGAAATTTCTCTTCCTCTCGCTTGAAGACTGCCAACTTATGCTAGAAGAAGGCAGCGCAGAAGAATTAGCCCAACTGACTTATCCTTTCGGGCGCGGTGTCAATATTTCCTTTGGCATCAAGGATGTTCCTCAGCTCCACCAAAAACTGCTGGAAGCTGATTATCCCATCCAACGTCCGCTGACAAAAAGAGAATTTCGAGTGGGAGATAGCTTTATTTATCCTCATGAATTTGCGATTTTGGATCCAGATGGCTATTTTTAAGATTTAGTGAATAAGAAAAAGGAGGCTCTTGGCCTCTTTTTCAGTAGGTAACTATCCATTGACAGGCTTGTACATCTATAGTCAAAAACAGTTGCTAAACCCTATGAAATCAACATGTCAAAGAACTTTGATAGCCCTTTTTTATAAAATTGAGTAGAATGAAATCAGAAAGCGAGGAAATCTTATGCAAGTCGGAAAACAAATCCAGCACTATCGTAAAGAGAAAAATTTATCTCAAGACGATTTAGCTGAAATCATCTTTGTCAGCCGTCAATCCATTTCTAACTGGGAACGCGGCGCAACCTACCCTGATATTCAAAACCTGCTTTTACTAAGCAAGGTCTTTGAAGTGTCATTGGACAAACTAGTCAAAGGAGATTTGGAAACCATGAAACAAATTATTCACGACCAAGAATTTATGCGCTATCAAAAAGATGGAGTGGTATTTAGCTTACTGCTAATTGGCAGTCCTATCATCAGCACTCCCCTCATTCTTTATTTGGATGGATACGGCATCGCTATTAGTTGCTTGATTCTTGCTGTCGGTATATTCTACGCCTACGCATTGAAAAATTCAAGAAAAAGCATAATCTTCGTACTTATCGCCAGCTTGTCGCCTATGAACAAGGACGCAGTCTGAGCGAGATTGAAGAAGCTGAAGAAAGGGGTAAAGATCCCTACCAAAGAATCCTCATTCCTATTCTATTTGTCCTTGGAATTGGCGCTATTACTCTACTGATTTCTTGGCTCTTACTTACTTTCTTCCCTATCAAATAAAAGCGAAGTCATTAGACCTCGCTTTTTAACTGTCTTTAAAGTTATAGAGTTGCGGATAGTGATCACATTCAGGATTTTTAGGATGGCAGATAGCCCGTCCAAAGTAAATCATGGCCTGATGGGCTGGCAACCAACGTTCCGGTGGAAGGACATCCATAACTCGCTTTTCTACCTCTAGCGGCGTTGCCGACTTTTTTACGATATCATGGTGCTTGCAAATCCGCTCTACATGGGTATCAACAGCAAAGGCAGGAATTCCAAAACCTACACTCATGACCACATTGGCTGTTTTGCGTCCCACTCCGGCTAAACTCTCCAGCTCCTCCCGTGTCTGAGGCACTTGGCCATTAAAGTTATCAAGCAATTGTTGGGCACATTTTTTGAGAAATTTAGCCTTATTGCGATAGAGGCCTAATTTGGAAATATGCTTGGCAATGTCGGCTTCACTGGCGACCGCCATGGCTTGAGGAGTTGGGAAGGCTTCAAACAAGGCAGGAGTTGCCTTATTAACCGCCGCATCCGTTGTTTGAGCAGAGAGCATCACCGCTACTAATAATTCAAAATGGTTGCGAAAATCCAAACTTGGTTGAGCATCCGGAAATAGGGCAATAATTTCTTCAATCACATGACGTGCCCTTTTTTTTGATAAGACCATAACTTCTCCTCTTTGCATTACTAGACTTTATTATAGCATGAAGTCAGTCTATTTCTGAAGGAATCGGCTTCAGAAAAGGAAGTGGGACAGAATGAATTGTAAATGATCTTCATTCTATCCCACTTTCTACTTATATTAGAGACATCTTGACTCTATTGTTTATTTTACACCAATCTCTTCAAGAAAGTAATCAAGGTTTGAGCAGAGCGCTCGCCAGCCTCTACGATAAATTCATCAAAAGAGATATTAGCTGCGTGATCTGCCGTGTCACTCATAGCCCGAATGACCATGAAAGGACGGCCGGCTGCATGAGCCGCTTGGGCAATGGCTGCCCCTTCCATCTCAACGGCCAATACTTCTGGGAAATGTTCGCGAATCGCTACGACTTTCTCTTCACTCGCGATAAAACTATCCCCAGTCGCAATCAGTCCAACATGGGTTGGTGTTTGTTCCTCAGCTAGCACTTTTTTCATCTCTGAAACAAAATAGCGGCTGGATTCAAAGTAAAGAGGTTGCCCTGCCATCTGGCCATAGTCATACCCAAAAGCTGTCACATCGACATCATGGTAGGCCAATTTGTCCGCTAGGACGATATCCCCAACAGCCATCCCTGGTGCTACGGCACCTGCAGAACCTGTATTGATAATGGCTTCCACCTTAAAATCGTTGGCCAACACAGCCACACTCATGGCTGACATGACTTTTCCGATACCACTTTCAACCAAAACGACCTCGTGGCGACCAATCGATCCTGTATAGTAGACCTTTCCTAGGCGGAGATGTTTCTCGCCATTCTGCAAAGCCTCCACTAAAATTTTTAACTCTTGTGGCATGGCCGCAATGATTCCAATTTTCATAATCGTAACTCCTTTGGTAGACGCTTCTTATAAGCGCCAGATTGCAAGAATTAACATGATGAGGAGCAGGATGACCCAAAATAAGATCTTATTCAATTTTGATTGAAGCACCTCATCTTTTTGGTTCTCAATCCGACGACTCTTGGTCACTGTAGGTTGGACTCTGATCGGAATAGTCTCCTGAGGATACGATGCTCCACGTCCTCTATCTTCTTCCCTTGTGGTCATTGGCCGTTCATAACCAAATCCCCTGTTTCCAGTCGGGAGAATTTTTGTTTCTTCCTCATCAAAGAGCGGGGGACCAGAGATAGCTTCTCCCCGGTTTGCCCGCTCAATCATTTCATCTGTTAATAAAGGTTTGCCCATGGGTGTCTCCTCTATTCTTTATTTGTTTTGTAGGTGTTTCCAATATTGAACTGCCATGATGGTTTTAGCATCGCAGATATCACCCGTTTGGATCAAGTCCTCCGCTTCTGCTAAAGTCACCTCAAAGAGTTCCAAGGTCTCGTCTTCATCTTGAGGGCGAGGATTTTCCACTTTTTTCAAGTTGGTCGCAGCATAGAGTTTGATCCGCTCGTTGCAAAATCCAATAGCAGAATAAATCATACAGCAAATCTAGATCCCCTGTGTAACCAATTTCTTCTTCCAATTCACGCAAAGCAGCTGCTTGAGGATCCGCATTTTCACCCTTTTCCAACTTCCCTGCTGGGACCTCTACAGAAGTCCTCTCGATCGCCTTGCGGTACTGCTTGACCAAAATGGTCTTGCCCTCATCTGTGATCGGCAAAACCGCTACTGCTCCATTATGAAAGATTAAATCACGCTGCGCTTGACCTTTTCCGTCAGGTAGTTCCACTTGATCTGTGACTACTTGGAAAATCGGTCCTTGATAAATCTCCTTGCGCTCAATGGTTTTTTCTTCAAATTGCATGAAAATCTCCTATTTATTTTTAGGATGGTGGGGAAGGCGGGTCGCGTACTCATCTTTATTGACTTGACGACCACGACCAATCGCAATCGCATCTGCTGGTACATCCTTGGTAATGGTAGATCCAGCACCGACTAGGGAATTATCCCCGAGCTCTACTGGCGCAATGATGGTCGAATTCGAACCGACAAATACATTGTTTCCAATAAGGGTCTTGTATTTATTTTTTCCATCATAGTTGACGGTGATGGTTCCCGCACCAAAGTTGACGTTGCTGCCGACTTCACAGTTACCAATGTAGGTCAGATGACCAGCTTTGGTATTTTCGCCAATAGACGAACCTTTGACTTCGACAAAGTTCCCGATATGGACATCTTTTGCCAAGCTACATCCTGGACGAATATGGGCGTATGGTCCCACTGTCACACCATCCGCTACTGTGCTTTCTTCAATCATAGAGTTGGTAATAACGGCACCTGCACCGATTTCACTGTCCACGATATAGGTTCCATTGGTTAAGACTGTCTCCGCCCCAATTTTTGTTTGGCCTTTAAGGGTAACATTGGCTTCGATTTGTACCTCAGGTGCGATTTCGACATCAATATCGATATAGGCCGCATCAGGATTGACAAAGCTCACTCCATTTACCATATGAGCTTGGTTAATGCGACGACGCATGATGCCTTCTGCTGTCGCAAGCGCCACGCGGTCGTTAACCCCAAGACTTTCATCAAAGTCTTTGAGCGTATAGGCTCCAACTTTCTCACCTGCTTCTCGGAAAATCCCAATCACATCTGTGATATAGTATTCACCTTGGGCATTGTTGGTGTTGATATTCTTCAAAGCTTCAAAGAGGCGGGCATTGTCAAAAACATAAGTCCCTGTATTGATTTCTTTGATTTGCTTTTCAAAATCTGTCGCATCTTTTTGCTCGACGATGCGAAGTACTTCTGCATTGTCATTACGGACAATCCGGCCATAACCAAATGGATTCACTGCTTCGGCTGTTAAAATCGTTGCCACATTTTTGTGGTTGATATGAAAATCGATCAAGTGTTTGAGGCTTTCACCCGTAATCAAAGGTGTATCCCCTGCGATGACAAGGGTGTGGCCTTCAAGAGCTTCCAAGACTGGCTCTGCCATCATAACTGCATGACCAGTTCCCAATTGTTCGGTTTGTTTGACAAACTCTGTTTGTCCAGCTAAGACTTGCTCCACCAATTCCGCCTTGTGGCCCACAACCGTTACAGTCTTTTCGGGTGAGATGGCTCCAACACTACGGAAAACATGTTCCAACATAGAGATCCCAGCAACCTTGTGTAGAACCTTCGGCAAATCTGATTTCATACGGGTACCTTTTCCCGCTGCTAAAATAATGGCATAATTTGGCATATACATTCTCTTTTCTGTACAATATCGCTTACATTATACCATTTTTTAGCCCTTTTGGAAAATTAGATCCGAACCAAAAAACTCTCCAAAAAGGAGAGCATATCTATAATGGATAAACCTTGCGAAATTCTTCTAAAACCACCTTACTGTCAGGTGTAAAAGCCAGACCGGCTTCTCCTAACCAGTCTTTGAAAAAGTCCTCATGAACCTGACGCCAATAGGCCAGAGATTTGTCTCCTTCACCTTCCTTGAAGGCATGGTCAGCAGACACTTGATGGAAGGGCTGAACAGAAACCTTGGTAATTTCGACAATGCAGACAGCCTGATTTCGGCTGTCTAAAATAACATCAAAGGTCCCTTCTTGGGGAAGGGGTTCGTCCTCTAGTGCGTAGAGGTCGTAGGCTGAGGCTGTTGCTGTCTTTTCGCCTCTTAGTACCAAATCTGCCAAGAGATCTGCTTCCACTCCAAAAGCCCAAGCATCGATTTCATCTCCGATAGAAGGGTTGATTTGCTTGTAGGCTTTCCACATTTCTTGCGGTGTCATGAGTTCTCCTTTGTAATTTTTTACTTTCTTCTTTTATATGTTTAAGATGGTCTGGATGGTCAATTTCTAAATCAAAAATCTCTGGAATAGAGCTGTAATGGAGAATACATTCGATACCCATCTGATTCATTTTTTGTATGAAAGAAGTATTCAGATAGCCTGCTACAGCAAAATCAATCTTGTTCTTCCTTGCTTTATCCTGCATCTGTCTCAACATATCTAACATAATTGGACTTTCCATATCATGCCATTGACTGTTTCTCACAGTCGCAAAAATAAAAGAAGTTAAATCATTCATTCCAACTACAATCTTTGAAATGCCTGTTTCCAGTATCCTGTCCAAGTCAAAATAAGCTGATGGTAATTCAATCATCGTGCCGACTTTACCAGTAAAACCATGCTGACGTAACACTGTAATAGTTCGTTTTAATTGGTCGGCATCATTCACAAAAGGAAAAATAACTGACAAATTGGGATTATTTTGATAAACATCTGTAACGACATTTGTCTCAGCCTGAAATTCATCTGGACACGCCAACAAACGCCTGATACCTCTGTATCCAAATAAGGGGTGGCGTTCGTCAAGATACTCTTTAGTCCCGTCTAGACTATTTGCTTCTGCATTTGTTAACTCTGAAAAGCGATACCAGACTTCTTCATCTGAGTACAAATGACAAATAGTGTCTAGATAATCTTTTACAAATTGCTGACAATTTGGTAACAGGATGTTTTGGTTGAGCTCTCTTAGCAAGTATTCCCCACGAATCATACCAATGTGGTGAAATAGTTGAGGATAAACTTTTTCAATAATTTTTTCTCCACTAAGAGCCAGTTGATTTTGCATGTCCATTCACCTCGTCTTAAAAGATACACTATCAGCTATCATTATACGACACTTTCCTCTAGTTCAAAAGCTTCATAAGGTTCAACTAACTCATATCCTAAAAATTCTGCTACTTTTTTGGAAGCCTCGTTATGAGCATCCCAAAGAGGAAATATATCTCTATTCAAACTCTCTAGAATCATTGCAGCACCAAGCTTTTTAGCAAATCCATTTCCTTGTTCGTTTGGTCTAGTTGCAACTTCCACTTCAACTGCTTCACGGTAAACTAACCCTGAGGAAATCCCAGCAATCACTTCATTATTTTTAAGAATCACAAAGCCAAATCCACCTTTTAAAGCAAAATCCTGGTAGGACTCAAAATCCCCCTGTAAATCTTGTGACCATTCTTCCTCAGAAAGGCAGTTATAAATACGATTATCAATAGGTACAATATTGTAACCTTCCTCTATATGAGTAACTAGATCATTTAGAAATTCAACTTGAAATTTGCCTTATCCTTAAAAGAATAGCGAGTAAAAGAAATTAACCCAACTTGCCGACGCAGAAAATCTTGCCACTTAGTGTCTTCTGAAATAATAATCTTATAATCTAAACCATATTGCGTAACAAAATCTTCCCAAAATCTAGAATTTAGCTCCCCTGCTAGGTATAGAAAATTCCCAATATCATAAAAGCTCGTTGTCCTATCACTGTTTCGGTAGACAGTTCCGATTTGAGATTTAAGACCATAGAGAACCATATTTTTCTTCCATGTTTTAAATAGTTCCATAATTCTCCTTCTTTACCTTCCAATTCATGTAAGAGGTCTTATCCAATTCTGGAAATCCTCGCAACTCTGCCTTGGCCTTCAATACTAAAGGCGAAGCATTGTCTGCAGTAACTTCTTCCAAATTCAACCAAATTGCATTTGCTGAATCATTGCTTCCATCAAGAAGCTCCTGAGGAAGGGATTTTTGAGAGCCTTCGAAATCGAGTACGATATCATAAAAGGCCATGATATGGTGTACTGCGAAATCTTGCCCTTCTTCCTGAACCAGCACATCATAGATTCTAGGGTTTGAATAAGAGCTTATCGCATATCCCGTCTCTTCCAAAACTTCTCTTTTAAGAGTTTCTGTCAACCCCTCACCTAGTTCCTGACTACCACCCGGTAGATCATAACGATGCTGATAAGGGCCTCTCGTTTTCTCAATGCAAAGCAATTTCCCATTCTCATAGCAAACGCCATAGACACCAAAGTGTTTTTTAATTTCCATATTCCACTCTTTCTAATACTCAATGAAAATCAAAGAGCAAACTAGGAAGCTAGCCGCAGGCTGTACTTGAGTACGGCAAGGCGAAGCTGACGTGGTTTGAATTTGATTTTCGAAGAGTATAAAAATCCAAGATTGCTAGCTCACCTTATCCCTTAAAAGGAAAGAGGCTATAGATTTCATGCTCCTTGATATACTTCTTTAGTATCTCCATATTCTCTTCGATTTTTGTCTGGATATCTGTATCTTCACAAGTTGACTCAGTAATAAAGAGGTGAATCTTCATTAAATCTGTCAGGTATAGCAGACGACGTTCCATTTCTGATTCAGGACTTGGAGCTTGCTCGATTTTTGCAAGCTTTTGCTCCAGGCTATCGCCATTCAAAAATCTCTGATGAACTCTCCTTCTAATTTTTTGAGTTGATTCCTCCCCTTGTTCTAACGGAGACAAAAGGAGTTTTTTATAGACGAATACCTGATTTTCTACCTCTCTTTCCAGATAAGCCAATAAAACCAGAGAGCTATCAATAAAGGTCCAGGTGTTAAAATTCCCTTCAAATGGAATCTGTATGAGCCTATCTAATAATTCCTTAGCAATTTCCTCCTGACCATCCAGATAAAGTAAATAGGCCAGATGATTCAGTGATTCGAGATAGACAGCTTGGGTCTTCTTATTCTTTTTTGGTACAAGACTGATATAGGATGCTAAATCAACATCATTTTCAATCTCTTCAATTAGTTCTTTCACATTCATTTCTTTTCTCCTATCCAGTTCATTTTTTATTATAGAGAAGGGCTTTAATTGCAAATCTATCTCAGCTCACTCTTACCTTAATAGAAATTCTTTCGCTGTCGCTTGGACGTCTGGGGAAAGGTAGTGCTCTATTAAGTCACCTGTCCCAGCAATAAATTCCTCCAGAGGGACATCTTCTCTTTGCTTCCACAAATTTGAAAAAGCGAAATAGAAATCAAAAAACTCCGTTAAACTTTCACTGAGTTTGTAGAAATTAGGATCACCGGGTCTTCCAGCGAAAACAGGTGATTTTTCATCTTTCATATCACAGAAAAGAATATCATCTGTATCTGTAGCAGCGAATATCTGATATTGGCCACTTGTGAACTGATCAAAATCCTGTAAAGCCCAGCACTCAACTGTTCTTGCATACGAATCTAATGGCAACAAAATGATATTAAAATTTTGATTAGCAAAAAATAAATCCTCATTGAACACTATATGTTGATAATAATCAAGTAATTCTCCTGTCAAATCTGAGGACTGGATCCTTAATTTTTCGTTTGAAAAACTCACTGGTTGGGGAATAAACGTTGTTTCCTTATAGAGTCTAATGATCTTTTTTAATACAGTCACTACTGCCATTTTCTCTCCTTGGTCAATCCTCTTACGTCTCCTTTAAGAATTCCAACCATATTTTCAGATCTGGATTTATCTCATGTGCTATCTCAGCATGCTTCCTATAATCCATATCCAAGTAGCCTTGTTCATTCTGAAAAATAATGCCTTGCTTATAACATTCTTAAAAGTTTGGAGCATAGATTCTAAAGAATTGTACTCAATCTGAGGTTCCTCCTCGTAAATATAATAACCAATCATTTCTCCATGTGCTTCTATTGCTAGATTCATGGCATAAAAATCTCCCCCACCGTTGGCAAAAATTGGAAACCAGCATTGATTCCAAGTAGAAGTCTTCCTCAACTCCTGATAGGTCTGGATACTTTCTTCCAGAGACATCAAATAGAAACCAGGAAAAAATGCCAGCTCACCGAGTGTGATTCCCTCACTATCTTCTGAACCGTTTCTCCAAGTATAAAGAGCACGCAAGTCCTGAGTTGGCTGCAATGGGATTTCCTCAAACAATTCTTGGATTTTTAGAGAAGATATGCCCGGATTTAGATGGTCTACACAAGGATGATCTAGCTGTTGGAGACTTTTTTCAATCTCATTTAATAATTGGGTGATCATTTCCATTTGTTCTCCTTACCTTGTAAATCATTAGAGACGAGTTCCTTCGTCCCTAGAAAAGAGCTTGCGATTATTCAATCCCATCCTCTTTATTGTACTCTATCATGCATTTGACCGCATATTCTTCCCATTCCCAAAAATCGTTAAACTCTTTTCGTTGTTCCCAGCCTTCTGCAGCAAAATCATGAATGAGTTGGACCTTATTGCCCTTTCCTATTTCAAAACAAGCTGTATCATCACAATCTCCTCTTTTAGCAAATGGAATCAACTTTCGGGTTGGGTACCTTTCCTGCAATCCCTCATACAAAGACAGGGCCCATTCTGAATCCATCAGATACCAACAATCAAAATCAACTAAATTGAGTTCGATCAATTTTTTAAACGATTCAGGATACTGAAATATCCTTTCATCCAGTAAATAGTTTTTCATCTCTTATTTCTCCTTTTAGAATCATCAAACCATTCTTTCTTGCCTATCCGCTATTTTGCGTAAGTACTCTTCCCATGTGAGGATTATAAACCTTAAATAGATCATCCTCACTCAGCTAAGTCTTGGGTTGAGGCTGTCAACTACTCTTAAAATACGCGACCTCGAAGTCCATAAATTTCATTCTTAAAATTCAAAGGAAAATAGATGACTAGTCTGAGATGGACAAATAAGAGACTAATATATCCTTAACCAATTCTAGAAAGGCAACTTTATTTCTTGGCTCTTTTGAAGCAAAACCAAATTCATATTCAAAAAAATGCTCAACCACTTTATCTCCAGCCCGTATAACATCCTCAATGGTCTCAAGCACTTGCTTCTGCTTCTCTTCTTCTAGGCTCAAGAAATCCTCTTTCACAAATGCATCAAATACTGTAAGGACATCTTCCTTTTTACTCATATCAAAAGGATATAGAAACTCAGCCTCTTCACTGGTTACAACATTACTTTCTATGGACATCATTAGGTTCCACAATACTAAATAGTGTCTATGAAAATTATCTCTACTTTTCAACTTTTCCCCCAATTTTTGCGACACATCCTTTACTGAACAGGTTTAGACTAACATCTTGACTATTACTTACTTTATTGAGAAAGCCTCCCCTTTGACCATCATCCCTTCCTAATCTCAAATTACTGGTAATATTATTTTAAAACTTCTCCCGAACGAATATAGGTTTTAAAGAAGTTTTTAGGTACAGAGGCAATCTTAGGTGTAATGGATAAGCCATAGTTGGCAAAATCTAAAGCTAGCTCTTTAGAATCGATTGCATCATAATACTCAACATACAATCTGCATAAGTTCACTTTGGTGATAGAGAAATCTTTTAACAACCCATCCTTCTCAAGATCCTTCTCGGGATTTATGCTCGAAAATACGGTAGGATACGATGAATACTGAGCAGTAAAATCGATGGCCTCTTGGACAGCCTTTTCTAATTCAGCTTGTTCCATGCCATTTCTATTATCGATAGAACCTAATCGAGTTCTTAAAGCACAATCCACTTCTTCTAACGGTCCCGAGTCCAGAAAGAGGGGATGAATGCCAATATTAACGAAATAGGCAGTCCCATCTGATTTTCGTTGAAAATAGATCACCGTGTAAAAATCATGATTGATTTTATAATAGTTATTGGTTCGCCTTAGTCGCGAAAAGCCATTTTTTACGAAGAGTTCTTTGGCCTCTTTCATTTCATTACCTCTATTTCTAACAGAATGTGGAGAGTTCCTCATTGCATTTTCCTAGGAATCTAAATGGATATAGGTTATCCCTACAACTTTCCCGTTCTCAATCGCATATTGCTTAACAGAATGAATGGAACTGATCAAACCTTCCTTACTGATTTCCTCTAGGGTTGCTGGCACTATTTGATCCTTTAATTTAAAATCCCGAGCCTTATCTATCTCCCCCACATCATCAATGGACGTCCAAAAGAGCATATATTCATCGCAATAAAAATAGATCTGATCATCATAGAACTCAGGTATTTTACAGAACTCAACTCCATCACTTTGCCTTTCTATCGCTCCACTATCTCGATAAACAAAGTAGGTCTTTTTCATCTCTCATTTCTCCTTTTTAAGTATCAATCTTCACAGGACCAATCTCAGCAATTCTAACTAGGTCAGAAGATCCTGATAACATCACATCATTTTGGTTTATAAAATTGAATTCAACCTTATTCTCTAGAAAGAGCAGCTCCAGTTGTCCATTCACCTGATGAATCTCCTTAGAATAAAAATGGATTTCATCTAAATTAAAAAACTCTAAGAGCATCTAGAAACTTACTATCATAGGGAACTGCTACATCAATCTTCCTCAATATTGAATGCATTCCACATAAAAAATCGAATAAAGTTCCATTTTGTCTTTTCCACTTGAATATCATTTAAATCATAATCCAAATAATATATTTCATCTTTAAAAACATCTTTATCCTTGATAAATCCATAATATCCTCCTACACCATCACTAGAAATTGGATAGAAAAAACTAGGGATAAATTTATATTTTTCATACTCATTCAATACATAAAAATCACTATCTGGGCTTATTGAGAATATTTCACCAAAAGCAAATGTGCCACCACCAAAGTTTCTTAACACCTCTATATAAGAATTAGGAAATTTAGCTACTAATCTATTTCTATCTCATTTATATCATTCAGATTCACCTGAGGTTCACTATCTCTAAACATAAAAAACCCGGCTTTTCTTTCATTTTCTTACTAATAAAATCTATTAAATCTTTTGTATTCATTCATGCCTCTTCTATGTTTTGTATCCTATTCAACTACATACATTATTGCTGTATTAAAGTCAGAACTTGAGTTAACTTAAAAGAAGTTAATACGCTTTCCATCTTTTCCTTTTTTAACATCTGAAATAATATCTCTCACTAATTGAACGTCAAATTGTTCCGAAAAGATCAAAATTTTCTCTCGACTGCTCTCAGAAAACAAATAAGATGCTGCTAAGATAAATAAAAATGGATTTGTGACTTTGCCAATATGCTCAAGGTATTTAGGCTGAGTTACATAAGACATAATTCTATTAAAATCATCATCTTTAAGTACTAACTTTTTCATATAAATAGCAGCGCAAGCACCTGCAGCTTTCGAGAAGCTATTCGATTCCAAGGACTCATAAACAAATGATAAATTCTCTATTTCTGAATTCTCTAGATAGACAATGGCTAATGCTAGAGAGCGGTAGGTTACAGGTGTTGGAATGTCTCTTAGAATCAATGACTTCAGATAGGGAATTTCTTCTGCACAATCTGTTGCGGCCATAGCGTAGAGCAAGTACATTTGCGTTTCCCAAGCTCTTTTTTTTTCTATCTCCGCCTCTAAAGCACTATGTAAGTATGGCCCATATCCTTTTAGTCTGTCCTTTAAAATTTTCTTAGCTGCTTTCTTAACTAAAGGTGAACGCTTTGATGTTAATTCTTCTATGAGTGGCATATAGTCTCCTTTCTAAAATCATCATTTAATTGATCAAAAGAAAAAAATCCCTTCTTACAAATTTTCACAGTAAGAAAATTATTTTTATCTTAAGTTAGATAAAATTGTACTTGAATAGCCTGATATTCGTTTATCTTAAACCAGTAATCCCGACTTGATTCAATTGTCATAGCGATAAATTGGGTATGTATATTTTCCATATTTTATAAACAACTACTCTAAGATTGTGCCAAGTATCATTATATTTTGCTCGGATATCTGAAAGTCATCCATGAAATAGGGTAAAAAGTCATCAAGCAAGGGATGGTTAAGCCCGTCGATTGGGAGTCCTCTTTTCTGACGTTCTTTTAGTAAAACTAAGATTTCAATTGGGAAATACTGCCATAGTAAGGTATTGAATTCAACTAAATGACTATCTTTGGTGTTCGCTAAATGATAATCACACATGGATATAATTGTTTCTCTAAAAACATCAACATCCTCTGAAAAAATAGTTTCCATAACCTGTTTATAGGCATCATTCACATTATGATAAGGGTTCGGGTCCAAGGGTTGATATTTAGGATCACAAGCATTATCAAGTAGGCTAGCTAACCGGTCTCCCTGTCCATTTCCATAAAGAAAAACAACTAAAGGCAATAAACTACTGGATGAAAAGAAAATAGGTTGCTTCCCTTTTTCAACTTGAGCTTCTTTAAAATAGACTAATTTATCAATTAAAAACTCTACATAGGTATGATCCAAATAGGCAAGGGCAAATAAGATATTCAAACAAATATCTGTATCAAAGTTTGAGCCACCTTTAGCTAAATATTTAGCAGAAGCCATATCAGCCATTACAGAACAAAAACAGCCATTCAATAATAACTGGTAGTTTTCAGATGTTTTACATTCTATAAATTCAGCAACCAAAGTATATGGTCGAATAGCATGAATCATTCGCACATGTTTATAGGAGTACGTTTCTGTTTTTCCATTTTCCTCACAATTAACCACAAGGCTTTTTTCACCAGCTTTTAATGCTTCTAAAATTGCTTCAGTAACAAAAAGCTGTTCTTTTTCAAGTGCAAAATCTCTCGCCTTCAGTATTTGATTTCTGATGGTTGTTAGTTTTCTTTTTTGATTCGAAAGTGTTTTATTCATATTGACCTCTAAAATTTCATTTTTTACACTCAACTACCACCGTTTTTTGAAGTTCATCTCTTTCCATCTTCCTACATTATCCAGTATATCACAAGGAAGAATTGATCCACTTCCGATCATCGAGCCATTCTTTCTTATCAATCCACCATTTCCCCTTTTGAAACACCATTTGAAAACGATAGAGAGTTTCTATACCAGAACGATTCTCCTTGATGTAGAAATAAGCTTGATTTCCGTTATGCTCTTCATCAACGATGGGATGCGTTTCTAATTTATAGTCAAATGGAAATCGAATAGATAAAGATACTTCCCTTGCTCTGAGTGTTTTTTTAGATGTACAAAACTGATTAAAAATAGTAGCTAATTCATCCTTCAACATCTCTTTATATGCTTGGTCTCTTAGGTTCCTAGTGGCTTTTCTTTCCCAAGTATACATAGCCTGCATAAACTGGAGTAAGGTTTCTTTTGCTAGATTCGTATGAGTCATGTTTCCTCCTACTTAGACAACGGGACTAGTGGTTCATTTATAATGAAGACATAGGTCATAAAAACCTATATTGAAGGCATTTTTTACCCCTCTCGCATGCAAACATGTGGTAACTCACTTCTAAGAAGCTCCCTTTGCTTTTGATTCGTTCTTCCCGTTGTTAAAAATCGGAGATGTTTCAGACTCTTCAAGTAGCTAACTGTTGATGCGTAGTTAAAAATATTCGTATCGACAAAATCTAAAAAACGAAGCTCACTAGAGGGTTGGATAAAATCCAATTCTGGTAATTTTTTATTTGCCGTAAACGAAAGATAGAGCAACTGATCTAAATCCCTTATAAAATCAAAATCCAGCAACTTTACACCATAATCAAAGTGTAGATAACGCATACCTGTATGAAAAGAGATGTTCTCTATCGTCTCCAAATTTGTCATAGAAGAAATCCCTAAAGCTTTCACACAATCTTTCTGGGGCAAGATGATCTTTCTTACTCTTCTAGCCCCAACTAATAAAATCTTTTCTACTTGTTCGTATTTTGAAAAGTCTAGCACATCAGATTTACTTCCCATCAAGTAAATCACCCTCGTATTGCTAGGCAACGAAAGCTGATTAAAATCTACATCCTTCAGCATATCCTCTGGGTTTTCAACAATGTACTTTTGTCTTAATAAGCGATTGATAGTGATGAATTCTTTATAAGTCAATGTTTCATCCAATAATGGTGCAATCTCTTCAATAGAATGCAGAGGCTCCATTGCCATTAGATTCTCTCTTTCGGAAAATCCTTTTTTAATGATCTCTAAATATTTATCTAAACTGGTCATCATTCACCTCTTTTCATGAAAGTAATGCTTCGTTTTCTTTGTTCAACCTATCTATTTTTACAATGACACTTTTATAAGAAGAATTAGCCATTGCTTGTCTCAAAAACTAAAATCATGAATCTCAAGAGTATTCTTTTCTATATAAACTTTATCCTGCTTGCTCAATCTCGATCAAAGATAACCTTGACTCTAGCTCTACCCAAAGCGTCTAGATATTGCTCCAGTTTCGTAATCGACTCCTCCGAATCAGATAATTGAACAAGCAAATCCCCATTGATAGTCATGACATCCTTTGTCGGTAAAAGCATGAGATTCTCAACGCTTGGATCATTCACAATCATTAAGGAAGGGGAATAAATACAGCTTGTGGAGAGGTCTAGATTTCCAAATCGCTCCCTAGCAGACACAAAAATAGATTCCATCCCACCTTGGGCTTTCAGAACAAATTCCCTCTCGAAAAATGCTTCAAAACTGTCGTAAATCTCGATGACATCCATAGTAATCCCATCTAAATAATAAACTTGATGACTTTGAATGTTCCCATCCTTCAATCTATAAGCGAATTGATCTCCAATAGCAGACATACCAAAAAAATAGTAGTCTGATGCATAATCTCTCCAGACATCTTTCCATAGCCTATCCGAATTCCAAGAGTCCAGCGTGATGGCTTGAGCAGAATCTGTCCCAAACAAACGATAATAACCACCATAAAAATCCAAGCCATTGGTTATGGAGAGTAAATCTAAGTGAGCTTGAGGAAACTGTCTGGCTTTAAGTTTTTCTAGTTCAAAAGCCGAGGCCCCACTTTCTTGTATGATTAAATCCTCGCAACATTTTAAAAAATTCTTCATTTCCATTTGCTTCTCATCTCTCTATTTGGCTTTAACCCAGCATAAATGCTATAAAATCATTTCGATAGTCTTCAGGAAGTTGCTCCTCGATAATATCCATAATTCCCTCCAAGAATCCCTCTTTGTAGTCCAATAAATCCTCATCGATATAGATATTGTTCTCGAACTTGGTGATTTCTAGCTCTTTCATCTGACTATAGGTAGACAAGAAAGTAGATAAAGAGGGGCTTAAGCTATAGAGCTTGGAATTTCCAGGAATCTTGCCAAATACAGGACTAAGCTCGCTAGTTAGATCACAAAAGATTGACTCATCGCCCATCATGTGGGCAAAAATCACATAACTCTCTTTCCAGCTAGGATCCTGCCATCCTTCTGATGCAGCTTCACATAGAGGGAGAGGAATTAGAGCAAGATCATAGGGAGCTCCTCTAAAATAAGCTTCTTCATAAAAGTCTAAATGCTGGTAGAACTCTTCCAATTGACCAGACAAATCTGGCTTTTCGACATGGAGACAGTCACTAGTAAATACAAGCTCTCCTAAGCCCTTGTTTCTATGATAGACTTCTACAAATTTCTTCAACAAAGTGAGCATCATTATTGGACTCCTCTCACATTTTTGGGATTATATTTGGCTATTTTCAACTGACGATTACGTATCATTCTTACTGCTAGCGACAGCCTGAGCCCAGATTCGTTCAAATTCCTCTTGACTAATCTTGATGGAGTCTGATAGATCCAACTCATCTTTTCGACCATCATAGAGTAGAAAACCTACTTCTGGAACATAATCCTGTAGGCAAGAAGAAGCATAAGAATGCCCATTCAAAACGTTAATTTGTCGACTTGCACGCTGACCAGTAAACTCTGTATAAATAACTCCTAAGCCTGTCATAAACTCACTATTGCCATAATAATAATATTCTTTTTCACACATTAGAATCTTTCCTTTACCATTTGTCTCTCCAAGAATAGCATTCTTTCCTCTTTGGTGCTTTCATCGACTAATTCTATGTTCATTATCAATTTATAGAATCTACCGGTTCTTAGCCTTATTCTCCAAGACTCTCACTTCTACTTTATCCTCCGCTAAATGGAGATCCAGTACTTTTTCCTGGTCTTGAAAGAAAAGTGTCAGGTCTCTGGTAGAAAAATTCAGTAGAATAAGAGGGCAAAAATTCATCCAAAGACTCCATTTGAAACAAGACGTAAACTGGTGAAAACTCCCACAAAAACTAGGATAAACTGCCTTCTATTTTCCAACTAAACTTTGAATTGACCTACTTAGATCTTTTAGTAGTAAGATTGGCAGAAAACTCATAAAGGCAAGGAATCGGAGAATCGATAGGATTCAACTCCCCAGCATACCAAGCAATTTCTTTAGGTTTATCGGTCAGAAAATGAACATCCTTAATTCCCTTCAAACCCTTGATTCGTTTTTCTACTTTCAATAAGGATAATCTCTTTTTTAAGTCACTCATTGTTCTTGCTCCATCATTCTGAAACAGAAATTTTGCTCACAATCTCATTCTGTTTATCCAACAGATATAGGAAGTTCCCTTTTGCTTCCAGTTTACCAAGCTTAACCCCATAGTCCATCTCGTGAGCAGGGCAGGATTGAATCAACTGACGGATGCTCTTGTCCTTATGCTCTATCTTCCAAAACAAATCCACCTTATCAAGCTGATGCTCCACTTGAATAGAATAGATCGTGGATTGGATTTTCTTCCTTTTCCACTCCCAGCTATTTTCGTAATCGTTTTTCTCTATTTCATTGACTACATCCTCTATCAAGGAGCATGGAATAGAGAGTTCCTGAAACACGCGCTTCGCCCCTTTTAGCAAAGCTTCCAAGAGCATCTTTTTCTGATCCAAAGGGCTTAAGGTTTCATAGCTAGAAAAGTCAAATAAAACCTGGACAGTATAGACACCAAGTAGGTTCATGATAGCTGGATTGCTAATCGTATCTACACATTCTACGATGATTTTCCAACAATCCTTGGTCAGAACTGGTTTGAAGAGGCGCTCTACCATAGAGGTCATACATTTGGATTCATATATGAACGCTCTTCGTAGGTCTTTCCAATTCTGTCGATAGTCCTTAATTCTAGCTTCCTCGTAAGTTAGCGCAGCTGAGTCCATCAGCTCCTCAATCCTCTGTTGATTTTCCACATAGGGCTTATCTAATTCAAAATACTGTAACTTCATATTCGTGGTCTCGTAGTTTTTTTCTTGTAGAAAGGTTTATCCTTAGGTCAAGGTCTGTTGTTTGTGCTCTTCCTTCACTTTTTCCCATAGTCGTGGTGTCCCTCCTGGTAATGGGGGATTCTTTGATCATACTGAACCTCCGCAAATAAGCTAGGAATACATCTTTAAGTATCAATCTTCACTGGCCCAATCTCAGCAATTCTAACAAGGTCAGAAGATCCCGATAAGATCACATCATTTTGGTTTATAAAATTGAATTCAACCTTATTCTCTAAAAAGAGCAACTCTAATCGTCCATTTACCTTATGAATCCCCTTGGAATAAAAATGGATTTCATTTATATTAAAAAACTCTAAATTAATTTTTATGGCATTAAATACACTTTTCTGCCACTTTTCAGGAAAATTAGTTGGCAAATCAAATAAATAAAAGAAAAGATCTAATTTGTAATCGTAACATAATACAGTATCAAGAAATACATTCTTCAATTCCAAATCACCATCAAACAGATGAATAATCTTTTTCCCTGCCCCACTGCTTTTTTTCAAACCATTTCACACTATAAACTCCTTTTTTTAAAAAAATGAATAAAAGTCTTGTTTTTTTAAGAGTTATTGTTTCGCTCTTTAAGGAGATTTTAGAATAGACTGACCCTCCTGCCGTCCTTTTCCTTTTGTAACGTCATTGATTATATCCTTGACGATAGATATATCGAACTGACGGGAAAAAGTCTACAATTTTCTGGCGATTCTGTTCTGGATATAAATAAGATGCAGCTAAAAATAAATAAAAAAATGGATTTATGACTTGACCAATATGCTCAAGGTATTTAGGCTGAGTCACATAAGACATAATTTTGTTAAAATCGTCATCTTTCAGCACAATCTTTCTCTGATATATCAGGCTGCACAGGCACCTGCAGCTTGAGATGAGTTATTCGATTCTAAGGACTCATAAACAAAAGAAAAGTTCTCTGTTTCTAAATTTTTCTAGATAAGCAATCGCTACTGCTAGAGAGCGATAGGTTACAGGGGTTGGGAGGTCTCTCAGCAGTAATGACTTGAGATAGGGAATTTCCTCTGTGCAATCCGTTGTGGCCATGGCGTAGAGTAAGTACATTTGTGATTCCCACGATCTAGGCTTTTCCATCTCGCCCTCCAAGGCCTGATGCAAGAATGGTCCATATCCTTTTAGTTTACCCTTTAAAATTTTTTTCGCAGCTTTTCTCACTAGTGGAGAGCGGCCAGATGTTAACTCATCAATAAATTCCATTTTTAAATCCTCTTTTTATCTCCATTTGATTTTACTTTTCTTTGTTCAGGATATGAAAGAGATCATCTCTTAGAACGATTCCATCGTCTTCTATCAAATAGGCCATGTGCTCCCAGAAGGGCAATTCTTGTTCAAGGGGCTTTTCCAAGGCAAGTACTTGGTTCTTCAAATTTGCTGCAATCTCTTCGACTTCATCTTGCTCAATCTCATAAAACTTTGCTTTCAAAAGAAAGATGCCTGATAGAAAGAGCGAATAAGAGGAAACAAAAGTATGTAAGGAAGAATTGACATAAACCCTCGCTTCTTGAAAAACTTCCCTTCCTTCTCGATTGCAAAGTAAGAAGACTTGTTCCTCTTCTCCAATTACAAAAGCACCTAAAAAACACCGGCCAAAAAGCCTATAACTCTCTTGCTCTTTCCTTAGTTCTACTAGATCAGTAGCTACTTTAACAAAAGAAAATCCCATTTTAGAATAATCCTCTAAATATGCCAAAAGGTTGAAACGGGCCTCATCCAGACGAAATGGTTTCTCCTCTGTAGATAGCACACAAAAGCCTTGCTCCTTCACTAATTCATCAATAGTAACTGTCATTTTTCTATCCGATCTCCTAGGTTATTTTCACCCAATTTTTTTAACTTCCAAAGTTTGATAGCCGCATCTTTTCTGAGTCCCATAAAGAGGCTTGCTAAGGTTACTGCTTCCTCTTTTTTATAGACTTGAGAACTAATACTGGCCCATCCATCTTGCAGGCATTCAATTTTTAAATAGAAATCTCGCTCTTGTCCAAGTTTCCCTGTTACATCGTCTATCTCATAAGAAGCGGACAGCAAAGACACTGAGATAAAGTCCCCCGGTCTTCGATACATTCGCATGACGGATTCTTTCTGATTAACAGAGTGGATATCCTCTTTTGTTTCAGCTCTATCACGATCTGATAAAATCACCCAATCCCTATCATCCTCTGATGAATAAAAACGCCATTCTTTCTCAACCATGTCCTGCTCCATCTTCTAGTGCTTCTCTTGTCATCGACTACACCTAGTAGTATGCTACTTCGCCTATACCATATTCTAAAATTTCAAAACTATCGAGGGAGAATTTAAGTCCTCTACCATGCTCCGAGTCCTCTCTTAGTCCAAATTCCAAACCAAAAATCAGATCTATGTCCGTCTGTTCAGACAAGATAAAAATGGAAAGGAGTCTGGCGTGCGCTAGTTCTGGAAATTCCTCCTGAATTTTTTCCAAAGCTGTGGGATACCATACTGATGATTGATCCAGGAGATTATCGAGTTTTGCTTTATAAGACGGAGTTAACTCCTCATTGATAACCTTTAAAGAATCACTTAAAGCAAGGCAGACCTTTTCTCTTTCCTCTGGAATCGATACAAACATCTCGTTATGGACATCAAATTTATATTCTCTCATCATTTTCTCTCCTTATGCTATCAGTCATCAGATACCATTTCTCTAATCAACTTAGCTAATCATTAAAGGGCATAAAGTTATCGTGCTGATTATAATAATTCAAAGCATCAACCAAGTCTTGGAGACTTGCATCTGGCTTTTCCTCAAGTGCAACCGAGAGAACATCAAGCAACTGCTCTCCATAGTAGACTAGCTGGAGATCTTGCTCCACTACATCAGCAGGGTAAATATCACGGTCTTCCACAACATCTGGATAATCTTATACCCAATATAGGCTATTAATTCTCAGTTCTCCATACTCCTTAGCATAGAGGCAAAAATCATCTGATGATAACTTTTCCACACGCTTCTGCTCGATTATCTGCTCTAGTGAAAGTTCTTGGTATTTCCGCATCCCTTCTCCTTTTTAGTCTCACTCTTCAACAAGGAATTCAAAAAATCCTCAAAAGATGGCCATTGACCATACAAATCAGCTTTTTCTTCTAAAACATAGAAATACACCTTGCCATAATCCTCTTCCCTTAGAGAAAGAGCATAGTTGCCCGATCCAGGATCATAGGCAAAATGGAGAAGATCTGCGGCCTTAAATCCCTCAGGCACAGCCTCATCGTCAAACCAGGAAAGAGACTTCTTCATCTCATCAAGTGAATCAAAGGAATTAAAAGGAAAGAGATGATGTTCATCGTGGACTCCCCTTACTTGGGGTTGACCACCGTTGTGCTTGAGATAAAAGTCCAACATAGTTTTTGGCAATTTCTTCCCAAGAATCTCCTCAAATTGTAAAAAATCTTCTTTTGAAATCGGTGAATCTTCATCAAGCATCCTAAACATGATTAATTTCTTCCTTTTTTACAATTCTTCCTCTAAAATATTGTTAATAAAGTCATAGACGTTTGTAGCTACTTTCTGCATTTCTAAGGAACCTAAAGCACCTAAATCATTTTCATAAATGGAATCATCTGCATTTTTCTTGATAAAATAAGCCAAATCTCCCTCTTGACCAATCAAAAAGAAGTCTGGTTCATCTACTTCTATCTGATAGGTCTCATTACGCTCTAATAGATCCTCCATAGCATATAAACAGATACCTGAGTCACCAATCTCATAAGGATCCACTTCGTCCCATTCTGATAAAAACTGATAATAGAGATTTGGTAACACAAATCCGAACTCATTTCTTTTCATAGCTTACCTCCACATATTCACTAAATACCAACTATGCTACTTCAAAGACCAACCACCATCAATAGTCAGAATCTGTCCCTGCATGGCAGATGCCTTCCCACTTGCTAGGAAAAGTGTAAGATCTGCCACTTCTTCTGGCTCTATCCAGCGTTTAATAGGGGTCTCGCTAGCCACCCAGTCTGCTAGACCGCCTGGCTCAAAGTCCGCAGCGGTCATAGCCGTTTTGACAGCTCCAGGAGCGATGCCAAAGACCTGAATCCCAGCTTCCGCATAATCCAGGGCTAGCTGTTTGGTAAAGCCTGCTAGAGCATGCTTGGAGGAAGTATAAGCGTGACCGCCACCTCCCGCTAGGCTAGAAGAAATGGAGCACATATTGATGATGATCCCTTGCTTCTTCTCCAACATTTGCATCAGATAATGCCGTGTCAACTCTACCGGAGTCACATAGTTGATCTCAAAGATCTCCTGAATCTCCTGAGCGCTTTGCTCAAGAAGTGGTTTGTAGTCATCCAAAACGCCAGCCGTATTGCACAAGACATCGACCTCAGGACACCAGTCAAAAATCGGCGTCAAATCCAAGGTCAAGTCCCGCTGCAAGAAGTGAAAATCACCTAGCAACTGGGGATCAGCTCCCTGGTCTACCCCATAGACCTGGTAGCCCTTTTCTAAAAACAAACGAGCTTGAGCCAGACCAATCCCGGAGCTCACGCCTGTGATCAAGACCCGTTTAGTCATGAACTTCCACCCAGTCTGTCGCTAAGACATCACAAGGGGTTGGACTCCACATGGAAAATCCTTCGCCTTCACCAGATACGTTAATGAGAAAATAAGGCGTCACTTCAAGGGCAACCCCGTTTTGCTCGATGGTATCGAAAAGCTGGACATAGTTCTCTGCTCCGCCCCAACCCGTACGGACATATTTCTTTTTTGCCTTTAGTCCAGGCAAGATTTCTTCGAATGTCATGATCTTCTCCTTTGATTTATAGTCCCTTTCATTATAACAAAATTCATGCTTGCTCGTTGGTTTCCAACAAAAAAGGGGAGCGTCCTCCCCCTTTTCACTCTATTCACCATTTTCTGTCTTGTTCTTTTTCAAGGCGCGAATCGTGAACCAATAGTAAATCATCAATCCTATAACAATGATTACCGTAGGCAGAATGATAGTCATGGTAGAATTCTGAATTCCTTGCGCCAAGGTCCAGCGATGCAAGAATCCCACTACTAAGAATGACAGAATAGGAAAGATGAAGGCACGAGCAAACTCTTCTTTCCACTGCCACAGGATAAGTCCTGCACAAGCCCCTGTAATGAGGAAGGTATCCCATGGATTCGGCACTGTTAACCAAGCAAAAGCTGGTAAGAAATGGACACCCACTATCTCACTAGCGAAATAGATCCCAAGAACGAAAACGACTGCTACATAAATTGCTTTTTTTGACTTTTCTTCTACAAAAATGAGGCGACGAAGGAGATAGAATAATAGCCCAACAGCTAAAATACCTAAAATGCTATCCGTAAGATAGACCAGTGGCTTGAGAACCAGGACTGCTTGAGAAGCAAAATCACTTAAGAGGCGATAAAAAATCACAATTCCCGAAATGATCGCCCCATATTTCAGAACGGAGCGCGTGGATTCTTTGGGCATATTCTCTATGATTTGGTCTGCCATCCCCTTTGGATCCTGTCCAAAATAGTCCTTTGCTGTCAATCCATCCGCTCCTGCTTCCGAAAAGTCTAGTGCTAAATTATAGACCTGCTCTCTTAAATCCTTCTCCTCATATAAGAAACCGGCGAAATTGAAATAATCCCAGAGATCTTGGAAATAAGCTTGGTCCTCCTGACGAAAGGTTTGAACCAAAGCCTGCGTTTCTTCATAATAAATAGCTGATTTCATATTGCTTTCCCCTTTCTTTGGAGACGAAATACAAGGAGGAACAGGACTAGTCCTATGAGAGGAAGTAACCAGCCTATTAAATGAGCAGTTTCCTGATTCACAAGACGAATCCAGCATCCAGTTACAAGGAAAGTCAGCCCCAGTACTAACAGACTCGTCATCAGGCGATCTCTGCTTCTATAAGTCATAACCGCAAACCCAAGTAGGACTATGACAGCAAGAGCAATCGCCCAACTATCTGATAAGAGGAGACTCCCAATTTGGCCAAAATAGATCGAAAATAGTCGTACGATGTTCAAAAACACTAGCAGGCTGATCACACTGAGAAAAATAGCCCAAGGACGCTTCATTTCTCCATAGCTCTGTTTGGACCAAAGCCACAGGATGAACTGATTGAATACCAAGAAATTGAGTAGAATGACAACATATGTTAAGGGTTGTATTTTCAGTGGCATCATCCAGGTAAAATCCATTAAATAACGCATGCCAACTAAGATCACTCCAAGTATGAAGACTAGTCCCATATAAGAACCTAAAGAACGTTTAGGTAACTCATAAAGAATTTGATCCACCATCGCCCGTGGATCCTTTCCAAAATAATCTACTGCTCGAACACCTTCTTTCTCCGCAACCTTTAAGTCACATACCATATTATAGAGTTGTTCACCGAGTGCTTCATCATCATAAAAATAGGCCTTTGCCCCAATATAGGCCACCATTTTTTTCACATAGGCTTGATTCTCCTTGTTTAGATGATTCAGTTCATCGGACATTTTTTCTGTATAATCTTCGATCATTCTTCCCCCTCCTTTTTCACGCGTTCTACTTTAATGACCAGATCCTGCCACTGGTCCCAAAATTCCTCTAGACGCTCTCTTCCTTCCTTTGTCAGAGAGAAATATTTGCGATCAGGTCCATCCGGAGAGGGCCTCATCTCTCCTATTATGACTCCCTGCTTCTCTAATTTCTGAAGCAAGGGATAAACGGTCCCAGCAACAATCTTATCAAAGCCGGTTTCCTTGAGGCTTTGGATCAATTCATAGCCATAGATAGATTTCTTTGAAATAATTTCTAGAACACAACCTTCCAGGACACCCTTTAGCAATTGTGACTCTTTCATCCTTCTCCCCCTTTCTGTACAGGCTTCTTTTAGCTAGTTTGTTTTACATACTAGCCCTTTCACTATTAGTATACTTCACCCAAGCTAGTTTGTAAAGCATAATAGTGAAAATATTGGATAAAACTCGATAAAAACGAAACATTATGACTAAATATACAATTAATTTCAAAAAACAATTGCTTTTTATAAAAAAAGGTGTATAATAATACAAAATCTTTATTAAAGGAGATAAGTGATGAAAAAATCTAAACTAGCTTTCCTAGCAGGTGTCACGGTTGCTTCAGCCCTGTTCCTTGCTTCATGTGGATCATCTTCTAATTCATCAAAGGGAACAACCTACAACTACGTGTATGGTACAGATCCTGATTCCTTGAACTATTTGACTTCAAATCGTTCAACTACGAGCGACATCACAACCAACTTGGTCGATGGATTGTTTGAAAATGACCAATATGGTAATCTCGTCCCTGCACTAGCGGAAGATTGGTCTGTTTCTAAAGACGGACTAACCTACACTTATAAACTCCGTAAAGATGCAAAATGGTATGACTCAGAAGGAAATGAATACGCTGACGTCACTGCAAATGATTTCGTGACATCTCTGAAATATGTAGCCGATAAAAAATCCGATGCTCTTTACTTGGTTCAAAACTCAGTAGCCGGCCTGGATGACTATGTCACTGGCAAAAATACGGACTTCTCTAAAGTTGGTGTTAAAGCCGTTGATGACCATACCCTCCAATACACTTTGGCTCAACCTGAGTCCTTCTGGAATTCTAAATTGACAACTTCGACCATGATGCCCGTCAATGAAAAATTCTTGGAATCAGCAGGGAAAGATTTCGGTAGCGTAAAACCAAATGGTATCCTCTACAACGGTGCCTATATTTTGAAGTCATTCACTTCAAAATCACAAATCGAGTTGGAAAAGAACCCTGAATACTACGATAAGAAAAATGTTCACATCGATACTGTTAAATTAACGTACTTCGATGGATCTGACCAAGACTATCTTGCTCGTAACTTCTCAGATGGTAACCTATCTACTGCTCGTCTCTTCCCAACTAGTTCAACCTACAGTACGATTGAGAAGAAATTCAAGGATAACATCGTTTATACCCCACAAGACTCTACTGTTTACTACGCTTACTTCAACGTCAACCGTCAAAACTACGGTCATACTAAGAAAGACATCTGATGAGCAGAAAGAACAACACCAAAGACAGCTCTTCAAAACAAAAAAACTTCCGTCAAGCTTTTGAACTTTGCTCTAGATAGAACTTCCTACAGCGCCCAAGTTAACGGGAAAGACGGAGCTAACAAAAACTCTTCGTACCCTTCTAGTTCCACCAACATTTGTGCAAGCAGACAGGGAAAGACTTCGGTACTGTTGTTGAAGAAAAAAACTTGCCGCAACAGGAGATGATTGGAAAGGATGTTAGCCTAGCATGATGCTCAAGATAGCTTTGTATCAATGCAGATAAAGCCAAAAGCACAAACTTTGATAAAAGCTAAAGATGAATTGCAATCGCAAGGTGTTCAATTCCCAATCCATATCGACTATGTGGTAGACCAATCTTCTAATGCTCTTGTCCAACAAGCAGATTCAATGAAGAGACTCAATCGAAGAGTCCCATTAGGTAAAAGACAAATGTCGTGATTGATGTCCAGAAAATTGTCTACAGACGATGCTGATAATGCTACTTACTTTGCCCAATCACCAGACCAAAAAAAGACTTTTGATATGGATATCACTGGTTGGGGACCTGACTTCCAAGATCCCATCTACTTACTTGGATATCTTAAACCCATCAGATGGTTCAACCTTGACTGGTATGGGACTTGATCCTAAGAAAGACCAAGCGCTCATCGAGAAAAACTTGGTTTGAAACGAATACAAAGCACTTGCTAGATGATGCCAATGATGAAACAAATTGGATACCAATGCACGTTATGAAAAAAATATGCTGTTGCTCAAGCTTGGTTGACAGAAAATGCCTATGGTTCTTCCAATCTACTCTAAGGGTGGAGTTCCATCTATCACCAAGGTCACACCATTCTCAGCAGCAAATTCTGCAATTGGTATTAAAGGGGAACCAACCTTCTTCAAATACCAAAAAGTTCAAGACAAGACCGTCACAACGGCCGACTACGAAAAAGCGTATAAGAATTGGTTGAAAGAAAAAGAAGAATCCAATAAAAAAGCGCAAGAAGAACTTGCAAAACACGTGAAATAATCACGATAAAAACACCGAGGTACCCCCTCGGTGTTTTTTTGTTTAACAACTTATCGCCTTTTTTTCATTTTCTAATTTCTAGCCTTATAGTCTTACATACTATCTCACGACAATCTTGCGATAACTTCTAGAAGTCAGCAGAAAGACGAGGACATAGGAGATGAAAAAGACAGCGCAGATTGCTAAGGTTGTTTGAAGGACCAGTCCCGCATTGGTCGCTCCTAAGATGGCAACGATTTTTGCAATCATCTTGTAGGCTACTCCTAGGTAAAGGAAGGAGAAGAATAGATGGAAGGAAAAAGACAGTGAGAATCTGTTTTGCGAATGGTGGTGCCGGTTTGCTTTTGGTCCAATCCTACTTGTTGCAAGATCACAAAATTATCTCTGATCCTCATGACCCTCTGAAATCTGTTTGTAGTAAATGACGAGAACTGTAGCTAATAGAAAGATGACCGATAGGAAAATCCCAATAAAGAGGAGAGTCCCTGCTGTTTCACGCCACTCCTTCTCTATACTGTATCGTTCATATCCACCAAAATAAGTCGCACCATATTGACTCATTTTGTCTGTCGAATACAGCTCTTTGGTCACGCCACCAGTAAAATCTTTGTTGTCTTTATTTTTGGCATTAATAGAGAATTCTAAATTCTTATCAACTTTTAGACCCAGTTGGTTCAAATCAGGGAGGACAAGGTACAAGCCCATTTGGTGTTGAAACAGGGCGTTTGTGGGATCTTCCCTTGGATAAAATTGGAATCTAGTTTTTGTTTAATCGTGAAGGTCTTCCCATTGATTTCTAACTGCGAGTCTAATCTTCCTGGATACTGATACCCATAAGCTAAGATTTCATTTTCTCCAAGCTCAACTTTTTGACCCGTCAGTTGCTCGTAAGTCGCCTGATCAAAAAAGTAGACTGTTCCCTCTGTCTTCATCTCCTGACCAGCTTGTTCATAAACCTCTAAGCTCCTTCCATCAATCTTTCGAATTTCAGCCGACCAGTATGTTGTCTGTGCCACCTGATAATCTGATAGATTTGTCGCATCGGCTGTTTTCTTAATTTGAGCTTGAACATCCTTGATAACCGGTTCTGTCTCAGCATCTGAAGGCATATGCCCCACACTAATCATGTAATCAGAAGGGTAAACAGTATCTAGGTAGTTCTGCCCTCCAATAAAGATATTGAGCGACCCGGTTAAGGTGACCAAGACCATGGTGGAAAGAATACTAATGGTCGCAAGGCCCGCTGCATTTTTTCGCATCCGAGCTATTAAGTTAGAGACGGATATAAAATTCTCTGGCTTGTAATAGTAGGATTTCCTACCTTTGAGAAATCTTAAGAAGGTAATGGAGCCTGCGTTGAATAAGAGATAAGTCGCCAGAATGACCAAAATGACAGCAATAAAGAATCCTTGAACAGCCGCTACCGGACGCTCAACGGTTAGCGCTATATAAAACGCAATTCCTAAGAGCCCAAGTCCTAAAAGAGTTTGGACCAGCAAGAAGCGTCCCTTCTTCTCTCCTGCTTTTTTCTGTTGCATGAGGTGGAGGGAACTGTAGCGCAAGAGGCGGAAAGAATTCAACAAGAGAATGAGGCCAAAAGCTAAGGCTAACCCAAGTAAAGTGTCAAGAACAGCCCCTATCTGGAAGGTTGATTGAATGACGACTGGTAGCCCCATACATTTTAGGAGCAAGGCAAAAATCAGGCGATCAAATAAGAGCCCCAAAGCCCAGTCCTACTCCAACTGTGAGAACATAGAAGAAGAGCAATTCCCATAAGGTCATGATGAGGAGATGCTTCTTCTCCATTCCCAGAACACTGTACAGTCCCAGTTCTTTGGAACGATTTTTCATGACATAGCCATTGGCATAAGCCACTAAAATGATGACGACCAGCTGGACGACGAAACTACCAAAACCAAGAACAGTTCTCGCCGCCCCACCTCCGTAAGAATCCTCTAAATGAGGGGTCGATGACAAGGCGATAAAACTATAAAGGATCATGGTCGTTAAAATGACAGCCAGGGCAAAAGGATAATAGAGCTTGCGATTTTGTTTGAGGTTGGAAAGTGCTAATTTACTTGTTAATTTAAACATCACTATCCTCCTTTCCCGCCATGACCGTCAAGGTATCTGAGATTTCTTGGAACATCTGACGCTCCGTCTTTTCCCCGCGGAAGATCTGGTTGTAAAGAATCCCGTCCTTGATAAAGAGCACGCGCTTGGCACGCGCTGCTGCGGCGGTCGAGTGGGTCACCATGAGAATGGTTTGGCCCATGCTATTGATATCCTCAAAGACATCTAGTAAAGCTGCTGAAGACTTGGAATCCAGCGCCCCTGTTGGCTCATCAGCAAGGAGGATTTCTGGCGAGGTAATAATGGCCCGTGCTACGGCTACCCTTTGCTTTTGCCCACCAGAGATTTCGTAGGGGTATTTTTCAAGCAGTTGGTGAATGCCCAACTCCCGACTCACGCTATCGACCTTACTCATCATTTCCTTGACCGGTCTGCGAGAAAGGACGAGAGGGAGAAGGATATTGTCCTTGACCGACAAGGTGTCGAGCAGGTTGAAGTCTTGAAAGACAAAGCCTAGTTTTTCCCGACGGAAGCTCGACGCATCCTTGTTCTTGATGTTCGAGGTGTCGGTGCCATTGAGGTAGACCCGTCCTTCCGTCGGCTGGTCCAGCATGGCCAGGATATTGAGGAGGGTCGATTTCCCGGACCCTGATTCCCCCATGATAGCGACATATTCCCCTTTCTCCACAGTGAAGTGAATATCTTTTAAGGCTTCGACTTGCGTCCCTTGAAAGCGGGTTTTGTAGATTTTTTTCACATGTTGTACATCTAATAAGGCCATTTTCATTCTCCATTTCCATCTGATTGCACGATTGATATTTATAGAACTTCTTACACCTCTATTGTAACGATTTGAAGAGAGATCTACAATAAGCTAACCTTTCATTTTTACCCTGATTTCTTACATTTCTGTAAGGTATTAAAAAACTAGCTTCCTTGCGGGAGCTAGTTCCTTCTTATAAGGCTGTGATGGCTGTAATCAACCCAAAGATAATCCCTGGAGCATTGGCTGCAGCAAGTGGGATATCGCGTTCTTTTTTAAAGAGTCCGTAGTAGACCCAAAGACTACAGTTGATAGCTGCGACTAAAGGTTGAATAAAGTTTCCTTTGTGACCAGCGAGATTATCCATAATTTGTGGGAAATAAGAGACATACATCATCACAGACATAAAGGTCGCAACCCAACCAAGAATTTTCATTTGTTTTTCATTCATTTTCAAAATACCTTTCATTTTTTAAGTACGCACTATTCTAACGCTTGCCCTCTTAAAATTCAAGTGCTTTTTTCAAATGTTACCGAACTGTAAAATGTCACAATCTTGTGATTTTGCAGGAAGATGGATTTCTTTTCGAGTGGATTTTCTCTCTAGTTGCCATTTTTTGACACTTTGTCTAATTCTTTTGCAAATGTGATCGTTTTCATTTTGCGTAGCATGCAAATTAATTGCATTATCTTCCTACTTATGCTATTTTGATATACAGAGGTAAAATTTTATGAACAAACAAAAAATCAACCAAATCGTTGGCTCGATCGGTGCCTTTATTGGGATTATCGTTTTCATTGCCTACATCCCACAAATTATTGCCAATTTACAGGGACATAAGGCCCAACCTTTCCAACCCTTGTCAGCTGCTATTTCTTGCTTGATCTGGGTCATTTATGGTTGGACAAAGGAACCTAAAAAAGACTGGATTTTGATTATTCCGAATTCAGCAGGTGTCATCCTAGGAGGATTGACTTTCCTAACATCACTCTAAAAGAAATCGATAAAAAACCGAACTCTAGTGGTTCGGTTTTTTTGTATATCCCTTTGAAAAGCAAAAACAATCGCTGTCGATTTTTTCGTACAAAAAGCCCGCCATGAGCAAGCTAAAAAGTTGACAATTTTTACTTTGAATAACCTAATCTGGACTATTGTGCAAAAATATCCAAATGATTTCTAATTATTATTTAGAGTATATTGAAACTTTCTGCTGTGAGAAAAGTGCCTGAAATAATCATGTCTCAGGCACTCGGAATTATTGAGACCTTAGGCTCAATAATTAGTCATGGAACTTCTTCGAAGTTCGCTGACGTCCGTACTCACCTAAGGAAAGTTTCTAATTTGATTCGAGCTTCTTTTTCTTATATCTGCACAATCTTACGGTAGCTCCGAGAGGTGATCCAAAAGACGATCAGGTAGGTGATGAGAAAGACGGCGCAGACACTGAGGGTCACGACGAGGACTTGGCCACTATTGATGACACCGAGCACTTTGAGAATGAGTCGGATCATATGGTAGGCAAAGGCCAGGTGGACAAAGGCAAAGATGAGGGGGAGGAAGAAGACGGTTCGCACTTGACGGTTGATGGTCCGTTTGACCTCATCTTCATCAAGTCCCACCTGTTGGAGGATGACGAAGCGGTCACGGTCTTCATAGCCTTCTGAGATTTGCTTGTAGTAGATAACGATGACTGTTCCGACCATAAAGATCAATGACAAGAAAATTCCGATAAAGAAGATGCCACCAAAGAGGCTATTCAACTCTGCCACGTCATTGGCTCGATTGCCTCCATAGACAAATGTTCCTTGGCCCTGTTGACTGCTCAATTCATCGATCATCTTATCATAGCTAGGTGCCAGCTTGAGTTGCTGATCTTCACCGACATTGACATTGAATCCACCATAGATATTAGTATAGATGGCAAGTTTTGGAAATTGGGCGATAAAGGCTGAGAGATCTGGCACGATTAGGTAATTGAAATCCTCCGTCAGCATGTTATACATGTTGGGCAAGTGATCCGTGATAAAATCCTTGGTCACTTCTTCCTTTACTTGGAAGTCTTGGCCATTGATAGTAAACTGCTTTTGGCCTTTGAGAGCCTCGTTATGAGCAAAGAGGATAACTTGGTTGCCAGTCAGATCGACGTCTTCTCCTGTCATCTGCTCATAGCTAGCTGCATCAAAGACCAGAAAGACTGTTCTCGGTCTGACATCGTGTTCATCAGCTGGATAGACCGTAAAGTCTGTGCCCTTTTGGGATTTGATTCCAAAGTTGGCATAGGTCATCAGGTCACGATTCTTGATCTCAAGCTGGTGCTCAGAAGCAAATTCATCAAATTTCTGATTGATTTGCTCCAGGTCTACCCCTTTTCCTTGGACATGGAGAAATCATGAGGAGCCATGATTTTCTTGACCATTTCGCCACCGACATAGATATTGGTCGCAGCAGAGATCGTTACCAATACCATGGTTGAGAGGATTGCTATAGTCGCAAGTCCCACTGCATTTTTCTTCATGCGATAGATGAGGTTAGAGACCGAAATCATATTGTTGGGTTGGTAATAATAGCCCTTCTTTTTCTTAAGCAGGTGCAAAAAGACGGTGATTCCAGCATTAAAGAGCAGGTAGGTCCCAATCATGACCAAAATAACCGCTAGAAAGAAGGTCACAAGCGCAATGATGGGGTCTTTGACAGACAAGGCTAGGTAGTAGCCAAAACCAAGAGAAGCTAAACCCAGGATGGTTTGGGGCCACAAAAAGCGAGCTTTCTTTTCACCACTGGCTTTCTCACGCGTCAACTGCAGGGCATTCAAACGAAGAATTCGCCAAGCATTGAGAAAAACTAGGAGGCCAAAGATGAGACCAAAGGTGACAAAGACCAAGATGACAATCCCAGGTTGGAAGGTGGATACTAGCTGGACCTTCATCTTCATCAGTTTCAAAAGAAAGGCAAAGATCAGCTTGTCAAAGAGGGCTCCAATCAAGACACCGCTTGAGATAGTCAAAAAGCCAAAGATCAAGAGCTCCTTGAAGATCATGCTGATGAGATGGCGTTTCTCAAGGCCCAGCATGCTGTAGATTCCCAGCTCCTTGGAGCGGTTTTTCATGACAAAGCTATTGGCATAGAGCACGATGATGGCCCCCGCAGCATTGACTACGAACAGTCCCAAGCCAAGGGTGAAGAGCATGGGAGTTCCCCCACGAAGCTGAGAAATGTGGGGATTAAAGGTCAGGGAGTCAAAGAGGTAGGCGATGGTCACTGCGAGAATGACCGCAATCGCAAAGGGATAATAGAGCTTGCGGTTCTTGATCAGATTGGAGCAAGCTAATTTAGTGGTTAATCGAAACATCTACTCCACCTCACTTGCCATGACCGTCAAGGTATCCGATATTTCTTGGAACATCTGACGCTCTGTCTTTTCCCCACGGAAGATCTGGTTGTAAAGAATTCCGTCCTTGATAAAGAGCACGCGCTTGGCCCGAGCTGCGGAGGCAGTTGAGTGGGTCACCATGAGGATGGTTTGGCCCATGCTATTGATATCTTCAAAGACATCTAGCAAAGCAGCCGAAGACTTGGAATCCAGCGCCCCTGTTGGCTCATCAGCAAGGAGAATTTCAGGTGAGGTGATAATAGCCCGTGCTACAGCCACCCGTTGCTTTTGCCCACCAGAAATTTCGTAAGGATATTTTCTCAAGAAGTTGGTGAATGCCCAACTCCCGACTGACGCTATCGACCTTGCTCATCATTTCCTTGACCGGTCTGCGAGAGAGGACTAGAGGAAGGAGGATATTATCCTTGACGGATAAGGTGTCGAGCAGGTTAAAGTCTTGAAAGACAAAGCCTAACTTTTCGCGACGGAAGCTCGAAGCATCCTTGTTCTTGATGGTCGAGGTGTCTATGCTATTTAGGTAGACCCGTCCCTTCCGTCGGCTGGTCCAGCATAGCTAGGATATTGAGGAGGGTCGATTTTCCCAGATCCCTGATTCCCCCATGATGGCGACATACTCCCCTTTTTCAACAGTGAAGTGAATATCCTTTAGGGCTTCGACCTGCGTCCCTTGAAAGCGGGTTTTGTAGATTTTTTTGATGTGTTGAACGTCTAGTAATGACATACTTTTCTCCTTTTACTAGTAGATCAAGAAAAATTCTTGGGTTTGTTGTAGGACTTGGCGACCAAATTCCGCCTTTTCCAAATCGGTTTTCTTATTTGGTTTCTTAATCTTTTTGGGTTCTTTCATCCATTTCAAGAGTTTCATTTTCTTGACCTCCTTCATTTGATGAGACTATTGTATAAAAAATAAAAGGTGGTCACCATAACCTAACCTTTCATTTTTAAAATTAAATCTTACATTTTTGTCATTTTTCAAATAAAAGAGAAGCTTAGGGAGAGAATCATTAGGTACCGACGAATTCCCCTAATCCATGACCAACTTCTTCTCTTCAAAGTGAATGGCAACAGTCGTCCCTTGGCCGACCTGAGACGTCATCTGGAGTTGATGCCCTAGCTGATCGGCAATCTTTTTAGACAGATAGAGGCCTAGTCCAGAAGATTGCTGGGTCAAATGCCCATTGTAGCCGGAGAATCCCCGCTCAAAGACACGGAGTATATCGCTATCCTTAATTCCAATCCCACTATCTTTCATATAAAGGGTCTGGTCTTTGAAATAGATCTCAATCCCGCCAGTGCTGGTATACTTGAGGCTATTAGACAGCAATTGCTCGATGATGACCAAGAGCCACTTGCGATCGGTAATGACGGCGACATCTAAGTCATGCAGATCCACCGTCAAGCCCTTTTGAATAAAGAAGATGGCATATTTTCGCACGACTTCTTTTACCAGCTCTTCGAGTGGAACACGCTTAAGCACCAAATCATCGTGAAAGCTTTCGAGTCTCAGATATTGGAGGACCAGATTAGCATAGGAGTCAATCTTAAAGAGCTCCTGCTCCATTTGTTTTCTCAGGTCGCTGTCTTCTATATTTTGAACCAAGAGTTGGCTGGCCGCAATAGGTGTCTTAATCTGGTGGACCCAGAGGGTATAGTAATCCATCAGGTCATTATAGGCCTCCAGACTCACCGTAGTTTGCTCGCGCTGGGCTTGCTGACTGCTTGCTAGCTTCTGACTCAAAACCTTTTCTAGAGGGGTCTCAGCTAGTCCCTCCCCATAGAGCACTTCCTTCCGACAGGCCTGATACCCAGCCACAGCATCCCAAATGACCAGAAGAAGACTCAAAAAAGCCAAAATTCCTGTCAGGTAAAGGAGAAAATTGCGGTAGCCTTCGAATATATAGGCAAACAAGACCAGAGATGAAAGGAGTAAACCAATCAAATAGAGATAGCGACGATGAGAAATCAGATAGTGTTTGACAAATAAGAATCGATTACCCATTGCTCAACCCGTATCCTATCCCTTTTTTTCGTTTCGATAAAATGCTCCAGTCCTGCTTCTTCGAGTTTCTTGCGAAGTCTAGCTACATTGACCGAGAGGGTGTTATCATCAATAAAGAAATCACTGTTCCACAATTCCTTCATTAGATCATCCCGAGCCACTACACTTCCAGCTTTTTCAAAAAGGATGCGAAGAATTTGAAATTCATTTTTGGTCAGATTAACCACCTCTCCCTCGTAGACCAGATCCATGGATTTGAGATTGAGGATGGCCCCCCGGTGTTCTAACAAATCTTGATCAGTTCCAAACTCATAAGAACGACGAAGGAGACCCTGGATTTTTGCCAAGAGGACATTGGGATCAAATGGCTTGGTCACATAGTCATCTCCTCCCATATTGATAGCCATGACGATGTCCATAGCTTGATCTCGTGAGGATAAAAACATGATCGGGACTTTAGACACCTTACGAATCTCCTGGCACCAATGGTAGCCATTATAAAGAGGAAGGCCAATATCCATCAGAATCAGATGAGGATTGGTCTGGACGAAGGTGCCCAATACATCCATAAAATCATCAACTGCAATGACCTCAAAGCCCCACTGTTCCATGATTTTCTTTACCTGTTGGCGAATGGTTTCATCATCTTCGACAAGAAGAATTTTATGCATGCTCTTTCCTGCTCTTTCTTACTAGAGTATTACCCTTTCATTATATCAAATTATCCAAGAAGCATACATTTTTTTTCGGTATATCGACTGACAGGCTACTCCCTTTCGTCAATTACCTATTTTTACAGAGGGGCTTTTCAGGTATTTTATGCTATACTGAATATACAGATACAAAGGAGAATCTCATGTCCACGATTTTTGATTATCTAGACCATGTCACCTATGATTCCATCTACGATCGTCCCTTTAAGGAATTGGATGTCTTGGCACTAACGGAGTTGACCTATCTTCCTTTTAATCGAATCGTTCCCCAAGGAGATACGACCAATATTGAAGTGCGCTTATCTGATGCGGCAGCGCTAGTCGATCGGACTACCAATTTCATCGTGACGGACCAACACCTGCAATTAGTCGATGAGCTAGCTACTTCTAAGCGCTTTAAGAACATCAAACTCCTCAACTATGTCGATGAGTACGATCCTGATGTTCAGAAGCAATTTGCGGCCATGACCTATCGTCTTACCATGGATGTTTATTTAGTTGTCTTTAGGGGGACGGATGATACCTTGATCGGCTGGAAGGAAGACTTCCACATGACCTATATGGACCATGTCCCATCTCAGAGGCGTGCAGCCAGCTACCTACAACATGTCATGAAGGAATTTCCCAAAGGGCGCTTCCTGGTGGCAGGTCACTCCAAAGGGGGCAATCTCGCAGCCTACGCCTGCTCTTATCTTCCAGATTACCTATTTGAACGAGTCGACGCTATTTACAGCTACGATGCTCCTGGTCTCAACAAGGCCATTATTGAAACAGAAGGCTACCAGCGTACATCACCTAAAATTCACCGCTTTGTCCCACAAGGATCCATCGTTGGCATGATGCTGGAAGTTCCTGAGCCTGCTACAATTGTTAAAAGTCGAGCCTTTGGTGGCTTTGCCCAGCATGACGCCTTTACGTGGATGGTTGAAAAGGATGGATTTGTGATCCTGGATCAAACTAGTCCCGATAGCCAACAAACCGACCAGACTCTCAAGCAATGGGTTCGCGAAACATCGGCGGATGAGCGCAAGAAGTTCTTTGATACCTTTTTTGGCATTTTTCTGGACGCAGGCATCACTTCAATCAATGATTTGAAGAACTTGAAAAATTTCTCCAAGATCAAAGAGATCTTTCAAAATGCTCAAGACCTAGATCCTACAGAAAGGGAGATGCTAGAACGTCTAGCAAAGCAACTCCTCGACACCCGTGTTCAAGCTTGGAAAAAATGGCAGACCGTTCCCCGTATCCTGGTTCAAATGGCTACATTTTTCAAACGAAAAAAAGCCGTCGAGTCTTCCTCACCTCTGCTTCTTGAGCACAAAGATTGACAATTTCAACTCTATTTTATAAAATGTAACAATATCGTTTACATCGAATGGTGTAAACGAATTTTTTATAGAAAGAGAATGAATTAAAGCAAAACAAAGCCCAGGAAAGCATATTTCCTGGTTTTTTCGCTTCTTATTGACGATAGAAGTATTGATCTGCTGGATAGTTCCCAGCTGATTGCGTTACTACTAAGCGAGGTTTGCTCTTATCTGACTGGTCTCCATCAGGATTTTCAAAACCAATCTTAAAGAGGCCAACAGCTACTCCTGTTTCTCCCACACGTAGATCTACATAAGGGACTTTACTTGTCTTATCAGAGTTCGGGACTGCTTTTAATCTTCCTTGGCCTTTCACAGTTCCATCTTCTTGGATGACCATCTCTTGGCCTTTGGCATTGCGCCATGTCCCTGCCAGACTTGAGAAATCTCCATTATTGATGGCCGCAATATCGAGGTCTGCTTCCTTCTTAGGCTCTGGGTAAGCTTCCCACCATTTGTCTTGATAGGCTTGGAAGGAGGCTTGATGGTAGAAGATACGTCTCAAAGGTGAAACGACGCCATCAGGACCTTGAACATTTTCAGGAATCAAGGTGACAATCAATTCTTGACCAGGACTTGCTCCAGTTGTCCCAGCTTGGACAAAGTAAACCTGATAGGTCGATCCAGCTTTCTTAGGTTTCTTATCTTTATTGAGGACAAATTGGACATTGCTAGCTCCACTCCAGAAGCTCCATCCATTGTCCTGATCAGAGTAGATAGAAGGAAAGACAGTAGTCCGGTGATTGTAATAATCTTCTGGACTATAGCCATACAACTTAAAGCCTGAATCCACAATCTGTTGTTCAATAGATTCATTAGAATAACTTCCTGAGAAGGTTGTCAAATCGCCATCCAGTACTGCATCATCTGGATTCGTCGACTTGAAGAAATCCTTCCGATTGGCAAAGACCATTTCATGATCCGGATCTTTGTCTGACATGGTTACCGTAATGAGGGGATCCTTATCTGATTGGTATTTAAAGATACGCACAGTGACGGTAAAATCAGTATTCCCATCTGACTTTTTCATCTGACTAGTAGAAACTTTATTGGCTCCTTCTACTTTGAAATCAGTTGAGAAAGTTGCTGATACAGGACCATCTTCTGTCTCATAATCAATCTTCCAAGATTTCCCATCTTTTTGAATCTTGGCCTTATCACGCGCACTAGAGACATATTCACCAGACAGATCGATGGCTTTTTCCTTAGATGAAGACGAGGTCTTCGAAGTCTGGTTGAACTCTTTTTGATGATCCGGTTGAATATTGGAGCTAGAGTAGAGATAGACTCCTCCGATTAGAACCACTGCACTCACAAAAGCGATGATCATCCAAAGATATTTTTTATCTAACTTTTTGATCATTTCAATACCTCCTTGAAATGGTAGTTACCTATTAGTATACCTCAAATTCTATTTAAAGCAAACTTTGACTGAATTTCATAAATTTTTTATCGTTTTTCGATACTTTTTTATTGACTATTTTTTTATAAGGAGTATACTATAAGTAAATAATAAATAAACTTTCAGGAGGCTTGCGATGAAAAACTCGAAAACCCTAAAAAATATCATTGAAGTCTTAACGGCTTTCATTTACTTCTGTGGCTTTATGACCGTGGCAGCACTGGTCATCCACCTTCTTTCACGGATGGGTGTGTTTAAGGATCTCGTTCAATCTGGGCGCTTGTCCTTTGAGGTGAATGGCATCCAGCTTTTCCCAAAACATCTGCAACCCCTATGGCAGTTGCTCTTCCCACTAGCCTCAAGTGCTATTTATATTCTTCTTCTCATCACCATTCGTAGCTTCCTCCAAAATCTCTACCAAGAAAAGATCTTTTCTCACTCCAACATTGATCTTTGCAACCGAGCTTGGAAGATCTTATTGGTCTTGTCCTTTATGTCTGGTACACTTGAAACCAGTGGCGACGTTTATCTCCTTCCCTTTACCTTCCAATTGACCTTTAATACGGGACTCCTCCTCGCTGTCCCAATTGTCTGGGTCCTTGGCAAGATTTTAGAGAGAGGAATTGCGATCGCCGAAGAAAATGAGCTGACCATTTAAGGAGGGGACCATGATTATCGTCAATCTAGATGTCATGCTGGCCAAGCGAAAGATGAAATCCAATGAGCTAGCTGACAAAATAGGCATCACTACCGCCAACCTCTCCATCCTCAAGACAGGAAAGGCCAAAGCCATCCGCTTCACTACCCTTGAGGCCATCTGCAAAGAACTGGACTGCCAGCCCGGAGATATCCTGGAATACCAGCCAGATGAATAGGAAATATCTTAAGAAAAGTAATTGGAAACTTTCCTTATGTGCGGACGGACGGTAGCGAATCCCTCTGGGATTCCATACCTAAAATTTGAGCCTACTGTCTCAAAACTTCCGAGAGTCTGAAATGAAATCTTTCAGGCTCTTTTCTCACTGCGGAAGTCTCCATTAACACTCATGACTAATAGGGACCATCTAACATCCTTGTAATACTCAATGATGAAAACTATAGCGATACAACAAAAGCTCTCCCATTCAGGAGAGCTTATTCTTTATCGATCGTTTAGCCAATGATGCTTCCATTTGGAACAGATGGATCAACAGTCAAGACCGTTAATTGATCCCCATGTTCTGCAGAAAGAATCATGCCTTGGCTGACATATTTCTTCATCATCTTACGTGGTTTGAGGTTGGCCACGATTTGGAGTTTCTTGCCGACCAATTCTTGTTCATTTGGATAGAATTTTGCGATACCAGAGAGGATTTGACGATCTTCGCCATCTCCTGCATCTAGGCGGAAGCGAAGCAATTTGTCAGATCCTTCGACGCGTTCAACTTCTTTGACCTCTGCTACACGGATTTCGACCTTGTCAAAGTCTTCAAATTTGATCTCATCTTTTTCAGACTTGAGTTCCACTTCTTCTGGAATCCATTCTTTTTCTTGTGGTTTACCAGCAGTCATTTGAGATTGGATGTAGGCAATTTCTTCATCCATATCCAGACGTGGGAAGATTGGAGTTCCTTTGGCAACCACTGTGACATTTTCAGGGAAGCCTGCTAAAGTCAAGTTTTCAAGATCGAAGTCCAAGCCCAAGCCAAGTTGTTCCATAATGGCATTTGAAGTGTTCATCATGAATGGTTGGATGAGATGAGCCACGACGCGAAGGCTAGCTGCCAAGTGCGCCATGACCGCTGCCAAGTGTTCCTTGTCACCATCTTCTTTAGCAAGGACCCATGGAGCTGTCTCATCGATATACTTATTGGTACGAGAGATGATATTCCACACTGCTTCCAAAGCGCGTGGGTAATCAACCGCGTTCATTTGCTTGTGGTATTCAGCGATGTTTTCTTCGACTACCTTGGCCAAATCTGCATCAAATGCAGTGACATTTTCGACATAAGCTGGAACTTGTCCACCAAAGTACTTGTTGATCATGGCTACCGTCCGGTTAAGGAGGTTTCCAAGGTCATTGGCCAATTCATAGTTGATGCGGGCTACGTAGTCTTCTGGTGTGAAAGTACATCTGAACCAACTGGCAAACTACGCATGAGGTAGTAACGGAGCGGATCCAAGCCAAAGCGTTCCACCAACATTTCTGGGTAGATGACATTTCCTTTCGACTTAGACATCTTACCGTCTTTCATGACAAACCAACCATGGGCAATCAAGCGTTCTGGCAATTTGATATCGAGCATCATGAGAAGGATTGGCCAGTAGATGGAGTGGAAACGAAGAATGTCTTTTCCAACCATGTGGAAGACCGTTCCGTTCCAGAATTTGTCAAAGTTGCCATGCTGCTCTTGATCATAACCAAGAGCTGTCACATAGTTGAGAAGGGCGTCAATCCATACATAGACTACGTGTTTTGGATTGGATGGGACTGGGACTCCCCAGGTAAAGGTGGTCCGAGATACCGCCAAGTCTTCCAAACCGGGTTCGATGAAGTTTTTCAACATTTCATTGAGACGGCCATCCGGCGTGATGAAATCCGGTTGGGACTTGAAAAATTCGACCAAGCGGTCTTGGTATTTGCTGAGGCGAAGGAAATAAGATTCTTCAGAAACCCATTCTACTTCGTGACCTGATGGCGCTACCCCACCGATGACTTTACCATTCTCATCACGGTAAACCTCAGCCAATTGGCTTTCTGTAAAGAACTCTTCATCAGAGACTGAATACCAACCAGAGTATTCACCCAGGTAGATGTCATCTTGAGCCAGTAAGCGTTCGAAGACTTGGGCCACCACTTTTTCATGGTAATCATCTGTCGTACGGATGAATTTATCGTATGAGATATCGAGTAATTGCCAGAGTTCTTTCACTCCAACCGCCATCCCATCTACATAAGCTTGTGGCGTAATCCCAGCTTCTTCGGCTTTTTGCTGGATCTTTTGCCCGTGCTCATCGAGACCAGTCAGGTAGAACACATCGTAGTTCATCATACGTTTGTAACGCGCCAAGACGTCACAGGCGATCGTTGTGTATGCTGAACCAATATGCAATTTACCAGATGGGTAATAGATAGGGGTTGTGATGTAGAATGATTTTGTCATTTTCTTTTCCTTTCAAGGCTAATGAAACCTTATGTACTAACACTTCATTATATCATTTTTAGGAGGCCCTGAAAACCCAAAATCAGCTAGAGGACTAGACAAGATAAACAAAAAAGCTGACCGAAGTCAGCTTTCTATGATTGATAACGAATCCTGCTAAACTTGCCTCGCTTTGGCATTTCTAGGCTCGGGATAAAAATATCCACTGGACCTACCTCGCTTTGGCATTTTTAGGCTCGGGATAAAAATGTCCCCCGGACCTTTTTATTTTCCAAGATAGTATTCAGAAACTACGTTCAATTTTTCGTCAAATTCGAATACCAATGGTGGGAAGTTAGGAATTTCCACATCCATGATTTCGTCGTCTGACAATTGTTTGATGTGTTTTACAAGGGCACGGATTGAGTTACCGTGTGCTCCTACGAATACGTTTTTACCATCTTTAAGAGCTGGAGCGATTTTATCTTCCCAGAATGGAAGGGCACGTTCCAAAGTCACTTTCAAGTTTTCAGCATCTGGAATCACTGAGTCATCAAGTGAAGCGTAACGACGGTCAGTGTGTGCTGAGTGTTCATCATCACGGTCCATTGCAGGAGGCAATACATCGTATGAACGACGCCAGATGTGAACTTGCTCATCACCAAATTGTTCAGCAGCTTCAGCTTTGTTTTTACCAGTCAATCCACCGTAGTGACGTTCGTTCAAGCGCCATGATTTTTCAACTGGAACCCACAATTGGTCAGAAGCTTCAAGAGCCAAGTTAGTTGTTTTGATCGCACGTTTCAATACTGAAGTATAAGCTTGGTCAAATTCGATACCAGCTTCTTTGATCAATTTACCAGCGTCGATCGCTTGTTGTGTACCTTTTTCAGACAAATCAACATCAGCCCAACCAGTGAAAAGGTTAGCTTTGTTCCATTCAGACTCACCGTGGCGAGCAAAAACCAATTTTACCATTTGATGGATCTCCTTTTATTTTCCGAGGTTCCCCTCGTTTATCTATTCTATTCTACTAGATTTTGAGGGAAAAATCTAGTGGCGACCATAGAAAAGTGCAATTTCTCACAAAAAAGAGCCTAGCGGCTCTGGTTTGAAAACGAGGAAGGTTTTTATTTTTTTCTGAAACAGGTTATTCTGCTACTTGATTCTCCTCAGTAAAGGAATTTCGTGTTTTAATCAGTTGTTTTAAATGACGCCAATCTATATAAATATGGACTGAAAAAAGAAACAAACAAGCATAAACCCCTGAATCCATCCCAAAATATTCTTTATCGACCGTCAAAGAAGCCATAGCATAGATCAAAATAATGATACAAGATATATACATCAGTAAGGATTGTAAACTAGCTAAAAACACATAACCTTTTTTTACAAGAAAATAATAAACGAAATAGGAAATGACAGGTAACACTACTAGTAAAATAAACGAAATTGTAAAATAAGCATTCACAAGATCTTGAAACGATTTACTCACAAATATTGAATCAGGATTCAAAAATAGATAAACAGGAGATTGATAAGAAGTCCCATATTTCAAGAATGGAAGCCCAACAAGAACTAGGACCAGTATCACATACAATACAAATTCCCAGATAAACCTAAAATTGCCCTTTTGCTTCGTTTCTGACATATTTAACCCCTTTCCTTAACCTTTCCATCTTTAATAGAAGCACTACGGATGTTAAACTCATCTTCAGTCTCTATAACGTAGACAGCATTCGGTAAGCTTGTCTTTTGTAGTAACGACTCTAACTCTTCTTTTAAACGAAAACTATCCTTATCTACTCCACTAGGTAACGTAATCTGAACATATAAGACATCATAGTTTAAAGCCTCCTTAACTGGAAAACCATACCATCCACCAAGAACTGTTCGTCCTTTTTCCAGAGATTCTTGTTCATAGTCAGTGAGCCATGACATTGATCTATTGGTTTTTAATAGATTCCAAATACTGAATTCTAATTTGATTGTAGAACCTTGAAACTTTGAATTTTCATTCATTTTTCTCTGTATGTCTTGTTCTATTTTTTTGCTTTCAGGATTTAACTCTAGTGCTTTTTTAAGAATTGGGACATAAGGGTTATATTCCTCATTAAACATATTAGATACTTTTGAAAAAAATTCAGATTGACCATATTTATCCAAGTGTGGATGATAAGGAATAATAAGTTGGTCGAACTTCAATTTTCTCTTTAAAGGAATAGAGATTTCTTTCCCATTGACCTTTTCAGAATAACTATAGTTAACGTCAATTCCTATCGTATCTTGACTTGTAAATGAGAATCCTGTAATCCTGATATCACCTGGATAATGATTGCTCTCATACAGTCCTTTATTCTAGATTCCAAATTTCTATAAAAACAAATACTGAGAAGAAGCAAAAATCCTGCAATCACGAAATATCCTTTTAGTTTTTCACTCTTCATCTTCATGTTCTCTCTCAACTTTCTCTTGCTGAACTACTTGATGCAATTCCTCACTATTTTCGAGATAGGAACTCTTCCCATCCTTAAACGAAATAGCTAAAATAGGGAATCCCGCATCCACTCCTTCTACCTTTTTAAAATCCGTTAATCGTTGTCCTTTTCCGACATAGGTATAATTTCTCTCATTTACAACATCGCCCGCTTCCTTTAAATAAAAGAAAGAGCAAGTGCCGCCAATCATAAAAATGGTCACAGATACCAAGGCATAAAGGTGCCAAATCTTCCAAGAAAATTTCTCCAACTTTTTCATTTCAAACTCCCTTATTTCGCTTATCAAGCTTCATTATATCATGATTTTTCCTATTTTTCTTTTGGTATCCGAGTGTAGTTTGGACATACAAAAAAGAGCCTGGCGGCTCTTCTTCATTTTTTTCTATTGCTTCTTCTGACACTCTGGACAGATTCCATAAACAGTGGTTTGGCACTTGGTAATGACGTAGCTACTTTTTTCTCTCGCTTCTGCTCTCACGTCTGGAACTTCGATGTCAATATCGTCAATCTTCCCACAAGACTCGCAAATCAGATTCAAATGATCGTGTCCCATAAAGTCAAAGTAGGTCGTGGTATCATTGCGTACTTTTATCTCAGAGACAAAGCCTTCTTCAATGAGGACCTTGAGATTATTATAAACGGTTGCTAGGCTCATATTGGGAAAAGCTGGCTTCAAGTCCTGATAAATGGCATCCGCACTTGGATGTTCCTGACTTTTGACAAGATAGGAAAGGACCGCTCGACGCGTCTCTGTAATCCGTACAGATTTTTCACGCAAGTGTTGCAATACATCTTCTACTTTTTGTTGTTGAACGGAATCGAGTGTTAAACAAGCTAGCATGGTCTTCCCCCTTTCTGTCTCTTCTTTAAAACTATTATATCACGAATGCCAAATTTTGCCTAATTAGAATGTTTGTAAATAAGAAAAGAGGCTGGGACAAAAGTCCTAGCCTCTCAATTGTCTTTGGATTGTCGAGCAAGACGCAGTGGTTGAGTGGGCTCTACTACGCTGATTTCATCAGCTTTTACAGCCCTACTCAACTGTGCGGAGGTGGGACGACGAAATCGAATTCTAACGAATGACCGATTTCTGTCCCACACTTTTTATCTTCTATTCTTAACTTCCCCAGTTAAGGATCCATCTCATGGTTCCAAGTAAAACTTTGACAAAGAGGAACATAAAGAAGAGTTCCGCTACAAACCAGAGACCTTTCAATAGATAAATAATTGGCTTAATCATGAGCAGAACAAAGATTCCAACAATCCATCTCATGGTCCACCCTCCATTTCTCACTTTTTTCTATTATACTCCTATTTATAGGCCCTGTCTAGAAAGGACTCCCATACAAAAAGTTCCTTCTAGCAAGCTAGAAGGAACCTTCGTAATCACAATTATTTAACTGCGTCTTTAAGAGCTTTACCAGCTTTGAATGCTGGAACTTTAGAAGCAGCGATTTTGATTTCTTTACCAGTTTGTGGGTTGCGACCTTTACGAGCTGCACGTTCACGAACTTCGAAGTTACCGAAACCGATCAATTGAACTTTTTCACCTTTTGAAAGGTATTCTGAAACAGCTGCAAATACAGCGTCAACTGCTGCTGCTGAGTCTTTTTTAGTCAATTCTGTAGCTTCTGCCACTTTTGCGATCAAATCTTGTTTGTTAGCCATTTAACAAATCCTCCAAATTTTTTTAGGTTTTACCCTTAACATCTCTATCATATCTAAAAAATGCTTTTAGGTCAAGTACTAAACCCGTTTTTATAAACTTTTATGTAGGAATAAATTCCTTTATTGACGGGCTTCTATGCAAATCGGACAAGAACTGCCCAAGCATCTTCACCAGTGTGGGTTTGAATGATCGAACCTGTTTCCAAAACAGAGATTGGAGTTGCAACCAAAGGCTGTAATTGCGCCTTCATTTCGTTAGCAAAGTCAGGTCCACCAGCATAGGAAATTCCTATCTCAGCGATTTCTTTACCGGATAAGTCTTGCATCAACTCGTCCAACCATTTTTTAAAGGTTTTCTGTCCGCGTCCTTTGACAATCGGTTGCAGTTCATCGTTCTTCATTTCCATGACGACCCGAATATTCAAAAGTGAACTCAATAAACCAGTTACGCGTCCAATCCGGCCTCCTTTAACCAGGTTTTCCAAAGTAGAAACCCCAATATAGAGTCTAGAATTTTGCTTGACCTCTTCAATGCGAGCTACAATTTCCTCTACGCTAGCACCTTCTTGAGCCAGTTTTGCTGCTTCAACCACTTGGAATTTCATGGCTTGGTCCGTAAAGCTACTATCGATAACCGTTACATCTGCATTGGCTAAGGTAGCTCCTTGACGTGCAGCTTCCACTGTACCAGATAAGGCATGCGACATATGGATTGCAATAATTTGCGCCCCTTCTTCAGCCAATCCTTCGAAGATTTCCGCAAACACACCTACTGGCGGTTGGCTAGTCTTTGGAAGGTTTTTACTGGATTTCATCAACTGAAGGAACTCACCTTCGGTTAATTCCGCATCTGAGTAGAGAACACCGTCCACCATAACAGAGAGGGGAACAATGGTAATTCCGTATTTTTCAACAACTTCAGGCTCAATCGTTACGGATGAGTCTGTAACAATTTTTACTTGTGACATAACATTCCTACAATCTTTTCTTAGATATATCCATTCTATTATATCAAATTTTCTAGGCTTTTGTGGGACAAAGTCCTTTTTGCTTAATCATCGATGGCTGCAAATCCATCATTAACCAAAGCAACATCGGCCCTCATTCCACTTTCATCAAAGAGAATACCATGGAGGACACCACCATAAACAGCTCCACCATCCATGCCAATCTTCCCATCTTTGGTCACCCAGAGTTCTTTGGTTCCAATCTTTTGATCCAAGAGATAGTGGACAGGGGTATGGCCAAAAACAATGGTCTTTCCTGTCTGATTGCTTGCTTCATGGAAGGGCTGGCGAATCCAGACCTTTTGGTAATCTGTCGTTTCATGCCAATCCCTTAGAGTCAAGTCAATCCCAGCATGCACGAAAATATAGTGTTCTGTTTCATAAACAAAAGGAAGCGAACGGATGAAAGTGACGAGGTCCCCACAAGTCTCTTGCACGCGCCGAGCATCCTCCACTTCATCGACTGGAGCCGTGAGGGGACGGCCAAGCAGAGAGTTGATCGTGGTATCACCACCATTTCGTCGGTAATGGTCATAGCGTTCAGTCGGGTTATCGATCCAGGCTAAAAACATGTACTCGTGGTTACCAGAGAGACAGATTGCCCCTTTATGGTCGACATAATCTTTGACCAGTTCGATAACCTTACGACTATCTTCCCCACGGTCTATCAGATCTCCGAGAAAAACCAGCTGGGACTGACCGTCCCAATGGGTCATCAGTTCCTCCAACATGCCTGCTTTTCCATGAATATCTCCGACTACGAAATAGCTTCCCATATCAGTTCCTTTCTTCTTAGGTTGGCCGTTTTAGCAATTGCTCTGCCTGCAGGCGGGCTGCTTCTGTCACATCTTCACCAGCAAGCATCTTGGCTACTTCTTCTACCCGCTCTTCATGACTGAGCAAGCGAACGGTCGAAACTGTTGAAAATTCATCACTCACCTTTCGATAAAGAATTGGTAATCGGCTACTGCAATTACCTGAGGCAAATGAGAGATGGCTAGCACCTGACCAAAACGTCCAATTTTATAGATCTTAGAAGCAATAGCTTGAGCGACCCGACCAGATACCCCTGTATCCACCTCGTCAAAGACGATACTGGTCTTACCTTCTTTTCGAGAAAAGGCTGACTTGATGGCCAACATGAGACGGGACAACTCTCCACCTGAGGCTACTTTTACCAAAGGCTTAAAGTCCTCTCCAGGGTTGGTCGAAATATAAAATTCAACCGTTTCGTTTCCTTCCCGATTAAACTTAGATGGAGTAAAACGCACTTGGAAACGGGCTTTTTCCATGTAGAGATCCGCCAATTCCTGCTGGATCTCTGCTTCTAGCTCTTGGGCTAAGGCATGGCGCCCTTGACTCAGTTCCTTGGCCAAGGCAACCAGCTGGCCTTCCATAGACTTGAGTTCCTTCTCTAAGTCTTCAGAAGAGGTTCCTCCTCCTGTTAACAGGCTATATTCCTTACTAATTTGCTCCAAATAATCAAGGACATCCTTAACCTGACCGCCGTACTTACGCGTGATCGAGTGAATCAGGTCTAATCGGGCTTCTACCTGCATCAATCGGTTGCCGTCAAAGTCCAAGCCTTCTACCAGATCCTCCAAACGTTTGGTCAGATCTTCCAGCGTATAGTAGCTCTCAGCCAGTTGATCAGATAAGGTCTTGTATTCTGGATCATACTCTTCGATGCTTTGCAGATCATTCATGGCCGATCGGACATTGCTAAGACTGGAGAAGTCTTCTGCATCCAGCATAGCGTAGGCATTGCTTAGGGTATCCGCGATCATCTTATGATTGAGCAAGCGTTGCCGTTCCTGCTCTAACTGGACATCTTCATCTAGGGACAAAGCAGCTGCCTCGATTTCCGAAACTTGGTATTCCAGCATTTCGATTCGAGCTTGGTTTTCCTGGTTATTTTTTTGGATCTGCAAGACCTGCTTGCGCAAGGACTTGTAATTCTCAAAGGTCTCTCTATAGGCCTTCTTCGTCGAAAAAAAAGCATCCTCCCCAAAGCTATCCAGCATAGCGATATGCAATGGAGCCCGCATCAGTTCTTCCTGATCGTGCTGGCCGTGAATATCTACCAAATGCTGACCAACGGCCTTGAGTACGGAGAGGTTGACCATCTGCCCATTGATCCGACTAACACTCCGGCCATTCTGGAAAATTTCTCTGCGAATAATCAACTCCTCTGACCATTCTAAGCCCTGCTCCTCAAATAACTGCTGAAGGGCACGGTTTTCGTCAATCGCAAAGAGGCCTTCAATCTCAGCCTTAGGAGCGCCGTGGCGAATGACATCTGTCGTCGCCCGGCTCCCTAGCATCATATTCATGGCATCGATAATGATGGATTTTCCTGCTCCAGTTTCACCGGTTAAAACGGTCATCCCCGTTTCAAAATTCAGAGCGATTTCTTCAATGATGGCAAAGTTTTTAATTGAAATTTCTAATAGCATCTCTCTCCTACCATTCCATCAATCGTTGTTCGATAAACTGGGCCTTTTCTTCCGAGCGGGCCACAATAAAAATACTATTGTCATCTGAAATCATACTAAAGATGATGTCATCAAAATCTTCCTGTAGATGCCGCTTGACTAAATAAGCTGTTCCCGGTACGAGTTTGAGGGTCAAAAAGCTTCCCATACGTTCAAAAGATTGAAGATTATTTCTGCTAATTTTCCACTATGTTGGACGCGTGGCAATTCATAGACATAGGCTGAACCTTTTAATGGTGTTTTAATAATCCCCAACTCTTTAATATCACGGGAAACAGTCGCTTGTGTCGCAGAAATTCCCGCTTCCCTCAGATGTTCGACAATTGCATCCTGAGTACCAACTTTATTTTCTCGGATAAAGCGGCGTATTTTTTCTAATCGGTTTTGTTTACTATTCATGTTTAAAATCAGTGTGGGCTTTGTCGACGACAGCTGCAAACTCTTGCGGATCGAGACGATGTTGCCCGGTATTTTTTTCTAAATAAAGTAAAAATTCAATATTGCCATGGCCCCCTTGAATCGGCGAATAATCCACTCCCAAGACAGAGAAGCCATGTTCTAACGCAAAGCCTTGAACCTGTTCCAAGACGGACAGATGGACCTTGGCATCCTTGATAATTCCATTTTTTCCAATCTGCTCCCGACCAGCTTCAAACTGGGGTTTGACAAGAGCGACCACCTGGCCTCCTTCTTGCAAAATCCCATGAAGAGCAGGCAAGATAAGGTTGAGGGAAATAAAACTAACATCAATGCTAGCAAAACTTGGTCTTTGCTCAAAATCCTCAGACGTCGCATAGCGGAAGTTGAACTGCTCCATTGAGATGACACGAGGATCCTGACGGAGTTTCCAAGCCAACTGATTGGTCCCTACATCCACTGCATAGACCAAGGCTGCTCCATTTTGGAGCATAACATCCGTAAAGCCCCCTGTTGAGGCACCAATATCTAGCGTGATCTTGTCCTGCAAGTCAATCTCAAAAAGATCCAAGGCCTTTTCTAACTTGAGACCACCTCGACTGACATATTTGAGTTTTTCACCCTTGAGTTTTAATTCAGTTGCTTCATCAATTTTTTCACCTGGTTTATCGAAGCGCTCGCCATTATGGACCGCAACGACCAAACCGGCCATCACACCGCGTTTGGCCTGCTCCCGGGTTTCAAATAGTCCCTGCTTGTAGGCCAGTACGTCAACTCTTTCCTTGACCATGAATTCTCAGTCTTTCTATTATGTTCTTGATTCCAGTCCCTTCGAAGGAAACTTGATTAGAGATGCGATCGAGCAAGTCCTCACAGGCATCCAACTCCCGATCCAAATAAGCCTGAGCTCCATCTAGACCAAGTAGCGCAGGATAGGTCGACTTTTCTGCCTGCAGGTCCTTCTGAGGGGTTTTTCCTAAAGAGGCAAAATCCGCCGTCACATCTAAAATATCATCCCGTATCTGGAAGGCCAAGCCTAAATGGAGGCCAATTTCCTCTAAGAGAGTCGCAACAGCTGGCTCAAGCTCTAAGAGGATCCCCGCAGCTTGGAAAGGATATGCTAGCAGTCGTCCCGTCTTATTGGCATGGATGACTTGCAACTGGTCCAAGGTCAGGCTCGCTCCTTCCCCTTCCATATCCAAGACTTGGCCTGCCACCATCCCAGCTGTCCCTGAAGCATCCGATAATAAGGCAATCAGTTGCACCCGGATAGAAGCTGGAAGGTCTGCTTCAGCGACACAGCCAAAGGCATCCAAGAAGAGGGAGTCTCCTGCTAAGATAGCTAGGTCTTCCCCAAATTTTTGTGGTTGGTCAATTGACCACGACGATAATCATCATTATCCATCGCTGGTAGATCATCATGGATCAAACTTCCTGTATGAATCATTTCAAGAGCGGTTGCTACCTGAAAATGAGCCTCAAGGATTGGAGCATGAAAGGCATCCAGCAACTCCAATAAGAGCAAAGGCCGAATCCGTTTGCCTCCTGCATGGACTGAATAAAGGATGGATTCTACCAAACGGGGAGCGATTTGTTTGGCCTCGTAGAAGCCTTCAATCGCTTTTTCAACCCCTTGCAGTTTTTCTTCTTGGATCATACCAGTTCCGTTTCTGAGCCATCTGCTTGCATCACCTTAACCAAGGTCTTTTCAGCCTGATTCAGCGTTTCTTGCAAGTCTTTTGATAGCTTCATTCCTTTCTGAAATTCTGAGATGGCCTCCTCGAGGGGCACTTGCCCACTTTCCAATTTTTGGACAATGGCTTCCAAATCAGCTAAATTTTCTTCAAATTTCTTTTCTTTCGACATGCTTTACCTCTACTTCTACTTGCCCATCCCGCATGACTAGCGTCAAGGCATCCTTTTCTTTGATCGTATCTACACTATCTAGAACCTGATCACCTGCTTGGACCAAGGCGTAACCTCTAGCCACGATGCGACTGGTATCCAACATCAAGAGAGCTTCTGATAGGCGCTTGGCCTCTGCTGCTTTTGTCTGGTAGAGCTCCTTGATTTTCAAGGTCATCAATCGCTCCATTTGGAGAATCTGGTCTCGATAGCGCTCCAGCTGATGCTGTGGCGCTTGGGAAGCCAATCGATGGCGGAGTTCTTGTAACTGACGGCTATTTCTAGTAACTGACTCTGACACAGCCTGTTTCAGTCGCAGCTGAATCTGATCTAATTTTTGCAGATAAGAATCATACAGCCGCTCTGGTTGACGGAAGATGACCGATTGGCTCAATTTTTGCAGTCGCTCCCGGTTATATACTAGGCGGTTGCGCATAGCGGTTGCCATCCGTCCTTCCTGCTTCTGCAAATGATTGAGCAGGTCCAACTTGGTTACAGGTGTCGCTAGCTCAGCCGCAGCTGTAGGTGTCGCTGCCCGCCGATCTGCTACAAAGTCTGCCAGAGTGGTGTCTGTCTCATGTCCCACACTGGAAATGATGGGGATTCTGGACTCAAAAATAGCCCGCACAACCGGCTCTTCATTAAAGGCCCACAGGTCCTCGATGGACCCACCACCACGACCAATAATCAAGACATCTAAGTCCGTCCGAGCATTGGCCTTTTGGATATTGGCAACAATTTCTTGGGTAGCTCCCTCTCCTTGTACCTTGGTTGGAAAAAGAAGAATTTCCACACCAGGAAAGCGACGAGAAACTGTCGTGATGATATCCCGAATGACGGCTCCACTCTGACTGGTAATAACCCCGATTTTATTGGAAAACTGGGGAATGGCCTGTTTGAACTTCTCTTGAAAGAGCCCTTCTTCCTGGAGTTTCTTTTTCAACTGCTCAAACTGAAGGGCCAAAGCACCGACGCCATCTGGCTCCGCCTTTTCGATGACAATGGAATAACTGCCACTTGGCTCATAAAGTTGGATTCGACCAATAACATTGATCTTCATGCCTTCTTCTAGCTCAAAACCAAAACTCTTATAGATTCCAGCCCAGACAGTCGCCTGAATCACAGCCTTTTCATCCTTTAGAGAGAAGTACTGGTGATTGGGACGCTTCCGAAAATTCGAAACCTGACCCGTCAAATAGACCCGCTCCAGATAGGGGTCCTTATCAAATTTCAACTTGAGGTATTTGGTCAGACTGGATACCGATAAATACTCTGACATGGTTCCCCTTTCATACGGAAATTCTAGTATAAATTATACCAAAAATAAGCGGAAAAATCTGATTCTACCTACAGAAAAAGCCCCAGATTTGATGATCTGAGACTCCTATTCTATCGGCTTTTCCTATTGGCTAATTTTTTTCATCCATTTTGGAATTTTTCTACTGATTGCGGTTGGTAAAACAACATAAGATTTCTTACTCAAGTCTTCTGCAATGGCCGAATGAAGGTGACTAGCTACCACCACGCGCTCATAGAGTCCAACTTGTGGAAATTGACCCGCAAATCCTGCAATCATACCTGCCAAGGTATCGCCCATTCCTCCAGTTGCCTGATAAGGACCCCCAACTGTTAGTTGGTAAAAATCTGCTTGCCCTTGTTGCCAAATCTTAGTCTGGGGTCCTTTTTGGACCAGAATACTTGCCGGAGGAAGTTGGGATAGAGACCGCCTTGTTGCTTCTTCTCCTTGGTCTCCAATCGCTAGACCTGACATTGCCTCCCATTCTTTTTGATGAGGAGTAAAGACCAACTGAGCTTGAGGAAGAGGCAAAGCTAAGCGCATATAGAGGCTAATTGCTCCGCCATCTAAAATCAACACTTGGTGAGGCTGAACCCTGTTAAAAACTAGCTGTACAAGGTGCGTCCCTAAATCATTGTCCTTGAGGCCTGGCCCCAATAAAATAAGGCCTGCTTTGCTATTTGCTCAGCCAATAATTCTTGGTCAGTCACATCAAGCGCCATGGCTTCAGGTAGCTGACTATGGAGAGCAGGAACATTCTCCCGATCTGTCGCAACCGTGACCAGGCCCGCTCCACTATGAACAGCCGCTAGAGCCGCCATGATAATCGCTCCCCCGTATGGGTAGGTTCCTCCAATCAAGAGAAGACGCCCATAGTCTCCCTTGTAGGAGTCTGACGGACGACTAACAATAACTTGTTGCAGCAATGTTTGGTCAACTCTTAACATAAGCTTTCCTTCTTTCTCTCTTTATTTTATCACGTTTAGACTAAAAAAAGGCAGGAAAGCAAGTTCCAACCTTCAAAATTTTTCTAATCATTCTACAGCTACAAACACTGCCCCGACTTCATCCAAGCTGGTTTATTTTTTCAAGGCCCGAACAGCTGCCTCATAGGTCTGAGACATGAGCATGGTAATCGTCATAGGACCAACGCCACCCGGTACTGGAGTGATGTAGCTCGCTAGAGGAGCTACCTGTTCATAGTCCACATCTCCACAGAGCTTCCCATTTTCGTCACGGTTCATACCAACATCAATAACGACAGCTCCCTCTTTAACAAAGTCAGCTGTAACAAATTTTGCACGACCGATTGCCACCACTAAGATATCGGCTTTTTTAGCAATTTTAGCTAAATGATGAGTCCGCGAATGGGTCAAGGTCACCGTTGCATTTTTTGCTAGAAGAAGCTGGGCCATTGGTTTTCCAACGATGTTGGAACGGCCAATGACGACTGCATTTTTCCCTTCGACATCAATATCATATTCCCGGAACATTTCCATGATCCCAGCAGGAGTTGAGGGAACCATGACTGGATTCCCTGACCAAAGATGTCCCATATTGAGAGGATGGAAGCCATCGACATCCTTATTAGGATCAATGGCTAACAAAACTGCCTCATCGTCGATATGGGCTGGTAGAGGCAACTGGACTAAAATACCATGCCAGAGTGGATCCTGATTGTAGCGGTCAATGAGGGACAACAAGTCCTTTTGGGAAATGCTTTCTGGCACTCGAATGACTTCACTTCGAAATCCTGCTGCCAAAGCTGACCGTTCTTTATTGCGGACATAGACCTGGCTAGCTGGGTTTTCCCCCACTAAAATCACCACTAAACCCGGTACCTCCCCTGTTTCCTCTTTTAAACGTGCTGTCTTTTCAGCTAATTCTCCCTGTAATTTTACTGCCAAGGCCTTCCCATCAATCACATGTGTCATCTCAATCTCTTTTCTATTCAATATCTTCTCTATTATATCAGATTTGTGGACCTGCTCCTAACACTTCTTGATTAGATAAGGTTATAGGAAGAAACTATAGCAGTTTTCTTCCAACAAAAAAGAGAGTGGGACAGAAATCGGTAATTCGTTAGAATTCGATTTCGTCGTCCCACCTCCGCACAGTTGAGTAGGGCTATAAAAGCTGATGAAATCAGCGTAGTAGAGCCCACTCAACCACTGCGTCTTGCTCGACAATCCAAAGACAATTGAGAGGCTAGGACTTTTGTCCTAACCTCTTGATTGATACTTCTTAGTACAACAATTCGTAGATTTCCATTGCAATTAAATCAATGCTATCGAATGTATAGGTCTCACGAGCTTCTACATCACGAAGAGTAAATACTGATCCATTTTCTTCATCATAGTTGTAAGCTACTTCAGCAACTACAACCCCTTCACGTTCAAAATTACGTTTTAAGTTTCCACCGTCTTTCGTCATCGCTTCTAAACGGCTGATAATTCGTACCAAATGTGATTCCATTTTGATTCTCCTATTTACTTTCTACTCTCCTATTTTATCATAAAAGAAGGAGGAAATTCCAATAAAAATCAACTTTTCCACTTTTTTCCTCTTTATTCCATGCCTAAAACCGAACTCCATACTAAATTCTTGCAAACTTTTAGAATACTGTTATAATGAAACTATAAAAGTTTGACTATTTCTGACCAATAGTTTCTACACTTTTTACCCTAGAGAAAGAGGTAAGAGAATGCTTTGTCAAAACTGTAAAATCAACGATTCAACCATTCATCTTTATACAAATGTGAATGGTCACCAACAACAAGTAGACCTTTGCCAGAACTGCTATCAAATTATGAAAACCGATCCTAACAATAGTCTCCTGGCAGGATTAAACCAACAAAATCGCGGAGGGCGGGATCCTTTTGAAGATTTCTTCAATCAACTGGGCAACTTCCAAGCCCCCCAAGAACCTCAAACGCCACCAACTCAATCTGGAGGGGGCTATGGTGGCGGAAATGGCTACGATTCAAATGGGAGTGGTCGTTCTTCAGGACCGAATAGAGCCCAAGCCAAACAACAACCAAAGGGCCTCTTAGAAGAGTTCGGAATCAATGTCACAGAAATTGCTCGTCGCGGCGATATCGATCCGGTCATTGGTCGTGATGAAGAGATTCTCCGTGTCATCGAAATTCTCAACCGTCGTACCAAAAACAACCCTGTCTTGATCGGTGAACCTGGTGTCGGGAAAACTGCTGTCGTAGAAGGGCTGGCTCAAAAGATTGTCGATGGGGATGTCCCTCATAAATTGCAAGGCAAGCAAGTTATTCGCTTAGACGTTGTTAGCCTGGTTCAAGGAACTGGGATCCGAGGCCAATTTGAAGAGCGCATGCAACAATTAATGGAGGAAATCCGTCGCCGTGAAGATGTGATTTATTCATCGACGAAATTCATGAAATCGTCGGTGCTGGATCTGCTGGAGACGGCAACATGGATGCTGGAAATATCCTCAAACCGGCCCTCGCTCGTGGCGAGTTGCAATTAGTCGGTGCGACAACACTTAATGAATACCGGATTATCGAGAAGGATGCAGCACTTGAGCGCCGGATGCAACCCGTTAAGGTCGATGAGCCAACGGTTGAAGAAACTATCACCATCCTCAAAGGGATTCAAAAGAAATATGAGGACTACCACCACGTCCACTACACAGATGGGGCCATCGAAGCTGCAGCACTCCTCTCCAATCGCTATATCCAAGACCGCTTCTTGCCCGACAAGGCCATTGACCTCTTGGATGAAGCTGGCTCTAAGATGAATTTAACCCTCAATTTCGTCGATCCAAAGGTCATTGACCAACGCTTAATTGAAGCTGAAAATCTCAAAGCCCAGGCGACGCGTGATGAAGACTTTGAAAAAGCTGCCTACTTCCGCGACCAAATCGCTAAGTACAAAGAAATGCAAGGGCAACAGGTCACTGACCAAGATACGCCAGTCATTAGCGAAAAGACCATCGAACACATCGTCGAGCAAAAGACCAATATTCCAGTTGGAGATTTGAAAGAAAAAGAACAATCCCAATTGATCAACTTGGCGGCTGATTTGAAGGCTCATGTCATTGGCCAAGATGAGGCTGTTGAAAAAATTGCTAAGGCTATCCGTCGTAATCGGGTAGGACTTGGAACGCCCAACCGTCCAATCGGTAGCTTCCTCTTTGTTGGACCGACTGGCGTCGGGAAGACAGAGTTGTCCAAACAATTGGCTATCGAACTCTTCGGTTCTGCAGACAGTATGATTCGCTTTGATATGAGCGAATACATGGAGAAGCATGCCGTTGCTAAACTGGTCGGCGCCCCTCCAGGATATGTTGGTTACGAAGAAGCTGGCCAGCTGACTGAAAAGGTGCGTCGCAACCCTTACTCTCTCATTCTCTTGGATGAGGTAGAAAAGGCCCATCCTGATGTCATGCATATGTTCCTCCAAGTCTTGGATGATGGTCGCTTGACAGATGGTCAAGGACGAACAGTGAGCTTCAAAGATACCATCATCATCATGACTTCCAATGCGGGAACTGGAAAAGCGGAGGCTAACGTTGGTTTTGGGGCGGCTCGTGAAGGACGTACCAATTCTATCCTAGGTGAACTTGGAAACTTCTTTAGTCCAGAATTCATGAACCGGTTTGATGGTATTATTGAATTTAAAGCCTTGTCTAAGGAAAACCTCCTTCAAATCGTCACTCTTATGCTCGATGATGTCAATCAACGCCTGGCCCACAATGATATCCACCTCGATGTTACCGATAAGGTCAAGGAAAAATTGGTTGATTTGGGCTACGATCCAAAAATGGGAGCTCGTCCACTTCGTCGTACCATTCAAGACTATATCGAAGATGCCATTACAGATTACTACTTAGAAAATCCTAGTGAAAAAGATCTGAAGGCTGTCATGACCAGCAATGGTAAAATTTGCATCAAAGGAAAGAGTAAACCTGCTAACGAAGCAGAAAAAGTAACTGAATAATCGCATTTAAAGTGGCTGGGACAAAAGTCCTAGCCACTCAATTGTCTTTGGATTGTCGAGCAAGACGCAGTGGTTGAGTGGGCTCTACTACGCTGCTTTCATCAGCTTTTACAGCCCTACTCAACTATGAGGAGGTGGGACGACGAAATCGAATTCTATCGAATTACCGATTTCTGTCCCACTCTCTTATTTTTATCTCCTACTGCTTTTTATGTCCATCTATGTTATAATGATAAAAAAATAAGAAGCGAGTTTTAATATGACTGTTGCAACTTTTGGAACAAAAGAAGAAAATGTTGACTATGTCAATCGTTATGGAGTCTATGCGGTGATTCCAAATCCAGCCAAGGATAAAATCATCCTAGTCCAAGCACCTAATGGAGCTTGGTTCCTACCAGGTGGTGAAATCGAGGCAGGAGAAGATCATTTCTTGGCACTTGAGCGCGAACTGATTGAAGAATTGGGCTTCACTGCGATGATCGGCGAGTATTATGGCCAAGCAGATGAGTACTTTTACTCCAGTCACCGCGACACCCACTACTATAACCCTGCTTATATCTATGAAGTAACTGACTTTGTAGAAGCTCAAAAACCGCTAGAGGATTTCAATAACATTGCTTGGTTCCCAATCGACGAAGCCATTGACAGATTAAAAAGAGGAAGTCATAAGTGGGGCATCAAAATGTGGAAATCTGCCCAAAAATTGTAAGCGACTTCTTTCACAAAATAAAAAAAAGTGCTATAATAAATGGAGAACGAGCTTAGGAGGATCTCACATGAAGCTTATGAATACAACAAATAGTCATGCTAGTCTGGTCAAAAGTCAATTAGAAAGTACCGATGCTACCCTTGTTGAGGTCTATTCAGCTGGTAACACCGACGTTATCTTTACCAAAGCTCCTACTCATTACGAATTGCTGATTAGTAACAAACACCGTGCCATTCGTGAAACAGAAGTTGAAAAAATTCGTGAGTTCTTTTTAAAACGCAAGATTGATCTTCAAATTATTGACCAATCTGCTATGAAGACCCTCTATTCTGATAAACTGATCGAAATTTCTTTCCCAATTGCTAAGTAAGGTCCTTCTACCTTACTTTTTCTTTGGGATTTTTTTAAAAACAAAACATCCGTTCATCTCATTATCGAGGTGAACGGATGTTTTATTTCTGATAGATCATTTTTACGTGAGGGGTAGAAGCCAAGATAAAGTGCTCGCTCACCCTTTGAAACCCTAACTTTTCATACAAGCCAACCACCTGTTCTTGGGCCTCAATTTCAATGGTCCGTCCAGGAAAGCTCTGTTCACACAGATCCAAAATCTGCTTTACCATGGCCTTTCCAAGATCTTGACCACGACTGTCTTTGGCTACAGCCACTCTGCCAAAATGAATCGTAGTCCCCGTCTCAAAGATCCGTGCATAGGCATCTACATTTCCTTTTTCGTCTTGATGAAAAAGGTGAAGAGCTCTAAGATCAATAGCATCAAGATCATTGTAGATTCTTGTCTGTTCCACGACAAAGGTTTCCAAACGCAATTGAACGATCTCGTAAAACTCTTTTAGTTCTAGTTCTTTAAATTCTTTCCGATACCACATCAGTTCCTCTTTATTGAAAAAGTCGAGGCTAGGACAAAAGTCCTAGCCTCTCAATTTTCTTTGGATTGTCGAGCAAGACGCAGTGGTTGAGTGGGCTCTACTACGCTGATTTCATCTGCTTTTACAGCCCTACTCAACTGTGCGGAGGTGGGACGACGAAATCGAATTCTAACGAATGACCGATTTCTGTCCCACTCTCGATTTTTTCACTTCTTATTATTTGGCTTCAAATCCTTCTGCTACTGCGTCTGCAAAGTTTTCTTCTACGATGCTTGCACAGTGGTCACAGATGGTTGCATTATAGCTACGTTCTGCTGTACTTGGATCGATACGACGGCAACGATCACAAACTTCACCAGCCGCACGCTCAACCGTGAAGGCTACATCTTCAAAGTTAACTGCACCTTCTGGAGCTGGACCTTCAGCGATGGTCAATTTAGAGACGATCAAGAGTTGGGCTACATTGCTATCAACAGCTCCAAGAAGAGTTTTCACTACTTCATTTGGATAAACTGTCAAGTGAGCTTCAAGTGATTTACCAATAACTTTTTCATTACGTGCTTCTTCCAAGGCTTTTTGAGCTTGTCCACGGAAGTCCATAAAGGCTGCCCATGTATCCAAGATTTCCTCTTGGTTAGCAAATGTTTGAGCTTCTGGTAATTCTGACAATTGAACGAAGTCTTCCGCTTCAAACTCAAGATAAGACCAGATTTCCTCTGCAGTGTGAGGAAGAATTGGTGTCAAAAGTTTGGTGATTTTCACAAGAATGTCGTAGAAAACTGTTTGCATTTGACGGCGTTCGAGAGATTTTGCACCTTCGATGTAGACAACATCTTTGGCAAAATCAAGATAGAAGGCTGACAGATCAACATTGATAAAGTTCACTAAAGCCTTATAGATTGTCAAGAATTCGAAGTTTGCGTAGGCATCACGAATGGTCTTGACAAGTTGGTTAAAGCGGATGGTCATGTACTTATCGACAGAACGAAGTTCTTCGTAAGCTACTGCATCCTCAGCTGGATTAAAGTCAGATGTGTTCGCAATCAAGAAACGAAGGGTGTTACGGATCTTACGGTAAGTCTCAGAAACTTGGCTCAAAATATCCATAGAGATACGCACGTCGTTGCTTGAGTCCACACTGGTTACCCAGAGACGTAAGATTTCAGCACCAAATTGTTTTTCAACATCACTTGGAGCAATGGTGTTTCCAAGAGATTTGGACATCTTCTCACCTTTACCATCCAAAGCAAAACCTTGTGACAAGATTTGTTTGTAAGGTGCAACCCCATGGTTAGCCACAGAGGTGATAAGAGATGAGTTAAACCAACCACGGTATTGGTCAGAACCTTCAAGATAGAGGTCAGCTGGGTATTTGAGTTCTGGACGGTTGACCACTACTCCATTCCATGATGAACCTGAGTCGAACCATACGTCCATGATATCTGTTTCTTTCTTGAACTCTCCATTTGGTGAACCTGGATGTGTAAATCCTTCTGGCAAGAGGTCTTTGGCATCACGTTCCCACCAGATGATGGAACCATGTTCTTCAAAGAGTTGAGCTACATGCTCGATCGTTTCAGCTGTCATGATTGGTGTTCCGTCTTCAGCATAGAAATTGGAAGTGGCACACCCCAAGCGCGTTGACGAGAGATGACCCAGTCACCACGGTCACGAATCATGTTGTAAAGACGGACTTTACCCCATTCTGAATGGAATTTTACTTTTTCGATTTCATCCAAAATTTCTTGACGGAATTTTGATACAGAAGCAAACCATTGTGGCACTGCACGCCAGATGATTGGTTTTTTCGTGCGCCAGTCAAATGGGTAGGAGTGAGAGATTTCTTCTTGAGCAAGAAGAAGGTTTCCAAGTTTTTCAATAACCGTTGGGACAACCTTATCATAGAATTGACCTTCAAACTCAGGGCCAGCATTGGCCATCATGATACCACGTTCGTTAACAGTCACGGCAACTTCTAGCCCATTAGCAATACCAACATTGTAGTCATCCTCACCAAAACCAGGAGCTGTATGGACGATACCAGTACCAGAGTCTGTTGTAACGTGGTCACCAAGAATCACCAACTCATCAACAGCCGTATCCCATGGATGTTCTGTTACAATCTGGTTGAGTTCTTGTCCACGGTAAGTTGCTAGAACTTGAACATCAGCCCAACCAAATTTCTCAGACAAGCTGTTCAACAATTCTGCAGCTACCACAAACTTACGAGTTTCGCCAGCTGGTTGCACCAAGACGTAATCAATATCCGCACCAACAGTCAAACCACGAGAAGCTGTGATGGTGAATGGTGTTGTTGTCCAGACAACGATGTATGTGTCTGTATCTAGGACACCTTTACCATCTTTAACCTTGTTGGCATAGTAAAGGGATGTTGAAACCAAGTCATGGTATTCAATTTCCGCCTCAGCAAGAGCTGACTCAGATGACCAAGACCAGTAAACAGGCTTAGCTCCACGGTAGATATAGCCTTTATTGGCCATTTCACCGAAGACACGGATTTGCGCTGCTTCATAGTCAGGTGTCAATGTTACATACGGATTTTCCCAGTCACCTGAAACACCCAAACGCTTGAAATCTTCGCGTTGTTTATCTACTTGAGAAAGAGCGTATTCACGGCAAAGTTTCAAGTATTCAACCAAGTCCATCTCTTTGCGTTTGACACCTTGTTTGGCCAAGACTTGCTCGATTGGCAAACCATGAGTATCCCAACCTGGGATGTAAGGTGCGTAGAATCCTGACATAGACTTCGAACGAACAATGATATCTTTTGAAATCTTGTTCATAGCGTGTCCTACGTGGATATTTCCGTTTGCATACGGAGGGCCATCATGCAAGGTGAAATGAGGTTTCCCTTGGTTCAATTCTTGACGGCGTTGATAAAGTTTTGCTTCATCCCATTCTTTTTGCCATACTGGTTCTTTTGTGGGAAGACCTGCCCGCATCGGGAACTCTGTCTTACCTAAATTTAGTGTCTCTTTGAGTTTCATGGAGTCTCCTATAAAAAATTATGATACAAAATAAAAGACCACGACCTCGCCAAAAAGGACGACAAGTCGTGGTACCACCTTCATTCAAGAAAGAGACTGCTCTCTTTCTCCTCTTTTGTCGCTAACGCTGACAAGCGTCAGTGGTTACTCATTTCACCACTAAGATTTGTAAAAGGATCAATCTTAACAAAGGGAGTACAGGTCTTTCACCATCACCTGCTCGCTAAAACTATTTGCTAAAATCACTGTTTTTACAGATTATAAAATTGAAACAGATTCCCGTTGTTCTTCGCCTTCTGGAGCATCGATATCAGTAACTTCAGGAGTTTCTACAACAAGATCATCGATAGAATCTTGATCTATATGAATTTTTTCAGCTTCTTTTAAAGCAGATTGAACTTTTTCATTCAATCCTTCAAACGCTTGTGTTGCACCCAATTCTAAGTTAGCTACTTCAATGCGCTTTTGTAATTCTTCAATTTCAGCTGGAGTAAATTGACGCGTCAAGTCAATGTTATAGTCTTCTGCATAATGATGAACAGATTCACCCAATGCTTTTTCGACTACTTCACGGAAAGCTTCATCACTTGTTTGAATATACATAGCAGTTGGTCGAAGAATTTCATCCCATTCTGGTGTATCAATGATGCTCAATTGGCTTTCGATGGTTGATTTCAAACGTTGGTGGAAGACGCGTGTCTTGTTCTTCAATTCTTCCGTTTCTACAGCAACTTTCTTGGCATTGTCTGTAGCATGACGGAGAATTTCATTCGCTTTCGCTTTCGCTTCTTCAACTAAATGATGAGCATCTTGCTCAGCTTGACGAACGATCGTTTCTGAGCGTTCATTTGCTGCATGTTTCACACGTTCAGCTGTATCTTGAGCGATCAATACTGATTGACTCAAAGAGTCTTTCATTTCATCAAAGTAATTCAAGCGCTCTTCCAACGCACTAATTTTTGTTTCCAATTCATGATTTTCACGAACTAATTTTTCATAGTCTCGGTAGACCATGTCTTGAAACTCTTCAACTTCTTTAGCATCGTAGCCTCTAAATTTTACATAAAAGCGTTTATCTTTAATTTCTAAAGCTGTAAGTGCCATAGTTACTCCTTATTTTCTACTGGAAAATACTTCAACTGTTAATTTGTATTCCCGCTTTTTGATTGGCCGTTTTCTGATAGAAATTTAAAGCGACCATATTTTCGAACACTAATTAAATCTGCTACTTGAATCATCCGACTAGGATTATCAATTGTGGTATAATTGACCTTTACTTGGCCAGACTGAATCAACTGAACAGCTACAGACCGAGCAAGTTTAAAAGTCGAGGCTACTAGCTTATCAAGTCGTACACTAGTAACCAATAGGTCTTTGATTTTGGATGGTTCTTCTACAAAAATCCTGTCTCGACAGTCGATCTCACGAATCTTCACAGAGGCTTTTGCAATTTTTCTTAGATTCTCTTTGAAGTAGGAAGAGAAACGTGCATCCACATAAATATGAATTTTCCCCTGCCCAACCACGATATCTCCAAAAGATTTTCTTTCCAAGCCTAGCTGATGGAGAAGTGATCCCAAAACTTGAGAATGACTTAATCGATAGAATTTATCCGGATAGAGAACTTCTAATAAGGCAATCTCAAAATCAGATGCATCCAACACATAGTAACTAGGAGCAAGAATCACCCGTGCATATTCTGTGGGATAAATTTCTGAACTTGAGAATACCTGCAAACCGTGGTGGGCACCAATTTGTCGTAAAATATCAACCTGATGTGGATTTAAAAAGGAAGTCAGTTCAAAACTATACTGTTGCTCCACCCGAGCCACTAATTCTAGGACTCGATCGATAAATACGTGATCTTCTTGGCTATAGTGTTGATAAAATCCCTTGGTCATATAAATTGTACCAAAAATTGAAGGACAAATCGTTCCACTACGGACAGAACGAGCAAAGCAAACATGACCGTAAAGTCTAACCCACCAAATTGCAAAGGTATCTTTCTAAATAGGCTCAAAAATGGTTCGACGATCCGTTGAACCATTTTAGCTAAAGCCGATTCTGATGCATTTGGAAACCAACTAAGCAAAGCATAGATGATTAATACTAGCTCAAAAACCTGAAAGAAATTTCTAACTAATTGTAGGACAAACATATTAACGGTTTCGTTTCATATCAAAGTCATATTCAGCAATTTCGACATCATTTGGAAGACGAATATCTTCAATATTCACAACAACATTGATTGGTGTTAGTAAGTACATAGTACTTGCAACACGACGTAGATTCCCAGCTAATACATAGCGAGCACCATCCAAATAATCCAAACATCTTCTCGCCTGAACTTCAGTCATGTATTGGAAGTCAATGAGAATACTTTCGTTTGCCAACAACAAGTCAACAATTTCAGTTGCTTCTTCGTATTTACGAGGATAGCGGACATCAATTGTAATCTTTTCATCTGCAGCAGAACGATTTTTTGCCAACTCTTGTTGACGTTGATGAAGTCGAGTAATATTTTCAGAAGGTGATTTTTGAGATGAAGCTGATTCAACCACTGCTGTTGAAGCTACTTGTGGACGACTTGCTGCAACCGGAGTAGGTTTCTGCTCTTTGACAGCTACTACCGCTTTTTGACGTGGTTTTGATGATGGTTGTACTGGTTTAGAGGATGGTACAGGTTGGCTAGCACCGACTGCTTGAGCAGGCGCTTCTTGCACATCGTATTCATCTCCATCTTCAGTAAAATACTCAATCATTCGATCAAATTTATCTTTAAATGACATAATTCTTCCCTATTTGAAAAATGAGGTCCCAATTCGCACAAAAGTCGCACCGTTAGCAATTGCTACATCATAATCACGACTCATTCCCATGCTTAACTCTGTAAAGGGCATATTTTTCAACTGTTTCTTTTGTAATTCTTTTTGAAGTTGGTGAGTTGCTGCAAATATGGATTGCAACTCGTCCTGACTTGCCTCAAAAGGAGCCATCGTCATTAAGCCAACAATTTGTAAGTTATCCAAGCTTTCCATTTCTGGAAGAAGAGCATCGAGCTCTTCAGGAGCAAATCCATGCTTGCTTTCTTCTCCAGAGATATTAACTTGTATAAAACATTTAATTGGGTGACTCGCCCTTTTTGAATTTCTTGGGCAAGCTTCATAGAATCTAAAGCATGGAAGTAATCTACATAATTGATAACTTCTTTTACTTTACGACGTTGGAGACTACCGATCAAATGCCAGGTAAGTCCCTCATCTTTTAGAGCTTGGTATTTTTCTAGAAATTTATCAACACGGTTTTCACCGATATGACGGACTCCTGTATCGACCAGAGCATTAGCTTGGTCGATACCGACATACTTAGTAACAGCAATTACATTCACCTGATCAGTGCGGTTTGCTGTTTCCATTGCTTGTGCAACCTGCGAGAATATACGCTCTTTATTTTCAATCAGATTCATTCTTAACGATTACGGAAAAATGGTGGTGTTTCCAACTCATCATCTTCTGAAGAAGAATCCACATAGCGCTCAACTTGACGACCAGTGCTAGTATCAGACTGGCGTACAATGTTTTCACGGCGGATGTCCCAATCTCCAAACGCAGATCCACGAGGTTTTTCTTGTTTAGCACGTGATTGAGGAGTAGGCATGTCGATTTCTTCCTTCAAATCGAATTCGCGATCAAATTGTGGAGTTTGTGGACGTTGTTCACGTGGTCCAGTTTGATAATAACGTGCTGAACTTGGTGCATGAGCTGCAATTCCACTAACTTTTTCAACCTTGTCCTGACGAACACCAGTTGCGACAACCGTTACGCGAATTTCATCTTTCATTGATTCATCAATAGATGTACCGAGCCAAATGTTTACGCCATGACCAGCTGCTTGGTTAACAATTTCAGAAGCTTCTTCTGCTTCAATCAAGGTCATATCCAAACCACCAGTAACGTTGACGATTACATCTTCAGCACCGTCAATGGTTGTTTCAAGGAGTGGTGAGTAGATGGCTTTACGAGCTGCTTCAATCACACGCTCTTCACCATTACCAACACCGATTCCCATCAAGGCATTTCCTTTGTTTTCCATAACAGTCTTCACGTCAGCGAAGTCAAGGTTAATCAATCCTGGGCTTGTGATCAAGTCAGTGATCCCTTGAACCCCTTGGCGAAGGACATTATCTGCTTCACTCAATGCTTCAAGAAGTGGTGTTTTCTTATCTACAATTTCTAACAAGTTGTTGTTAGAAATGATCAACAAAGTATCCACATGCTCGCGAAGTTCATTGATCCCTTCGATCGCATAGTTGCTACGTTTGGTTCCTTCAAATCCGAAAGGACGAGTCACAACGGCTACTGTCAAAGCACCAACAGCTTTAGCAATACGCGCAATAACTGGTGCAGCACCTGTACCAGATCCTCCACCCATTCCTGCAGTGATGAAGACCATGTCTGCACCTTGCAATGCTTCCGTCAATACTTCTTCACTTTCTTCTGCGGCTTACGACCAACCTCAGGTTGACCTCCAGCACCCAAACCACGAGTCAACTTAGGACCCAATTGGATAACTGTTTCTGCTTTTGCACTTGAAAGTGCTTGTACGTCTGTGTTTGCTGCGATGAATTCTACACCAGCAACTCCTTCGTCAATCATGCGGTTGATGGCATTACCGCCACCGCCACCGACACCGATTACTTTAATAACTGCACCTTGTGCCGCTGCTGTGTCAAATGAAAATGTCATAAATACTTACACTCCTTAATCAAACATATTACCGATAAAATTCTTCATTCGGTCTGTAAAGGTAGTTTTTTCTTCTTGTTTTTGTTCTTCAACTGGATGTTGTTGCTCGACGTTTACTACAGGTTCAATTTCGTCCGGTACATATGCTGGAACTACTGGTTGCTGTGTTGGGCGTTCGAACTGAATTGGTTGCTGACGAAGACGTTGGTCCCCATGTACAGCAGCTTGAGCAAGAATATCTACATCTGTTAGATTTCCTGCATATTCAGACAAGCTAATCACGTGGGCAAAAGCTGGATTGCGGATACCAATTTGATTTGGAACGTACAATTTCACATTTACACCAAAGACTTCTTGTGCCAACTCTTCAATACCAGGGAGAATAGCACCACCACCGATGATGACAATTCCTCCAGGCAAATCAAGCAAATGTCTTCTTTCAAGATCTTGTTTGATTTGGTCGAAGATGTGTTTGATCCGAGCTGAAATAATTTCTGCCAAATATTTTTCAGATACTTGAACAGGTTCTACTTCACCAATCACTTCAACATGGAAGACTTCATCACCAACTGCAGGAACATAAGCTGCTCCATAGTTGAACTTCAAACCTTCTGCTAATTTTTTTGAGAAGTTTTTCAATACTTTAGAAATATCCTTAGTAACGTAGTCGCCACCTTCTTGATAGATATTTGTAAATTGAAGTTCTTGATTACGAACAGAAGCTACTGTCGTTTGTCCTCCACCTAAATCAATGACAGTCGCACCAAACTCACGTTCTCCTTCGTTTAATACAGACTTAATCATTGCAAGCGGTGAAATAATGATGTTTTCAACTTGTAAACCAGCACGTTCGACTGTTTTCCGTAAATTATGTAGGACAGTTCTTGGACCAGTATACAAGAGTCCACGCATTTCCAAACGAATCCCCATCATACCACGTGGGTCACGAATCCCTTGGAAACCATCGACTGTGAATTCTTCTGGAATAAAGGTAATGACTTCACGGTCAGGCGTCATACTCTTCGTCAAAGCAGACCGTACAACATTTTCCACGTCTGCATCTGTAATTTCTTTTGAATCACTGGTTACAGGAATCATTCCTTGAGTTGCTTCAATTTGAAGAAGGTTCGCTGGCAATCCAACGTTGACAAGATTGATTGAAATTCCTGCTTTTTCTTCTGCCTGACTTACTGCATTTTTAATCGCATTCGAAGCAGCCTCAATATCAACTATAATTCCATCTTTGACACCAGCACTTTTCGCATTGCTGACTCCAATTACATTCATTTCTCCATTGACATGTTCTGCCACCAATACTTTTATTGAACTAGTACCGATATCTAAACCTGTAAAAAAGCCGTTTCTAGCCATTACACCAGTCCTCTCTCTTTTGTTTTCCTATACGTCAGTTAACAGCTCCATTTAGTTAGAACTATCCAAATTTCATTATAACACAAATATGCCCATAGTGGGCATATTTTCTTCATTTTATTTCAGATAATTTATGAGGGCTTACTCAGCGGGAACTTCTTCGTGTTGCTCTGTTGCGACTGCACTCTCATCAGAATCTGTCGAATTGGCGTCCGCTTCCTCCGTTTTGTTCCCTTCCCCTTGTTCCTTTTCTTTCTTTTCCTGAGCTAAAGTGGCCATGGTTTCTGCATTATAACTGTATATACCCGCTTCCATGTCAATGACACTGTTATCTTCAATCAACTTACGAATCTGATTGTAATAAGGCAATTTACGTTTGATCTGAGATATAGGCACCAGAACCTTTGTGCCATCCTTCATGGTGAGCGTCACCAAATCCTTGGTCACCTTGCTCGGTGCCAAATCCACCGACTCAATTTCATCGCGTACAGAGGATGGTATTTCCCTAGTTGTTTGACAAATTGTCGGACCAATTCTCGATCAGAAAAACGAACTCTTAGGTAAGACTTGGGAAGCTGATCCGTAGCAACCGGTGTCTCCACGACTTCTCCATTCTCTAAAATGGGATAGTGGTCTTCCTCAGTCACATAGTAACCAAAAACCTGGTATTCCTCAACCTGAACCTTGAAAGTCGTAGGGAAGGCATAAGTCATTGAAATATCCTTGACCCATGGACTCGCCGCCTTCATATTAGCAACATAACGGTCACGATTCAAGAAAGTTGTCAAGGTATAATCTTGATTTTTTATTTGGCTTTTTTCGAACAACAAGGTCTGATCTGCATTTTTATTCCCTGAAAATTCGACGACTTTTTGCTTGGCTAGGGGCGTTAAAAGATAGGCAGAAAAGAGAGCAATCAGGGTACTGATAACCAAAACTGGAATAGCTCTGTAGAGGTGACGTCTCGCAATTTGGCCTTCCTTTTTAGCCTTCTTCGCTAGTCCCTCTTCTTCTAACATAGCTTCTGAAGGTTCTGCTAGGTAGATGATTTTTTCTTCTTCAGCCTCTTCTTCTACTTCTTCAGGAAGAGTTTCTTGTAATTCCTCCTCCACTACATCAGCCACATTCTCATCTTCCTCTTCTTCTGTAGTCTCAGCATTTTGCTCTTCTGCATCTAGATTTTCAGAGGGAGTTTTTTGATTCAGAAATTCCTGTCTTTCCTTCTCTTCTTGGGCTTTCTTTTCTTTTTCTTCTTGCTCTTCTAATTGTTTTTTCTTTTGATACTCCTGGTTTCGTCTCTGCCACTCAGAGAGCTTAGTGACTTCCTTAGGAGTTTTTTGGTTCTTCTTATCCGTCATTTTTTCCTTTTATTAATTTCTTGATGGACCAGACTGTAAAATTCATCCAAAGAAAGTAGCTCATTCGAAGACTTCATCGCTTGATGATAGCTTTCTGCCCCTTGGAACATTTTATCCATCGTATTTTGCAAACGATCCATGCTCAATTCTGATTCAGCGATGGTTTCTGCATAACCTTTCTCAACGAAATATTGAGCGTTTTCGATTTGATCTCCCCGACTAGCTTCTTTTCCTAGAGGAACGATGATATGTAGCTTATTCATGGCCAAGAGTTCAAAAATCGTATTGGCACCACCACGAGTCACCACTAGGTCTGCCTGCTGGAGCAAAGGAAGATAGTGATCCGTCACGTAATCCACGCGATAAAGATGAGGGGCTTGTTCATTTAAGGAGGAGTCCCCAGTCAAATTAATGACATTGTAGCTTGCCAACAAGGCTTCTCGATTATTTGTGACAAACTCATTGAACACGCGTGCACCAGCAGAGCCACCCACAAAGAGAAGGGTTGGCAACTGTGGATCAAATTGAGCGAATACTGCTTCCAATTCTACTGGGGTTGGAACTTGCTCACGATGAACCTTGGTCACAGCTCCTACATGTTGGGCTTTCACTAGACTCTTCGGTTGCTCAAAGGTCGTAAACATTTTCGTCGCAAACTTATAAGCAATTTTATTGGCCAAGCCCATGGAACGATCTGATTCGTGTACCAATACAGGTACGAAACAAAGTCTTGCAGCCACTACCGGAGGAACCGAAACGAAGCCTCCTTTAGAAAATAAGACCTGTGGCCGTACACACAGCATGATCCAAATCGATTGGAGAATCCCCCAGAAGACCTTGAAGACATCCAACATGTTTTGCCAAGAGAAATAACGGCGCAACTTACCCGTCGTAATCGAGTGGAAATGAATGTCCAAGCCAGACTTCAAAATCTCTTGGTGCTCAATCCCCTTCTTGTCCCCAATATAATGAACTTCCCAACCATCCTCGATGAAGCGAGGGATGAGGAGAAGGTTCAAGGTGACATGCCCGACTGTACCTCCCCCTGTAAATACTATTTTTTTCATACTATTTTTTCAACTCTTCTACTGTTTTTAGGAACTCATCGCCCCGCACTTCAAAATTCGCATACATATCCCAGCTGGCATTGGCTGGACTAAGCAAAACGATATCGTCTGGCTCAGCTATTTCAAAGGCTTTGCGCGTTGCGTCCGCCACATCCGTCGCATCTAGATAGGCCACACCCGCTTGATCCGCTGCTCGTTTCACCCGTTCAGCAGACTCCCCAAGGATGACCATTTTTTTAAGGCTAGTAATATCTGGCACTAATTCATCAAATTCATTACCTCGGTCCAAGCCACCAGCGATTAAGATGACATGAGCATTATCAAATCCAGACAATGCTTTTTGTGTTGCTAAGATGTTGGTAGACTTACTATCATTGTAGAATTTTACCCCTTCAATCTCAGCTACATACTGCAAGCGGTGCTTCACCCCGCCAAAGGCTGATAAGGTTTCTTGAATCGTTTGATTGTCAATGCCACGAAGTTTGGCCACTGCAATGGTTGCTAAAGCATTTTCTACATTGTGGCTACCTGGTACTCCGATTTGATCTGCTCGCATAACGGCTTCACCTCGGAAGTATAGGACATCATCCTCTAAATAAGCTCCGTCCACCTTTTCTTGGGTTGAAAATGGCACCACAGTAGCCTGTGTTTCCTTAGCCAAGTCTTTAGCGAGATCTTGGTTAAAGTTCAGTACCACAAAATCCTTGGCAGTCATATTCTTTTGAATAGCCCATTTTGCAGCTACATAACCTTCGAAGGATCCATGATAATCCAAGTGAGTCGGCATGAGATTGGTGATCACTGAAATTTCTGGATGGAAAGCTTCAATCCCCATTAATTGGAAAGAAGATAATTCCATCACCAATGTGTCTTTAGCTGTCGCTGTTTGAGCGACTTGACTAGCTGGAAAACCAATATTCCCAGACAAAAGACCATTTTGTCCAGCAGAGGTTAACACTTCTCCAATCATGGTAGTGGTGGTTGTCTTTCCATTTGAACCAGTGATGCCGATGATCGGCGCTTCTGAAATGAGGTAAGCCAATTCAACCTCAGTCAAAACAGGGATGCCTTTTTCAAGGGCCCGTTGGACCATGGGATTCGTATATGGAATTCCAGGATTCTTCACCATCACCGCAAAGTCTTCATCCAAGAGTTCCAGAGGATGTCCTCCTGTCACGACTTTGATTCCTTCTTCCAGCAAACTCTGGGCTGCAGGATTTTCTTCAAAGGCTTTTCCATCATTCACCGTTACGATAGCTCCTAGGCGATCTAGTAAACGTGCTGCAGATTCTCCGGATTTCGCCAATCCTAAAACAAGGACTTTTTTATTTTTAAATGTTTCAATGATGTTCATAGCTTTTTTACTCCAATTTGTTCACCTTCTATTTTACCCTTTTTTAGACAATTTAAAAAGCCTTAAGACAGCAAAAGAAGCAACACCTTACAAAAATGACCTCTTCCCCTTCTTTCATAAAAAAGTCGCCATGATTTTACATCACAACGACTCTATTTATGGAGAGAAAATCTCCAGTTTATTCTGATTTATCCAAGCGTTTAGAAGACTTGGTTGGCAACCGCGAGATATCAACGAGGGCCAGGTAGCCTACAAAAGCAAGGAAGGCGCCAACAAAGAATTCTGAAGGCAGTTGGAAGATTTGGAAAATTGCTAAGCAAAGGAGAATCACCAAAGAGACCAACAATACGACCAGGGTTACTACATTCAGAGTTCCCCTAATGCTCTTTGGAGCTGCAAAAAGGTAAAAAAGGAGGATCAAAATACCTATAATTAAATAAACCATTTTGTCACTCCTTTCTTATTTTTTATTCAGCTGCAGCTGATTTTTTCTTTTTGTTTGCCTTTTCGCGCTCTGCCTTGTTGAGAATTTGCTTACGCAAACGGATTGATTCAGGCGTTACTTCCATGTACTCATCGTCATTCAAGAATTCAAGTGATTCTTCAAGAGTCAAGATACGAGGAGTTTTGATAACCGCTGTTTGGTCCTTGGTAGCAGAACGAACGTTGGTCATTTGTTTAGCCTTGGTGATGTTAACGGTCAAGTCATTTTCACGAGAGTTTTCACCAATAATCATTCCTTCGTAAACCTCAGTACCTGGGTTGACAAAGATCGTACCACGTTCTTCGATCGACATGATCGAGTAGGTTGTTGCCTTACCAGCATCGATAGAAACGAGGGCACCACGGTGACGTCCACCAATTTCACCTGGAATCAATGGCAAGTATTGATCGAAAGTATGATTCATGATCCCGTAACCACGAGTCATTGACAAGAACTCCGTTGAGTATCCAATCAGACCACGCGCAGGAACTAGGAAGACCAAACGAGTTTGCCCGTTTCCAGTTGCAATCATGTCCAACATTTCACCCTTACGCTCAGAAAGGCTTTGGATAACAGATCCTTGGTATTCTTCTGGTGTATCGATTTGCACGCGTTCAAACGGCTCACACTTGACACCATCAATTTCTTTGACGATAACTTCTGGACGAGATACTTGAAGCTCGTAACCTTCACGGCGCATGGTTTCAATCAAGATAGACAAGTGCAATTCACCACGTCCTGAAACTGTCCATTTATCTGGTGAATCCGTTGGGTCTACACGAAGTGAAACGTCTGTTTGCAACTCAGCTTGCAAACGTTCTTCAACCTTACGAGAAGTTACCCACTTACCTTCACGACCAGCAAATGGTGAGTTGTTGACCAAGAAAGTCATTTGAAGAGTTGGCTCATCGATGTGAAGAACTGGCAATGCCTCAACTGCGTCTGTTGGAGTAATCGTTTCACCAACGAAGATATCTTCCATACCTGAAACGGCAATCAAATCACCAGCTTTTGCTTCTTGGATTTCACGACGTTCCAAACCAAAGAAACCAAAGAGTTTGGTCACACGGAAGTTCTTGGTTGTACCGTCCAATTTAGAAAGAGTAACTTGGTCACCAACTTTTACTGTCCCACGGAAGACACGACCGATACCGATACGACCAACGAAGTCATTATAGTCCAAGAGTGACACTTGGAATTGAAGAGGCTCATCTGAGTTATCAACCGGAGCTGGGATGTGGTCAATAATGGTATCAAAGATTGGCGCCATCGTCTTTTCTTGGTCTGCTGGATCATCTGACAATGAAGATGTTCCGTTGATAGCTGATGCATAAACAACTGGGAAGTCAAGCTGGTCATCATCCGCACCAAGCTCGATGAAAAGTTCCAAGACTTCATCTACTACTTCTGCAGGACGAGCTGATGGCTTATCGATTTTGTTAACGACAACGATCGGCACAAGGTCTTGTTCCAAGGCTTTTTTCAATACGAAACGAGTCTGTGGCATAGTCCCTTCGTAAGCATCTACGACCAAAACAACACCGTCAACCATTTTCATGATCCGCTCAACTTCTCCACCGAAGTCCGCGTGTCCTGGCGTGTCCATGATATTAATACGAGTTCCGTTGTAGGCAACTGCTGTATTTTTCGCAAGGATGGTGATTCCACGCTCTTTTTCGATATCGTTTGAGTCCATAGCACGCTCTGCCAACTCTGTACGCGCGTCAAGAGTTTCAGATTGTTTCAATAATTCGTCAACAAGGGTTGTTTTTCCGTGGTCGACGTGGGCGATAATCGCGATATTACGGATATCTTCTCTTAATTTTGTCATGATTTCCTCTATTGTATTCAAAAATTTATTTTCTAACTGAGCAATTATACCACAATTTTAAGCAAATGGCATAACTCAGACAAGTGTAAATGTTTTCATGCTTTCTTTCGAAAATCTTCTTTCTCATTCCCACTCCTAACCACTCTATTCATGAAAATCTTTCAATTCTTCAATCCCTTTTCTTATCCCTTTTTCCGAATACTTGTGATTCTATACATTTCATGCTATTCTGTCTTCTATGAGATTAGATCAATTACTGGCCCACTACCAAATTTCTCGCAAAGAAATCAAACAGAGCCTGGCTAAAGGCAGATTCTGGTCGACGGACTTGCTGCAACAAAATTATCCCAAAATGTAGATACGGGCCTCCAAGAAGTTCACTGGAAAAATCGGGTCCTTACCGACTGTTCCCATCATTATTTCCTTCTCCACAAGCCCCAAGGGTTGGTGACAGCTACCAAGGATGCTCAGCATCCTACAGTTCTGGACCTCCTTCGAGCAGAAGACCGGACTCCCAATACTTATCCTATCGGCCGGCTAGATCGGGATACTACCGGTCTGCTCTTACTCACAGACAATGGACCTCTCGGTTTCCAACTCCTTCACCCTCGATACCATATTGAAAAAGAATACGCAGTAACAGTTAACGGCCCTCTCGAACCCGCTCATATCGATCGTTTTCAAGAAGGGATCACTTTTTTAGATGGGACCAGGTGTAAGCCTGCCAAACTAAAAATCCTTACCTCCAGTCCCAAAGAAAGCCGAGCACTAGTCACCCTGTCTGAAGGGAAATTCCATCAGGTGAAAAAGATGTTTTTAGCCATTGGGGTTAAAGTCACTGCCTTAAAACGCGTTCGCTTTGGACCTTTTACCTTAGAAGATGGACTGAAAGAAGGCCAGTATCGTCCTCTCACATCACACGAATGTGAAGCAATTCGCTCTTTTCTAGAAGAAACCCGCTAAAAAACTCCAGAAGCTTATACTTCTGGAGTTTTGATCTTAGTTCGTTTTTACTTTTCCATCCCATGAATCCAAACCGTAAGACAAGATATAAATATCCTTATAACCCTGTTTTTTCAAGAAGAGGGCCGCATTGGTCACACGGGAACCACGACTGTTCTCATAGAGCAAGACAGGTTTATCTTTTCGAAGGGCACCCAGGCTCACTTTCAATTGGTTGGATGGAATGTTCCGAGCCCCTAAAATATGCTTAGCGTGGAATTCATTCGGATCACGCAAGTCCACTAATTGACCTTTGCGGATCAATTCTTCAAACTCTACATTGTCCACAATTTTTGCAGCACGACGGATACGGAAGTAATTGTAACCCATCCAGCCGAACATTGCTAAAACAATCAACCATACTAAAATATTTACTAAACTCACTTTTCTTTATCCTCTTCTAAATAACGTAATTCCTGTGCGTGTTCTCTGCGTAAGACAGCTTCTGCTTCTAGATAATCTAGCTTTTCCATCAGCCCAGCGTCATAGATCCTTTTCAATTCAATCTTCATCAATTCGATGTCGTAAAGCCGTTTTCCGACATAAATGATGATTCCAAATTTTTTCAGAAATTGTTGAACATCGTACAGGGTTTTCATGTGCTTATTCTATCAAATCTTTCAAGTATTTTCAAGTTAGCTCCTGTTTTATTTACAGGAAAAATCTCCTCCAAACAAAAACGAGCCTCCCAATCAAGGAAGGCTCATTTGTTTATTTTCAGATTACAAACCTGGTGCTTGACCTAATTCAGCGGCAATCATCCAGATATGTTTTTCCAATTCAGCTTTGGCACCAACAAAGATATCGTTGGTCACGTCATCTCCTTCAGCATCTGTGATATCCAAGGCTTTTTGATAAAGACTTACCAAATAGCGGAAGATAGAAAGGACACGTCCCAAATTTTCTTCCATAGAGCGTTCAAATGAACCTTTTTCTTCTTGGATATTGCTGTGTTCCAAGAACTCAACCATGCTAGCATATGGGGCACCACCCAAGGTAATCAAGCGTTCACTCACTTCATCAAGAGTCGCATCCAAGCTTTCCATGTACTCATCCATTTTTGGATGCCATACGAGGAAGCCACGACCACGCATATACCAGTGTACTTGGTGCAAGGCAATATGAGCGACATAAAGGTCTGCCACCACTTGATTCAAAACCGCTTTTGTATCGGTCAGACTCTTGCTTACTTCGCTGATGGTTGCAAATGTTGCTACGTCTTTTGCTGCTTCTTTTTTAATTGTTGTCATAAATAGTTTCTCCTTTTTTAGAATTATTCTAATTTAGTTATATTATAATCCTTCTAATTAAGAAATGCAAGAGAAAATGCTTAAATAAGAAAAGTTAGAAAATTATTTCATTTCTAATCGTCATTAGTCATCTTTTTTACGAATATTATAAGTATGATCAACTTCTATTTTTTTACAGTCGGCGCCTGTATCGCCTCCTTTTTAGGTCTTGTGATTGACCGCTTTCCAGAAAGCTCCATCATTCGTCTAAGGAGTCATTGCGACCACTGTCAGCAGACCTTAAGACCTCTGGACCTGATTCCTATTCTTTCGCAATGTCTTTTTCGATTCCATTGCCGTTACTGCCAGAGCCCCCTTCCTTATTGGTATGCCCTTTTTGAAGCCTGGAGTGGCCTCCTTTTTTTGCTGTGCTATCAGGGGATTCTTCCCATCCCTCATCTGCTCCTTCTTCTTGGCAGTTGCGTTTTGGCCATCTATGATTTGCGCTCCATGGAGTATCCGCTCCTCCTCTGGCTAGTACTTCACGCTCTTTGCCTGTTTTTCACCAGCCCTACCCTCTTGATGGGAGTCTTTCTCTTCTTAGGAGTCCTATCAGCTGTTTACTCCATCGGCATTGGCGCAGGGGATTTTCTCTTACTGGCTACTTTTTCTTTGACCCTCTCAGCTGTCCAAGTCCTCTTAGTCATGCAAGGAGCTTCCCTCATTGGTTTCCTGGTCTTCCTCTTTAAAAAAGAAAAAGACCGGATTCCTTTTGTTCCCTGTCTTTTTCTGAGTTATCATGCTTTACTGTTTTTTACAATTTTTAGCAGATAAGATTTCTTATTTTGCAGCTTTCGCTTCCAGATAATCTGCAATCGCAGCTACGTCCTTATCTCCACGTCCAGAAACATTGATGATGATAATCTTGTCTTTATCCAATTGTGGAGCACGTTTAACAGCTTCTGCAATCGCATGTGAACTTTCAATAGCTGGGAGGATTCCTTCTGTCTTACTGAGGAGGAGAAGAGCTTGAACTGCTTCATCATCTGTCGCCGCCACATATTCGACACGACCAGAATCTTTAAAGAAGGCATGCTCTGGTCCAACCCCTGGGTAATCCAAACCGGCAGAGATCGAGTACACTGGTGCTACTTTTCCATCTTCGCCAAAGACAGCATAGGTCTTCATTCCATCGACAACTCCTACAGTCCCCTTGGTCATGGTCGCTGCGTGCTGATCTGTATCCAAGCCATGTCCTGCCGCTTCAACACCGACCAATTTGACTTCCTCATCGCCTACATATTGGGAGAAGGCACCAATGGCATTGGATCCACCACCGACACAGGCAATGACATAGTCTGGCAAACGACCTTCTTTTTCTAAGATTTGGCGTTTTGATTCTTCACTGATGACTTTTTGGAATTCATGCACAATGGTTGGATAAGGGTGAGGGCCAACAGCAGAACCCAAGACATAAAAAGCATCCAGATCCGCCATCCATGCTCCAAAAGCAGCATCTACGGCATCTTTCAAGGTCTTCGAACCTGTTTCAACGGCATGAACAGTTGCCCCCATCATTTCCATGCGGAAGACATTGAGACGTTGGCGTTCAACGTCTTCTGCCCCCATGTAGACATCACATGCCATGCCGAACTTAGCTGCCGCAGCTGCTGTAGCTACACCATGTTGACCGGCTCCTGTTTCAGCAATCACACGGTTTTTGCCCATGCGCTTAGCCAAGAGAATTTGCCCCAAGACGTTATTCAATTTATGCGAACCTAGGTGATTCAGGTCTTCACGTTTCAAATAAATTTTCGCCCCACCTAAATGCTCTGTCAAACTTTCTGCAAAGTAGAGTGGTGTTTCCCGTCCAGAATAATCTTTCAGATAATGCTTGTATTCTGCGATAAATTCTGGGTCATTTTGTACTGTTCAAAGGTTGCCTCTAATTGATCGAGCAAGTTTTGAATAGGTTCTGGTACGAAAGACCCACCAAATTGTCCGAAATAGCCTTTTGTTTCTGTCATGATTGTGTCCTCTTTTCTATATCTTCAATTCTGTTTATGATCTTTTTCTCTCTCTGGTCCTTTTAGCTGCAGTCTCACAGGGTCCTTTTGAGATACAAAAAACCTCACACAGAAAAATCTGTGTGAGGACGATTCGATACCGCGGTGCCACCTCTATTGTAGGAAGATATTCTTTCTCCTACATCTCTGACCTGTCTAGCAACAGGCTGCACGATAAGGTGTGCTCACCGAATTTTTATTGTTTCAAATTCATCATCATAAACGCATCAGCCCATTTCAAGATCCACCACTGCTTGTTCACAATGACCACAAGCTCCCTGGAAGTGAGAAAAATCTCTACTTTTCTGATGTCTTGAAGTTATTATAGCTTCCTACCTATCGTTTGTCAACCCAAAATTTGAAATCATCTTCAATCGTTCGGATTTTGTACAAAACTAAGATGGCTTGTCCTTACTCATAGAAGCTTGTAGCCATTTAAAACACAGATAGGCTAGGTAGCCTCCCAGGGTATTGGTCCACAGATCATCTATCTCAAATACCCGATTGAAATCAAACAAGAGGTCTAGGACAATCTGACTGAGCTCGATCCATAAACTCATCCCTAGACTAAAGCAAAGGACGCGTTTCCGACTGCCTAGGCAAGGCCAGAGCCAAAGCAGTTGAAAGACCAAAGGGAATAAGAGAAAGATGTTGGCTATATTTTGTACAAACACCTTGATCAGCTGGACCAGGCTGGTCACTTGAGCTAGGTTGATGAGGGAATTAAAGGGAACCAGCAATACGACTACTCGCCCAAAATGTTGGATGCCAGGTGTTTCCATTCCTGGTTCAGGCCGTTGAGGGAGAAAACACATGAGACAGAGCAAGACAAAATAGAAGAAACTGCCACCTAGTAGCAGTTGTCTTCCTTTATTTGTTAATTGCCCTTGTTCTATCAGCCCGTTGTTACGGTTGAATTTGTTCAACAATGGCTTTCTCCCGGTCTCTCTTCATCGTATTGGAACGCAATTGGCCACAAGCGGCATCGATATCCGTACCATGCTCTTGACGAACCACGCAGTTGACTCCGTTTTTCTTCAAGGTGTCATAAAAGGCCATCACGCGCTCTCTTGGACTCCGGCTATACTGATCATGCTCACTAACTGGGTTGTAAGGAATCAAGTTGACATAAGATAGCTTCTTGATCTTTTTAAGGAGTTCTGCCAATTCCAAGGCTTGTTCGACACCATCATTGACTTCATTGAGCATGATGTACTCGAAGGTCACCCGACGGTTGGTCGTTTCGATATAGTACTCAATAGCCGCAAATAATTTCTCGATTGGGAAAGCGCGGTTGATTTTCATGATGCTGGAACGCAAGTCATTGTTGGGAGCATGAAGTGATACTGCCAAGTTGACCTGAACCCCTTCATTAGCAAAATCACGAATCTTATGAGCCAAGCCAGAAGTTGAAACGGTAATATGGCGGGCACCGATAGCCAGTCCCTTGTCATCATTGACCGTACGGACAAAGCTCAAGACATTCTTGTAGTTATCAAAGGGCTCACCAATTCCCATCACAACGATGTGGCTGACGCGCTCATCTTGACCACGTTCGTCAAAGTACTTTTGAACCAACATAATTTGGGCAACGATTTCCCCACTGTTCAAGTCGCGTTGCTTCTTGATCAAACCAGATGCACAGAAGGTACACCCGATGTTGCAGCCTACCTGAGTGGTGACACAGACTGACAAGCCATAATGTTGGCGCATCAAAACTGTCTCGATCAACATGCCATCTGGCAATTCAAAGAGGTATTTGACAGTCCCATCTGCTGATTCTTGCACGATCCGTTGTTTCAAAGGATTGATCACGAACTGGTCATTCAACGTTTCGATCAAGCCCTTAGATAGGTTGGTCATTTCTTCAAATGACTGGACGCGTTTCCTATAAAGCCATTCCCAGATTTGGGTTGCTCGGAATTTCTTTTCACCATGTTCTTCTGCCCACTCGATCAGTTCTTGTCGAGTCAGACCATAAATTGAAGGTTTCATCTTATCTCTTTTCTCTCTTTACTTTTGACGGATGACAAAGTGGCGTTCTTGCTCACCCTGTGCATCTTTTTTCCTAGACCGCTGACGGTTCTTTTTCTTTGGTTGAGAAGCCTTTTGTTTTTGCTCTTGTTCACGTTCCCGTGGCTGATTTTTGGAACGATTTCGGCGATTTTGACGACCGCCACGCTTAGCAGAACGGTTGCCCTCTTCCTGTTGTTTTGGAGAAGATTTCTTGTCAAAGGATGCTCGACGGGGTTCTGCATTTTCTAGGACAAAATAAGCACAACCATAGCTACAGTATTCTAGTAAATAATCTTCTAGACGACTGATTTTCTCTGCATCTGTAACCGGACGATCGTCCTTATAGAAGCCACGCAGACGCAACTGTTCATTGCTCCAATCACCGACAATATAATCAAACTTGGTTAAAACCTCTGAAAAACGCTGACCAAAGACCGTCGCATCAAAGGCATCATTTTGGTTCTCAACCAGTTCAAATGTCAATTGTTCTGCTAGCACTTGATTGCCAACCAGACGAAATTCCGGTCCAGGATATTTATTGTAATTAAATAATTCAGGGGATATTTCTTTGCGCATAGCTTTCCTTTATTCATACCTTTAGTTGTAACACTTTATTTTATCATAAATCCCTATCTTTAGATAGAATTTCAACGGAAAAGAGATAATCTGTAAAAAGTCTGACGATTTAATTTACCTCTTCTTCCTGTCTCATCTGGATAATTTCACCTAACGTCCGTACTCACCTAAGGAAAGCTTTTTAGAAGATTCTATTTTCATTTTGAAAGTAAAAAGAGACAAAGAGGGTGACCTTTGTCTCTAGGAATGTTCATCTCGTGATGTGAGGGGTAAATAAAGAGTGATTTTCGTATAGCTATTAGCCTTAGAATCAATCTCCATATGATAGCTAGCCCCAAACTGTAACCGCAAGCGTTGATCCACATTTTTCAAACCAACGCCTCCTAGTCGAAGAAGAGTTTGGTCTGTCGACTCAGACAAAGCAAAGCCTCGTCCATTATCGTAAATCGTCAGGACCACTTGTTCTTCTCTGATTTCCGAAGTGACTCGTATCACGCCCGGCCGATCCATCTCCTTGATGCCGTGATAGATGGCATTTTCCACTAAGGGTTGTAGGACCAGTTTAGGAAGCTGATAATCTCCCAACGTCCCCTCTTCTAAAATTTCATAATTCAACTTATCCCCATAGCGTTGTTTCTGAATGAAGAGATACTGGCGCACATGGTCTATTTCATCCTGAAGACTAATTTGTTCTTGTCCTTGATTGAGAGCAAGGCGGAAATATTTGGCTAGGGACTTAGTCAGGTCAACCACGCGCTGACCATCATTAAACTCAGCCATCCAGACAATGGTATCCAAGGTATTATAGAGGAAATGAGGATTAATCTGGGCTGAAAGAGCTCGCAGTTCATAGCGTCGTGCATTTTGTTCCTCTTCTTTAACCAATTGCATAAGGTTTTCAATTTGATCCAACATACGGTTGAAGGCTTGAGCAAGATCTACCAATTCAGGTGATCCCTTGGTAGTCGCCCGCAAGTGGGAATCACCAGCTCCTATTTTCAGAATAACGGCCTGCAAATCTTGTAGGGGTTTAATCCACAAGCGCAGAACGAACCAGATTCCCAGCCAGCACATGATGAGGACGAGAGCTCCTAAACCTATAAAGGAATAGAGCATTTGCGATTGAAGCATCTGTAGACCTTCCAGAGAAGCCACTCCAATTAAGGTCCAATCACTCTCTGGTATAGCAATTTGATAGACAAAGTTCTGCCCCTTTTGGGCATAGCCATCCTTGACAGCAATATAGGGTTGCATGGCCTGCATTTCCTGACTGGAAGAATAGACTGTCTTTTTAGGATGGTAGACAAATTCATGCTTCTGATTGATGATGAAACTAAAGCCTTTTTTGCCCAGTTGGAGATGATCCAGATAAGCTTCTAGGCTCTGATAGCCAATATCTAGGCGCAAAACTCCTAGATTTTGACCAGAAGCATCCACCACTTCCTGGGTGATAGAAATCACCCACTTGTCCTTCTCTGAAGACAAAGATTCCTTCCGGGCTGGCGTCAAGACAGGAATGGCCCTCTTCTTGATAGCCTCCTGATACCAGCTTTCGTTCATCATATCCGATGAGGTCTGCATGCTAATTTGAGAATCCGTAGCAACAAGGCGTCCATCCTTAGTTACTAAGACAGCCGAAACCAGATCTGGGTCTGTCTCAATAATGGTTCGCATCAGACTTTGAACGGCTTCTGGGCTCACCTCCTTGTCTTGAGCAAACTGACGAATACTCTCTTCTTTACTGAGGACCGAGGTGGTCTGCTTCAATTTTTCAGATAGGAGGTGATAAACTGACTACTCTGGTCGATACTATTGCGGGTTGTTCGCTCCGTCAGTTGGCCAATGGTTGCTGAGCTAGTTTGATAGTATAGACTACCGACTAAACCCAAGAGCAAGAGAATGAAGACAAATACATAAACAATCAGCTGAATCAGCAAAGGGTATCGTTTCATTCATACTCTCCTTTTTTGTATTGTCTTGGGGTTACACCGACTACTTGTTTAAAGCGTTGAGAAAAATAGTTCATATCCTCAAAGCCAACCTGATCTGCAATCTCATAAATCTTGAGATCGGTCGTCAAGAGTAAAAGTTTGGCCTTTTTCATCCGTTCTTGGATCAAGTATTCTTGAAAAGGGAGGCCCAATTTTTTCTTGATTAGGACACTCAGATAAGAGGGACTAAAACCCAGTTGAAGAGCCAAGTCCTTAAGGGTTAATTGGGAATCCGCTAAGCGGGAATGAATAGCCTCTTCCAACTCTGTCGAATGCCCCTGATCCACCAAGGTTTCAACCTGGGCTTTCTTTCCTTCCTCGTCTAGCTTATTCTTGACTTTCTCCAGCATCTCTTCAATATCTGCTTTTGAAAAGGGCTTGAGGAGATAGTCATCTGCTCCGAGTCGAATAGCTTTCTGAGCAAACTCAAAATCATCATAGCCTGTTAGAAAGATGATATGGCAGGATGGAGCTTTCTCTCGGACTAGTTGGGCCAAATCTAAGCCATTCAACTGTGGCATATTGATATCAGTCAAGAGGAGATCAGCCGGTTGTGCTTGAAATTTTTCCCAAGCTATTCGCCCATTTTCCGCTTGGTCAATGACCTTCATCCCAAACTGTTCATAATTCACTAGAGAAGTAAGTCCCTGCCGAACCAGCTCTTCGTCTTCTACAATCATGATTGAATACATGTGTTTCACCTACTTATCCTTGTTATATTCATTATATCAAAGTAGGTCGCAAAAAGTCTCAGACATAGTCCAACAAATAGCCGTAGCCCTTTCTGCCATCTCTGCTTTAGGAATGAATTTAATTGACAAACTATTGATACAGTAGCGAAGACCACCTTTTTCCTTAGGTCCATCAGTAAAGACGTGGCCTAGATGGGAATTTCCTACTCGACTCCGAACCTCTGTCCGAGTCATATTGAAACTCTTATCTTCCTTGTAGGTTGCCACATCGGGACTGATCGGCCGGCTAAAGCTTGGCCAACCACAACCGGAATCAAATTTATCTTTTGAGGAGAAGAGGGGCTCTCCTGTTACGACATCCACATAGATGCCCGCTTCAAACTTATCCCAATAGCGGTTAGAAAAAGCACGCTCTGTATCATTCTCTTGCGTCACTGCATATTCTTCGGGCGATAACTTCTTCTTGATCTCTTCATCGCTTGGTTTTGGATAGCGACTAGCGTCAATAACCGGATAAGAAGCTTGATTCACATCAATGTGACAATAGCCATTCGGATGTTTCTGTAGATAGTCCTGATGGTAGTCTTCCGCCTTGATATAATTAGCAAGTTCTTCTTTTTCTACAGCCAAAGGCTTATCATATTTCTTCGCCACTTCTTCAAATACTTGGTTTATGGTTGGCAAATCTGTTTGATCGGTGTAATAAACTCCTGTCCGATATTGACTGCCCTGATCATTTCCCTGACGGTTTTTTGATGTTGGATCAATAATCCGGAAATAGTGTAGAAGCAGTTCTTTCAAGGAAACCTTCTTGACATTATAGGTGATGTGTACCGTTTCGGCATGCCCTGTTTGGTTGACCAGTTCATACTTGGTAGTATCCCCTTTTCCATTGGCATAACCTGATTCGGCATCAATGACGCCTGGAACACGGGAAAAATACTCTTCCACACCCCAGAAGCAACCACCAGCTAGATAGATTTCTCGTTGGTCTTCTGGATTGACTTTTTCTTCCTTCTTTTTGTTTGCTACTGGTGTCTGACTCATGGACGCTTTTTTGATCTGCTCAGTCGTCGCATCTGATGTATCCAAGGCCATGGATCCTTTGATAAGAAAAAAGAGTCCAAAACAAAGCAGGCCTACTAAAAGAACGGAAATGAGTTTCCATTTTGTTTCCATTTTATGTCCTCCTTACTTCATTTCTTTTAGAGTCTGGACGATGTCTTCCTTACTCATATAGCCGATATGGGTCTTGGCGAGTGTTCCATCGCTCGTAATAAAGAGAGCAGATGGATAAGAGCGAATCCCATACTCTTTGAGTAAATCGCCCTTACTGTCCATTAAGACTGGGAAATCTTTGTAGTCCAAAGCCTGGTACCAATTTTTAAAGTCATCGGCTGATTTTTCCCCATTGAATGTCGGAGCGACAACAGTTAGAACTACATAATCTTTACCCTCCTCTGCCTTTGCTAAATCATTTGTGTCACCTAATGTTGAAAGACAGATTGAGCACCAGGAAGCCCAAAACTTGAGATAGACTTTCTTCCCTTTGTAATCTGATAAGCGGTAGGTCTTGCCGTCTACTCCTTGCAGACTAAAATCCTGAACCTTCTTGCCAGCTTGCTCTGAACCTCCCGTTTTGGCTGTCTGCTTAGTCTCGCTTTTATTGGATGACTCCATCCCCTGGCCGGAGCAGGCCCCTAACAATCCTACACAGAAAAATCCTGTCGCTATTAAGGCTATTTTTTTCATGTCTTCCTCCTCTTTAAATAGGGAGAAAGTCGCCCAAGTAGACGACCTCCTCTTCCTATTGTCCTTTATTGGTCTGATTTCATGTCAGATGAGTCACTCATGTCGTCCTTCATCTCTGAATCGCTCGATTTCATCTCATCTTCTTTCATATCGTCTTTCATTTTAGAACTGCTGTCAGACATCATAGACGAATCCTTCATATCGTCTTTTTTCATTTTATCATCGGACATGGACGAATCCTTCATATCGTCCTTCTTCATCATACTACTATCGTCCGTTTTTTTCATATCTGAATCAGATTTTTGTCCAGAACAAGCTGCTAAAGTGACGATGCTAAGTGTAGCAATGGTAAGTGCAAGAATTTTTTTCATGATTTTTCTCCTTTAATCATTCAAGATTAGTGAAACAGGGATGCTAGGCTGTTGAGATTGCCCAGCATGAGCAAGATGCCCATCAAGACGATGAGAGCACCACCGATTTTTTTCAAGGTCCCCATATGGGGCTTGAGTTTGGCAAAGCGTTGCAAGACCCAGCCTGAAGCCAGGGCCAAGAGTAGGAAGGGAAGAGCTAAGCCCAAGGTGTAAACCAGCATGAAGAGCGCTCCTTGTAGAGCACCATTTCCTCCAGAGGCTGCAAGCGCTAAAACGGAGCTCAATACAGGTCCAACACAAGGAGTCCACCCAAAGCTAAAGGTCACTCCAATTAGAAAGGCATTGAAGAATTCGTTGCGTTTTTCGTCCTTCTTCAGTTGGATACTCTTTTGTTTTTGGAGTTGCTGAAGATTGATGAGGCCCATCTGATGGATTCCCAATAAGATGACAATCCCTCCCAGTAGGTAACGGAACCAGGGAGCGTAGAGTACCTGACCCAGGGCACCCGCACCATAACCTAGGATGAGAAATACGGTTGATAGACCAGCAATAAAACAGAGGGTCTTGACCAAACCATACCAAGAAATATCTCTTCCAAAAATACGCAACGTTTTCTCATGCTCAGAATCCAATAAAATCCCTACATAGACGGGCATCAACGGTAAAATACACGGAGAGAAAAAAGATAGAATCCCCGCTAAGAACACTGAAATGGAAAATAAACTATTTTCAATCATTCCAACTACCTCCCTTACTTTCTGACACTAGTATAAAGAAAAAATCTCTCTAAAAATAGAGAGATTGATATGCAAAAACTTGAATTTAATTGGGAGATGAATATTCCTACCTACCAACATCGAGGCTGGGACAAAAGTCCTAGCCTCTCAATTATCTTTGGATTGTCGAGCAAGACGCAGTGGTTGAGTGGGCTCTACTACGCTGATTTCATCAGCTTTTACAGCCCTACTCAACTGTGCGGAGGTGGGACGACGAAATCGAATTCTAACGAATTATCGATTTCTGTCCCACTCTCTTTTCGAGCAAGCTACTTTAATTCTTTTTCAAATAATCAATAGCATCCTGCAAGGTTTTGACAGGGACAATTTTCATCTTGGTCTTAATTTTCTTAGCTGTTTCTACCGCTTCGTCGTAGTTGCTCTTGGCATTCGGATTGTTCTTTTTAACTTCCTCTGTTACCGGATTATCAGGGGCAAAGAAGATTTCAGCACCAGCGCGATCTGCTGCTACGACTTTTTTATCCACTCCACCGATATCTCCGACAGTCCCATCATGGTTAATGGTCCCTGTCCCCGCGATATGGCGTCCCTGACGAAGGTCTGGATCCGCTACCTGGGTATAGATGGACAAACTAAACATCATCCCGGCACTTGGGCCACCGATGCCAGCTGTCGCAAACTCAATTGGCACGTCACTCTTCACTTCTGTTCGGTCAATCAAGCTAATCCCAATCCCATTCTTGCCATTGACCAACTTAATAATCTTTCCTTCAGCTGTCTTGGTCTGGCCATCTTCTGTGTAGGTCACTGTGACCTTGTCCCCAATTTTTGGGAACCAACATACTCGATGAGCTCTTTTGAGCTCTTGAAGGTTTTGTCATTCACGGCCGTAACTGTGTCCGCAATATTTAGAACGCCCTTGAAAGTAGAGTCTTCTGCTACTTGCATGACATAAACACCTAAGAATTCCATCTCTGTCTCTTTACCAGCAGTTTTTAATCCTTGGTATTTGGCAGTATTTTGAGAGGTTTCCATATAAAATTGATTAATCCGGAAAAATTCCTCACTGGAACTGCCACCAGTCATTTCTTGTTCAGAGTGGATATCTGTAAAAGGAGTCACCCAGGCATAGACTATATCCGAGAAGGTCGCTTGCTTGACGGCAACAGTGACAAAATCATACGAACCAGATGCTTCATCATTTTTCTGGTTGACGCGCATCACTTGGCGAATATCTTCTGAACTCCCTGGCATTTCCAAATAGTAGGGCAGGGGAACAAAGAAAGCTAGCAAGGCCAAAATCAAAAGCAAGGTCCCAATAATCGGCCAACGATAGGTTCTCCATACACTATCTTTTTTTGCGCACAGGTTCAAATGGGCTTTCTGGTAGCTGAGCCCTTTGTTTCTCAAATTCATTCATTCCTTTTATTTCATCTCCTTTATAACACTCTCTGGAACATAGGCACTGACATCTTGCTGGAAGGTCAGCAACTCGCGAATTCTCGTCGAGCTCAAGGCCTGGTACTGGGGCTGGGCACAGAGATAGATGGTCTCAAGCTCTGGAGCCAGCTGGTGATTGAAGTAGTCCATGTTGCTTTCATAGAGGAAGTCTTGGCTATTGCGCAAGCCTCGAACCAAGCTCGTCACTCCATATCGTCTAGCCACTTCTACTGCCAACTCTGCCTCTGAGGTGATCACTCTTACATTGGACAAATGAGCCACTGCCTCTGTCACCATGGCTTCCCTTTGCTCAATGGTAAAATAGCCCTTCTTCTCATGATTAAAGAAGATTCCTACATACAAGCAATCAAACAAGCGACTAGCCCGCTCTATCAAATCCAAGTGTCCCAAGGTCATTGGGTCAAATGAACCTGTAAATAACCCGATTTTATCTGACATAAACCGTTACCTTACTAATTCCGTAGATTTTTTCTTTCCAGATTCCTAGACAAGCAATCTCCTCAGGCAAGTCTACTGCCTTGTCCGTCTCACAGACGACCATGACCTCTTCTCCCAGCAAGTCTCGTTCAGCCAAGGTTTCAATATCGGCTACGATCTGCTCCTTAGCATAGGGAGGATCCAGAAAAACAAGGTCAAAGGTCCCCTGCAATTGGCCGAGAGCTTGGTGAGCCTCCATCTTCAGCAATTGAAATTTGTGACTTTCCTTGGTCATTTGGATATTGCTGGCAATAATTGCTTGAGCCCTGCGGTCTTTCTCGACCAAGACAGCCTGCTCCATCCCACGAGATACCGCTTCGATGGACAAGCCGCCTGAGCCAGCATATAGATCCAAGACCCGCCCCCCATCAAAATAAGGACCGATCATATTAAACATAGCCCCTCTCACTTTATCTGAAGTGGGCCTCGTTGTCTTTCCTTCGAGCGTCTTAAGAGGACGCCCTCCATAGGTACCTGATACAATCTTCATAGAGATTATTATATCAAAATTTGGATAAAAGATACAAAAACACCCATCCTCCCCAATCTGATATCTGCTGAAGCAAATCCCTTTCGTTACCAAAGAAAAATCCTCTCACTTTTCTCTTGAAGTCCGAATTTATTTTTGCTATACTATATGTAACTTTTAAAACGTTACATAGGAGAATGCAGATGTTTGATGCAAAAAAATTAAAAGACCGGCGACTGGAGCTGGGCCTAACCCAAGCCCAGGTCTACGAATCCTTAGAGATTAGTCGTAAGACCTACTCTAGTTGGGAGAATGGCTTAGCAGAGCCACACGATAAAAATCTCAGGAGGTTGGCCAAGCGCCTCTCCGTTAAAGAGGACTACTTTGTCGACAAGAGCTCAGCGCTTTTCACCTACCCTTTATTAACCCCACCCCATCAGAAAAAGGTCGATCTCTTAGCTAGCCAACTCTTAGCAGAGCAAGAAAAGGTGGTCTCTTTGGTCCCTTACCGTGTCCTCTCTATCGACTTGGCAGCTGGACATGGTCATACCTTTTATGACAATGAGACCGACTACGAGACCGTTTATTTTGACCAAGAGATCCAACACGACTTTGCCTCTTGGGTCTCTGGAGATTCTATGGAACCAAGCTATCCAAACGGTTCCGTTGCCTTGATGAAACAAACCGGATTTGACTATGATGGTGCGGTCTACGCCCTCATGTGGAACGGGAAGACCTATTAGTCTCAGGAGGGAGACTCCTTTAGTCCTCAGCCTCTTTTCTCCCAGATGGACTAGATGGTGCCTCCCTCTGATTGGTCACGTAAACCAGGTCAATGTTACTTTTGGTGCTGAGGTTTCTATACCAATTGAATATTCGCCTCATGCTCGTCCATGGCTTCTCTTTTGTGTCTGAGTCGGAGCAGTAGGTTCTGCTCATCACAGTTTTAGCAGTCTTTGGAAAAATGGTGGCTGCAGTCCCTTTGATCAGAATAAATTCAAATTTCTGTGGTCCTGAATCATTATCGTCTTGGATGATACTATCCATGGAAATCAGCAGTATAAATTTGTAGATGATATCCTATTGTCAGTGAAGTTATCAGTTGTCAGCTATTCTTTATTTCTGGTCATAATGAATCGACGTTCAAACTGGATCTTTCTACTCCAGGATCAAAATATTCTGGATCCTGCCTGGACTAGGCAATGTAATCCATATAATTGACAATATAGACAATGAAGCCAAGCACCAGAAAACCATGCGGGCTAACTGGTCTTATGAAGACGTCCCCAGTCGTGTCTGGCAGATAAAAAAACTAACTGATTTCTGGGGGATTGGCCATCGAACAGAAAAACGCCTGAACAAACTAGGCATTCACTCCGTCTATGAACTGGCCCAGGCCAATCCAGACCAGCTCAAAAACGAATTTGGAGTCATGGGCGTCCAGCTCTGGTTTCATGCCCATGGGATCGATGAAAGCAATGTCCACCGCCCCTATCAACCAAAGTCTCACGGCCTAGGAAATTCGCAAATCCTTCCCCGTGACTACCACCGCCAAAGCGATATTGAATTAGTCTTTCGGGAGATGGCCGAGCAGGTCGCGATCCGCTTGCGTCGGGAAAAGAAAAAGACCCAATTGGTCTCCATCCACGCTAGTTACTCCAAACAGGAACAGCTCCCCTCCATCCACTGCCAGCGAAAGATTGAGCCGACCAACTCTACCGCTCAATTAGCCAAGGAAGTCATCCAGCTCTTTCGTTCCCACTACCAGGGAGGAGCCATCCGGCAGATCGGAGTCTTTTATGGGAAGCTCGTAGAGGAGAGCTTCCAGCTGATCTCCCTATTTGATGACCCTGAGCAAACTCAAAAAGAAGAGGCCCTCCAAGAGACCATTGACCACATCCGTGACCGCTTTGGCTTTGCTTCTCTACAGAAGGGCTCTGCCCTATTAGAAAATTCGCGCGCTCTGGCTCGAAGCAAGCTGACCGGAGGCCACTCTGCAGGAGGTTTAGATGGCTTAGCATGATTGATCGTTCTTATCTCCCCTATCAGTCGGCACGTGACTTCCAAGATCGAGGAATGGCTAAGTGGGCTGGTTTCTTCCTCTCTGAACATTCCACGGCCTTACAAACAAAGAACCTCTCCCTAGAAGAGCTCCGCCTCCTCTCAAACGAAGAAATCCGTCGCCTCCTCGAGCAAGCTTACCAGAAAAAGACCGACCTTTCCCTCTCTACCCTCCAGGACAATCAAGTCGCCATCTACTACGGCCAGGTCTATAGCTTAAGCCCTTCCGAGGTCCTCATTAAAAATGACCAGCACTACCACTCTCTCCTTCTTTCGACTATTTTTTCTATTGAACCAGGAGATTCTAGCTATGAAACCAGCCCTGAATAAACACGAACTCCAATTCGATTATTTTTCAGACAATTACCAGCAGTTCGAGCATGATTTTTACCGCTTGGCAACGACTGCGACCCCCTTGGTCTTTTTAGAAGATGACCTGCTCCATTCCATGTCAACAGGCCAGCGCAACTATTTCAGACTCCACCACACCCAGAGTCGCGATCATCGTGACCACTACTTTCACTTTCGCGTCTCCACCCATCCCCAATCCCCACTGACACGGATTTATATCTACCTAGGCCACAGCCTGACCACAGAATACAAAGCAACCTCCTAGAAAACTAGGAGGTTCTTCTATCATGTTGATGAAGAGGTTTTCGCAACCCAACCAATCGCGTCTGCAGGAGGATTGTCCACATCGATCCAGATGAAGTCAATGCCGATTTCACCGTTTTTGAATTTGGAAAGACGGATACCATTGATTTCTAGCTGAGACAATTTCTTACCCGTTAAGATCTCTCTGTCTTTTAATTGAAAGACTCCACGAAGAATCCAATTGCCAAGGATTTCTTGCTTATCAGTTGATTGAATGGCCTTCCCAGCTTCTTGGTTGATATAGGCAGTAATCACATCACCTGATGATAAAAATCGTAGCTTAAAGGTCCGTTCTTCTTTTGGGAGCGCAAGTTTACTAGTACCTGGCTCAAACCTACCTATCCCTTTACCAAAAAAGTCTGGACGCTCCTCATGGAAATGTTTGGAGTCTGGAAGAGGGATATACACTTCACTGACTGGACGATACACCAGCTGCTCAATTTCTTTAATGAGTTTTTCGTTCCCTGTCTCGTGTACAAAGCCAATCAAGTCCTCACGAATGGACTTCATCTGAGCTTTTTCTTCCTTGGTAGACCATTTTTTCAAGAGGATTTCTTCCAAAGAGAAGGTTACAAAAGCTAGTTCTTCTGGAGCTAGACAATCTTTAAATTTATCCTGAATCTTTAAAATCCGTGGCAAGCGATCCATCTTGGCCAACTTCGATCCACCATTAAAAGCATTAAAGCCAGAATTTTCTTCTACATTTCCGTGCTTATCTGTGATCACCCACGACACCGACTCAAGAATCTCCGAATCACTTTTTTCCGAGGTCAATAAATGAAGGTTTTCAAAGAGAGAAAAAGGATCTTCGACATAATTCACATCCCAGGTGTCAACTACAATCTCCTTGTTCCTAAAGGTCATATGGAGCTGACTATCTGCAGCAGTGTATTTGTAATCATGCTGGCCATCTGTAAATCGGAAATTTGTCGGATTGTTCTTAGTCGTAGATCCTAGAATTTTGAGATGGTCTAGGTCAACAGGCAGATAAGTTGTCTCTCCTACATGGATCTGAGGCTTATGTCCTTTGGAAGTCGGCATCAAGACATGATAGACAGCTTCCACATGACTAGAGTCAGAATGAAATCCCTTTATCAGTGCTTTGAGGATTCAATCCGTTGATTTCGCAAGGTCGCAATCTCACGGGCCAGTTTTTCATAACGAGCACGATTTTCTTTATCAGCTGTCTCCTTGTCCGGTGAAATCTCAGCATGAAATCGAATTTCACTCAACAGCTCGTTCCAAGACTGTGAATCTTTCTTGAACTGAGCAATCTTTTGATCCCCTGAGTCCAAACCAAAGGATTTAATCCCAACCAAATACTTATGTTGCTCATCAACGACAAGCGAAGCATCATAGGAGGTATTAGCAATATCCTCACCGACAGCATGAAAAGCCTTTTGAAAAACAGTCTCTTGGAATTTTGAATTGACAATCGGAGCAACATAGCTCTCTCGATCATCAGAATCTTCGTTTTCTGCTTTCTGAGAAAAGGCCTCACTCAGACTAGCAAAGTTGGTAATGAGAGTCTTATATTTCTCTTTTTGTTCTTGTTTTAGGTGTTCCCACATAAATCAATCCTCACTTCTTATTTAAGTATATCAAAAGAAGACTAGTTTTTCACTAGTCCCCTTACTTATATAATTCGTTAAATAATGCTATAAAACTCTAAATTTCCACGTTTTTTTACCAATCTGAAATAATCTTCATCAGATAAAATTGCAAGCCCATCCTCATAGGAAGCAATTTTCTTCTCTGCTTCCTCATAAGAGGAGACAAAATCTTTCACATAAGACTGACCTTCAAACTGGCCATTCATCTTGGTATAGATAATGGCAAATTTTCCTGAGCGGTCAAGTTGAGATTTTCCTTGGCTTTCGTTCAAAGCCTTGGCAACATTTTCCGCAATGCGTTTAATAACCGGGACAACCACACTGTTTCCAGCCTGTTTGTAGAGCTGACCATTAGAAACCCCTTCTGGGATTTTAAAGGATTTAGGATAACCTTGAACATTAAAGGTTTCTTTGGGAGTTAACTTCCGAATCTCACCACTGTCAGTCAGGATCAGAGGAACATTGTGACCGCCTGTTCCCATATTAGCAGTCAAGGTAGGGACTACACCGTTTTTGTTTTCACGGACATACTGACGACGCCATTGGTAAACCGTATCTTGACTAGTCACTTCAAACTTCAACTGGTCGTAGAAATTTTGCTTGCCTTCTCGATAATAGTAGGCCTCATCTGGCTTGGCACCAAAATCAATGACATCAGCCAAGGTCGTTGTCAGCTTGATTTCCTCTGGGAATTCAAACAAGTCGTAGGCTTCTTTAGTATCAAAACCAACAATGTAGATCCGCTCACGGTTTTGTGGGATATTTCCGTAGTCTTTCCCGTTGAGAACCTTCCACTTGATAAAGTAGTTATTCTCGGTCAAGGCTTCACGAATAACCTTAAAGGTATTGCCGTGATCATGACCGACCATGTTCTTAACATTTTCAATGAAAATAGCGCGAGGTTTACATCCCTCAATCATGCGAAGCAATTCGAAGAAAAGATCGCCACGATCATCATCAAAGCCCTTACGATAACCCGCAATACTAAAGGCCTGGCAAGGGAAGCCTCCCATAATCACATCCACTCGCTCAGCCGGGATATCTTCCGGCTGTACCGCATGAATATCACGACCATCCAAATAGGTATCTGGATAGTTTAACTGATAAGTCTGACGTGCATACTTATCAAACTCATTGGCATACACCACTCTGAACTCGTTGGTTTGTTCAAATCCCAACTCAATTCCCCCAACACCTGAGAAGAAAGCTGCAATGTTGTACTTCTCAGGTCGGTTCGAACTTACAGAATTTGTCATGTAGTAACCTGCTTTCTATTTCAATTTTAAAAACGACGTATTATTCCATTGATCTTATTTCCCGATTTATTTCATTCTGTGTTTTCGAAAATATCTCTTTTTTTTCATTGAAAGATAGACTAGAAATTTTATCTTTCAAATTATTTAAATCAAGTAGTGATTTTTTTAAAATATCGGTCTGAGTTTCACTTTCTGAAAAATAATTAAACAAATCAATAATCTCAATCCCATATCTTGTTTTTAATTTTGATTTCTTATATTTCGATAGAGATGCATCAGTGTTGAAAAAAAAGAGATGTGACCATTTACCCTTAGTTTCGTATATTCTTTCTAAAACCATCTGTATATCTGGATCAGACATGGAATAACCCACGATTATCGTAGCAGAAGTGAGTAGTAGAGCCGGAAAAATTTTCTCAAAAACATAATAATTTTTTGCTAGTAATTTATCGTACTGCCCACGAGAAAAAATCAGACTATTTTTATCAGAAAGTTCTCCATGAAGTCTTATAATGAGTGGATTTTTTTCATTGTCATGTAAAATCAACCTATCTTTTATGTCTTCTTCCTTATTATAACAGTATATGTTAGCAGATTTTTTACCAACAGTGCCTTTAGCATACTCTAATGAATTATCAATATTCGTTGTCAAATAAGAATGAGCATTTAGTTTTAATAACAAGGCTTCATTTGAATTAGAGATTATATCCTCATCAAAATCATCTCTACTAAAACTTGACTGCATTATATCATAAAACTTTTCTTCAGAATGTTCAATAAAGTATTCCACGGCCTCCAAATAATCCTTAATTTTAATAAATTCTTCAATCTCTTCCTGTTGTTCTGGGGACATACTTGATTTCAAATCTGTATATATATTTTCAATCAGCTGTTTCCATAATGGGAAACCAAGGTCATAAGTAGCTCCCGCTCCAAAAAGAATTGCAAGATTTCCAAATCCAAGGCTTCTCAACAATATTTTTGGCCATTCAATTTGATTCATTGTTAAGTACCTCTATGTTTCTCAACAAATTATCTTCTATTTCTTGGAATGTTTTCATAATTGCGAACTCTGAATTTTCTGCGCTTCTTTTACTCCACTTTTCATTTGAATCTATTTTCTTTACAACTCGTTTAAATGCTGGAGTATGTCCTGCTTGACTTTCAGTCAATAAACTTACAATCTCTGTAATAGTACCAAGTTCTAACTTTTCACTAATACGACTATCAGTAGAGAATGACAAATAATCGTCAATAGTTCTCTTAATATCATCTAAATGATTTTTCTGGTAAGAAATAATGTTCTTTTTTGTTTTTCCCATTTTAGCTCTAGAAATAATATAGCCAATAAACTTTTTAAAATTATCTTTTGATATTGATTGATTTATTTCTGATTTACTTAGGGTAGCGTTGTCATAGTCATCTTTTAAATATCCCAGTGAACGTTCATACACTTTTATCCAATTTTGAATCCAACTACCAATGTTCTTAACCCCATATTGATTATAAATATCACCAGTTATTGGAATTATAAAATAATCAATATTTAGCAAGATTGATCTATTTAGTGCACCTAAAGACGGGCTTAAATCAATTAAAACAATATCATAGTCGTTTTTTATTTGATTCCGTACTTGTATAAACCAATTAGTTCTACGGAACCCCCCTAATTTATTGGCTCGCAAATCGGACCAAGCATCACTTAAGGTGTCCTCGAATTCTGATAAACTTAGATGAGAAGGTAATAGGTCACATTTAAATGAATGCTTATTCCCTGATAAAATAGCTTCCTTCACATTGCCTATGACAGGCTCATTAGAATCTCTCATAGGATTATAAATATCTTTAATTGTTTTTATTCTATCTGGTCTATCTACATTATCTAAGTAGATACGTTCAACTTGTTCTTCAGTCAGGATTACTTGAGTAGAATTAGATTGAGGATCCAGGTCGATCATTAGTACACGTTTCCCTGATCGAGTTAACTCATACGCCAATGTTGTAGCTATTGTAGTCTTCCCGACCCCTCCCTTATTATTAAATAAAGCAATTGTTTCCATGTTAGATACTCCTTCGAAATACTATAAACTATTATACCAAAAAAACACGGCATTCCGCCGTGTTTCTGTGTTTATTTAACCAACTTCTTCATCTCATCAATACGTGCGACTGTCGCATCGTATTTCGCTTGGTAGTCGGCTTGTTTGTCGCGTTCTTTTTGGACGACTTCTGGTTTGGCGTTGGCTACGAAACGTTCGTTAGAGAGTTTCTTGCCTACCATATCCAGTTCTTTTTGCCATTTAGCCAGTTCCTTGTCGAGGCGAGCCAGTTCTTCTTCGACATTGAGGAGGTCTGCGAGTGGCAGATAAATTTCTGCTCCTGTGATGACACTTGACATAGCGAGTTCAGGTGCAGGGATGTTTGATGCAATTTCCAGGTGTTCTGGATTTGTGAAGCGTTTGATGTAGTTGACATTGCTGTTAAAGAAGGCTTCCAAGTCGCTATCGCTTGTCTTAACAAGAATCGTGATAGGCTTACTTGGTGCTACGTTTACTTCCGCACGCGCATTCCGAACAGCACGGATCAAGTCTTTGAGGCTTTCCACACCTGTGTGGGCCACAAGGTCTTCAAAGGCTGGGTTGACAGTTGGGTATGCTGCTGTAACGATAGAACCTTCTGAGATTTGTCCAAAGATTTCCTCTGTTACGAATGGCATGATTGGGTGAAGGAGACGAAGAATCTTGTCCAAAGTATAAAGGAGAACAGAACGTGTGATAACTTTCTCTTCTTCGTTGTCGCTGTATAGGACTTCCTTGGTCAACTCAACGTACCAGTCCGCAAACTCATCCCAGATGAAGTTGTAGAGGATGTGTCCAGCAACACCAAACTCAAACTTGTCAAAGTTTTCAGTGACTTTGCCGATCGTTTCATTGAGGTTGTGGAGAATCCAGCGGTCGGTGACATTTCCAGCTTCTTTGTTGACAACTTTTTCCACATTGGCAGTTGCTTGCTCAAGGGTCAAGCCTTCATTGTTCATGAGGATGTAGCGAGAGATGTTCCAGATCTTGTTAATGAAGTTCCATGAAGCATCCATTTTCTCGTAAGAGAAGCGCACGTCTTGCCCTGGTGCAGAACCGTTTGAAAGGAACCAACGAAGGCTATCTGTTCCGTACTTATCAATAACATCCATTGGATCAATCCCGTTACCGAGAGATTTCGACATCTTGCGTCCTTGCTCATCACGAATGAGACCATGAATCAAGGCATTTTTGAATGGCGACTTGCCAGTAAATTCCAAACCTTGGAAAATCATCCGAGACACCCAGAACGGAATAATATCATAACCAGTCACCAAAGTTGATGTTGGATAATAACGTTTAAAGTCTTCTGAGTCGACATCCGGCCAGCCCATGGTAGAGAATGGCCAAAGAGCCGAACTGAACCACGTATCCAAGACGTCTTCGTCCTGAGTCCAACCGTCACCTTCTGGAGCTTCTTCGCCGACATATATTTCACCCTCAGCATTGTACCAAGCAGGGATTTGGTGACCCCACCAAAGCTGGCGAGAGATAACCCAGTCGTGGACATTTCCATCCATTGGAGGAAGGTATCGTTGAAACGAGGTGGGTAGAATTCTACCTTGTCCTCTGTGTCTTGGTTGGCGATAGCGTTCTTAGCCAATTGGTCCATCTTGACGAACCATTGCGTAGACAAGCGTGGTTCAACCACGACACCTGTACGTTCAGAGTGACCAACACTGTGGACACGTTTTTCGATTTTAACGAGGGCACCGATTTCTTCCAACTTAGCAACGACTTCCTTACGAGCTTCGAAACGGTCCATGCCTGCAAATTCGAAGGCCAAGTCATTCATAGTTCCGTCGTCGTTCATGACGTTGACTTGTGGCAAGTTATGACGTTGACCAACCAAGAAGTCGTTTGGATCGTGGGCAGGCGTGATTTTCACGACACCAGTACCAAACTCAGGATCCGCGTGCTCATCTCCAACGATTGGGATGAGTTTATTAGCGATAGGAAGGACGACGTTTTTACCAATCAAGTCCTTGTAGCGTGGGTCTTCTGGATTGACCGCAACAGCAACGTCTCCAAACATAGTTTCAGGACGAGTTGTGGCAACTTCAAGGGCGCGTGAGCCGTCTTCCAGCATGTAGTTCATGTGGTAGAAGGCACCTTCGACGTCCTTATGGATTACCTCGATATCCGAAGGGCTGTGCGAGCTGCGGGGTCCCAGTTGATGATAAACTCACCACGGTAGATCCAACCTTTCTTGTATAGGTCCACAAAGACCTTACGAACGGCTTTTGACAAACCTTCGTCAAGAGTGAAACGCTCACGAGAGTAATCTACAGAGAGCCCCATCTTGCCCCATTGTTCCTTGATGGTAGTGGCATATTCGTCTTTCCATTCCCAAACCTTATCGAGGAATTTTTCACGACCGAGGTCATAACGCGTAATGCCCTCACCACGCAAGCGCTCCTCAACCTTAGCCTGAGTGGCAATACCAGCGTGGTCCATACCAGGAAGCCAAAGGGTGTCGAAACCTTGCATGCGTTTTTGACGGATGATGATATCCTGCAAAGTTGTATCCCAAGCGTGACCAAGGTGAAGTTTCCCAGTTACGTTTGGTGGTGGAATCACGATCGAATAAGGCTTAGCCTTTTGATCGCCTGAAGGCTTGAAAACATCCGCATCAAGCCATTTTTGGTAACGACCAGCCTCAACCTCGGCTGGATTGTATTTAGGTGAAAGTTCTTTATACATGTGTGTTCTCCTTAATTTAAATTGTTTTTAATATAATCAATTAGGTTCATATAATTTTCTTCCTCACTATTAGTATTTATAAAAATTTTGAATTCTATACTCATTATTAATACTGATATCAAAAGTGTGACAAGAGAACTATTTAAATCCATTTTTACACGAGGGATTACCCAATATAATAGCCCTTCTATACTATAATACATAGATAGAGAAAGTAGCATAATATAAATATTATTACGTATAAGCTTTTTTTAAAATTCCTAGTAACTTTTTTTCAAGAAAGAATATACCAGCTACCATAATATAAGAGGATATCGCAAGAACTATACTTTGACTTAAATCGTTTTATTTTTAAAGAGTATTAAGAGAGAATTGGATAAAGAGCCGATAATAAGAATAAAAGTATATAAAACTATTAAAAACATCGACTTTTTATTTCACGTTTTGATCTTTCCCAATCATATTTTTAAAAAGTATTTCTAGATATTTAGTTAATAATTTTACACTTTGATTAGAATAATCAAAATTATCAACCAACTCCCAAATATGGCCATCATTCATGTAAAAGTTATATCTATCTTCTTTAGAGATATATCTCCCATACGGATTTAGCTGTGTTTCAAGTCTTTTTATTGCAGAAGTTCGATTATTTCCACCTAATAAATCAACTATAATTGACTTAATTTCTCTCCTCCACTCTGAACGCTCTTTAGTTATAAAATCAAGTTTATTCTTTTTGCTACTATTTATGAAGGTTAAAAATGCACTTAGGACAGCTCCTATACCAGCTCCACTGATCAAAGTAATAATCTGGCTTGTTTCCAATTTTTCACCTCGCTTTCGAAATTCTTTAATAAGTCCCAACTGTTCGAAATTATCGAACAGTTCAACTAACAGTTATTACCGTCCTCCCACTCACTCCTCAGCAAGCCATATCTCAAATCGTCACAGCGGTTGCCTTGGGTATCCTTGCGGTCTCTTATGCGAGCTTCAAGGGTGAAACCAAGCTTCTCAGCGACTCGTTGACTTTGGAGATTGTAGCCAAAGCAAGACAATTCTATCTTATGAAGCTCCAGTTCTTTAAAAGCTAAACCAATCAAAACACGCGCTGCTTCAGGCACATAGCCTCGACCCCAATAGTCTGGATGCAAGGTATAGCCAATTTCCAGCACATCGTCTTCGTGGCGATTGTTGAAATCAACAGAGCCGATAACCTTATCTGTTCCTTTACGACAATGCCATAGCCAGCTGGGAGATTGTCCTTTTCATTACGCTCAGGAAGGATATGCTCCAGATAATAAATCTCATCTTCCAAGGTCTTGACAGGTAGAAAACCTGCTGGGTAAGAAACTTCTGGAAGACTGGCGTAAGCATGGATATCCTCAGCATCCTCCACGGTACGGACTCGTAAGACTAGACGCTCGGTTTCGATTCGTTCTGGCAGTTCAGCTCTTGTCATTCTTCCTCCTCGCTTTCTTGATAAAGCTCCCCATGGGATCGACTCGGTCATCTAGATAGCGGTAAACGCGCTGATGGCCGTCCCCCATAAAGTAAGTCGGCGCAAAACGGTCATTTTTAAAATGCCCCTTGTCATCTAAGAGCTCTGGATCAGCCAGTCGCTCAAGAATCTTAGCAAAGATATGACAGATGCCATCTTCCTCGATAATCCGATCCACCTGGTAATCTAATGCGACTGGACAAGCCTTCAAAATCGGAGTCTGAGTCCGTTCAGAAATCTCGTAGTCAAGCCCTAGGTGTTTCAATTTCTCCCGATGGCTAATAAAACCAGCCTGCTCCATCTCCATCATAAAGTTTTCATCAGGGATGTTGACGATGAACCGTTGATAATGCTTAATCCGCCTCCCACTCATTCCTCAGCAATCCATAAGCCAACTCTGCACAGCGATTGCCTTGTGCATCTTTGCGGTCTCTGATGCGAGCTTCAAGGGTGAAACCAAGCTTCTCAGCAACTCGCTGACTTTGTTTATTGTAATCAAAACATCGAATTTCAACCTTGTGGAGTTTAAGGACGGTAAAAGCAACTTCTATCAAAGCACTAACAGCTTCTGGCACATAGCCCTTCCCCCAATAATCTGGATGCAGGAGGTAGAAAATTTCAAAAACATCGTCCTCATGACGGTGATTGAAGTCACAAGAGCCAATGACTCGGTCATCCCCCTTAACTGTAATGCCATAGCCAGACGGAAGTTCCTTCTTTTTTAAATTTTCAAAATAGCGATTTTCAAAATAGTCACGCTCTGCTTCCAAGCTATCTACAGGAGGAAATCCAGCTGGATAACAGACTTCAGGCAGACCAGCATAAGCAAACATATCCTCTACATCATCTGCCGTTCGCTGACGCAATATCAAACGCTCAGTTTCCAACCTTGGCAAGTCTTTACCATTATAAGATTCAAGAAGTTTCATTCAAATCTCCTTTCCGAAACATAAAAATAATCCCTTCCTAGTCAGACTAGAAAGGGACGAATGTATTTATCCGCGGTACCACCCAATTTCGGGCAGAGCCCGCAACTTTGTTTATTTCATTTTCATCCATTAGCAACCAGTTTTGACACATTTGTGGACTTCTCAGCACCGCCACTTTCTGTAAAATGTGGAATTCAAAACACCTCTAACAGGTTCATTTTATCAAGTTTTCCCGGAAATAGCAAGAAATCACAAAAGCGATTATTTAAACTTGACACCAAGTTCTTGCAATTTTTTGATAGTTGCTGGGCCGATTCCTTTAAGGGCCAACAACTCTTTCTCTGTCCAGTTTGCGAAGTCCGCAACAGAGCGAATACCTTCATCATAGAATGTTTGCGCACGATCAAGTGCCACACCTTCCAAGCTTGCAGCGAATTCTTCCACTGAAGAAGCTACTTGTTTCACTTCTTTCGCTACTGCTTTTGCTGCTTTCTCAACCTTTTTAGGTGCCTCTTTAACAGCTGCTCCTACAGTTGCGACAGCTTTTTTCAAAAGATGTCTATTTTGATGTTTGTATTGTTTCGCACGGTTAACGTTCTTCTTTGCCATTTTTCCTCCTACGTATCCAGTGATCAATCCCTAAGGCAACAAGGTTTCATCACCAATATTACTTTCGATAATTCGTTGACGTCTGTTCAACTTTTTTATTGTAACACAATCCCTCGAAAAATCAAGTCATTGCACTATTTTCAGCCAAATCCAGCTAGTCAAAGGCTTTCACAGAGAGCCTTTAATAGGTTCTCTCTCCAAACAAGCCATCTGGAAGATCGTGGAACCCTTTCCCTGCGTGGTAGTTGGCAAACTTCCCTTGAAGGAATTGATAGGCATCCAAGCGACTCTCATAGCGAATCATGGCTTCCTTGGCCCGCTCGTCTTGATCCTCTTCATAGACCTTCTTGCTTTCTGTCAGGGCCATCTCATTGATCATGATCTGGGTCTTGATCCAAGCCTCAAATTCTTTCATAAATTCTTTTTCGTAGCTCATTCTTACTCCAATCCTCTATAAAATTCACTATCGATTTCCCGATAGGGTTGGATATCCTGGACATATTCTAAGACACCTTGAAATTCTCCCGCTTCATCGCGCACTGCTGCATAGGTAACATGGACAAATTTCCCACGTGATTCTGATTTGAACCACATTTCGTACTTGTCTTTTTTCCCCTCTCGAAGCCCCTGCATGATGGCTTTGACCTTCTCCAAGTATTTTGGCGGGTGACACAGTTCGACATTGCGTCCTACCTGCGACGGCGTCCGTTTGAAAATCATCTCCTCAAAAGGCGCTGCATCATTGTAATATTGGAAAATATCATCCTTATTAACAAAGGTGATCTCCATCGGTAGATGGTTCAAGATTAAGTTAGCCTGCTCCACAGAGAGGAAGCCATGGCCAAAAGCTTGTGGTTGCTGGCGGTCGAAGCTCTCTTCTTTTTTCTTAGGCGTGAAGGTAATGGTCAGTTGTCCCTCAGGAGTCTCAATGACCTGTCGCTGCTCGCTTCCATTTGAAGAAGGAAGGGCTTCACCTGAACCTTCGGTCTCAATTGCTCCTTCTTCCTTAAAGTCCACACGTTTCGGCACCCATTTCTCACTCGGAATGATGATGGCATAACCATAAGCATCACTTTCTTCCGCGATAGAGAGCCAATCGTCTTGGCTAAAGGCCTCTAATAAAATCATCAAGAGGATTGACTCTTCCTTGAAGATCATGGCCTCAAACTCTTGCGCAAAGGCTTCAAAGCGCTCTTTGACCTCCGAAATGGCACAATTAGGAAGTTCCTTAGCTACTTCCAAGGCTTTCGCAAAGAGGTCTCGAATCTGGTCATCTACCCCCCACATGACTTTGGGAGGGGAATCATGTCCATAGCGTTCCATAATAGGAAACATCAACTCTTCCTTGCGACGGTAATGCCGATCAAATTGACCCACCAAGCCTAGCTGACGCAACAAACCTTTGTGAATCTCCTGGATCATCTCAGGATCCTCTGTCGTCTCATAATTATCCAGCAAACGACGGACCCGCATCATAGCCGCCCGAAGGGCCAGGTTCTCCTGTTTAAAGATCTGAACCGGATGGCCTGGATGGTCAGTATCTGCTACTTCAACCCCTTGGACAGCGTTCTTAAAGAGATTGGCATGGACATCACAAAGTTCCATGACATCCTCAAAAGTGATACCTGCATCGGAGTTCATTAGCTCATGCTCCATGAGGGAAATCTCAATCGCAGACACCCCGCTAAAGGTCGCATCAAAGCGCTCTTGGACCGACTCAGGAGAGGCTCCATGATGAAGATCTAATAAGATGTCTCTCAAGACATGAATTCGTTCATCGCTCATTAGTCTAGCCCCACTACTTCATAGCCATTGGCCTCTAATGTTCGCACAATCTTCTCCATGGGCGTACCTTCTAATTTTGATCCTTGTTTCAAAGAAACCTTGCGTCCAACTGTATTACGCATGATCGGATTGGCTAAGGGTTTAAAGCCCAATTCCACCAACAAGTCTAATACTTCCGGATGTTGGTCAATGACTTGAGCCACTGGAATCGATACATCAATTTTATTGTCCATCTTTCACTCTCACATTTCTTCTCTCATCTTAGCTCTTGGGAAACTAAGACTCCTCCTGGGGAAGCTCCTCAGCCCTCTGATTGGCCCGTTCTTCTCCCCACCAAAAGGGCATCAATTCTCCCAGAGTAATAGTCTTTCGACTCTCATAATCGACCATAAACTCCAACTGGCTATTGGCTGGATCAAGTTCCATTAAGAACTCTCGACAAGCCCCACAAGGCATTCCAGAGCCGCCGCCATAAGGTGGTCGATCTCGGAAGGCTAAAATTCGTTTCACCTTGGTTTGACCAGATGCTTGGTACATATTAAAGAGAGCCGCTCGTTCTGCACACAAATGGAAGACTCCACAGGTCCCTTCCATACAAAAGCCTGTATAGATTTGCCCATCCTCTGCCTCAATAGCCGCAACCACGTGTTGCGCATAGACAAAATCAGATACTTCATGGGGACGATAGAGGGCCTTGGCCTTTTCATACATGATTTCCCAAATATCCATTGTTGATTCCTGTTCTATTAAGCTTTCTTGACTAACTTCACCACAGCTTCTGTCCGAGCTGTATGGGGGAACATGTCCACTGACTGGATGTAGACAACATCATACACCTTGGTCAAGTCTACAAGGTCTCGCGCCAAGGTCGAAACATTACAAGAGACATAGACCATCTTTTGAGGGGCATAGCGCAACAAGGTATCAATCAATTGAATACCCAGTCCTGTCCGTGGTGGATCCACAATAACTGCATCCGCCCGATAGCCTTCTTTGTACCAGCGAGGGATGATTTCCTCAGCCGTCCCAGCTTCGTAGTGGGTATTATCAAACCCCATCTGCTTAGCATTGTACTTAGCATCCTCAATCGCTTCAGGGATAATGTCCATCCCTCGTACACTCTTGACCTTGTCCGCAAAGGCGAAACCAATGGTCCCAACCCCGCAGTAGGCATCAATCAAATGGTCCTCTGGTGACACATCCAAGGCCTTGACAGCTTCACTATAGAGGACTTCTGTCTGCTCAGGATTTAACTGGTAAAAGGCCCGCGGAGACAAGGAAAATTCATAATCCAAGACCCCTTCTCGAATAGTCTCCTTACCCCAAATAATCTGCGTCTTCTCTCCATAGATCTCGCTCGATTTGGAGGTATTCAGATTGACTGCCACCGTCACAATTTCAGGGTATTTTTCTACCAAATCCGCGACTAAGTCTGTTAAATTGAGTTGCCGACTCGTCACCACAATCATTTGGACCTGTCCAGTCTTACGAGCCCGACGCACCATGATGGTTCGAACTCCCAATTGCTTCCGATCATCTGAAATCGGAATCTGGTAGTAGGTCAATAGTTCCGCTACGTGATTAGCGATTTCCTGAATGACCGGATCCTGGACTAGACAGTCCCTTAATTCCACCAAATAATGGGAATTTTGAGCGTATAAACCAGCCTTGACCTGCCCCTTAAATTTACGCGTCTGAAATTGGAGCTTGGCCCGATAATACTGAGGTTTTTCCATCCCAAGCGTCGGATGAATCAGATAATTTTCATAGCCTGTCGGAGCATATTTCTTCAAGGCCTGCTGCAATAAGTCTGTTTTGAACTCCAACTGCTTGCTATATTTCAGATGCATGATTTGGCATCCCCCACAGGTCTCATAAATATCACAGGTTGGCGTTACCCGATACTTGGAAGCCTTGTTGACGGACAAGAGCTTGGCTTCTGCAAAATTCTTCCGAATCGCCGTAATTTGGCAAAAGACATCCTCACCCTTTAAAGCCCCAGGCACAAAGACCAAGGTCTTCTTGTAAAAGCCAATCCCTTCTCCATTAATTCCCATTCGCTTGATTTTCAAAGGAATTCTTTGTTTAACTTTTAAATCCATATGTCTATTATACCATGTAGTTTCTCATTCGTTTAGAATATGATAGAATTGAAAAGAAAAACAAGGAATCAGGGACCATTTCTCAAAAGGACTACGAATAATATAAAGAGAAAGACTGATCATTTACCATAATAAAACACGAACGAAACAGGAATCCTATGAAAATTACCAAATTAGAAAAGAAGAAACGTCTCTACCTTCTAGAGCTGGATCAAGCCGAATCCCTCTACATTACAGAAGACACCATCGTCCGCTTCATGCTCTCACGAGACAAGGAAATTAGCCAGGAAGAACTCAAGGAAATTCAAACCTTTGCCCAGCTCTCCCATGCTAAAAACTTGGCCCTCTATCACCTTTCCTTTAAGGCACGAACAGCTCGCGAGGTTCGAGACTATTTAATCAAGCACGAAATCGACGAATCTACCATCGAAACCGTCATTAACACCCTAAAAGAAGACAAATGGATCGATGACCTGGCCTATACTCGGGCTATCTTTCAATCCAATCAACTCTCCGGAGACAAGGGCCCCTATCTCCTCAAGCAAAAGCTCATTCAAAAAGGTGTCTCTTCCCACTATATTGATCGGATCACCTCAGAATTTGATTTCTCCGAGATAGCTCAACGAACTGCTCAGAAACTAGCCAAGCAATACGCTAAAAACTTCCACCAAGAGCCTTAAAAGATAAAATCACACAAACTCTCATCAATAAAGGCTTTAGTTATGAAGTTGCCAAGCAAGCCTATAACCAATTAGATATCGAACCAGACGAGGAACAAACTCTTGACCTGATTATGAAGGAACTAGAAAAACAGCACCAGAAATACTCCCGAAAATACGAGGGCTACGAGCTTAAACAACGCCTCACTCAAGCCCTTGCGCGCAAGGGATACGACTACTCAGACATTTCTACAGCACTTCGCGAATTCCTTTAAATAAAAAATCACATGAAAATCCCTTATTTTCATGAAAATATGATACAATATAGAGGATGTACTTAGATTGTAGAAAGTTGGTAAGTTATGAAACTACCTAAAGAAGGCGACTTTATTACAATTCAAAGTTATAAACATGATGGAAGTCTCCACCGAACCTGGCGGGACACCATGGTACTAAAAACTACGGAAAACGCACTTATCGGCGTCAATGATCATACTCTCGTTACAGAGAGCGATGGTAGAAGATGGATTACAAGAGAGCCAGCAATCGTCTACTTTCATAAGAAGTACTGGTTTAATATCATTGCTATGATCCGAGATAATGAAGTATCCTATTATTGTAATCTTGCCAGTCCTTATTATATGGACCAAGAGGCACTAAAGTATATTGATTATGATCTTGATGTCAAAGTCTTTCCGGATGGTGATAAAAAACTGCTGGACGTAGAAGAATACGAACAGCACAAACGCAAAATGAACTATTCAGATGACATTGACTTTATCCTAAAAGAAAATGTCAAAATCCTTGTAGAATGGATTAACAACCAGTTAGGTCCATTCTCTGAGGAATACATTAAAATTTGGTACAACCGTTATGTTGAACTGCGAAATAAATAAAGTTGGAAAGAGCGAAAGCTCTTTTTTTCGAACTTAATACTTGCAATATCCACCTAAAACAAGTACTATGTACTTAATAAAAATAGGAAGGGAGACACTATGGCGTTTACAAATACAAGAGGTCGCTATGCAAGTTTTGGAGTCATGACCAGCTTACCAGATGATATTATCGATAGTTTCTGGTATGTCATTGATAACTATCTCAAACACGTTTACCCCTTAAATTCTGTTTTAAAATTTGAACTGATCAATCGCAAAGGAAAAACAACCCTGCGCTTCAGTCAAAAAGACTTCCCCTTAGAAATCGCTATAGATTTCCTTATCCCTTTCGACCCTTACTACCCAAGACAAGTCAGAATCGTTGATAACAAAGGACGAGAAACCATCATGCTAATTGACGAATACCAATTGTTATAATGAAAAAAGGCCTGATGGCCTTTTTATGTTATAACAAAATAAAAAAGGCACATGACCTTTCTACAGTATCGGGAAGACAGGATTCGAACCTGCGACACCTTGGTCCCAAACCAAGTACTCTACCAAGCTGAGCTACTTCCCGAACTAAAGCTTACGCTTTATGCACCCTAGAGGAGTCGAACCTCTAACCGCCTGATTCGTAGTCAGGTACTCTATCCAGTTGAGCTAAGGGTGCTCGTTATTATTCAATTCTTACATAGTCATGCGACCATGCACCCTAGAGGAGTCGAACCTCTAACCGCCTGATTCGTAGTCAGGTACTCTATCCAGTTGAGCTAAGGGTGCTTCTTCTCCAACCGAAGTCTATGCCGAGGACCGGAATCGAACCGGTACGATCGTTACCAATCGCAGGATTTTAAGTCCTGTGCGTCTGCCAGTTCCGCCACCCCGGCCTCCTCAAGCGAACGACGGGATTCGAACCCGCGACCCCCACCTTGGCAAGGTGGTGTTCTACCACTGAACTACGTTCGCATCTGTTTCTTTATATAAAAAAATGCCGGCTACATGACTTGAACACGCGACCCTCTGATTACAAATCAGATGCTCTACCAACTGAGCTAAGCCGGCTCATTATTATTCTTTTATGCGGGTTAAGGGACTTGAACCCCCACGCCGTAAAGCGCCAGATCCTAAATCTGGTGCGTCTGCCAATTCCGCCAAACCCGCTATAATGACCCGTACTGGGCTCGAACCAGTGACCCATTGATTAAAAGTCAATTGCTCTACCAACTGAGCTAACGAGTCGTATCATTATCTTCTAGAAACTTCGTTCCTACGGTCCCGACGGGAATCGAACCCGCGATCTTCGCCGTGACAGGGCGACGTGATAACCGCTACACTACGGGACCTATGGGAGTTAACGGGATCGAACCGCTGACCCTCTGCTTGTAAGGCAGATGCTCTCCCAGCTGAGCTAAACTCCCAAAAAAGGAAGCGTCTAACTTCCTATCTTGCTAAGCGACTACCATATCTCACAGGGGGCAACCCCCAACTACTTCCGGCGTTCTAGGGCTTAACTTCTGTGTTCGGCATGGGTACAGGTGTATCTCCTAGGCTATCGTCACTTAACTCTGAATGATGAACATTCAAAATTGAATACCTATATTCTAACAAAAATCTAAACTGCTGTAAATATCCTCAGTTACTTTTTGGATAAGTCCTCGAGCTATTAGTATTAGTCCGCTCCATTGCTCACACAACTTCCACTCCTAACCTATCTACCTGATCTTCTCTCAGGGCTCTTACTAACATATAGTTATGGGAAATCTCATCTTGAGGTGGGTTTCACACTTAGATGCTTTCAGCGTTTATCCCTTCCCTACATAGCTACCCAGCGATGCCTCTGGCGAGACAACTGGTACACCAGCGGTAAGTCCACTCTGGTCCTCTCGTACTAGGAGCAGATCCTCTCAAATTTCCTACGCCCGCGACGGATAGGGACCGAACTGTCTCACGACGTTCTGAACCCAGCTCGCGTGCCGCTTTAATGGGCGAACAGCCCAACCCTTGGGACCGACTACAGCCCCAGGATGCGACGAGCCGACATCGAGGTGCCAAACCTCCCCGTCGATGTGAACTCTTGGGGGAGATAAGCCTGTTATCCCCAGGGTAGCTTTTATCCGTTGAGCGATGGCCCTTCCATACGGAACCACCGGATCACTAAGCCCGACTTTCGTCCCTGCTCGAGTTGTAGCTCTCGCAGTCAAGCTCCCTTATACCTTTACACTCTGCGAATGATTTCCAACCATTCTGAGGGGAACCTTTGGGCGCCTCCGTTACCTTTTTAGGAGGCGACCGCCCCAGTCAAACTGCCCGTCAGACACTGTCTCCGATAGGGATCACCTATCCGGGTTAGAGTGGCCATAACACAAGGGTAGTATCCCAACAACGCCTCCATCGAAACTGGCGTCCCGATATCTATGGCTCCTACCTATCCTGTACATGTGGCACAGACACTCAATATCAAACTGCAGTAAAGCTCCATGGGGTCTTTCCGTCCTGTCGCGGGTAACCTGCATCTTCACAGGTACTAAAAATTTCACCGAGTCTCTCGTTGAGACAGTGCCCAAATCATTACGCCTTTCGTGCGGGTCGGAACTTACCCGACAAGGAATTTCGCTACCTTAGGACCGTTATAGTTACGGCCGCCGTTTACTGGGGCTTCAATTCATACCTTCGCTTACGCTAAGCACTCCTCTTAACCTTCCAGCACCGGGCAGGCGTCACCCCCTATACATCATCTTACGATTTAGCAGAGAGCTGTGTTTTTGATAAACAGTTGCTTGGGCCTATTCACTGCGGCTGACTTAAAGTCAGCACCCCTTCTCCCGAAGTTACGGGGTCATTTTGCCGAGTTCCTTAACGAGAGTTCTCTCGCTCACCTGAGGCTACTCGCCTCGACTACCTGTGTCGGTTTGCGGTACGGGTAGAGTATATTTAAACGCTAGAAGCTTTTCTTGGCAGTGTGACATCACTAACTTCGCTACTAAACTTCGCTCCCCATCACAGCTCAATGTTATAGAACTAAGCATTTAACTCAATTCACACCTCACTGCTTAGACGTGCACTTCCAATCGCACGCTTTAGTTAGCCTACTGCGTCCCTCCATCACTACATACTCTAGTACAGGAATATCAACCTGTTGTCCATCGGATACACCTTTCGGTCTCTCCTTAGGTCCCGACTAACCCAGGGCGGACGAGCCTTCCCCTGGAAACCTTAGTCTTACGGTGGACAGGATTCTCACCTGTCTTTCGCTACTCATACCGGCATTCTCACTTCTATGCGTTCCAGCACTCCTCACGGTATACCTTCTTCACACATAGAACGCTCTCCTACCATACCATTAAAGGTATCCACAGCTTCGGTAAATTGTTTTAGCCCCGGTACATTTTCGGCGCAGGGTCACTCGACTAGTGAGCTATTACGCACTCTTTGAATGAATAGCTGCTTCTAAGCTAACATCCTAGTTGTCTGTGCAACCCCACATCCTTTTTCCACTTAACAATTATTTTTGGGACCTTAGCTGGTGGTCTGGGCTGTTTCCCTTTCGACTACGGATCTTAGCACTCGCAGTCTGACTGCCGACCATAATTCATTGGCATTCGGAGTTTATCTGAGATTGGTAATCCGGGATGGACCCCTCACCCAAACAGTGCTCTACCTCCAAGAATCTTTATGTCGACGCTAGCCCTAAAGCTATTTCGGAGAGAACCAGCTATCTCCAAGTTCGTTTGGAATTTCTCCGCTACCCACAAGTCATCCAAGCACTTTTCAACGTGCCCTGGTTCGGTCCTCCAGTGCGTTTTACCGCACCTTCAACCTGCTCATGGGTAGGTCACATGGTTTCGGGTCTACGACATAATACTAATGCGCCCTATTCAGACTCGGTTTCCCTACGGCTCCGTCTCTTCAACTTAACCTCGCATCATATCGTAACTCGCCGGTTCATTCTACAAAAGGCACGCTCTCACCCATTAACGGGCTCGAACTTGTTGTAGGCACACGGTTTCAGGTTCTATTTCACTCCCCTCCCGGGGTGCTTTTCACCTTTCCCTCACGGTACTGGTTCACTATCGGTCACTAGGGAGTATTTAGGGTTGGGAGATGGTCCTCCCAGATTCCGACGAGATTCCACGTGTCTCGCCGTACTCAGGATACTGCTAGGTATAAAGACTATTTTAAATACGAGGCTATTACTCTCTTTGGCCTACCTTCCCAGGTAGTTCTTCTATAATCTTTAAGTCCACATTGCAGTCCTACAACCCCGAAGAGTAAACTCTTCGGTTTGCCCTCCTGCCGTTTCGCTCGCCGCTACTAAGGCAATCGCTTTTGCTTTCTCTTCCTGCAGCTACTTAGATGTTTCAGTTCACTGCGTCTTCCTCCTCATATCCTTAACAGATATGGGTAACAGGTATCACCTGCTGGGTTCCCCCATTCGGACATCCCCGGATCAGCGCTTACTTACAGCTCCCCGAGGCATTTCGTCGTTTGTCACGTCCTTCTTCGGCTCCTAGTGCCAAGGCATCCACCGTGCGCCCTTATTAACTTAACCTTATTAACCTAATTTCTTAAAAAATTAGAAAACTCATTAAATATTCACAGCGTTTTCGGTTTATTTTCTTGTTACTATTTGATATAGATATTCAATTTTCAATGTTCATCCTTGGTGATCTCTCACCAATGGAGCCTAGCGGGATCGAACCGCTGACCTCCTGCGTGCAAAGCAGGCGCTCTCCCAGCTGAGCTAAGGCCCCACAAGACCTCTCAAAACTAAACAAGACGAACGTGCAGGTTTCCTTATCCTTAGAAAGGAGGTGATCCAGCCGCACCTTCCGATACGGCTACCTTGTTACGACTTCACCCCAATCATCTATCCCACCTTAGGCGGCTGGCTCCTAAAAGGTTACCTCACCGACTTCGGGTGTTACAAACTCTCGTGGTGTGACGGGCGGTGTGTACAAGGCCCGGGAACGTATTCACCGGCATGTGCTGATCCGCGATTACTAGCGATTCCGACTTCATGTAGGCGAGTTGCGACCTACAATCCGAACTGAGACTGGCTTTAAGAGATTAGCTTGCCGTCACCGACTTGCGACTCGTTGTACCAGCCATTGTAGCACGTGTGTAGCCCAGGTCATAAGGGGCATGATGATTTGACGTCATCCCCACCTTCCTCCGGTTTATTACCGGCAGTCTCGCTAGAGTGCCCAACTAAATGATGGCAACTAACAATAGGGGTTGCGCTCGTTGCGGGACTTAACCCAACATCTCACGACACGAGCTGACGACAACCATGCACCACCTGTCACCTCTGTCCCGAAGGAAAACTCTATCTCTAGAGCGGTCAGAGGGATGTCAAGACCTGGTAAGGTTCTTCGCGTTGCTTCGAATTAAACCACATGCTCCACCGCTTGTGCGGGCCCCCGTCAATTCCTTTGAGTTTCAACCTTGCGGTCGTACTCCCCAGGCGGAGTGCTTAATGCGTTAGCTGCGGCACTGAGTCCCGGAAAGGACCCAACACCTAGCACTCATCGTTTACGGCGTGGACTACCAGGGTATCTAATCCTGTTTGCTCCCCACGCTTTCGAGCCTCAGCGTCAGTTACAAGCCAGAGAGCCGCTTTCGCCACCGGTGTTCCTCCATATATCTACGCATTTCACCGCTACACATGGAATTCCACTCTCCCCTCTTGCACTCAAGTTAAACAGTTTCCAAAGCGTACTATGGTTAAGCCACAGCCTTTAACTTCAGACTTATCTAACCGCCTGCGCTCGCTTTACGCCCAATAAATCCGGACAACGCTCGGGACCTACGTATTACCGCGGCTGCTGGCACGTAGTTAGCCGTCCCTTTCTGGTAAGATACCGTCACAGTGTGAACTTTCCACTCTCACACTCGTTCTTCTCTTACAACAGAGCTTTACGATCCGAAAACCTTCTTCACTCACGCGGCGTTGCTCGGTCAGACTTTCGTCCATTGCCGAAGATTCCCTACTGCTGCCTCCCGTAGGAGTCTGGGCCGTGTCTCAGTCCCAGTGTGGCCGATCACCCTCTCAGGTCGGCTATGTATCGTCGCCTTGGTGAGCCGTTACCTCACCAACTAGCTAATACAACGCAGGTCCATCTGGTAGTGATGCAATTGCACCTTTCAAGCAGATATCATGCAATATCTACTGTTATGCGGTATTAGCTATCGTTTCCAATAGTTATCCCCCGCTACCAGGCAGGTTACCTACGCGTTACTCACCCGTTCGCAACTCATCCGGAAAGAGCAAGCTCCTTCCTTCAGCGTTCTACTTGCATGTATTAGGCACGCCGCCAGCGTTCATCCTGAGCCAGGATCAAACTCTCATTAAAATAATTGTTTGTCTTAAACTCATTCTGTCACTGACAGATTTATTGTTTTTTTATTGTTCAGTTACTATAACTTCCGTTATAGTGCCCTGCACATTGGTTCGTCTTGTTCAGTTTTCAAAGGTCTTTGTCGCTCTCGCGCGACAACTATATTAGTATATCACGACCAATTATTCTTGTCAATATCTTTTTTCTATTTTTTTATTTTTTTTGTTATTTTTTTGATTTGCGACTATTTATTCCCTATATAAAAGGAAAACTCCTGTATATTCTACAGGAGCTTTCTGACTGAATTTATTTATTTTTCTTTAACTTCGAGAAGTCCAATATCTCCATCTTCACGACGGTAAATAACGTTAGTTGTATTGTCTTCCACATCCTTATAGATGAAGAAGTCATGTCCCAATAGTTCCATTTGAAGAATCGCTTCATCTAATTCCATTGGTTCAATGTCAATCGTTTTTGTACGAACAACTTTTTCCAATGCAACACTTTCTTCTACTAAAACGTCTGTAAAGATTTTGCTAGTTGCAGATTTACTACGATTTTTCTTTTCAATCTTTGTTTTATTCTTACGAATTTGACGTTCAATCTTATCAACTACCAAGTCAATAGATCCATACATATCTTGAGAAACATCTTCTGCACGAAGCGTAATAGAACCAAGTGGAATCGTGACTTCAACTTTTGCAGTTTTTTCACGATAAACTTTTAGGTTTACACGTGCATCCAATTCTTGCTCTGCTTGAAAATATTTTTCAATTTTTTCGAGTTTAGAAACGACATAGTCGTGAATGGCTTCTGTTACTTCTAGGTTTTCACCACGGATACTATATTTAATCATATAAGTAC